>ERZ795053.7531-NODE-7531-length-10458-cov-6.950880_pt1 | contig 10458 bp, 8 predicted proteins | sample MGYA00375137_ERZ795053 | MGnify/ENA primary metagenome ERZ795053 (study PRJEB30182, sample SAMN05720284) | activated sludge metagenome | isolation source: Anaerobic digester | place: Hong Kong | collected 2014-12-17 ... | reverse complement strand
GACACGCGGGTCATCTACACCTCCGATCACGGCGACAATCTCGGCAATCGCGGCTTCTGGGGGAAGTCGGTGATGTACGACGATTCCACCGCCGTGCCGCTGATCATGACCGGGGCGGACATCGCCCCGGGCCGGGTGGTCGAGACGCCGGTCAGCCTCGTCGATCTCGCCCCCACCTTCATGGAGGCGCTCGGCGCGAAGCCGATGGCGGCGGACCTGCCCGGCCGCTCGCTCTTCGCCATCGCCGACGAGCCGGACGATGCGGAGCGCGTGGTCTTCAGCGAGTATCACGCGGTGGGTGCCATCGCCGGCATGTTCATGGTCCGGAAGGGCCGCTGGAAGCTGGTCCACTACGCCGGCCACGAGCCCCAGCTCTTCGACCTCGTGGCCGACCCCCAGGAGGCGAACGACCGGGCCGAGGATATCGCCTGTGCCGCCGTCCGCGCCGACCTCGAGGCGGAGCTGCGGAAGATCTGCGACCCGGACGAGGTGAACCGGCGCGCCTTCGCCGACCAGGAGGCGCGGATCGCAGCCCACGGCGGGGCCGAGGCGATCAAGGCCCGGGGCGATTTCGGCTACACCCCGGCGCCGGGGCAGACGCCGGTCTTCGGCTGATGCTCAGGCGCGAAGGGTGCCGCACCAGTCGGCGATGATGGCCGCCACCACGGCGACGCTGCGGCGGTAGTCGGCGAGGTCGACCCATTCGTCGACCCCGCCGGCCATGGTGAGGCCGCCGCAGAGGGGGCCGATGCCGAGGGTCGGGATGCCGGCCTGGACGATCGGGTTCCTGATGTCGCTCGAGGTGTGCAGCGGGTTGACGCCGGGCGTCGTGCCGGCGGCCTCGATGGCGCCTGCGACGGTGCGAAAGAAGGGGTCCGTGTCCGCCGTCTCGGCGGCGCTGACGCCGGCGAGCCAGTCGATCCTGGGCGGATGGCCGGCGAGCCAGGGGTCGGCCGAGGCGGCCCGTGCCACCGCTGCCTCGATCTCGCCCATCACGGCATCGAGCTTCTCGTCCGGCACCAGCGAGACGGCGGCGCGAAGGCGGCAGGTGCGCGGCAGGCGGGTCGTCACGTCGGCCTCGCCGGCGGCGATGTGGGTCACCATGAGGTTGGTCGAGCGGCCGATGGCGGTCTCCAGGCGCGGGTGGTGGATGCGCTCGCCACGATCGCGGTCGAGCGCGTCCAGCGCCGCCAGGATCGCCATGGCCTTGCCGATCGGGTTCACGCCCCGATGGGCGAAGGCGGTGTGCGCCGGCTCCGCCGTCTCGGGCGGCACGCCCTCGACGGTCAGGGCGAATTCGAGCTGGCCGGGTGCAAACGCCTTGATCTCGCCGAGCCCGCGCCCCGATTCGGCCGGATGGAGGTAGAGGGCGGCGTCGGCCCGGAGCCCGGCATGGAGGGCGGCGCCGATGCCACGGCGGTGCCTCTTGCTCGGGGCGGCGACGAGCGTGACGTCGCCGGCCGGGCGGAGCCCGGCGGCGCGCAGCTCGAGCAGGGCAGCCGACAGCATGGCGCAGCCGGCGAGGTCGTCGGCCACGCCCCAGCCGTGCAGCCGGCCGTTCCGTTCGGTCGGCTCGAACGGCGCGCTGCGCCAGCCCGGATCGGGCTGGTGCGGCTCCGTGTCGGGGTGGGCGAAGAGGAGCAGGCTGCGACCCCCTCCCCCGCCAGCGCCAGCAGCCGCGAGGCGGCCGATCGTGACGGTCTCCCCGGCGTCGGCAGCGACCGAGGCATGGGCGAACTCGTCGACCATCGGCACCTCGCCGGGCAGGTACGCGAGAGTCTCGACCGCGCAGCCGGCCATCGCCATCTGCTCCGCCAGCGCCGCGCGGACGGCCGCCGGCCCCTGTCCTTCGGCGCGCACCAGATCGGCGAGCCGGCTCGTCGCTGTGTCTTTCACGTCCGCCCTCCTCAAAGCCGCGCCATGGTCTCGAGCACGTCCGTCGTCAGGCTGCGGATGTGGCCGGCCATGGCGGCGCGGGCACGGGTTGCATCGCGGGCGCGAAGGGCGCGGATGATCACCAGGTGCTCCTCGGTGTCGGGGCGAAAGCGCGACGGCAGGCCCGAGAGCTCGTAGAGGCGGGTGGTCACCCGAAGCGTGCGGATCATGCGCCCCATCACGTCGTTGTCGCAGGCATCCGCGATCATCCCGTGCAGCGCCTCGTCGGCGCTCCAGTGCGCTTCCGCCGATGCGGCCGGATCGTGCCGCAGGCTTTCCATCTCGGCCTCGCGGGCATCGAGCTCGGCGGGCTCGAGCCGGTCGATCGCCATGCCCACGGCCTCGCCCTCCAAAAGCTCGCGCAGCCGCATGCTCTGGAAATACTCCTTGTTGGAGACGAGGCGGACGCGGAAGGGCTGGCTCACCTGCTTCTGGATCAGCCCCTCGCTCTGCAGGAGGAAGAGGGCCTCGCGCACCGGCGTGCGCGAGATCTGCAGCAGTTGCGCAAGCTTCTCCTCCGACAGGATGTCGCCGCCCTCGAGGCGCCGGGCGAGGATCATCTCGCGGATGGTGTCGGCGGCGCGATGCGCGCGGCTGCCGCGATCGCGATCCGGCGGGTCCTTGAGGGGCGTGTCGAGCATCGCGTCGTCGTCCGCTGTTCAGAGGTAGGCGAGCAGGCGCCTGGGGGTCTCGACCAGGAGCGCCTCGATCTCGCTTTCGGTGAAGCCGCGCCGCTGCATCAGCGGCACGACATGGGCCGGCAGATGCCGGTAGCCGTGGCCGCCATGGGCGCAGAGCCGGGTGCGCGTGCAGATGTCGTGCGACAGGCAGAGCTGGTCCCGGTAGCCGCGGTCGACGAGGTCGCGCAGCAGGTCGAGCCGCATGTAGTCGGTCGGCAGGTCGAGATCGGTGCCGGCCATCCAGTACTGCGAGGTCTCGATGCCGAAGAAGTCCCACTCCAGCACGAAGCCCAGGCGCAGGAGCTCGATCACCCGCTCGCGGTCGAAGAGGGTCCGGTCCATGTGGCCGATGACGGTGCGCGCCGGATCGCCGCCGGCGGCGAGCACGATCCCGGCGATCTCGCGGGGCGCCTCCTCGTGCCGGCCCGGGTGGATGGTGAGGGCGGCACCCGTCCTGGCACTCACGCGCGCCGCCGCCTCGAGCATGCGCCGCTCGACCGGGACCAGGGGCCAGGAGCAGCCGATCTCGCCGATCAGCCCGGCACGCACGTCGGTGCCCCAGAGCCCGTCCTCGAGCTGGCCCTGGATCACGGCCTCGATCGCGTCCGGTGCGAGGGCGCGGGTCTCGTCATCGAGATAGGCGTCGACGTAGAAGCCGGCGCCGGCGATGACGGCGACGCCGCTCGCCTCGGCGATGGCCCGCAAGCGCAAGGGCTGGGGCTCGATGCCGCCGATGGTGAGCTCGACGACCGTGCCGCCGCCGGCGTCCCTGAAGCGGACGAGCCCGGCGATGGCGGCATCGTCCTCGTCGAGGAACATGTTCAAAGGGTTGCGGTTCTGGAAGTAGTCGGTCTCGAAGCGGTTCTCGCATGTGATCGCCGGGTGGCGATCGGCGGGCCCGCGGTCCTCGGGTCGGCGCAGGTCGCAGAGGATGTGCTCGTGCATCAGCGTGAGGCCGAGCTCGGCCGCCGGCCTGGGGCCGGTCACGGCCTGGGCGAAGGCGGTCACCGCACCCCCCTCAATGCGCCAGGATGCGGGCGAGGAACTGCTGCGCCCTCGGGGTTCGGGTGTCGTTGAAGAACGCGTCCTTCGGGCAGTCCTCGACGATCTCGCCCTGGTCCATGAAGACGACGCGATGGGCGACCTTGCGGGCGAAGCCCATCTCGTGGGTGACGCAGACCATGGTCATGCCCTCGTCGGCGAGCTCGACCATGACGTCGAGCACCTCGTGGATCATCTCCGGGTCGAGGGCGGAGGTCGGCTCGTCGAAGAGCATCGCCAGCGGGTCCATGGCGAGGGCGCGGGCGATGGCGACGCGCTGCTGCTGGCCGCCCGAGAGCTGGCCCGGGTACTTCATGGCCTGGTCGGCGAGGCCGACCCGCTCGAGCAGCATCCGGCCCTTCTCCTCGGCGGCGGCGCGCGGCCGGCCGATGGCCTTGCGCTGGGCCAGGGTGAGGTTGCCCATGATGGTGAGATGCGGGAAGAGCTCGAAGTTCTGGAAGACCATGCCGATCCTGGTCCTGAGCTTCGTCTGGTCGGTCCTCGGGTTCTCGAGGCGCATCCCGGCGACCTCGATGCTGCCCTTGTCGAAGGGCTCGAGCCCGTTGACGCACTTGATCAGCGTCGACTTGCCCGAGCCCGAGGGGCCGCAGATCACGACGACCTCGCCGCGCTCGACCGAGGTCGAGCAGTCCTTGAGCACCTGGAAGGTGCCGTACCATTTCGAGACGTCCTCGATGCGGATCATGCGACCTTCTCCGTGAAGCGGGCGAGCGTGTAGGGGCGGATGTCGCGCGCGGTCCGGCCGGTGAGCACGAGGTCGGCGGTGATCCGGGCGACGGCCGGGGCCAGCGTGTAGCCGTTGGAGGTGACGCAGGTGAAGAAGCCGGGAGCACCCGGCGCCTCGCCGACGATGGGCGCACCGTCGATGTTGACGTTCATGCCGGCCCAGCTTCTGAGCACGCGCAGGCCGGCGAGCTGCGGCAGGACCGAGCCGGCGACCCAGAGATTGCCCTCGATGCTCTGGCGCAGCGTGACGTTCATGTTGCGCCCTTGGTCATAGGCGGCGGTCCAGGCACCGCCGATGACGATGCCGCCCGAGGCGAGCTGCTTCAGGCTCAGATGCCGGTCGGCATGCGCCACGAGCGGCTCGACCAGCTTGGGTGCGCGCTCGGTCACGATCATCTGCAGGGGCGCGCTCCAGACGGGCGTTTCCACGCCCGCCATGGCACCGACGAGGCGCGCCCAGGGGCCGGCGGCATTGATCACGATGCCGGCCTCGATGGCGCCGCGCGAGGTGCGGACGGCCCAGCCGCCCGGCCGGCGCTCGAGGCCTTTGACATCGGCCCGGCGGAGCAGGCGGGCACCCTGCGCCATGGCCGCCTCCATGACCCGATAGGTGGCGGTGAGCGGGTTGATCTTGCCCTCCCCGGGGCAGTGCTCGGCGCCGAGCAGGTGATCGGAAAGGGCCGGGGCGAGCCGGCGGAGCTCGTCCCTGTCGATCATCCGGGAGTCGATGCCGTGCTGCCGCTCGAGCGCCACCTTGGCCTCGAGGAAGGCCATGCCGCGGGGCGTGTCGGCGACCATGAGGCCGCCGGTGACCCTGATCTCGAAGTCGCCGCCGGCGATGGCGGCGAGCTCCTGCCAGAGGCCGATCGACCAGGGGCCGAGCGGCAGGGTCGCCGCCGCCGGCCCGCCGCCCGCCTCGGCCTTGGCGCCGAAGTCGAAGGAGAGGAGCTGGACGTGCAGGCTGCCGGCATTCGCACCCGAGGCCTGCAGGTTGATGTCGTCGCGCTCGACGACGAGCACGTCGGCGCCGGCCTCGGCGAGATAGAAGGCGAGGCAGGCGCCCACCACCCCGCCGCCGATGACCACGACATCGGCGCGTCCGGGTGCCTCGGCGGCGGTTGCCTCGGCCCCGCGGGCGAGGTCGGGTGAGCCCGCGCGGCGGTGGCCGCCCCATTCCGGCTTCTCCAGGGCCAGGGCCGCCGCCGGGAAGGGCTTGACCGGCAGGCGCGGGGCGAAGCCCTCCTCGACATGCCGGGCACGGCCGGTCGCCTCGGCCAGGAGCCGGGCCGCCGTGGCCGTGCAGTTGCGCCCCTGGCAACTGCCCATGCCGAGCCTGAGGCGGCGCTTGAGCGTGGCGGCCGTGTCCCAGCCGGCGGCGATCTCGGCCCTGACCCGGCCGAAGTCGAGTCCCTCGCAGCGGCAGAGGATGGTTGCGTCCGGCACGAGGTCGAGCCGCACCGGCGGGGCGCTAAAGAGCGTCCAGAGCGCCTGCTGGAAGCCGGTCGCCCGGGCGAGGCGGCGGCGGGCCGGGGCGAGGTCGTCGGCCAAGGCGGCGCCGAGGCCGAGGCTGCGCGCCGCCGCATCGCCGGCGAGCCGGCCGCGCTCCAGGGCGACACGGGCACCGGCGACCACGGCACCGTCGCCGACGGCGTAGACGCCCGCGATGCTGGTCAGGCCCGCATCGTCGGTGGCCACGGCGGCCGTACCGAGATGACGGTCGTCGAGCTGCATGGCACAGCCCAGCGCCCGGGCGATCTCGGTCGAGGCGATGAAGCCGTGGCCGAGGCAGAGCGTGTCGCAGGCGATGGTCAGGGTCGCCTCGGGCCGGCCCCGGCCCGAGGCATCGAGCGGTGCGAGGTCGACCTCCTCGACCCGGCCATCGCCGCGCGCCGCCACGGCGGCCGTCGACCAGTGGAGCGGCACGCCCCGGCGCCAGAGCTGCCAGCGATAGCGGAGCCCCTCGGCCATCAGGTCGGGGGCGAGGCGGAGCGCCTGCAGCAGCGGCGCGAGGGCTCCGGCACCCGGGCGCGGCGCCGCCTCGGCCAGGGCCGCGACGGCGACGCCCATCCTCGTCAGGGCCGAAGCGAGCTGGAAGTTCAAGGGACCGTTGCCGCCGACGACGACCCGCCGGCCCGGTGCCACGCCGTGCGCGCGCTCGAGCGTCTGCGCGGCACCCGTGGTCATGACGCCCGGCAGCGTCCAGCCCGGGATCGGCGCCGGCCGCTCATAGGCGCCCGTCGCCAGGATCAGTCGCTGCGGGCGAAAGCGCACCGCCCGGCCGGCGACGAGAGCGAGCACGTCATCGGCAGCAAAGGCGCCCCAGACCTGGGCGTTCTGGACGATCTCGACACCGGCCTCGACGGCGGAGCGGATCAGCGCCGCACCATCGCGGCCCTGCCGGTCGACGGGGACGGCGCCGGGTGTCGCCGGCTGCTTGTAGTACTGGCCGCCGCTCGCCGCCCGCTCGTCGAGCACGAGGACCGAGGCGCCGAGCCGGCGGGCGGCGAGGGCGGCGGCGAGGCCGGCCGGGCCGGCGCCGATCACCAGGATGTCGCAGTGGCGCTCGGGCAGGCTGGCGCCCTCGGGCGGCGGCGCCAGGGGGGCGAGCGGGTCCAGTGTCGTGCCGGCCGGCATGGCCGAGCGCACCACCTCGCCGCCGGCGACCTTGGCGAGGCAGGCGCGCTCGCCGATCCGGCCGTCGATCGTGACCGCGCAGTCGAAGCAGGCACCCATGCCGCACCAGAGGCCGCGCCGGGCATCGTTCGAGGCGTCGTCCCGGCCGGTGCGGCGCAGCGCCATGCGGCCGGCGGCGGCCATGGCCGATGCCACCGTGTCGCCCGGGCGGGCGGGCACGGTCTCGCCATCGAAGGTGAAGGCGAGCGTGGCGGGGCCGTTCAGGCGCATCGGTCGGCAGGGTTCGGGGCCGGTTGCATGGACGGCTGGCCAGCAGGAAAGGGGCGACCAGCGCAGCCTAGACCGATATTTTTCCAGTATACAGAGATAATTTTTTCGATATGGTCCCGGGCGAGCCGAGGGAGAGAAGCCTCATGCCGCGAGCGCGTGGCACCATGACGGTGCTGGTGACACCCTTCACCGAGGACGGCGGCGCGGTCGATCTGCCGGCCCTGCGCCGGCTGGTGGACTGGCAGATCGAGGAGGGCATTCACGGCCTCGTCCCGCTCGGCAGCACCGGCGAGTTCCTGGCGATCGGCCGCGAGGAGCGGCAGGCGATCGTCGAGGCCTGCGTCGAGACCGCGCGCGGCCGGGTGCCGGTCTATATCGGCACGGGTGCCGAGGTGACCGGCGATGCGGTGGAGCTGGCGCGCGAGGCCGAGCGGCTGGGTGCCGATGGCGTCATGATCATCCCGCCCTTCTACAGCGTGCCGACCGAGGACGAGCTCTTCGAGCACTACCGCCGGATCGGCGAGGCGATCTCGATCCCGATCATGGTCTACAACAACCCGGCGGCGGCGAATGTCGACATCCGGCCGGAGACGCTGGCCCGGCTCGCCCGGATCGACACTGTCCGCTCGGTCAAGGAATCGACCCTCGAGGTGACGCGCGTGCGCGACATCATCGAGCTCTGCGGCGACCGCATCGACGTCTTCGCCGGTGTCCTGGGCTACGAATCGTTCTGGCTCGGTGCCGTTGGCTGGATCGCCGTCTGCTCCAACCTGATCCCGAAGGAGTCCGCCCGCCTCTTCGAGCTCGCGGTCGACGAGAGCCGGCGCGACGAGGCGCTGGCGCTCTACCGGCGCATCCTGCCGATCGTGCGCTGGGTCGGCGGGCCGCGCTACGTCCAGGCGACCAAGGCGGGCTTCGACCTCATGGGCGCCTCGATGGGGCCGCCCCGGCCGCCGCGCCTGCCCTTGCCTGGCGAGCAAAGAGTCGCGTTCGGCGCCGACCTGAAGCGGCTCGGCCTCCTGGATTCGCTCAGCCGATTGCACGCCCGCTAGCGGGCGGCCATCATCCGAAGACTGCCGACAACCAAGAAGACTGCCGACAACCAAGAAGCGTGGAGAGGAAACGATCATGGCATCGAGAATCGAGACTTCCGGCCCGGCCCTGGCGGTGCTGCTCCTGGCGACGACCATCGCGGGATCCGCAATGGCCCAGGACTGCGTGGCGACCGTGCCGGACAGTGCGCTCGTCGAGCCCGGCAAGCTCACCATGTCGACCAACCCGACCATCCCGCCGATGCAGTTCGTCGACAGCGAGGGCAACCTCAAGGGCATGCGGATCACGCTCGGCGAGGAGCTGGCGAAGCGGCTCTGCCTCGAGCCCGAGTACATCCGCATCGAGTTCTCGGCGATGATCCCGGGCCTCCAGGCCGGCCGCTGGGACGTGATCAACACCGGCATCTTCTGGACCGCCGAGCGGGCCGGGATGATGCAGATGATCCCTTACGAATCGCAGGCGATCAGCATCTCCGTGCCGCACGGCAACCCGGAGGGCATCGCCAGCGTCGAGGATCTCGCCGGCAAGAAGGTCGCGGTCGAGATCGGCGGCTTCGAGGAGGCCAAGATCAAGCAGCTCAACGAGGAGCTGCAGGCCAAGGGCATCGAGGCCATGGAGATCCTCACCTTCGACAACTTCGCCATCGCCTACCAGGCGCTGCAGGCCGGGCAGGCCGACGCCACGGTGAGCATCGACGCGACCGCGGCCGAGTTCGCCGCCCGCGGCGACTTCGACCGGGCGCTGCACGGCCTCTTCCCGACGCCGGTGGCGCTGGCGATGAGCAACGTGGAGGTGGCCGAGGCCGTCCGCGACGCGCTCAACAGCATGATGGAGGATGGTTTCTACCAGTCGTTGATGGACCAGTACGGGCTGCTCGCCAACACCGAGCCCTTCATCATCCGTGGCCCGAACGACTGATCCTGGGCCGCGCGGGCCCGGCCGCCGTCGGCCGGGCCCGGCTCCTCTCCCCGGCCGCACCGCTCGCGGGTGACACTCCAACGACGAGGCCGAAGCCATGTCGATCCGCTGGGACTGGAGCGGCTTCTTCGATTATCTCTTCAACGGCTTTCTGCTCCGGGGCGCCTTCACCACGCTCTGGCTGACGCTCGCCGCCATCGCCGGCGGCCTCGTTCTCGGCTTCGCGCTGGCGATGCTCCGGTTGTCGCCGATCCGCCCGCTCAGCCTGCTGGCGCAGGGCTACATCTGGATCTTCCGCGGCACGCCGCTCCTGGTGCAGCTCATCATCATCTACACGGGGCTGCCGCAGTTCGGGCTGCGCTTCTCGGTGGTCCAGGCCGCCCTTCTGGGCCTGATCCTCAACGAAGCGGCCTATCTCGCCGAGATCGTGCGCGGCGGCATCCTCGGCGTGCCGCAGGGGCAGAGCAACGCCGGCAAGGCGCTCGGCCTGAGCCCGGCGCAAGTCATGCTCTTCGTCGTCATGCCGCAGGCGACGCGGATCATCATCCCGGCCCTCGGCAACAGCGTGAACGGCCTCTTGAAGACAACGTCGGTCACCTCGGTGATCTCGATGGAGGAGCTCCTGCGCAGCACGCAGATCCTCATCCAGGAAAAGTTCCTCGTGCTCGAGCTCTTCACCGTGGCCGCCCTCTACTACCTCCTCATGACCTCGCTCTGGGACGTCGTCCAGCGGCGCATCGAGGCCCGCTTCGGCCGCGCCTACAGCTCCATCCGCGCGCCCGAGCCCTATTGAAAGCAGGAAAGAACCGATCATGACCAAGCTCGTCGTCGAGGCCGGCCCGTTCACCTTCGATGCCCGATTCGAGGAGGCGGCGGCGCCCAGGACCTGCGCCGCCTTCAAGCAGGCCATGCCGTTCGAGGGCCAGATCGTGCATGTCCGCTGGAGCGGCGAGGGGGTCTGGATTCCGCTCGGCGACCGCGACTTCGGCGTCGCTTATGAGAACCACACGAGCCATCCGGCACCCGGCCAGATCATCCTCTATCCGGGCGGGATCAGCGAGACGGAGATCCTGCTCGCCTATGGCGGCGTCGATTTCTCGTCGAAGATGGGCCAGCTCGCCGGCAACCATTTCATCACCCTGACCTCGGGCCACGAGAACCTGATGAAGCTCGGCAACCT
>ERZ795053.7530-NODE-7530-length-10460-cov-8.702739_pt1 | contig 10460 bp, 13 predicted proteins | sample MGYA00375137_ERZ795053 | MGnify/ENA primary metagenome ERZ795053 (study PRJEB30182, sample SAMN05720284) | activated sludge metagenome | isolation source: Anaerobic digester | place: Hong Kong | collected 2014-12-17 ... | reverse complement strand
CGGGCTCGGCCGCGTCCTGGATCAGCGGCGGCAATACGAAATTCCCGGCCGCGCGAACGTAGATCGTCCGGCAGGCTGCATTGATCCAATGTGGACCGAGCGCCGACATGGCCCCACTCCGTTTCCGGCCAGAATCGACGCCCGGCCGCCAGCGCGACCGCTCGTGCCGACGGCCATGGCCGGCGCCGTCGCGGGGACGTTGAACCGGCGCCCGGAAGTTCGAAAGCCCTGCGACCCGACGTCGCCTGTGGATTGAGGGGAAAAGTCGGCCGGTCCGCGAACTTTTTGCGTCGACGAGCCGCTGGCGACACTTTGCTAACCCTGTCGAAGCAAAGGGTCACATGTGATCATTCCATATGGGAAATCATACCGGCGGTTAACCCTTGTTCGTAAGAGTAAGAGCCTCAAACGGGGCAGTCGATCTTGGAACACGTAACGATTTCAAAGGATGCCGCATCGCTTGGCTCCGATCGCCGCGATCCCGGTCAGGGACGCGAACGCAAATCGGGTCTGGTCGTCGCCGTCAACGGATCGCGCGCGACAGTCGCGGCGCGCATGGCCGACTTGATTTCGGACGCCGAGCAATTCTGGTCGGTCGGCGAACTCGTCTCGATCTATGGCAAGAATTCGCGCATCGTCTGTCTCGTGCAGGAAATGGTGGCGCAGGACCGGGTCTGGGATCCGCAGCTGAACCATTACGTGCACGCCAATGTCGAGCTTCTCGGCGAAGTGATCGACGTCGACGGCCGCCCGGTCTTCCGGCGCGGCGTGGCCAGCTATCCCGCGCTCGGCTCGGTCGTGAACCGCATCCGCCAGTCCGACCTCGCCGCCATCTATGATCTGGGCGACCGCAAGGCGTCGATCATCGGCAATCTCGTTCAGGCGCAGATTCCCGCCGCCGTCGACATCGACGCCATGCTGCGCCGACACTTCGCCATCGTCGGCACGACCGGCGTCGGCAAGTCGACCAGCATCGGCATCCTGCTGCGCGCGGCCATCGCCGAGCGGCCGAACCTGCGGATTGTCATCCTCGATCCGCACAATGAATATTCGAGCGTCTTCCGCAAGGAATCGGCGACGGTGGACGCAAGCCGGTTCGAACTTCCGTTCTGGCTGTTCCAGTTCGAGGAATTCCTGGAAGTCATCTATCGCGGCACGCCCGCGCCGCTCGACGAATCCGACTTCCTGCGCGAGGCGATCGCGGATGCGCGCGAGCTGTTTTGCGGCGCCGAGCGTGCCGGCATCGCCAAATGGAACAATCGCTCGGAGGAGGGCGGGGCGGATACGCCGCGGCCCTATCGGCTCGCCGACGTTCTCGCGGCGATCGACGCTGAAATCGGGCGTCTGGAGCCGCGATACCCGCGCGCGTCGCTACGCAACCTCAAGCACAGGCTGGAAGCGCTCGCCAACGACCAGAACTTCCGGTTCATGTTCGGCAAGGCGGCCGTCGACTCGCGCATGGATTTCGTGACGCGCAGCCTGTTCCGCCTGCACGATGTCGGCAAGCCGGTGACGATCCTGCGCATGGCCGGCATTCCCGCCGACGTGGTCAACGCCTCGGTTTCCGTGCTTTCGCGTCTCGCCTTCGACCTCTGCGTTCTGAATCGCGGCAGGCAGGAAGTGCTCGTGGTCTGCGAGGAGGCGCATCGCTACGTGCCCGCCGACCACACGCTCGGCTTCAATCCGACGCGCCGCGCGGTCGCCCGCATCGCCAAGGAGGGCCGCAAGTACGGCTGTTATCTCGGCATCGTCACGCAGCGCCCGGCCGAACTCGATCCGACGATCCTGTCGCAATGTTCGACGGTCTTCGCCATGCGCCTGTCCAATGCGTCGGACCAGCAGATCATGCGATCCGCCATCCCCGACAATGCGGCGGGCGCGCTCGAATTCATCTCGGCGCTCAACAATCGCGAGGCGATCGCCTTCGGCGAGGCGGTCGCGACCGCAATGCGCATGACGTTCACGCTGCAGGACGAGTCGATGCTGCCGCGCATGTCGTCCGAGTGGGAAGAGCAGGCAGCGGCCCCTGAGGAGCCTGCAGCCGCAGCGCCCATTTCCCTCGCGATCGAGCCGCGCCCGGCGCCGAAGCTCGATCCCAAGCCCAATTCGTTCAGCCGTTTCCAGGAGCCGATCGCCGCGCCGGCGTATGGCGGCTGGCGGACGGACAAGCCCGCCGGCGACTCTCCGCTGGCGACGCGCGACTGGCCGTCGAGCGAGCGCCTGAGGCGCTGATCCGTCTCCTGCGAAAATCGAGAGCCCGCCGTGCGTCCGCATCGGCGGGCTTTCTGCGTGAAATCGGCTAGCTTCGGTCGATGTCCGAATCCCAAACCGCAGCCGAGACGAGCCTCACGCCGGCCGAACGCCGGGCGCTGTTCCTCGAAGGCGCGCGGCAGGCGCTCACCGGGCCCGCCTATTTCGTGGCCGTCGCGCTGGTCGGCGTCGGCGGGCTCGCCAAGGCGGCCGGGTTTCCACCGGCCGCCGCCTTTCTGTCGACGCTGCTGATCTGGGCGGGGCCCGCGCAGGTCCTGTTCTTCGGCTCGATCGCGGCCAAGACGGCGCTGTCGGCGGTCGCGGTCTCCATCACCCTGTCGTCGATCCGGCTGATGCCGATGGTCCTGTCGATCCTGCCGATGCTGCGCGCGCCGGGCGTCGGGCGCCGGCAGCTGTTCATGGCCACGCATTTCGTCGCGGTGACGGTCTGGGCGGAATCCTTGCGCCGGCTGCCCGACATCGAGCGCGCCAAGCGACTGCCGTTCTTCTTCGGCTTCGCGGTCGCCTGCATCCTGACGAGCGCCGTGTTCACACAGGCCGGCTATTACCTGACCGCGGCCCTGCCGAAGCCGCTGGCGGTCGGCGTGTTGTTTCTGACGCCGGTCTATTTCCTGTCCACGCTGGTGCGCTCGGCGCGCCTGCCGGTCGACTGGTTCGCGATGGTCTTCGGCTTCGCGCTGGCGCCGATCACGCAAGCCTGGGTCGGCGGCGGCTTCGATCTGCTGGCGCTGGGGCTGATCGGGGGAACGGGCGCCTATGTCTGCGGCCGCTTCTACACGGCGCGACGGGCGGAGCGGGCGTCATGAGCCTCGGCGTCCAGGACGGCGGCCTCGCGCCTTACATCATTCTGATCGCCTTCGGCTTTCTGCCGAGCGAGATCTGGCGGTGGCTGTCGTTCTTCGTCGCGCGCGGGATCAACGAGGGATCCGAACTGTTCATTTTCGCGCGGACGGTCTCGTCCGTGCTGCTGGTAGGCGTCGTCGGCAAACTGATCTTCTCGCCGGTCGGCGCGCTGGCGACGACGCCGTTGGCCGCCCGGCTCGGCGCTCTGGCGATCGGCTTCGCCTTCTTCGCGCTGTTTCGCCGCTCGGTGCTTGCGGCCATTCTGGGCGGCGAGGCCGCGATCATTGCGGCCGGTTGGTGGTGGGGGTGATCTTGATCCTTATAACGTTACGCGTTATAGCTCTGTAAGATCCGCAGTTTCGCTGACCCTGAGACCGAGCGGATTTGGTCCGGCATGCGCAGTCGCAAGCTGCCGCCCGACATTCAGGCGGTCGCGCTTCGTAAGCTTCGTCTGATCAATCAGGCGCGGACTGGATCGGATTTGCGAGCGCCGCCAGGCAACCGCCTTGAAGCGCTCAAAGGCGACAGGGCGGGGCAACATTCGGTCCGGATCAACGACCAGTGGCGCATCTGTTTTGTCTGGTCGGAGGGAGGGCCCGCCGATGTCGGGATCGTCGACTACCATGACTGAGCTTCTGCCCAATCCCACACCGGGAGAGATTTTGACAGAGGAATTCCTGAAGCCGCTCGGCCTCAGCCAGAATGCGCTCGCGCGCGCCATTCAGGTGCCGCCGCGGAGGATCAACGAAATCGTGCTCGGAAAGCGTGCGATCACCGCAGATACGGACCTGCGACTCGCCCGCTATTTTGGGCTTTCGGACGGGTTCTTCCTCGGCCTGCAGGCTGACTACGACCTGATGGAGCGCCGGCGGGAGATTGGCGGGGTTCTCGAGTCGATCGCTCCGCGCGCCGCCTAGCCCAAGGCCGCCTTGATCTTCTCGGCGTGGGCCGCGATCGCGGCCTTGTCGCCCATCTGGCCGGGCGGGCGTAGGCTGACGCCAGTCCAGCGCGGCAGGATGTGGAAGTGGATGTGGAAGACGATCTGCCCGCCGGCGGATTCGTTGAACTGCTGGATCGAGACGCCCTCAGCGCCCATGCCCGCGACGGCGGCCTTGGCGACCTTCTGGACCCGCTGGATCAGGCCCGAGAGCACGGCGGGGTCGATGTCCATGAGATTGCGGGCGGGTGACTTGGGGATGACGAGAACGTGGCCGTCCGCGCGGGGCATGATGTCCATGAAAGCCAGCGCGACATCGTCCTCGTAGACCTTGGTCGCGGGCATTTCGCCCCGCAAAATTTTGGCGAAGACGTTGTTGGGGTCATAGCCGCTCATGGGAACCTCTCAGCTTCTCAAGGATTTCTCCCGCGAGCCCTTCGAGCGGTCAAGTCGCGTTCAGGGCCAATTCAGATGCGCGGAAGGAAAGTCGGGCGACTTGGAGCGCCCGCGTTGGCGCATCCCAAGCCAAATGAGGGACCAAGCATGATCAAGAAAGTAGTCTTCGCCGCCTTCGTTCTCGCCGGCGCCGCCTTCGGGGCGACAAGCCAGGCCTCCGCCATGCCGATAGCCGCCGATCCCGGCGCCGCCTCTGGGCAGATCCAGCTGGCGCGCTATGGCTGCGGACCGGGGTGGCATCCCAATCGCTGGGGTCGTTGCGTTCCCGTGATGCGCCACTATCGCGCGCGTCCGCCGCGTTATTTTAACCGGCCGATCAAGCGCAAGTTTTACGACCGACGCTATCGCCAGAACCGTCACTGGCGCTGAGGTCAGGGGGACGGCCCACTCGGGCCGTCCTTTTTCAGGCGGTCACGACCGCCGGAAGGGCGCGTAGTCCTCATAGGCCTCGATCGTCGCGGCAACGTGGCGGCGCTCGCGTTCCAAATAGTCGGAAACCGCGCGCGCCAGACTCGCATTTGCAAATTCATGCGCGGAATAGGTTGGGACCGGCCGGTAGCCGCGCGCGAGCTTGTGCTCGCCCTGAGCGCCGGCCTCCACCCTCTTCAGCCCCTTCGATATCGCAAAATCAATGGCCTGATAGTAGCAGGCCTCGAAATGCAGGCAGGGGTGCTCCTCGATCGCACCCCAGTTGCGGCCGTAGAGCGCGTGATCGCCGATCAGGTTGAGCGCGCCGCCGATATATTTGCCGCCGCGCTTGGCCATAACCAGCAGGACGCGATCGGCAAGTCTCTCTCCCAAAAGCGAAAAGAAGGCGCGCGTGAGATAGGGGCGGCCCCATTTGCGCGAGCCTGTGTCCATATAGAAGGCGAAGAAGGCGTCCCAATGGGCCTCCTTCAGGTCCGAGCCCGTGACCCATTCGATCTCGATGCCCGGCGCCAGCGCGGTCGCGCGCTCCTTGCGGATCGCCTTGCGCTTGCGCGAGGCGAGGTCTGCGAGGAAATCGTCGAAAGTCCCATAGCCGCGGTTGAAGAAATGGAATTGCTGGCCGGTGCGTTGCAGCAGGCCGGCCGTCCCGAGCGCTTCCCATTCGGGGCGCGTCGGGAAGGTGATGTGGATGGAGGAGGCGCCGGTCTTGCGCACGACGGCGCGCAGGCCCTGAAGCAGCGCGGCTGTCTCCGCCGCGCCGGCGTCGTCCGCCAGCAGCAGGCGGCGCCCGGTGACCGGCGTAAAGGGAACGGCCACCTGAAGCTTGGGATAATAGGCGCCGCCAGCGCGCTCGTAGGCGTCCGCCCAGCCGTGATCGAACACGTACTCGCCCTGTGAATGCGACTTCAGCCACGCCGGGGCGCAGGCCAGAAGCCGGCCAGCGGCGTTCTCGACGAGGATATGCGCGCCCGACCAGCCAGTGCGGGGCGTCGCCGACCCCGACTCCTCAAGAGATGACAAAAAAGCGTGCGTCAGGAATGGGTTGAATGGTTCTTGTTGAAGTTTTGAATCAATCGGCCGCATAGGGTCGCCGGCCTCCGCGGAAGGCGGGGGGGTGGATTGAGACGATGAATCCGCGACTTCGCAAACAGAGTCGGATTCGCCGTTCAATCCATTGATGTGTCGAATCAAGTTGGCATTGGCGCAGGCGTCCCAGGCGGAGGGATCGACTTCGCGCAGGGTCGGGACGATACGGATCGTGAGTTCGGCGGGCACGGGCCAGTTTCGGACGGCGGGAGACCAAAGCCAAGATAGGTCGGTCGCGCTGCGGCGCAACAGGGATCAGGGAACGAAGCCCTCGAACACCATCTGGTCGGCCCAGAGCGCGGCCAGCGCACGCTGCTCGGATGTGCATACGGTCCAGCTCATGACGGGCAGGCCGAGGGCGGTTCGACACAGGTACGGGGTCGGATGGGGCAGATTGCGGACGGACCAGGACAAGAAATCGGGCCGGCTGCGCTCGAAATGGAGGAAGTTGGCGAGATCGACCTGGGTCGCTTTCGGCAGCGCCGCCCATTCGCCGTGGCTGTAGTCGGCTTCGGCCACAATGCCGAGCGGTGTGTTTTCGAGACCGAGCGTCGCCCGGTTTTCGCGCAGATGGGCGATCACGGCCGGGTCGAAACTCTTGATCGCGACCGGCGCGTTGCTGGCGGCGACGATTTCGGCGCTCCGGCGCGCCAATCGAAAATCGCCATCGAAGGCGCTCTTGATTTCGACCACCAGCGGAACCCGGCCGCCGATCAGGCCCAGAAATGCGGGGAGGGTGGGGATAAAGTCGGGCGAGCCCGTCAATACGATCTGCGAAAGCGCGGCCGCGCGGCGCGCACGCACGGGGCCGCTTTCGCCAGTCAGGCGGTCGAGCCTGAAATCATGGAAAACCATGGCCTCGCCATCGGCCGATAGCTGGACGTCGCATTCGATGGCAAAGCCCTGATCCACCGCCGCGCGGGCAGCCGAGGCCGAATTCTCGATCCGGCCGGCGGCGCGGTCGTGCAGGCCGCGATGGGCGATGGGGCGCGCGGCGAGCCATGCAGGTCGCAAGGCCTGCGCGTTCACAGGGCGGCCTCGAACATGGCCTCGACCTCGACGGCCGCGTCCAGCGGCAGTTGGGCGACGCCGATGGTCGAACGGGCATGGCGGCCACGGTCGCCGAAGACCTCGACGATCAGATCCGAGGCGCCATTCATGACCTGCGCCAATTCTTTGAAATCGCTTGCACAATTGATGAAGCCGCCGAGTCTGAGGCAGCGCCCGACCGGGTCGAGGCTGCCGAGATGGGCGCGGACCTGAGCGAGCACGTTGAGCGCGCAGGCGCGGGCGGCCGCACGGCCGTCCTCCGCCGAGACGCCGGCGCCGAGCTTGCCGACGTGGCGCGGGTCGATCTTGCCGTCGGGGCCGAAGGGCAATTGGCCGGAAACGACGAGCAGCCCGCCCATTTTGGCGACGGCGATGTAATTGGCGACCGGCGCGGCGGCGGGCGGCAGGACCAGCCCGAGGTCGCCCAGCCGGTGTTCGGCTGACCGAAGCATGTGATTGCTCATGTCTTTTCCCTTCCTGCCGGCTGTGGACGAGGCTCGACCGACTCGCCGCAAACTCGTATTTTCGCCATGAGCGTAATGCAAACGCTGCGGCCGGGAGGTCCGTCGATGACGAAATTCGCAGTTTTCGCGCGCTCGTTTGTCATGCCTTTGACAGTTGCGCCCCTGGTTCTGGCCGCGGGCGCCGCGCAGGCGGCGGGGCCCTCGCTCGCTTCCCATCGTGCGGTCTATGAGCTGACGCTGCTCTCTTCCAAGGGGGACAAGGCGCCCAATACGGCGCGCGGGCGCATCGCCTTCGATTTCTCCGGCAATGCCTGCGACGGATATACCCAGAATTTCAGGCAGATGACCGAATTGCAGCCGCCCGAGGGGCCGGCGCGCCTGTCGGACATGCGCACGGCCACGTTCGAGGACGCCTCGGCCAAGACGTTCCGCTTCAAGGTGGAGTCCAAGGTCGACAACCGCGGCGTCGAGCAGATCGACGGCGCGGCCTCCAAGTCGGGAGACGGGGCGCTTTCGGTGCGTCTGGTGCGGCCGCAGCCGAGCCGGCTCGACCTCGATCAGGACGTGGTCTTCCCGACCGAGCATATCGTGCGGATCATCGAGGCGGCGAAGGCGGGCCAAAAGATGTTGGCGCTCAAGGCCTTCGACGGATCGGACACGGGTCGCAAGGTCTTCCAGACGCTGACAATCATCGGCAAGGAGACCTCCGCGCCGCCGCCCGAGAAGGCGGCGCAGGTCGCCCAGCTCGAGCATCTGCGGCGGTGGCCAGTGACGATCTCCTATTTCGAGGAGGACAAGAAGGACAACGCGCCGAACTACGTCCTGTCCTTCGACCTTTACGAGAACGGCGTGTCTCGCGCGCTGAAGCTCGACTATGGAGACTTCGTCCTGGCCGGCGAGATGAAGCAGCTCGAATTCCTGCCGGCCAAGCCCTGCAAGAAGTAGGGCTCAGGCGCGACCGGCGATCCGGCGCAGGTCGCCGAGAGACATCTTGTGCACCTCGGGCGACATGCGATGCACGGGCATCGCGGTCGCTGCGACGTCAGCGAATTCCGCTCCGATCAAATTGCCCTTCTGCCAGACGACTTCGGCCTGACGATCGGGCCTGCCGTCGGAAAATCTCAGTGTGAACCGCTCCGGCGCCATTTCGTACTCGGGCTTTTCGATCCGGCAGCCGCCGTCGGAAATGTCCTGAACGAGGACATCGTACGATCGACCTGCGGGGGTGCGAAGGCGCGCGCGCATACGCACCGATTCCCGTTTGCCAAAGCGACGTTCCTGTTCCATCTGCGTAATTCCGCGTGCAGTGACGAACGCGTCATCATGACGCGGCCGTCCTGAAATCGTGTTTAATCGCGACGCGCGTCGGTCTGTAGAGGCGTTAACCGTAGCTCACGGGCGCGGCGCCGGGCAGAGGTCTCGTCCGCTTGTCGAAAATCGTGATAAAACAATAGATTGCGCGAATGGGGCGGCCGCTACGTCAGCTTTTCTTGCCGAAACCGATGCCCTTCACCACGGCGGCGCCGCCGAATTTGGCGCGAATAGCGTCGATCGCGGTTTCCGCCGCCTTAATGCGCCCGATATCGGGGTCCGCCAGATCGGCCGCGTCGCCCTCCGCCCCGTCCACGAGATCGCCGACACCGACGCCGATCAGGCGATAACGCGCCTTGCCGATCTCCGGGCCGAGCATTTCGCGGGCGACGGGAAAGATGCGGGCAGCGAGTTGGGTCGGCCGAAGGCCTGACCGCGAGCGGGTCCTGATCTTGAAATCGGCCGTCTTGAGCTTGAGCGTGATCGAGCATCCCGCGAGCTCCGCCTTTTTCAGGCGTCCCGCGACCTTGTCGGTCAAAGCGTGCAGGACCCGCACCAGTGTTTCCTCGTCCGCGACATCCGTGTCGAAGGTCGTCTCGGACGAGATGCTCTTGGCCTCGCGGTCGGGGCTGACGGCGCGATGGTCGATCCCGTTGGCGAGCCGCCATAGCCGCTGGCCCTCCGGGCCGAGCGTCCGCATCATGTCGGTTTCTTCGCGCGCCTGGATGTCGGCGATGGTCTGGAGCCCGTCGCGGGCGAGCCGTTCGGCGGCGACCTTGCCGACGCCCCAGATGCGCGAGACGGGCAGGGGCGCCAGCAGGTCCTTCGCTTCGGCGCGGCCGATAATCGTGAAGCCACGCGGCTTGTCCATGTCGGAGGCGAGTTTCGCCAGGAACTTGCAATAGCTCAGGCCCACAGAGACCGAGATGCCGATCTCGGCCTCCACGTCGCGGGCGAAACGGGCCAGCGTTTGCGCGGGCGAGCCGTGATGCAGGCGCTCCGTGCCGGAGAGATCGAGAAAAGCCTCGTCGATCGACAGGGGTTCGACCAACGGCGTCAGCGTCAGCATGCGGCGGCGGACCTCGCGGCCGACTTCGACATATTTGGCCATGTTAGGCTTGAGGATCACGGCGTCCGGGCACAAGGCGCGCGCCTTGAACATGGGCATGGCGGAACGCACGCCCGACATGCGGGCGATGTAGCAACAGGTCGAGACCACGCCGCGCTTGCCGCCGCCGATGATGAGCGGCTTGTCGCGCAGCGACGGATCGTCGCGCTTTTCGACGGCGGCATAGAAGGCGTCGCAGTCGATATGGGCGATCGACAGCGCGTCGCGCTCGGGATGGACGATGAGGCGCGGCGAGCCGCAGGCCGGGCAGCGCGGCGCGCCCTGCAGCGCGCGCGTCAGGCAGTCCCGGCAGAGCGGCCCGGTCTCCATGTCAGTCGTTCCAGCGATCCGGGCCGGAGAGGACGAGCCGGGCGGCGGCCACCTTTTCCGGCGGGATCCCGGCCTCGGTCGCAAAGGCGATGAGATCTGGCTCGTATCCTGCGAGATGGTCGAGCACGGAGGCGAGAAAGCCCGGTTCGCGCGCGGCGGCGCGAAGCCCGGCGGG
>ERZ795053.7525-NODE-7525-length-10465-cov-12.353218_pt1 | contig 10465 bp, 9 predicted proteins | sample MGYA00375137_ERZ795053 | MGnify/ENA primary metagenome ERZ795053 (study PRJEB30182, sample SAMN05720284) | activated sludge metagenome | isolation source: Anaerobic digester | place: Hong Kong | collected 2014-12-17 ... | reverse complement strand
TTGGTGTGGCCCGTCTGCGTTTTGCGCCTTGCAGCCCATCCTGAAATGACGCCGGCCCGGCTCCCGCCAGGATCACGAACAGGTTCCAGGACTCAGCGCTTGGCGCCGGGGCGCCGGGCACATAATGTGCTTTCACCGCTGCAGTGTCGCGTGGGCGCTCAGGTTGCCCGCGTGGATTGCGAGTTCACAGGCAGACAAGGACGGCCAGCATGCCCAACCCCGCCGATGCGGTACCCACCACCGGCCAGCCGGAGCCCGGCGCCGCGCCCCCGCGGGCGGCGGGGCCGGCGCGCCACATCCGGCTGACCTCGCACGCGGGCGGGCAGGGCGCGCAGGCCATCCGCTGGGGCGCGCCTTCGGCCGCTGAGCGCGGCCCTGTGGTGGGCTCCACCACCAACCGTGCGCACCGCAACGTGATCGGCACGCACAGCGGCAGCTACAGCGTGTACCGCGCGCTGGCCGTGGCGGCGCGCGCGCTGGACCCCGGCCACCGGCCGGACCTGACCAACACCGCCCCCACCGACCGCATCGGCCCGCATCCGGCCTGGAGCGAGCCGGGCAAGATCGTCTCGCTCGACCCTTGGGGCGCCGAGATCGGCACCTGCTTCGCTGATGCGCTGGCCGCCGGCTACGACATCCGCCCGACCATCGCCGTGACCAAGGCGCACGTGATCCTGCCGGAGATCATCGAGGCCATCCAGAAAGGCCGTCTCAAGCCCGACGGCAAGGTGCTGCTGCCGTCCGGCGGCGCGCTGGTCACCAAGGCGGCGGTGGAGCCGGTGTGGCACCTGCCCGGCGTGGCCGAGCGCTTTGGCTGCAGCGAGACCGAGCTGCGCCGCGTGCTGTTCGAGGAAACCGGCGGCATGTACCCGGAGCTGGTCACGCGGCCCGATCTGGAGGTGTTTTTGCCGCCCATCGGGCACCTCACGCTGTACATCTTCGGCAACCCGGCCGATCTGGCGGATACCTCGGTCGAATTGACGGCTCGCGTTCACGACGAATGCAACGGCTCCGACGTGTTCGGCTCCGACATCTGCACCTGCCGCCCCTACCTCACGCACGCCATCGAGGAATGCATCCAGGGCGCGCAGCGCGGCGGCGTGGGCCTGTGCGTGTACTACCGCAAGGAAGGCCGCGCGCTGGGCGAGGTGACCAAGTTCCTGGTCTACAACGCCCGCAAGCGGCAGGAGGGCGGCGACACCGCCGACCAGTACTTCGCCCGCACAGAATGCGTGGCCGGCGTGCAGGACATGCGCTTCCAGCAGCTCATGCCCGACGTGCTGCACTGGCTGGGCGTCAAGAAGATCCACCGCCTGGTCAGCATGAGCAACATGAAGTACGACGCCATCACCGAAGCCGGCATCGAGGTGGGCGAGCGCGTCAACATCCCCGACGACCTGATCCCCGCCGACGCCCGCGTGGAGATGGACGCCAAGATGGCGGCCGGCTACTTCACCCCCGGCGAGGCGCCGAGCGCCGAGCAGCTCAAGACGACCAAGGGCCGCGGGCTCGGTTCATGACGGCGGCCACCCAGGCACCCCCCGCCGACGCGGCCGGGCTCGACCTCGCCGTTGACGCGCTGCGCAGCACCGCCACCGTGCGCGCCCGCGCCCGCGCCATGCTGGCCCGCGCGCGCGCCGGCGATTCCGCCTTCTTCGCCGTGCACGACGCCGCGCTGGCCCCCACCGCCGAACTGGTGGCCGAGGTCACGCGCCAGCGCTACCCCACGCTGGCCGTGCCGTACCACAGCCGCTGGCGCCACTTCGAGGCCGGGGGCATCGACCGCCGCGCCTGGCTGGACGAGCGCCTGGGCGACGTGGCCGCGGCCGAGCGCGCCCGCGCGCAGATCGATCTTGCCGTGGTCTCCGTGCTGCTGGACGCTGGCGCCGGGCCCGACTGGTCGTGGCTCGAAGCCGAAAGCGGCCAGCGCTTCAGCCGCTCCGAAGGGCTGGGCGTGGCGAGCTTCCACGCCTTCGCCAGCGGCCTGTTCTCCAGCGATCCGGCCCGGCCGCTGCGGGCCGACGCGTCGGCGCTGGTGCGCATCGACGCGGCGGCCTTGGCAGCAGCCTTTCAGGTGGAGGCGGGCAACCCGCTGGTCGGCCTGGAGGGCCGGGCCGACCTGCTGCGCCGCCTGGGCGCGGCGCTGGCGGCGCAGCCGCAGGTGTTCGGCATACCGGCGCGGCCGGGCGGGCTGTTCGACGCGCTCACGCAGGGCGCGGGCGGGCAGGCCGTCCCGGCCCATGCCATCCTGCGCCTGCTGCTGGACACGCTCTCGGGCATCTGGCCGGCCGGCAACGCGCTGCGGGGCGTGCCGTTGGGCGACTGCTGGCGCCACCCGGCCGCGGGCGGCGTGGGGCTGGCGGCCGGTTGGGTGCCGTTCCACAAGCTCTCGCAGTGGCTCACCTATTCATTGCTGGAGCCGTTCCAGTGGGCCGGCTGCGCCGTGGAGGGGCTGGACGCGCTCACCGGCCTGCCCGAATACCGCAACGGCGGCCTGCTGCTGGACGGCGGCGTGCTGCGCCTGCGCGATGCGTCGCTGGTCCGCATCACCTACACCCCGGCCGATCCGCTGGTGGTGGAGTGGCGCGCGCTCACCGTGGCACTGCTGGACGAGCTGGCGCCGCTGGTGTGGGAAGCGCTGGGGCTGGATGCGCGCACCACGCCGCTGGCCTGCGTGCTGGAAGGCGGCACCTGGGCGGCCGGCCGCGTGCTGGCTCAGCGCCTGCGTGGCGGCACGCCACCGCTATCGATAGCCAGTGATGGAACGGTGTTTTGAGGCTTGTGGTGATTCAGACCATCTCGTCCGGAATGGGAAGCCGCCATGTCAAATGATTCGTTGTCTTACAGCGCGCTTGGCCGAACCTACACCTGCCGAAGGCTGCCAATGGCACATCCTCCCAGGGCGGGCATCATCCTGCTGCCGGACTGGCGTGGTGAGGGGCCGCTGGCGATGCAGCACGCGCAGCATCTTCACGGATTGGGTTGCGACGTGGTGGTCGCTGATCTGTACGGTGACGGTTTCATGCCGTCCCATCCCGATCAGGTCGGGCCCATGGTGCAGCAGTTGCTGGCCCATCGGCAGGATGGCGTGGTGTCGCTCACGGCCTGCCTGAACGCCTTCCGGCCATTGCTTCCAGCCGACACGCCCGTCATCGTGCTGGGTTACAGCGCGGGTGGCATGGTGGCGCTTGATCTGGCGCGCAGCGGCGCTCCGGTCGATGGCACGATCACGTGCAGCGCACTGCTCAAGACCGCCGATGCCGGCATGCCGACGCGCATCCCGGGCCCGGTTCTGATCCTGCAAGGCACGCAAGACGTCATCTCGCCGCCGGACGTCATCAGCACCGTCATCGCCGAGATGGACGCCGCCGGCAACGACGCCGCTTTGTCCTGTTCAGTCAGACCCACCACGCTTTTGACAATCCGGATGCAGGAACAGACCCCAGTGCGCGTCTGGTGTATTCGGCCGCCTCGGCCGCGCGCGCCCGCGTGGCCATCGAGGCCTTTGTCAACGAAATTGCACCCTGACCCGGCCCCCGCACGACCCATCTCACCCATCTCTTTTCAGTCAATGCCATGAGCCAAGTCCACCTGATCGACCACCCGCTGGTGCAGCACAAGCTGACGCTGATGCGCCAGCAGGATCTCAGCACCAACAGCTTCCGCAGGCTGCTGAAGGAGCTGTCGATGCTGATGACCTACGAGGTCACGCGCGACATGCCGACGCAGCCGGTGGAGATCCAGACGCCGCTGGAGACCATGACCGGCCAGATGATCGACGGCAAGAAGCTGGTGTTCGTCTCCATCCTGCGCGCCGGCATCGGCATCCTCGATGGCATGCTCGACGTGGTGCCCGGCGCGCGTGTGGGCCATATCGGCCTGTACCGCGACCCGAAGACGCTGACCGCGGTGGAGTACTACTTCAAGATGCCGGCAGACATGGCCGAGCGCGACGTGATCGTGGTCGACCCGATGCTGGCCACCGGCAACTCCGCCATCGCCGCGGTCGACCGCGTGAAGGAGGTGGGCCCACGCTCGATCAAGTTCGTGTGCCTGCTCACCTGCCCGGAAGGCATCGCCGCCATGCAGGCCGCGCACCCCGACGTGCCGATCTACACCGCCGCCATCGACCGCCAGCTCAACGACCACGGCTACATCCTGCCCGGCCTGGGCGACGCCGGCGACAGGCTGTTCGGCACCAAGTGAGCCGCGCCGCGCCCGCATCAGATTTTTGAATGTTTTGGGCCTCTGGCCCAGGCGTGGCGGGCGCAGCCAGCTATTGATTTCATAGTTTGTCCAACGGAGGAAAGCACTCATGAACGATCGCACCATCACCCGCCGCCACCTCGTCGCCCTGGCCGCCGCCGCGGCCGCGCTGGGCGCGCCCGGCCTCGCGCTGGCGCAGGCCAAGCTCAAGGTCGCCGCCATCTACACCGTGCCGTTCGAGCAGCAGTGGGTGAGCCGCATCCACAAGGCGCTGAAGGCCGCCGAGGCGCGCGGCGAGATCGAATACAAGGCCAGCGAGAACGTCGCCAACGCCGACTACGAGCGCGTGATGCGCGAGTACGCCACCGGCGGCAACCAGCTGATCGTGGGCGAGGCCTTCGCCGTCGAGGCCGCGGCCCGCAAGGTGGCCAAGGATTTCCCCAAGGTGGCTTTCCTGATGGGCAGCTCCGGCAAGCCGCAGGCGCCCAACTTCAGCGTGTTCGACAACTACATCCAGGAGCCGGCCTACCTGACGGGCATGGTGGCCGGCGGCATGACCAAGACCAACAAGATTGGCATGGTGGGCGGCTTCCCCATCCCCGAGGTCAACCGCCTGATGCACGCCTTCATGGCTGGCGCCAAGGAGGTCAACCCCAAGGTGGAATTCACCGTGACCTTCATCAACAGCTGGTTCGACCCGCCCAAGGCCAAGGAAGCCACCTTCGCCATGATCGACAAGGGCGCCGACGTGCTGTATGCCGAGCGCTTTGGCGTGAGCGATGCCGCCAAGGAAAAAGGCAAGCTCGCCATCGGCAACGTGATCGACACCCAGGCCCAGTACCCCGACACGGTGGTGGCCTCGGCCCTGTGGCACATGGAGCCCACCATCGACCTGGCGCTCAAGAACGTCAAGGACGGCAAGTTCAAGGCCGAGGACTACGGCCAGTATTCGATGATGAAGTACAAGGGCAGCTCGCTGGCGCCGCTCGGCACCTTCGAAGGCAAGGTGCCCGCGGCCCTGGTCGCCAAGGTCAAGGCCAGGGAGGCCGACATCCTGTCCGGCAAGTTCGCCGTCAAGGTGGACGATTCGCAGCCCAAGTCCACCGCCAAATGACGGTGGCGGCCGTCCGCCGGTTCGTCGCCGGCGTGCTCGCCGCCACACTGCTGGCGCTCGCGGGCTGCGCCGCGGCGCCTGCCGGGCCCGCGCCCGCCGCCGTGCGGCTCGACAGCCAGCCGCGCATGGCCGTGGTCTCGGCGTTCGAGCCGGAACTGGCCCTGTTGCTGGCGCGGCTGCAAGATGCGCGCGAGCACCGCGTCAACGGCGTGCGCTTCACCACCGGCACGCTGGAAGGCAAGGCCGTGGTGCTGTTTCTCTCTGGCGTGAGCATGACCAACGCGACCATGACCACGCAGCTCGCGCTGGACCGGTTCGATGTCACGCACATCGTCTTCAGCGGCATCGCGGGCGGCGTCAACCCGTCGCTGCACATCGGCGACGTGGCGGTGCCGGCGCGCTGGGGGCAGTACCTGGAGGTGCTGATGGCGCGCGAGACCGCGCCCGGCCAGTACACGCCGCCGGGCCGCATGACCAACTTCGTCGCGCCGCCCTTCGGCATGATGTTCCCGCGCTCGGTGGAGGTGCGCAGCGCGGCGCAGCCGCAGCCGGAGCGCAGGTTCTGGTTCGAGGTCGATCCGGCGCTGCTGGCGCAGGCGCGGGCGCTGGGCGAGCGCGGCGCGGCGGGGCTGGCGCGCTGCACCGGGGCTGGCGGCTGCCTCACGCATGCGCCGCGCCTGGTGGTGGGCGGCAACGGCGTGTCGGGCCAGGCCTTCGTGGACAACAGGGCCTACCGCGAATACGCCTACCGGAGCTTCCAGGCCAACGTGCTCGACATGGAAACCGCGGCCGTCGGCATGGTGGCCTTCAGCAACGGCGTGCCCTACATCGCCTTCCGCTCGCTCAGCGACCTGGCCGGTGGCGGCGAGGGCGAGAACGAACTCGGCACCTTCTTCCAGCTGGCGGCCGACAACTCGGCCCGCGTGCTGCTGGCCTTCCTGGCGGCGTGGCACTGAGCGGGCGCCCCATCCATCCCACGATGACCGACGCCGATCCCGTCCTCACCCTGCGGGGCATCACCAAGCGCTTCGGCCCGCTGGTGGCCAACGACGGCGTCTCGCTCACGCTGGCGCGCGGCGAGGTGCTGGCGCTGCTGGGCGAGAACGGCGCCGGCAAGTCCACGCTGATGTCCATCCTGTTCGGGCACTACGTGGCCGACGAAGGCAGCATCGAGGTGTTCGGTGCGCCGCTGCCGCCCGGCAACCCCAAGGCGGCGCTGGCCGCCGGCATCGGCATGGTGCACCAGCACTTCACGCTGGCCGACAACCTGACGGTGCTGGAGAACGTGATGCTCGGCAGCGAGCCTTTGAGCCAGCCCTTCACGCGCCGCGCCACCGCGCGTAAGCGGCTGCTGGCGGTGGCGGGGCAGTTCGGCCTGCCGGTGGACCCGTCGGCGCGGGTGGGCAACCTGTCGGTGGGCGAGCGCCAGCGGGTCGAGATCCTGAAGGCGCTGTACCGCGGCGCGCGCATCCTGATCCTGGACGAACCCACGGCGGTGCTCACCCCGCAGGAGAGCGAGGCGCTGTTCGCCACCCTGGGCCAGATGGTGGCCGAGGGCCTGTCGATCATCTTCATCAGCCACAAGCTGGGCGAGGTGCTGCGCGTGTCGCACCGGATCGCCGTGCTGCGCGGCGGCAGGCTGGTGGCCGAAAGCGCGGCCGCCGGCACCACCGAAGCGCAGCTGGCCGAATGGATGGTCGGCCACGCCGTGGCCACGCGCGCGCGCCAGCCTGCGCAGGCGGTGGGCGAGGTGGTTTGCGCGCTGCACGACGTGCACACGGCGGGCAGCACACGCGAGCGCCTGCGCGGCGTGTCGCTGGAGCTGCGGGCGGGCGAAATCGTGGCCGTGGCCGGTGTCTCCGGCAACGGGCAGGTCGCGCTGGCGGAACTGCTGTCGGGCCTGCGCGTGCCGTCGCATGGCGAGGCGCTGGTGTTCGGCGAGCCGGTGCGCGGCAGCGCCGCCGGGCTGGCCGGGCGCGGCGTGGCGCGCATCCCGGAAGACCGCGCCGGCGTCGGCGTGGTGGGCGATCTGCCGCAGTGGGAAAACGCCGTGGCCGAGCGCATCGGCAGCCGCTGGTTCTCCAACGCCTTCGGCTGGGTGCGGCGCGGCGCGGCGCGCGCCCACGCCGCGCGCGTGGTGCAGCGCTTCGACGTGCGCGGCGGCGGGCTCGACGCGCCGGCGCGTGCGCTGTCGGGCGGCAACATGCAGAAGCTGATCCTGGGCCGGGCGCTGACGCCGCTGGAAGCACACGAAACCGAGGTCCCCAAGCTCGTGGTGGCCCACCAGCCCACCTGGGGCCTGGACATCGGCGCGGTGGATTTCGTGCAGCAGCAGCTGATCGCCGCCCGCGATGCCGGCGCCGCCGTGCTGCTGATCTCCGACGATCTGGACGAGGTTCTGGGCATGGGCGACCGCATCGCCGTCATGCACGCCGGCCAGCTCACCCCGGCCGAGCCACCGGAGCACTGGACGCGCGCGTCGATCGGGCTGGCCATGGCGGGAGCTGCCGAGGCTGCGCCTGCGGAGGCCGCCGCATGAGGCTGGAAAAGCGCCCCCAGGTCTCGCACGCCGCACTGCTGCTGGCGCCGGTGGCGGCGGTGCTGTTCACGCTGGCGGTGAGCGGGCTGCTGGTGCTGTGGGCCGGCGCGCCGGTGGGGCGCACCTACGTGCTGCTGGCGCAGGGCGCGTTCGGCTCCGTCTTTGCGCTGACCGAGACGCTGACGCGCGCGGTGCCGCTGATCCTCACCGGGCTGGCGGCGGCGGTGGCGTTCCGCGCGCACCTCTACAACATCGGCGCCGAAGGGCAGCTCTACGCCGGCGCGCTGGCGGCGGTGGCGGTGGGCGGGCTGCACGGCGGCACCGGGATGGAATGGTCGCCCTACGTGCTGTTTCCGCTGATGATGCTGGCCGCCGCGCTGGCCGGCGCGCTGTGGCTGCTGGGCCCGGCGCTGATGAAGGCCAGGCTGGGCGTGGACGAGGTGGTGACCACGCTGCTGCTCAACTTCGTGATGCTGCTGCTGGTGTCGGCGCTGCTCGACGGGCCGATGAAGGACCCGACGGCGATGGGGTGGCCGCAGAGCGTGGCGCTGCAGGGCGATCTGGAGCTGGCCAAGCTGGTGCCGCAGACGCGGCTGCACACCGGCCTGCTGTGGGCGTTGGCGCTGGCGCTGCTGGTGTGGGGGCTGATGGCGCGCACGGTGGCGGGCTTCCGCATCCGCGCCGTGGGCGCCAACGCGCGCGCGGCGGCGTTTGCCGGTGTGCCGGTCACGCGCACGGTGGTGCTGGTGGCGCTGCTGTCGGGCGGGCTGGCGGGGCTGGCCGGCGCCATCGAGGTGGCGGGGCGCACCAGCTACGTGACGCTGGACATGTCGCCCGGCTATGGCTACAGCGGCATCGTCATCGCCATGCTGGCGGGGCTGAACCCGCTGGGCGTGGTGGCGGCCGCCATCTTCGTGGCCGGTGTGCTGGTGGGCGCCGACAGCATGAGCCGCGCGGTGGGCGTGCCCACCTACCTGGCGGACGTGATCGTCGCCACCTCGCTGCTGGCGGTGCTGGTGGCGGCCCTGTTCACGCAATACCGGGTGCGGCGATGAATTTCATGCCAAATCGGCCTCCAGCCCTTTTGTGGCGGGCGCAGGCAGCTATGAATTTGGTAGTTGTCCATGGAGGCCTGCGAGCATGAGCGCCTGGCTCGACATCCTGGCCGGCACACCCTTCTGGGTGGCGACGCTGCGCGTGGCCACACCGCTGATCCTCGGCACGCTGGGCGTGCTGCTGTGCGAGCGCGCCGGCGTGCTGAACCTGGGCATCGAGGGCATCATGGTGGCCGGCGCCTTCAGCGGCTGGCTGACGGTGTACGCGGGGCACGGGCTGTGGACGGGCGTGCTGGTGGCGGCGCTCACTGGTGCCGTGTTCGGCCTGCTGCACGCCTGGCTGACGGTGGGGCTGGCGCTGTCGCAGCACGTGTCGGGGCTGGGCATCACCATGCTGGCCACGGCGCTCAGCTACTACGGCTACCGCGTGGCCTTTCCCAAGGTCAGCACGCCGCCCACCATCGAGCCTTTCGCGCCCATGGACTGGCTGGGCATCCCGGTGCTGGACGAGCAGACGCCGCTGACCCTGCTGGCGCTGCTGCTGGTGCCGCTGATCGCCTGGGGCCTGCAGCGCACGCCGCTCGGCCTGGCGGTGCGCATGGTGGGCGAGAACCCGCAGGCCGCCGAAGGGCAGGGCATCCGCGTGATGGCGGTGCGCACCGGCGCCATCGTGGCCGGCTCGGCGCTGATGGGCGTGGCCGGCAGCTTTCTCACGCTGTCGGCCTTCAACGCCTTCTACTTCAACATGGTCAACGGGCGCGGCTGGATCTGCATCGCGCTGGTGGTGTTCGCCTCGTGGCGGCCGGGCAAGGCGCTGCTGGGCGCGCTGCTGTTCGCCTTCTTCGACGCGCTGCAACTGCGCCTGCAGCAGGCCGGCGACGCCGTGCTGCCCTACCAGCTGTACCTGATGCTGCCCTACCTGCTGTCGATCCTGGCGCTGGTGGTGATGGCGCGCCGCGCCACCTACCCGCAGGCGCTGATGAAGCCCTATCGCAAGGGGGAGCGCTGATCGCGCCACGGCGGCTGACTATGATGAACCTGCCATTCACCACCGACTGAAAGGAGACCCGACATGGCCTTCGTGCTACGCAGCGGCAGCTTCGCTGACCAGGGGCAGCTGCCCAAGGACTTCGTCCACCACGCCATGGGCGCCGGCGGCGACAACGTCTCACCCGACCTGAGCTGGGAAGGCGCGCCCGAGGGCACGCAGAGCTTCGCCCTCACCATGTACGACCCCGACGCGCCCACCGGCTCCGGCTGGTGGCACTGGGTGGTCTACGACATCCCCGCCAACGTGACCAGCCTGCCGCGCGGTGCTGGCGCCGCCGGTGGCGCAGGCTTGCCCGCAGGCGCGAAGATGGGCCACACGGATTTCGGCACCGCCGAATACGGCGGCGCCGCACCGCCGCCCGGCCACGGCCCGCACCGCTACATCCTCACGCTGTACGCGCTCAAGACCCCCAAACTCGACGTGCCGGCCGACTGCACGGCGGCCTACGTCGGCTTCAACATCCACTTCGCCAAGATCGGCGAGGCGAAGCTGACGGCGCT
>ERZ795053.7522-NODE-7522-length-10467-cov-4.886957_pt1 | contig 10467 bp, 4 predicted proteins | sample MGYA00375137_ERZ795053 | MGnify/ENA primary metagenome ERZ795053 (study PRJEB30182, sample SAMN05720284) | activated sludge metagenome | isolation source: Anaerobic digester | place: Hong Kong | collected 2014-12-17 ... | reverse complement strand
TGTTGTCCCCAGTATTGTTAAAATCCCAATATACAAAGAGAGTACGTATACAAGGCCAATCCAGGTTGGTTCCGGACTGGGAATCTCAACTCCAAACCGATTCTCGGCAATAGCCTCTAGGCCGGAAGTGATCCCGCTCACGACCATTAGGAGGAACAGTGTTCCAAACACGCACCCTGCAAGATAGAAGAAATTTCGCTCCTTTTTCATTATAATCTCCTTGTTTCATACTAGTGAAAGATTTCTCTTTATAAGAGATACCACCAACGGTGGATTTAAGTTATTAGAATATTCTAACAACCTAAATTCACCGTTGATGTTAAGCACTAAACAGGGAGTTTTTCATCACACGCTATTTGATCTAAGCATATAAGAGATTAAATCTATGTATATATGCCTAGAAACTTTTAAAGAACAGTTTTAATAAACCACCATATTATACTATAGGATACGGGGGAAGTCAACCTAAAATTCTGATTTTATCTTTATAAAGATGGGATCCTTAGAGTACTGCAACAGTTGCAACCTTATCTCCTCCATTAATATTCATAACCTTAACTCCTGAGGTTTGTCTGCCCTGCACGGGGACAGCTTTAAGATCAGCTCTTATAACTTTTGATTTTTCAGATATCACAACAATCTCTTCCTCACTCTCAGTAAGTAACCTAGCAGAAGAAACGTCTCCTGTTTTATTTGTTACCCTAAAAGTGAATATTCCTGTTCCACCCCTCTTCTGTGTGCTGTATTCTTCAAGAAGTGACATCTTTCCATAACCAAACTCTGATAAAGTGAGCAACCTCTGCTTATCACTCTCTACGATTCCCATCCCTATCACACTGTCATCCTCTCTCTTGAAGGTTATGCCTTTAACACCTTTAGTGTTTCTGCCCATTGGTCTGACGTCTGTCTCTTTAAATCTTATGGATTTTCCATGCTTGGTTATTATTATTACTTCGTCCTCTCCTGTTGTAGGTCTAACCCAACTTAGATTGTCACCTTCCTCTAGATTTATTGCAGTAAGGCCATTGCTTCTAATCTTTGCAAATTCCTTCAGTTCTGTTTTCTTGACAGTCCCATTTTCAGTTGCCATTAGGAAGTATTTATAAACTTTTTCTTTGTTCTCCTCCTTTGATATCTTCCCTTTAGGATCTCTTGTTAGAACGGAAGTTACAATTTCATTGGAATCTAATTGGACTAAGTTAACCAAAGGTAACCCCTTTGCTGTTCTCCCTAGTTCTGGAATTTCAAAGACCCTTAGATTAAAGACCTTCCCCTCGTTTGTGAAAAGTAAAAGTTCATCATGTGTATTACATAGGAAAGCATGTTCTATGAAGTCACCCTCTTTGGTCTCTCCTCCAGAGACACCTTTCCCTCCTCTGTGTTGGGATTTGTACGTGTTTGGTGGGAGTCTCTTTATATATCCCGAGTGTGTAATTGTAACCAGAGTATCTTCGGAGGCTACCATGTCTTCTTCGGAGATCTCGTTAATCTTTTCTTTCACAACTTTTGTTCTTCTGTCATCACCGTATGTCTCTTTGATTCCCTCTAAGTCACTGTTTACTATCTCCAGTATCCTGTCTTGGTTTTCAAGAATTTCATTGTATTCTTTAATCTTTTCTTTAATTTCTTTGTGTTCGTTTTGTAGTTTCATCCTCTCTAGAGCTGCTAATTTTCTAAGTTGCATATCTAAGATTGCTTGTGCTTGAACCTCTGTGAAATCAAACTTATCCATAAGATTCGTTTTCGCTGTGTCTTGGGACTTAGATTTTCTAATCGTTGTAATAACCTCATCTAGCATGTCCAAGGCTTTAAGTAAGCCTTCTAAGATATGTCCTCGATACCTTGCTTCTGCAAGGTCAAATTCGTATCTTCTTATTGTTACTACTAGCCTGAATGACAGGAAGAGTTCTAGGAACCTTCTCAAAGGTAGTGTTTTGGGTTCCTGTTCTACAAGTGCAATCATGTTGGCATTAAATACCTTTTGCATCTCTGTATATTTATAGAGTTTGTTCAATACTGCCTTTGGTTGTGCATCCTTTTTGAGGATGATCACTAATCTCATTCCTTCTCTATTAGATTCGTCACGAATGTCTGCAATACCCTTTATCTTTTTCTCTTTAACGAGATCCGCAATCTTTTCCGTCATGTGGGCCTTGTTAACTTGGTAAGGGATTTCAGTAACAACTATGTGGTATCTGTCCTTCTTACCTTCTACAATAGAGGCTTTAGCTCTCTGTAAGATTCTTCCCCTACCAGTAGCATAGGCATTCAAGATCTCTTTCTGGTCATATATTGTACCTCCTGTTGGAAAATCTGGTCCTGGAATTATCTCTATTAATTCTGAAGGTGTAATGTCAGACTTGAATTCTGGATAAAGGACCTCCTCATTCTTTTTTAATTCTCCTCGTAATTCATCAATATGATGTTGAAGATTTAAGTCGTCTTTGCTAATGTAGTTTTCTAAGTAATCTGTCGGTTTGGGATTTAGGGTCTCTGGAATTTCTTCTTTAGCCTCTTTCTTCTTTCTCAAGTCGTTGTATACGGCTTTACCTTCCCATTTGTTGCCCTTTTCAATCATCTTTTGTAGGGCTTTTATTAACTCTGTTAAGTTATGAGGAGGTATCTTTGTTGCCATACCGACGGCAATACCATCGCTACCGTTTGCTAATACATTTGGAAATAGTGCAGGAAGAACCGTAGGTTCTAGTCTAGTTCCATCATAGTTGGATACATATGTAACAGTCCCTTTACTTAGATCATCTAATAAGGCTGGTGTAATCTTTGCCATCCTTGCCTCGGTATATCTCATTGCGGCAGGTGAGTCACCATCTATGGAACCAAAGTTACCTTGTCCATCTACGAGAGGATATCTCGTAGAGAAGTCTTGTGCCATTTTAACCAATGTTGGGTAAACCACAGATTCTCCGTGTGGATGGTAGTTACCAGAGGTGTCTCCAGCTATCTTTGCTGACTTTCTGTAATGTGCATTAGGAAGAAGATTGAGGTCATTCATTGCGACTAAAATTCTTCTCTGTGAAGGCTTAAGACCATCTTTTACTTCTGGTAAGGCTCTTGAAACAATAACAGACATAGAATAGTCGAGGTAGTTAGCTTTCATCTCGTCGACAATGGATCTGGCAACGGTAGTCCCAGGTTTAAATGTTAGATCTACATCTAAGTTGTTATTTTCTTCCCTTTTTATATCTTTTTCTTCTTCCATTTCTTTAAACATCTAAATTAGCACTAGCTGCGTAAGTCTGAATAAATCTTCTCCTAGGAGGGACCTCTGTCCCCATAAGCATTTCAAAGGTTTTCTCTGCTTCTTCTGCATCTTGGATCTCTACTCTCTTGAGCACTCTAGTCTCTGGATTCATAGTTGTTTCCCATAGCTGGTCAGGATTCATCTCTCCTAATCCTTTAAATCTATTCTCTACTGGAACCTTTCCTTCCTGCTTTGCTTTCTTAACAAAGGCATCCTTATCTGCATCGTTTATGAAGTAGTATTTCTTTTTGCCTATCTCTACCTTGTGTAAAGGAGGTTGTGCTACATAGACATAGCCTTCTTTTATAAGGGGCTTGAAGAATCTAAATAGTAGTGTTAGAACCAAAGTTGTAATGTGAAGTCCATCTACATCGGCATCACTCATAATAATAATCTTATGGTATCTCAATTTAGAGATATCTAGGGTCTCTCCGATTCCAACTCCTAGTGCGGTGGTCACATCATTGAATTCGTTGTTAGAAAGAACTCGATCTACCCTATATTTTTGGGTATTCATAATTTTACCTCTCAAAGGGAGTATGGCCTGAGTATGTCTATCTCGTCCCTGTTTTGCACTATTGTGTACAAATACTCCACTATGTAAAGCAAAATTATGAGTATGAGGTACTTCCAAATCGTATACATCAATCCTTTTCTTTAGGTATTCAATCGAAACTATTTTATGATTGTAGTTTCTTACGGCATCTTCTAATCTTGCATAATCACCATTAAAAAATCTGTCACAGATAGTAGACATCTTAATCAGAGTTTTGTCTTTTGATTCAATTCTTACCTTATCATATATTTCTTCTGAGAGTTCTCCAATCTGTTCGTAAATAGATCTCATAACCTTAAGTCCTCTATCTAGATATGTTTTGTTATATGCTTTCCTTCTTCGTTCTCTGAACTCGTCTGTCCATTGAGCCTTTGTTTGTTTAGATCTCCATTTGAGCAAGTTTGAATCACTCCATTGTTCTTTAGCTAATTTTGATAACTCTTTCTTTAATTCTGGATGAGTTTCAAAATATTTAGAAGTACGATGTGATTGTTTTATTCTGTTTCCTTTCTTGGTCCAATAATCTTTTTGAGCTTTGTTTAATCTTTTTTGACTTGCCTTTTGATATTCTTCATTTGTGTAATAGAAGGCAAGGAATTTTTCTAGCATATATTGCTTGTACTCTTCGTTTTCCCATTGTCTTTTAGCATTGTGACTTAAGAGTTTGCGGGTCTGGGGTTTTGACATAGTTTGTCTCATTTTTTCTCTAAATTCGGGAGTTTTCTTCAAAATTCTTAATTTCTCAAAAACCTCTTCGGTATGGCATGTCTTAGATATGTGCTTTTGGTGAAGTTTTAGATGCACTTCTTTATCTAATCTTACAATATTTTCTGGTCTGTTATTGAGCTTATTGAAATCTATGTGATGCTTGTGTGTTCCTGGAGTTTTTGAATATAGATTTTTCTCTAGATTGTATCTGTCAGACAATAAATGAGTGAAGATCCATTTAGAATCAGATGGATTAAATACCATCTCATATCCTTCGATTGTAATCCTACCCTTTTTCTCTGAAAGCTTCCTGTTAAAAGGCATTAAAGAATCTTTTGGGGTAAGATTCTTTGCTTGTTTATAAGAACCATCTCTCAACATAAATTTATGATTTGGAGTACAAACAATTTCTTCTTGATTGTCTAGAGTAATTTTAACAACCTTGGTATTAGATTTGGTCTTTCTTACATTTTGTATCTCAGAGATAGCTATTTTTCTATTCTTAGCAATGGTATAACAGTAATTTGTTTTACCTTGCTTTTGTTCTTCTATTAACTTTAGAAAACTAATAGATCTGCCGTCAACTAATGCAACTTTAGTATCACCAGAAAAACAACCACCAGCGGAATCTCCTTCTACTATGAATAATTCACTTACTGTAGGGTCATTACTAGTACAGTCTGCTAATTTCCCCGGTAATGTGGTTGATTCTAATGCGCTCTTTCTTATAACGGCATCCCTTGCTGCTTTTGCTGCGGCCTTTGCTTTGTTTGCTAGAACTGCTTTTCCAACAATATCCTTGGCTTCTTTAGGGTTCTCTTCTAGGTAGGTTGTAATCTCGTCTCTTACTACTCTGGCAACAATACTTTTTACCTCAGGGTTGTTTAGCTTTATTTTTGTTTGACCTTCAAATTGAGGGTCTGCAACCTTAACGGATATTACTGCGGTTAGACCTTCTCTAACATCATCTCCGCTAAGATTACCATCTACATTCTTCAACAATTCTTCCTTCTGAGCGTAATTGTTAAAAGCACTAGTTACGGCAGTTCTAAAACCAGCTAAATGGGTTCCTCCTTCTGGGTTTACAATGTTGTTTGTATAACATCTAACATCTTCCTCCATTCCATCTGTGTATTGCATTGCTACTTCAACTACTACATCTTCGTCTGTTTTGTTAATGTAGAGAGGCTCTTCCCCTATTGTCTTACTATCTATATTCAGGAACTGAACGTAAGATTTAATTCCATCCTCAAAATAAAGGTCATATCTCTTCTCCTCTTCTTCTGTTTGGTCAATTACGGAAATTCTTAATCCAGCAGTTAAGTATGCATGTTGTCTGCACTGCTTAACTATTGTGTCAAAGTCAAATTCTGTTTCAGAAAATATCATTGGGTCTGGTGCAAATGTGTGTTCTGTCCCAGTTTCTTTTGTGTCTCCTATCCTTTTGACCGGCTCTACAGGTATACCTCTTTCATATCTTTGTGTATATATTCCTCCGTCAAAATGTACAGTTGTTTGCATCCACTCTGAAAGAGCGTTTGTACATTTCATACCTACTCCATGTAAACCACCAGAAACTTTGTAGGCACCTTTTTCAAACTTACCACCTGCGTGAAGATTAGTCATTACTGTCTCTAGTGTAGAGACCTTTGTTTCAGGGTGTTTGTCTACAGGGATACCTCTACCATTATCTTTGACAGTAAGGGAACCATCCTTATTTAAGGTTACCCATATGTTTTTGCAGTACCCTGCTATAGCCTCATCTACGGAGTTATCTAAAATCTCAGTGAAGATGTGGTGAAGACCATGTTTGTCGGTAGAACCGATATACATAGCAGGTCTTTTTCTCACCGCTTCTAAACCTTTTAAAACTTGGATATCTGAAACTTTGTATCCGGATTTTTCGGCCATATTTTATCTAGAGGTATGTAATTTAAATCTAGCATCTTGAACTTTACATTTTACCTGTTTTTCACCTGAATGTTAAGTCTTAAGCTGCATAATCATGGCTTCCAGAGTGAGCTTTCTATTGCAGTTTGAAGAGATTTTTTCTCTACTCTTTTCTACTACTTTGAGAAATTCTAGGTCTCTCTGGGAACTATCAATGTTACCATTTTTTATATCTAATTCAAGTTTCTCTCTGATGGTCTCCTCTACACCATTTATAAAGGTTAAGGAATTCTCTTTGTTCTCTGAATATTCTTCAATTATATTAAATTGCCCTATAGGAGATAGATCAAAAAAAGTTTCCATAATCTTTTCAATGTCACTCTTGTCTACAGGGGGTTCATCTTCTTCTCCTTTTTCTCTCTTTGGATAAAGAATTATCCCCCTAGACCTAATTGTAGGTAAGAGGTTCTTTTCGTTGTCTACGCAGAGAATATATATGGAGGTCTCTGAGGAATCTTCGAGGGTTTTTAGCATCGAGTTCTGTGCCTGATGAGTTAGCTTGTGAGCATTTAAGATTATTCCCACCTGAATACCCTCCTGAAAAGGTTTAAACCTCATGGTCTGTTGTAGCTCTTTTATCTCCTCTATCCCTATGGAGTTCTTATCTTCTGGATCTAATATATGTATATCTGGGGAGTCTGAGATCTCTCTGCCAAATAATTTATTAAGAAGGCCTTTCAGTTCCTGCTTCTGTAGCTTTTCTCTCTTGTCGGCGATTATGTAAGTCATTCTAAATTTTACCACATGTAGAGGTTAAGAACTCTTAGATATTTTCAGATAGTTGACTATCCCTTTGGATTGGCTTAAACTGGGAGGAGATAATATTTGTATAAAATCTGCCTAATGGCTGCCATAACTTCACTACTGAGGCATCTTCAAAGTCGTGGATTAATAGATGACAATGATGTAAGTAAGGTTGTTCTTGAGAAAAGTCGTACACAGAAATCAGAAGAGGTTGTATTGCAAGAGCTGGGTTTGGTTACAGAGGTAGATATTGCCAAGAGCAAAGCAGAAATCTTCGGGATTCCTTTTGTAGATCTTGGGGAAGTTGGTGTCACAGAGAGTATTTTAGCCGAAGTGAATGTTGACAGTTTGTCTAAGTACAGGGCTGTACCATTTGAAAGGGGAAAGGACTTTGTAAAGATTGCGATGCAGGATCCTTTTGATATTCAGGCTACACAGGCTTTGCAAAGGAAATATCCTCCAGGGACGAGGATACAGGTATATATTACAACAAGGGATGGAATCAACTCTGTTCTAGAGAGGAGAATTGGAGATGTTATGAGTTCAGAAGTTTCTGATGCTCTAGAGGATGTGCCTGTTACAGAGATTAGTGAAGATCCAAATTTGTTTTCTAGCTCCGATTTGTCGTCAGCTCCCGTTGCAAGAATTGTAAACTCAATGTTGCAATATGCCGTTACAGCGAAAGCCTCAGATATCCATATAGAACCACTAGAAAAGAGAGTTAGAGTTAGGTTTAGAATCAATGGTATTATGGCGGAGAGGCTTAGTCTACCTAGGGATCTTGCACCCGCTATTGTCTCTAGAATTAAGATTCTATCTAACCTCAAGATAGATGAACGAAGATTGCCGCAGGATGGGAGGTTTCCTATAAAAATAGAGGATACTAAGATAGACTTACGTGTTTCTGTGATGCCTACTATTTATGGAGAGAAGGTAGTTATGAGGTTGCTCGAGTCAGAATCGGATGATATAACTTTAGAGACTACTGGTTTAAGAGGCAATGCATACAAAACTTTTGTGGATGCTTTAAGTGTCACAAATGGTATTTCTCTAGTTACCGGTCCTACAGGTAGTGGAAAAACCAGAACTTTGGCCTCATCTCTTATTAAGATTAATGATCCTAAGGTAAATATTATCTCTCTTGAAGATCCAGTTGAGATTAGGGTCCCTGGTGTTACCCAGATACAGATTAACCCAGATATTGGTCTTACATTTGCTAATGGTTTAAGGTCTGTTTTGAGACAGGACCCAGACATAGTAATGGTTGGAGAGATTAGAGATGAAGAGACTGCAGCGTTGGCTGTGCAGGCTTCTCTTACTGGTCATTTGGTGCTATCTACTCTGCACACGAATAGTGCTGCTTCGGCAATCCCAAGGCTTCTAGATATGGGTGTCGAATCTTATTTGCTTGCTTCTACCCTGCGTTGTATTGTTGCTCAGAGATTGCCAAGGAGCATTTGTAAGGACTGTATTGAAGCCTACCCTGCACCCCAAGAGGTAGTTAAGAATATTAAAGAGGTGTTTGCAGGGAGATCGGAATTTGATCTGGTCCCTTATTTACAGAGAGTCTATGAATCTAAGAAAGCAAGTTCCAATGGAGACTCAATAACTATGAGGCCTCCAGAAGTAGGTGCTGATGGGCAACCAGTAATCTATCTTTACAGGGGGACTGGCTGTGACAAATGTGGAGGTATGGGTTATTCTGGAAGGATTGGTATTTTTGAGGTGCTAGATGTCTCTGAAAAAATAAGTAGGATGATTATGGAGAATGCTTCGGCAGACGAGATAAAGAATATTGCTGTTGAGGAAGGAATGTTGACTATGTTGCAAGATGGCTATTTGAAGGCTTTAGAAGGGATAACGACGATAGAAGAAGTTCTAAGGGTTTCAAAAGAATAAATTTTTGGTATTATAAATATATATGGATCAAAATACTGCCCCAAAAGACAATCCACAATTTTCTTATCCGGACTTTAGTTCGAATAATGCTTCGGCAGATGGTTCTTCAAACTCTCCTACTCCAGCAACCAGTGGAGGTCTCCAAGATGAGGATAAGAAAGTAGAAGATTTTAAAAAGACTCTGGATCAATTAGTTCAGGACAATTCTCAATCAGTACAAAGGACACGGGCTGTACAAGCTAATGTTACAAACACTTCTGAATCTACCGAGGTGTTCACACCTCCCCCTCTGCCAGAAGCAGAGATACCTCAGGTACCTGAGGTTGCGTCAGATATTAATCCTAGACAGGGAGGAACTGTCTCGGAAGCAGAAGATGATGTTTCGGGGGCAAATGATATTATGTATGTTCCCTCTCCCACCCCTTTGCCGGGGAAAGGGCAGAGGCTTACTCCTGAACAAACAGCTCAGGTCGATCCCGTTGTTCCTACCCCAACAGGAGAGGGCTTTGATCCTCTTCCTTCGGACTTGCCTAAATTCAATGAGACTTTGGATAAAATAATGCCTAGTGTAGGAGAAAAAGCAAATGATTCAAAAGGCGAAGGTGAGGAAGCACAGCAGGGAGTGCAACAGAAGCAAAGCGAGATAGAGGATCAGCGCAATCAAGGAGGGATTCAGATGACGACAGGTACTTCTGGTGAGTTAACAATCCATCAATTGTTATCAGAGGCTGTTAATAGGAATGCTTCCGACTTACACCTTGCAGTAGGCTATCCCCCAATATTGAGAATAGATGGTGAACTTATCAATCTTAATGAGAATTTGTTAAGCCCTGAGGATACAGAGAATTTAATATATTCTATTTTAAATGATGAGAAGAAAGAACTTTTAGAAGTAAATAGGGAAATAGATTTTGCGTATACCTATGAGGGAGCGATGAATGCTAGATTTAGGGTTAATGCATACTATTCCATGAAGAGTCTTTCAGCGGCATTGAGATTAATTCCTTCTCGAATAAAAACGATAGAGGAATTGATGTTGCCACAGATATATAATCAATTCGTAAAATTAAAACAGGGATTAATACTTGTTACTGGACCAACAGGTCACGGGAAAAGTACAACTATTGCTGCTATGCTGGAAGCCATTAACAGGACAAGGTTCTGTCATATTGTAACAATAGAGGATCCAATAGAGTATGTATTTGAAGGAAAGAAGGCCTTAATAGATCAAAGAGAAATGAACGATGACACACACTCTTGGCATATAGCTTTGAGAAGTGCATTAAGACAGGATCCGGATGTCATCCTTGTTGACGAGATGAGGGACTTTGAGACTATTGCTTCGGCT
>ERZ795053.7521-NODE-7521-length-10468-cov-6.874196_pt1 | contig 10468 bp, 8 predicted proteins | sample MGYA00375137_ERZ795053 | MGnify/ENA primary metagenome ERZ795053 (study PRJEB30182, sample SAMN05720284) | activated sludge metagenome | isolation source: Anaerobic digester | place: Hong Kong | collected 2014-12-17 ... | reverse complement strand
GGAAAGCGGGAACAGCTTCGCCGTCTAATACTTCGATCGTATCAAGAACAGTTCCGTCAGCGACGAAAGTGATCGTGTGAATCTTTGTGTAAACAGCGGTTACTGTTGTGTTTGCAGTAACAGCAGCAATGCTTGTAACATTCCAAACACCTACGTATCCTTCTTTAGCGGGTACAGTGGGGAATGCAGAAGCAGCAACAGCTTCGCCTTCTTCAACAGTAAGTGTTGAAACTGTTGTGCCGTCAGCTACGAATGTTACATCGTAAGTTGTAGCAGCAATAGCAGTATAAACAGCGTTTACTGTAGCATCAGCGGAAGCAGCTGCAATGCTGGTGGGATTCCAAACGCCGGTGTATCCTTCTTTAGCGGGTACAGCGGGGAAAGTTACTGCTTCGCCTTCATTAACTGTCAGTGTGCTAACAACAATACCGTCAGCCATAAACGTAATTGTGAACGTTTCAGGCACTTCAGGTGTGCATGCTTGCAACAGACCAGCAGTCATTACCATAGCAAGAACGAGCAATAAAACTAACCAGGTTTGTTTTTTCATTATTTTCTCTCCTTTTAAAAGATTTTCTTTTTTTATAGCAAGACCTTTTGGGGTCGAACTATCAATAATAATAGAGATAAAAAACACTTTCTTTCGGTTATTTGAAAGAAAAATTTAATATCGAGTAAAAAATATTGTACCAAATAAGCGGTTTATTTACAAGGATTTTTGATTAAAAATTTTAAAAAAGTAAGCTGTGATGCGGTATGTAGGTGTTTTGCCCCTTGTAAAAGCATATTTTTTACCGAACATAGTCTAACATATAATATTCAATTTGTAAAGACCTTTTTCACAAAATTTTCACAATTTTTTCACAAAACCAAAATTTTTCTCATTACCGCTATTAAAAAGCAAAAAACGGCGGAATTCGCCGTTTTTCTTTTGTATGGTTAAAATTTATTGGTTTTATGCAGCGGGAACGTAGCCTTTTGTAACGATTTTGTCTTCGTGAGCGTGTTCGTCGATATCTACCGCAAGGATAGAAAATCCGCGCAGATCCGTTACGCTGTTAATAAAGAATACGTAATTGTCTTCGCCGTTACCGCAAATATCAATTGTTGTCCAGTTTGAAATGGTTTTTGTGCTTGTAACGGTTATGACCGCTTGCGAGCCGTCGTAATAAGCCATTTTTGTGACAGTAACGGCAGCGTCATCTGCATCGGGTACAGTATAAATGATATAACCGTCTTGAATACCCACAAACGTGACCGAGGAAGATTCGATTTTGATATCTTCGGGACTTGTTTTTGCGATAGGATCGTAAAGTTTGATGTCCGTAGCTTTTATCATAACAAATTTGTCATTCCAACCCATCATAGTGTAGCTTGAATATGAAGTCGGATTGAGATTTGAAAGTTTTTGCGAGTCGCCGTTAACCGTAACTTTGTAAAAACCAAAATTTATTAACGCGGAAGCCGAGTAATATAAAGTTTGGTCTTGAACGTTCATAAGCGCAAAAGTCGTATCGGTGACAGGTTCTCCGTCTACTGTCGGATTTTCCATTACTACCTTTACTTCTCCGCCGAAAGTATAAGAACAAATATCGGTATCGTTGATAAAGAAAGCTATACCTTCTCCATACATAACCGAGCTTACATTTTCTTTTACTAATTGCGGCGTTACGTTTTCTTTTGTTAAATCTAATAAATAAAGATTGGCGTTTTGAACAAAGCAAGCGTAAGGAACGCCGTTTATTTCAGCAAACGCAACCGTATAATCGGATTCGTCAAAAATATAGTGGTGCATTGTGTCGGTGCCGTCGAGATTACAGCTTTTTATCGCCAGTCTTGTGTATTGTGCCGCGCCTTCGCGGTCAATGGTTGTGTCAGGCGTTGTGTAATATAATCTGTCTCCAAATATATGGATACCGTTAAGGAATTTTTGTGTAACGTTTTCCGAATATATAATTTTTGGAACAACAATTTCCGCATTCGCTTCGATAACGTCTTCGGGATTTGCGGAAATCATAGCTTGATTCATATTGAATAACGAAATTCTTACGACCGCGCCGATTTCGACTTTTCCGTAAGTGTTTTCAACGCCGTTGGAAGATGGGCATCCGTTAACGTAATACAAATAATCGCCCTTAATGACGGCTAGTCCGCCGTTGCTGTAAACTTGTCCGCTGGTGTTGCCTTCAAGCGGAACGGCTGTATAGTCTTCGGTAGCGCAACCGGCGAAAACAAAAATCGCCACAAGTAATAAAACGACTACCAACGCAAATTTTTTTGCCATAAATAAACTCCTTGGATAAACTCTTTTCAGTAAACATCATTATATATTAGTTTGACGATATTTGCAAGGCTTATTACCCAAAAAAATGCGGAGCGCGTTGATTTTGTTTGGTGGTTTAAAGGTTTTTTAATCTATTAATTCTATATCTCGTAATAAATGAAAAATATTATAAGAATAAAATAATTTTAATATAATTAAATTTTAAGAAGGACGAACAATAATTTAATGTAAAACCGAGTATCTTTATAATTTAAAGTATATTAATATCGTGTGAGATAAGTATCATTTATAAATGTGTTACAGATCCATTCATAAAATTTTTCCTTTTCTTCAAATTGCGGATAATGTGCCGAATTTTCAAATATGACAAATTCTCGAATCTCATGTCCCTGCAGATTTTTCAAATACTCCTCCGCGGCTTGAGGCGAGGTCATACCGTCATATTTTCCCATAACGAAATATACGGGCAGATTTATTTCCGTTACAATATCAGAAATTGGATAATCCATAGTTTCCATCAGCAACGCTTCTTGTCCCTTGTTTGCGGCAGCAAAAAACCGAACTGCATCCAACAAGTTATATTCGCTGCCAAAAAGAAAACCGGTTATATAATCCTTATTATCATCTATTTGTCTGGCGGCAAAACCATATTTGCGTATGTAGTTTCTCGGCGCAAAAGCCTCTCCTCGCGCGATAGCCGTCTCCATTTCGCTTAAAAAAATAACGTCTTCAAAATTACCGCTTGCCTGAGCAGCTTGGATACATTTATGCAAGCTATCTAATTCGCTTTCAATCGTGTTGGATAACTGTCCTATCCCTATATAAGAGCTGTATAAGTCCGAGCGTTGAGCTGCAGCCATTGTTGCGATATATGTTCCGTAGGAATGTCCGATCAAAATTACTTTGTCTTGATTCAAATATTCTTCAATATATTGTGTAATCGAAATTAAGTCATCTACATGATCCGACGCTGACACGCTGGAATAATCTGCTCCAAACTCATAAGATTTTCCGCTTCCTCGCTGGTCATAATGAACTACCGTAAATTTTTGCTCCAATAAATCCTGATACTTTCTTACATAAGGTATTTCAGAGCAACATGGTCCTCCGTGAACGAATAAAACTACGGGATTATTTCGGTCACTTCCGCGTATCATAATTTCAAGCTCGACGTTATTAATTTCAACTTTTCTTAATTCACTTATGCTGTTATCGCTATTTATTCGAGGCGTCCATGTTGGATGGAATACACCAATGAGAAGCAATAAAACAAGCGCTATTCCTACCCACCCTATTATTTTAAAGATTTTCTTTGTCATTTAGCAATATCCTTTTGTCGCTATGTTTTAGTAAAAAATTAATAAAAAATGCGTAAATAATTATATCAAAAACATAAATGATTTACAACAGAAAATTAACTCTCGAACGGAGAAATAAAATTTTATTATTTAGATAAGCGAACGCAAAAACTCGGCGTTTTCCTCAATAAGTCCCGTCTCGGCGTCCTGCGTTATTATTTGATAACCGCTGCCCGTTTTTAAATATTTTGATTTTGCGCTAAACATTCCCTGCTTTGCGGGCAAAGCGTAACAAATATATTTTGGCATACCTTCCAGTAGCACAAGTCCCAAAACGAAATATCTTCCGTTTTTCCCGTCTATTTTTGTCCAGACAGAATTTTTTATTTTTTCCGTAAGTTCTATATATACGGGAAAACTGTCGAATAGTGTCGCTATTTCTTTTTTTACCGCTGTGTAAAATCCGCTCTTGCCCGCGTTTTCCGTAAATACGTCCGCGTATTCTTTTACCGCTTTATTAGGAGATGTTCTTTTAAAAATTTCTTTCGCTTTGCCCTCCCCGTTCGTCTGCCAGCTAAAAACGGTCGCGTCAAAATGTTTTTGCTCGTCTTCACTTTTTGAATCAAAAGTTTTTTCGTCGCTGTAATCCGATAAATAATAATTGTCGGAAGAAAGAATAAATTTTTCGTATTCCGTAGATTTTTGGTCTGAGAAGATTTCTTTTAAACCGTTCTTTTTTTCAGCGTTCGGATTTACTTTTTCCGCTTGTTCAAATATATCGTTAGATTTTAAATTAACATTCTCTTTCATATCTATATTTTCTTTTTTTGCAAAGCCCCCTAGTGAAAATTTTTTCAAAAGCTCTTCGTTCGGCTTGCCCGATGTATCGGCAAAGGCTGCCGCAACGTCATCGGCGGTAATAATCAAACTGGCTTGCGCAATGCTGTTTATCGGCAATTCCTTTTCCTGACACAACGGATAAATAAAACCCGAGCTGCCAAAATCCGCCACTACCGACCATTTCTCCGCTTTCCTTCTGTCGATGTTGACCAGATTCAGGTTAACCTTAACCGTTTTGCCGTTGCACAAAAATGTGGCGACACCGCCAAGCGTTTTGTTTTTCAACGAATAGGTTTTGTCAAGCTGTTTTATAAGTATTACTTTGCGCTCATACATACTATTACGATATTACTTAACCCCCGACTTTAAGAACTTCGGAGGTTTAAGAATTTTTGTATAAAATTGTCGCAAATTTTTTTCTTGCAGCGGTCAAAAGATATAATTTAACCCATTCTTATTATTAACACAAAAAAATACCGTATGGCTTTTTGGTCATACGGTATTTTATAAAAAATATTTAATTTTTTGCAATTCCTTTACATTATTAATACTAAGCTTTTAAATTAATGTTCGTATTTCAAAATCGGGTTACGCGCCGCGTTAACTTCGTCCGCTCTGCCCACGATAGTTGTAACGGGACAGTTGTGCAACGCCTCTCCGTTTTGCTCCGCCTGCTTTTTGATTTTGAACATCACTTCGCACGCGTGGTCAAGCGTTTCGATAGATTCGGTCTCGGTAGGCTCGAACATCAAAGCTTCGTGAACGATAAGCGGGAAATACATAGTCGGCGGGTGAATGCCGTTGTCGATAAGAGCTTTCGCTACGTCCAAAGCGGACGCTCCCGTCTTTTCTTTAATGTCGGATAAAGACAAAACGAATTCGTGCATACAGATTTTGTCGTACGCTACGGTAAATTCTTTTTTCAGTTTCGCAAGCATATAGTTTGCGTTTAGTACGGCAAGCTGGCTTGCTTCGCGCAATCCGTCGCCGCCCAGCGTTTCGATATATGCGAATGCTTTGAGATAAACGGGGAAGTTACCGATATTCGCTCTGACTTTGCCAATAGATTTATTTTGGTCGTAATCACTAGGTTTTGGTCCATATACAGGCACAGGCAAATAGCTAGCCAAGAAAGCTTTGCAGCCGACTGGTCCGCTTCCCGGTCCGCCGCCGCCGTGAGGAGTGGACATTGTTTTATGAAGGTTAAGATGCACAACGTCAAATCCCATATCGCCTGGACGGCAAATGCCCATAATAGCGTTGAAGTTCGCGCCGTCGTAATAACACAGTCCGCCCGCGTTATGAACGATTTCCGTTATTTTCAAAATGTTTTTATCATAAAGTCCCAAAGTATTGGGGTTTGTAAGCATAAGTCCCGCCGTGTCTTTACCGACAAGTTTTTTCAACTCTTCGATATCGACTCCGCCTTCGCTGTCGCTGGGGCAGGTTACGACTTCAAATCCGTTCATATTCGCGCTTGCGGGGTTTGTTCCGTGAGCCGAATCGGGAATGATGATTTTTGTTCTTATGGTGTCGCCGTGGTCTTGGTGATACGCCTTTATTAAAGCGATACCTGTAAATTCTCCGTGCGCGCCCGCAGCGGGTTGCAGCGTCATACTGTCCATACCGCTAAGTACGCAAAGTTTTTCAATCAAGGTTTCGGTGACTTCAGTAGTTCCGCCTACTTCTTTGCAGCATTGCGTAGGGTGAACGTTATTAAATCCGTCCAAAGCCGCTATTACTTCGTTGACCTTAGGATTGTATTTCATTGTGCAACTGCCTAGAGGATAAAAACCGTTGTCAACGCCGTAACTGTTACGGGACATTTCCGTAAAGTGTCTTACCACGTCTATTTCCGCTACTTCGGGAAGTTCGGCGTAATCATTTCTCGTTTGTTTAAGCGTATATGAAGGCACTTTGCTTTCTTCAAGGTCGAACGCTCTTCTTCCTTTTACGCTAATTTCAAAAATCAGTTTCATATAGAGCGCGCCTCCTTATAAGCAATAACAACTTTATCCAAAGTCTCTTTGTCCGCTTTTTCCGTTACGCACCACAATGTGCCGTCGGGAGCGGGCATTCCTCCCAATATATCTTGCTCTGCCAGGATTTTATTCCATTTCTCGCCGTCGCCTTCCACTACGAATTCGTGGAAAAACTCAGTTTTGTATTTCAGTTTTGCGCCAGCTTTGACAAGTTCGTTCGCCAGATAATGCGCTTTGTCAACGCATTGACGAGCAACTTCGACAAATCCGACTTTACCGACAAGCGACAGATATACTGTTGTCGTTAGAGCGTTCAACGCCTGATTAGAGCAAATGGACGATAACGCTTTTTCACGTCTTATGTGCTGTTCTCTCGCTTGCATTGTCAAAACGAAAACTCTTCTGCCGTTATGGTCTGTCGTTTGTCCGACAACTCTGCCGGGCATACGTCTGAGTAACGCTTTGTTGCAGGTAAGTATACCAACCGTCGCTCCGCCGTAAGCCATAGGTAAACCCAAAGGTTGACCTTCGCCTACCGCAACGTCGACTCCGCACTCGCCGGGAGTGGGAAGTAACGCCGCCGCAACGGGGTTGAAAATATAAATGAATTTTACGTTTTTAACGTGAGCAATATCGGCTATGGCTTTCATGTCTTCAATCAAACCGAAATAGTTGGGGCATTGAGCGACAACGCAGGCAGTATCGGCGTCGATACTATCGGCAAGCGTGTTAATGTCTACCAAACCGTCTTTTGCGCTAATGCTATCAATACTAATATTATGACTGTTGCAGTATGTGCGCATTACCGCCATATACTGAGGATTTACCTGACCTAGTACGAGAGCTTTGTTTTTGCGTTCGCAGCACATAACGATAGCTTCCGCAGCGGCTTGGGCTCCGTCGTACATCGAAGCGTTGCTGATATCCATTTGGGTAAGCGCGCACATAAGCGACTGATATTCAAAAATACCTTGCAAAACGCCTTGAGATATTTCCGCTTGGTAAGGCGTATACGCGGTTACGAATTCCGCTCTGCCGGTTAACGCGTTTACCGCGGCGGGTATAATATGGTCGTAAATTCCGCCGCCGCGCAATACGGAACCGTAGGTCTTGTTCTTGCCCGCAAGAACACGCATTTGTTTTTCAACCGCGTATTGACTCTTGCCTTTTGGCAACTTCAATTCTTTTTGAAAAATTTCACGCGGAACGTCTTTATACAGACCGTCAAGACTGCTGACACCAACTGTGTTAAGCATTGTTTTGACGTCCTGCTCCGTGTGCGGAGTATATTTAGACATAATTTATCCTCGTTTTATTTTTTAATGAATTCGAGATATTGGTCTTCGGTCATAAGCTCTTCGGTTTCCGCAGCTTCCACTTCTATCATCCAAGCGTCGTACGGCGTTTCGTTAATAAGTTCGGGCTTATCAAGAAGTTCTTCGTTTATGGCAACAACCTTGCCTGTAACGGGAGAAAATACTTCGGATACCGCTTTTACGGATTCTACGTCCGAGAAAGATTTTCCGATAGTAACGGTGTCGCCGACAGCAGGGAGCGAAACGTATACTATATCGCCCATTTCTTTTTGCGCGAAATCGGACAGACCTACTTTTACCGTTTTACCTTGATTTGAGACCCATTCGTGAGTTTTTGTAAACTGTTTCATATAGTTTATCTCCTTAAAAAATTCTTAGTATGTGCGTTTATAAAAAGGCATCTTGACTATTTGAGCCTTAATTCTTTTTCCGCGTACGTCTATATCGACGGTGTCGCCGTTAAAATCTTTTTCGATGCGAACCATAGCGATAGGATAGCCCAACGTAGGCGAGTGCGTACCAGTCGTAACAAAACCTATTTTGCGGTCTCCGTCGTAAACGTCGCTGTGTTCTCTCGCGATACCGCGTTCAAGTAGTTTTACGCCTTTTCTTTTATATTTTGGAGCGTTTTGAGCCAATGCGGCTTTGCCCACAAAATCTTTATCCATCTTTATAAATATATTAAGTCCTACTTCGGTAGCCAAAAAGTCTTCGTTAAGCTCATGTCCATAGAGAGGCATACAAGCTTCAAAACGCAGCGTGTCACGGCAGCCCAGTCCGCAAGGAATAAGTCCGTCGCTTGCACCGATTTCCAAAAGCTTTTCAAATATCGTTTCGGTAGCGTTTGCGGGGCAGTAAATTTCAAAACCGTCTTCGCCTGTGTAACCCGTGCGGGAGATAACGCATTTAACTCCGCAGATTTCTACGTCGTCGGTAAAAGTGTAATTGCCCTTCGGAATAAATTTTTCGTTAACGATTTTATTTAAAATCTTCTCCGCTTTCGGTCCCTGCAAAGCCAATTGTCCGTATTCGTCAGATTTATTTACAAATACAGTATCGGGTAGTAGATGATTTTTTACCCACGCGTCGTCTTTCGGCGTGTTGCCAGCGTTTACGACAAGCCAGTAATGAGTGTCGGCAAACTTGTAAACGATAAAGTCGTCCACAATACCGCCGTTATCGTTGAGCATCATTGTGTAGCGGCAATCGCCGTTATTCATACCTGTGATATCGTTGCAAATAAGATTTTGAACGGTATTAAACGCGCCCTTTCCGCTGATATCAAATTCGCCCATATGTGAGACATCAAAAATACCCGCGTCATGGCGTACGGCGTTATGTTCCGTAATGAGTCCCGTTTCATACTGGATAGGCAGGATAAATCCGCCGAATTCCACCATTTTGCCGCCGTGTCTAACGTGCGCGTTATATAGCGGTGTTTGTTTTGTCATATATATAAATCTCCTTGAAAACGTTCCGCAATTATTCTATTTTATCGTTATATTTTTTGTCAAACGATATTTGATTTTATTTTAAAAGCAGCCCTATTACGTCGTCCGTTACCGCTTCGCCGATAAGACTAAGACCGCTAAGTTTTTTGCCGATAAGATATTTTTTTATTTCTTCTATTATGTCAACGTCCAGCGCGTCTGTAAAAATATTGACACCTGTAAGAACGTCTTTTTCGACCTTGTAATTGACTTCCACTTTTCCCCAGCTGAATTTTTGTTCGACAGAGTTTTCGTAGGTTTCAAAACCGTAAAGCCATTCGTCGCTGGCCAAAAATTTTCGCTTGTTTTCTATGTAATTTGCGTCGAAATCTTTTTCCTTAATATCGACCGCATTTGTATTATATGTTTTTTCGAAACTTTCGCGCAATTTAACGATTAAATCTTCCTTTTTTATATCGGGCTTAAGCTCTTTGAGATTAACTACTCTCGCTTTTACGCTTTCCACGCCGTGAGCGACAAGTTTTTCTTTGCTAACTGTAAGATATTTTTGCATTAGCATTTTGTCTGTGTCTATCAATATAGTACCGTGATGAAGCTTTACGCCGTTTTTAGAGTAAAACGCGTTTCCCGAAAACTTTTTGCCGTCGATTTCCATATCGTTTCTGCCCGATACGACAGCATTTAATCCATACGCTTTCAATGCGTTTACGATAACGTCAAAATGCTTGTTTTGGTCGTAAAACTCTGACTGCGCCACAAAAGTAAAATTAAGATTATGCGCGTCGTGAAACACGGCTCCGCCGCCCGAATAACGTCTCGCCAGCGTTCCGCCGTCAGCCAAAAGCGAACGAACGTCGCATTCGCGCGCCGCGTTCTGGTGCTTGCCGATAACGACCGTTCTTTCATTGCTCCACAAATATAAAACAACCCCGTTTAAAGGCTGTTCCACAAAAAAACATTCTTTCGAAATGTTTAAGTAAGAATTCAATGAATCGGACACATAAAAATACAGATTACTCATATTAAATATTGTAAACCTGCTCACGAAAACTGTCAACATTTGTTGTAGTTTTGCGTTATTTTTGATATAATAAATACAAAAAATTCAGAGGAAAATTTTGGTAATTATGAAAGGTAAAAAAGACGTCATTTTAATGTACGATTTTGATAAAACTCTCTCCACCGTCGATATGCAGGAATACGTTTTTATTCCGAGCCTAAAAATGGAACCCAAAGACTTTTGGGACTTGGCAAATAAATTCGCTTTCAAAAATCATATGGACAATATTTTGTCCAC
>ERZ795053.7520-NODE-7520-length-10470-cov-4.410946_pt1 | contig 10470 bp, 10 predicted proteins | sample MGYA00375137_ERZ795053 | MGnify/ENA primary metagenome ERZ795053 (study PRJEB30182, sample SAMN05720284) | activated sludge metagenome | isolation source: Anaerobic digester | place: Hong Kong | collected 2014-12-17 ... | reverse complement strand
TACGACCCGCTGAGTATCTGTTATGAAAAACAGGTGCCGCTAGCCGCCCACCCTCAAGACGGCTCGTGAGTAAGCGTCTCGGCTGGTTCTTTGCCTTAGTGGCAACTGTAGCGTACAGTACCAACGCTCCGATTGCTCGCGGCGTCATTCTGGCCGGGATGAGTCCGGTCACGCTGCTCAGCGGGCGTTTTTTGTTGGCGGTTTTTCTTTACAGCATCACCTTAAGCGGGCTGCCGGTTAGAAACTCGGTCGGGGGCCGCCCCCTCGATCGCTTTGGGTTTTGGGTAGGCGTTGGGTCGGGCATGATCAACGGCTTTATGATGACCGCCTTCTTCACCGTTTTGGAAACGGTGAGCGCCTCGATTGCCTCGATGACGTCCGTAGCGCTTATTCAATTTTTTACCCTGGGCTTACTCTTTTTACGCGGTGAGCCAATTACGCTGCGTAACGTATTGCGATTGCTAATAGGGTTAGCTGGCCTTTATATGGTCATCGGTCTAGGTGGCTCGGCCGATGCCTTTGGTCTGCTGCTGCTTGTGATTAGTTCGATCCTGTATTCCATCCATATGGTCTCGGTGCAGTGGTTCTTAAAGCCGTACAACACCTGGACCATAACCACGCTCTTGGTCATCTCGGCCACCATCGCCATCGTGATCGTGTGGCTCCTCACCGGAGCCGAAACGTATGTCCCGGCTCCGACGGGCTGGATCGCCATCCTCTTTTTAGGAATCTTCGCCACCTACATCGGGCGGGTTCTCACATACAGCGCCATTAACCGTATCGGCAGCGGTCAATTTGTGCTCTTAACGCCGCTGGAAACGTCGTTGACTATTGTCTGGTCGGTTATCTTTTTAGGGGAAAGCTTGACGCCTCTGCAATGGCTGGGGACTTTCTTCATTTTGATGAGTATCTTCATGGCCGCGGATGCTGTCTGGCGGTTCGTGCAGAGAATGTTCTTTCCCAGAATGCTGTCGGTTGGCGAGGGTTAAGGTGTGTATGATGATGGGTGTTAAAAGTTGCAACCGATCATGTTTGTAAATCGCTGCGCAGGATGCCTTTCACAATCATTAAAACCAGAAATGAAAAGCCAATCAGAATCACCGCCAGCGTCAAGGCCACGTCTAAATCAAGCTCAAAACCGATGTAAATCGCCAGCGGCATGGTTTGGGTTCGCCCCGGAAAGTTGCCGGCAAAAATGATCGTCGCCCCAAATTCGCCTAACGCTCGCGCCCAGGTCATCACCATCCCGCTGAGCAGGGCCATCCAGGAGAGCGGTATCGTGATAAAGCGAAAAATCTGCCGGCCGCTGGCGCCATCTAAAGCGGCGGCTTGTTCCAGTTCCGGCTCGATACTACTAAACCCGAGGATGGCTGCTTTTACATAAAAGGGGGCAGCCACAAAGGTCTGGGCCATTACGACCGCAATCTGGGTAAAGGCGATGCTGACGCCCATAATTTCCAGGTAACTGCCAAGAATACCGCGCCGGCCAAAGGCCATAAGTAGGGCCACGCCCGTTACCGCCGGCGGCAGCACCAGCGGCAGGTCTAGGATCGTATCAACCGCTCGCCGCAGGGGAAAGTCGTAGCGGGCCATCAAATACGCCACCGGTGTGCCAAAGACAACTGTAATCGCCAGCGTGATACAGGTTGTTACCATACTAAGACCAACGGCCTGGATAACCTGTGTTTCTCTCAAATTAGCCAAAAGGTGAGCGGGCGGCGTGCGTAAAAATATGGCGATTATCGGTAAAGTCAAAAAAAGCAGCAGCGGCAGGCTTAAAAGCCACCACGGTTCTCGCAGCCGAACCGTAGGGCGAGAAGATGGTTGCGTCCGTCGCAGCCAGGGTATTGCAGATTGAGCCATATTGACCTCGCACAGGTTAGATTAATCAGCCGAAAGACAATCGCGGCTCAGCGCTTTCGAGCCGACTTGATTAAGCCGCGAATTCCTAAATCGCCTTTATGGCGTAGCGGCTATATTTCCCACGGTTGAGATAAAGCCATATCGAGCTAATACCTCTTGGGCTTCCGGGGAGAGAATATATTCCGTAAAAGCCTCAGCTTGAGTCGGAAAACGACTATCACTGACAACGGCGATGGGGTAAGCGGCAATGGTATTCAATGCATCAGGAATTTCAATCTGGCCAACCTGATCGGCCACGTCAGGGGTGACATCGCTGCTGTAAACAATGCCGGCATCGCCTTCGCCCAGCGCAATTTTGGTGAGCACAACCTTAACGTTTGGCTCATATGAAACGACGTTGTTAAGAACCTGGTCTTTAAAGGTTGGGCCAAAAGCCGGATCTTGAGCCGCCTTATCCAGAAATTCCAGTGAATAGCGCCCCACCGGAACTTCGGCTGCGGCTAAAATTAAATGGAGATCGGGGTTAGCCAAATCTCCCAATTGACTCAACCCAGCCGGATTATCGACCGGATAAATGACCGTCAGACGATTACGCACAAAGGTCTGTTGAGCGCCGCTGATAACCCGCCCGGCCTCGATGGCGACGCCCATTTGGGTGTTGTTAGCGCTGGCAAACACATCAGCCGGAGCGCCCTGGCCTAACTGCTGAGCAAGCTGCTGCGACCCGGCAAAATTAAACGTAACGTGAACGCCCGGATGAGTTGTCTCGAAATTCTGACCAATTTCGGTGAAGGACTCCGTTAGCGATGCCGCGGCAAATACGGTAAGATCCGCCGGCTCCAGAGCAACCGGTGCGGCCGATGTCTCAGCCAGCAATAATTCAGCCTGTTCACTGCTGGGAATGCATAACTGCCATCCGACTTCAATGAGGTCGGCATTTTCAATCAGGGCAAAGGTATCGCTAACCGTGTGCTGTTGGTTTGTTGCTTCAAAGATGATCGGATAGGCCAGCGCATCGCCTAAGAATTTGTCGGCTATTTTACTGAGCCAGTCATCGGCCTGAACCGTATACACTTCTGTGCAGGCATCCGATTGGAGGGGGTGCGCACCCAATACCGTCGAGGTCGCCCATTGGATCAGGCCCAAAATGAGCAGTACAACTATTCCCCCTAGCATTTTGAAACTCTTCTTTTGCATTCTCTATCTCATCGACCTGGTGTCGTTTTGAATATTCAGATTTTGAGTATCGGACGATAAATTAGGGCGAGGACCATCCTCACCGTTTAACTTGCTTTTTCATTCAGTTGTCATTGTGGAACAAGGAAACAATTCAGGTGTGCTATAATACGGCAGTTACCAGCGTTCGTTCGCAAATATCAAGCCAGGTATTCATGGCTTCCACTTGGCCGATGCGAAATTGATAGACCAGCCATTCAAATGAAGACTCCGTGGATAGGGTATTCGCCTGGGTTTGGAGAGATGCCAGCCAATCCTGGCAAATGATACGCTGCTTATCAATTAGGGTCGCCGCGCTGGACGGCTCGATTTGGCGGGCAAAGTAGAATTTCGCCATAAATTCCAGCCGCATTTTGCGGCCTTGCGGTACGGGCGTCCGTAGCCAGCTTAGAAAAGCGTCTCGACCCGCCGGGGTAAGCTGCAACATTTTGCGCGGCGGTCGACCCTCCTGCGGTTCCAGCGTAGCATCCATATAGCCCTGTTGTTCCAGTTTGGCGAGCAGGGCGTAGAGTTGACTTTGCTTAAGCCGCCAGACCAGGCCAAGACCGTCTTCATTCAGCAATTCCTGGTAGATCTCGTAGCCGTGCCGAGGTTGATGATACAACAACCCTAGTAAGGCATATTCAATCGTTAATGGTGAGCGGATCATCGTATATACTCAAATTTTGGATACTCAATATTTGAATAGGGGTGATTATAAGAGCGTTAAATGAATAGTCAAATTATATATTTTTGTTGGGGTGATAACGCGGCACGTGACGAACCCATTTTTCCGAGCAGCGCACATACCCGCGGGCTAACGCAAGGTCGCTGCCGTGTAGAAGCGCCCCAAATTCCGTCCAGCTTGGGCGATGAATTGAGGCAGCTAACAGAAACGTGTACAATAATGTCTAGCGGGATATCTTCAATAAAATTATTCAAAGGGTTAAAAATACCTTAACTTTATAATATCAGATCAAAGGAGAAAGACATGACGAAAAAGTTAGCCGGTAAAGTCGCCTTGATTACAGGCGCGAGCGCCGGGATTGGGTGGGCCAGCGCCATAGCATTAGCCGGAGAAGGGGCTAGCCTGGTGCTGACGGCGCGCCGGCAAGGTCGGTTAGAAGAGTTGGCAGCGCAGGCGAGGGAGCTTGGGGGCGAAGCGACTATCGTCTTGGGCGATGCTCGCGAAGAGGCAACGGCTCTACAAGCAGTCACCGCTGCTAAAGATACGTTCGGTTCGCTGGATATCTTGATCAATAATGTCGGCGTTGGCAATTACAAGAATCTGGTTGATACCAGCGCCGAAGATTATGATGAAATGGTGGATACCAATGTCCGATCCACATTTCTGTTTACTCGCCATGCCGTGCCGGTGATGATCGCCCAAGGAGCCGGCACGGTTCTAATGATCTCGTCCATGGCCGGGGTGTACGGATTTCCCGGCGAGGCCGTCTACTGCGCCACTAAATTTGCCCAGGTCGGCTTTGCTCAGGCGCTGGATAAAGAACTGCGTCCTCACGGTATCAAAGTCGGGCTTATTTGTCCGGGCGGCGTGAAAACCGAGTTTGCCTTGGGCAAAGGCCGCACGGAAAAGAGCGTCGCCGAATCCGATATGCTCGAACCCGAAGATGTGGCCGGGGCGGTCCTGCTGGCATGCACTCAATCGCCTCAATCGCGGATTATCGAAGTGCGCATGCGGACGATGGCTGAGGCGTTAGCATAATCTTTTGAATTATGAAGGATGAATGATGAGGGATGAATTCATCCCTCATCATTCATCCTTCATTGCCGTTGCGGTCAAGCGTCGATGCGCGGGCAGCTTCGACTTGATGCATATACGTCTCCGACCACTGACACAGAGCCGATAATGGCTCGATCAGGGTGCAGCCCAGCGGGGTCAATGAATATTCGACTTTAGGCGGAACTACCGGATACACCGTCCGGTTGATCAACCCGTCATGCTCCATTTTGCGCAGCGTTTGAGTCAACATCTTCTGCGAGATACCGCCAATCTGCCGCTGTAGTTCCCCGTACCGTACCGTCTTGTGAGCCGCCAATACATACACCACCAACATCGTCCACTTATCGGCGATCAAATCTAAGGCTCGCCGCGAGCCGCAGTTGGGGTCTAAGACATTCGGTCTAATTGGATTGTCCATTACAATTCGCTCCCATTCTAAAATCAGCAGGACTTACGCAGTTGACACGCCAGAGGAACAAAACCAGCCACGAATTACACGAATTGACACGAAAAATAAAAAATAATTAGTGAAAATTCGTGTAATTCGTGGCTAAAAAATTTGGATTGTGTAAGCCTTGATCAAATTGCGCTAACACGCACCAAAAGGTAACTATCGCTCAAAAAAGTACCTACTTGAATCTTGGCGTGTATGTTATATACTGGGTTCGAATGTTTTTACAAAACTTAGTCACCATTTGGAGAAGGCATAATGCGATATAAGTTACTGGGCAAGAGTGGTCTGCGGGTTTCTGAAATGGCCTTAGGGACCATGACCTTTGGTGAAACGTGGGGCTGGGGCGCTTCAAAAGAGGAGTGCCAAAAAATATTTGATGGCTATACAGAAGCGGGCGGCAACTTTATCGATACGGCCAACCGCTATACGGAAGGCACGAGCGAGTACTACGTGGGCGACTTTATCGCCGCCGACCGGGATCATTTTGTCCTGGCGACCAAATACACCTTGTTTGACCGCCGGAATGACCCCAACGCCAGCGGCAACCACCGTAAGAATATGATCCGCTCACTGGAAGCCAGCTTGAAACGGCTCAAGACCGATTATATCGATGTCTTTTGGGTCCACGCCTGGGATTTTATGACCCCGGTCGAAGAAGTCATGCAAGGGCTGGACAATCTGGTTCGCGCCGGGAAAGTGCTGTACGTCGGCATCTCCGACACCCCGGCTTGGATTGTGTCGCAGGCCAATATACTGGCCGCCTTGCGAGGCTGGACGCCCTTCATTGGCTTGCAGGTACAGTACAGCCTGATCGAACGAACCCCGGAGCGCGACTTACTGCCGATGGCTCGCGCCTTCGATATGAGTGTTACGGCCTGGGGGGCTTTAGGCTCAGGCGTGCTAACCGGCAAATACAACCGGCCCGATCAAGATGCCCAGGGCCGAGCCGCTATGTGGGGAGCCATCGAACCCCATAAGTTAACCATCGCTCAGGTGGTGGTTGACATCGCGGAAACGATAGACTGTACCCCTTCGCAAGTGGCCTTGAGTTGGGTGCGGCAGCAGTCCGGTTCTATTATCCCGTTGATTGGCGCTCGGAATGTGGCGCAGCTAGAGGACAATTTAGGTTGCCTTAACGTCACTTTAACCGATGAGCAGCTATCCCAGTTGAATGAGGTCAGCCGGATCGAATTGGGCTTTCCCCACGATTTTCTGACTTCTCAAGGGGTGAAAGATGTCATCTATGGGGGGACGTTGCCCCAAATTGATGCTTAATGAGGGTTCATCTCATCCAACGCTGATTTGAAGATTACAGCAGGCCGGCCAGCACCACAGCCGTATACACCAAAAAAAGTGAGAGGATGACGTTGATCACCACTTTTACCTGAGGATGATGCAGATAGGACTTGATTACGCTGCCAAATAAGGCCCAGACAGACGTGGCGCAAAACGATGTCATCGCCAACAGGATAACGGCCGCGATTAACAGCCTGGCGTCGCCGGTAATGGGAGCAAGAAACGCGGAAAACAGCGTTAAAGCATACACCATCAATTTTGGATTTAATAGCTGTAACATAAACCCATGGACAAAGCCCATGGGTTTACTATTGTCGTCAGCAAAGGTGTAACTGGCTTTGAGAATAACCCAGGCCAGGTAGAGAATATACCCCGCACCGATATAACGCAGCACCGGTTCCAAAGACGGCAGGAAACTCAACAGCAGCCCGGACACCCACCCGCTAAGCAGCATCACCGACAAAACCCCCACAGCCAGACCCACTTGATAATTCAGCGTATTTTTGTATCCGTGCAGCACCCCCATCGATGCGGTGGAGATGTTGCTGGGGCCGGGCGTAAAGGTTGAGATCAACACGTATGAAATTAAAGGGATGAGATTAACGGTTATCATAAAATCTCCTTTTTGGATAGGTCAGTATGGGTTATTGTTTAAGGGGTGGATTAATAATGAAGAGTGGACCATAGATAACTTCGTATACGTGGAGATCGGGAGATTAAGAGATTGGGCTAATTTATCTCCCTATCTCCCCATCTCTAATCTCCGTTCAAATCCCAAAGTTATTTATGAACAACTTCTCAACTGCTGCGCATATTGGCCCGGCGTAACGCCGATAATTTGTTTGAAGCGATGGGTTAAGTGGCTTTGGCTGCTGAAGCCAACTTCATAGGCGACCTCGACCATCGGCTGGCCGGCTTCGATCAGTCGTTGAGCCTGGCGAATGCGGACACTTTCCAGATAGGTATGGGGCGGCATGCCCACCTCGGCCCGAAAAACGCGTAGCAAGTAGTAGGGGCTGAGCGACACGTGTTCGGCCAGTTGGCTCAGGGTGATGCCCTGAGCAAAACAGTCATCGATGTAGCGGCGGGCTTGCCGAACCGCTTTTCGCTCTCGGCCCAGGCGCTGTTCGTTGAAGCGGATGTCGGCATACTGCTTGATGAGTTGGGTCAAAGTCAAGATAAAGCGCGATTCACATTCCAGCGGACTTGTTTCTTGAGCCAGCACGCGATGTAGGGCCAAAATATTATCGATCAGCCGGGGCTGGTCGATCCGCACCTCAGCGAAAAACGGCAGCGCTTGATGCCGGCCCGTCAGCTCGAAAACGGCGGTTTGCATGTGAGCGACCGTCGGGTAGATGCAGGCCATCTCAAACCCGTGATGATCGACCGCCTCGCCGGTATGCACGGTATCCGGATTGATCAAAATAATCCCCCCCGGCGGCGTGAAATGTTTGTCGTCTTTGTGAGTAAAAGATTGGCGACCTCGCTTAATGAGACAGATCACGTAATAATCGTGACTGTGCCGCGGAAAGGTATGCTCGACGTAAAACGCCTGCAAATACCGGACGTCGAGTTGCGGATTATGCCGCAGTTTAGTCCATTCCTTAGGGTGCATAAAGTGTTTGACAAGCCTTTTCAAGATAAAACCGAATGGTTAGTTATCCGTCATTTCTTTGGTGCGTTCATTGTACCACAGTCTGATTTTGGTTGTCTTGCAGAATATTGCTCTAAGGATCCCTTCAGTTATGGGGCGAGATAGAAACACTGAATTTATGATGGAAATGAGAACACTGATCCGCTCCATACAGAGTTCACATCAATCCAATGCCAAGAAAGCGCTAATGATTCAAATGCCTAATTCAGTGCAGTCATCATTTTCAGTGGCTCAGTGTTTCTATGAGCGCGGGTTACCCCAATTCTGAAATGCACCCATTGCTCTAATGTTGACGGTATTAACTACAACCCCGCCTTTTTCAACTCATCCTGCAGCGCTCGAAGCTGCTTATAATCCTTACGCAAATCGGTAATGTGAGCTTGCCAGGCTTCCAGTTGCCCCTGAGCTTTATAAATAGCTCGAACTCGTACCAGCAGCTTAGCCGCCTCATGATAGCTGCCCCGGTTGCGATCGTCGATAAACTGCTCGACTCGTCGATTGTAAATCTCCAGCGCAGCCTGCGGGTATTCTTTCTCTGCGGCGCGAGCGACGCGCAGCGCGTAATCATGGCTGTGCCATCCTCTGACATAGGGCAGCAAATCGAGCGCCCACTTGACTTCATCTTCATCCAGCGCGATCTCCAACAGCACCACCCACGCTTCTTTCGCTTCCAGCGCGGCCAGCAGTTCTAAGCGCGTTTGATGCCACTGGCCCAACTGTTGAGCCAACTCACGCAGGGACTGGTAGGTTTCAAAGCTAGGCGCATCTTCGATATTTTGCCGCCACCAATCGACGGCGGCGGCCAGGTTGCCCGTTTTCTTGGCGTGGTTGGCCAGCCATTTTAGACAGGTTGACCGGCTGCGGGTGTCGAGTTGACTGACCATGTAGGCTTCAGCGGCCTCGTTTGCGCCGGCGGCCACCAGAGCGTCGGCGAATTGCTGCACCAGTCCCGGCAATTCGACGAAATGCTGCCGGGCAATCGTCACCGCTTCGTCAAAGCGCCCCCGCTGGGCCAGTAAAAATGCCCGCTGTTGGGGCGATCCTTCGTTCAGCACCAGATCATCAACACCATCCTCGCGACCAACGGCTTCCATCCGTCGCGCCAAAAAGTTTATCATGGCCTCATGGCCCCAACTGGAATAACGATCGTTCATTCCACCCATAACTCGCCGCACCCGCGCTTCGATCCAGTCCCACTCTTCATCGGTGGCGTTGGCGATGATGACATCATCGGCCGGCGCGGCCATGTCGATGCCGCCCATGTGAACATCCATGATGGTGGCTTCAAGGAGGGCCGACAGCCATGTTCGCCGCGTATCGGCATTGGGCGTGCCTTCGTCAAAGCAGGATTCCAAACCTTCGGCGCAGCGCTGCATCTCGATAGCAACGTCGCCGTTTTCATCATACAGTTCCTGGTAGATGGGGACGACTTCTTTCAGCACCAGGGCGTAGATATCCCCGGCGTTGATGTAATCATCGCCATCGCGGAAGCGGTTGGCGGTATCAACGACGGCGGCCAGCTCTGTCGCCATCGTCGAGGCGTGGCCATAGTCGTAATAGTCGTACCCATCACTCTGGTTCAAAGCGTACTGTATCTGGCGGCGAAACGCGTCCAGATCGACCGGCATATTGCGGTCGGGTTGAACCGGCAGTTCCAGCAGCCGGGCCAGATCGGGTTCCCGTTTGAGCATCTCCTTGATTAGCGCGATAAGTTCCTCTTGGCTCTTGCCGGCCAGCAGTTCATCAGTCGGGGCGATGGTTTGAAATCGGTCGGGTTGGCGAACCCAGGTCAGCAGTAGGGCGACTCGATGTTTACAGATGCCGCCCCAATCGTAGGGGCAGGTGCAGTGGGTCGCTTTGATGCCCGTTTTGTCGAGCGTTATGGTAACGCGATAAGGCTGATAGCCGGAGCCTTCGCAGTAGCCCCGCAGTTCATCACCCTGCCGGATCGGTTCGCGGACAGCGCCGCGCCGAAAATAGTTTTGGCCTTTATCAAAACTCTGTTGGCTGCTCAAATTCCGGATGGTGGTTTCGGTGATTTTAGGTGTCTTTTGAGTCATTGTTCCTCATCCTCTTTCCGTCCGTTCCATCTTAACGTGGAGCTATTTTACCACAGGCGTTGGATGGTGGTGAAGTTAGGCTATACGCGACGAAAATGTCTTCTCTTTAAAAATCGGTATATAATCACCTATTAAGGGAAATATGACAAGGGTTTGAGGATTGAAATGGACGACAACCATAAAT
>ERZ795053.7518-NODE-7518-length-10472-cov-22.642027_pt1 | contig 10472 bp, 8 predicted proteins | sample MGYA00375137_ERZ795053 | MGnify/ENA primary metagenome ERZ795053 (study PRJEB30182, sample SAMN05720284) | activated sludge metagenome | isolation source: Anaerobic digester | place: Hong Kong | collected 2014-12-17 ... | reverse complement strand
TCGGCATGACGCTGCACTATGTTGGCGAGAACGAAGAAGGGCTGGTCCATCTGAAACGAGCAGAAGCCGTGGCACAGCGCCGATCACAACGCGACGTGGAGGCCTTCGTCTTCACATCGCAGGGGCATGTGAGCTTTGCGCTCGGCCAGCTGCAGGAGGCGGAAGATTGCTTTGGGAAGGCACTTCAACTGCGCCTGGCATTGCGCCAGCAACAGCAGGCGATGGAGCCCCTGGCCGGCCTGGCCCAGGTAGCATTGGCACGCGGTGAGGTCGATGAGGCGCTTGCCTATTCCGAGCGAATGTTGCCGGTGATCCGTTCGCCGTGGTTTGCGGCGGCGGTCGAGTTCTTCCGGGTCTTCTGGGCCTGCTACCGCGCCTTGGATGCAAATGGCGACAGCCGTGCCCCGGAAGTGCTGGCCGACGCCTATCACCGCCTGACCGCGCGCGCCGGACAAATCGAGGACGAAGCCATGCGCAGCGCCTACGTGACACGCATCGACGTCCACCGCGCCATCGCCGACGCCTACCGCGCGCGACTTCAGTAGTCCGCCACTTGTAGGGGTGGCTTCAGCCATTCCGGAGAGCGGCAGCGACTGAAGTCGCCACTACGGTCGGAGTTGTGAACGCTTGGATTTGGCGGGTCCGGCGCTTCGGGAGCGTAGTTCAGTCGGCGCCGCCAGGGAGATCGTTGGTCTTTGCCGCCGTCTGCTGTCCCGACGTCTTGCCGGCTTCCATGTTATTCAGATCGGCCAGAAGAGCGCCGATCGCACTATTCTTCCCCAGCACAATGAGACGGTCGCCGGTGCGTAGCGGCCTGATTGCCGGCACGTAGGGCGTTACCTGAGCCCCCTGCGCGCGGTTCTCCACATAGCCAATCACGTTGACATCGTAGCGATCGCGCAGCGCCAGGTCGCGCAACGTCTTGCCTTCCCAGGCCGGCGGCAAGTTGATGCGACGCACGCCATAGCCCGGCAGGATCTCGCGGCTCTCATCCTGATCGCGCTGCGTGCGGTAGACGCTGGTCGGGTGCGAGAGCAGCAGCGTCACGAGCAGGACGACCAGTGCCGGCAGCAGATAGCTGGCGCCGAAGAGTTCCACCGTGAGCATGATTGCGGTGAGCGGCACGTTGATGAGCGACACGAGGCTGGCCGTGATCGAGGGGATCACCAGCAAGGGTTCCGCATAGCCGAACGTGCGTGCAACGATGACGCCGGCCATGCTGCCCAGATACATGGAGGGCACGAGCATCCCCGCCGAGCCGCCCGACGCGATGGTACTCATGGTGGCCAGCAATTTCCCGACCAGGGCGACGGCCGCGATCCAGATGGTCAACTGGCCGGTAAGTGCGGCGGCAATCACGCGGTCGCTGGTGCCGAGGACCAGGTCGAGCGACTCGCCGGTGAGCCAGGCGGCCGTCAGCCCAATGACGCCGGTCATGACCGCGCCGACGACGTGACGCTGCCAGGGCTCGGCAAAGCGTTCATGGAAAAAGGCCGAGAGGCCGCCGCGCACCTTGCGCAGATAGATGTCGACAAAGGCCACGCTGATTGCCAGCACGACGAGAATCAGGTAGTAGCGCCAGTTGAGCGGCGGCGGCAGCAGCCCGCTGACGGTGACGAACTTGGTATTGGTGGGCGACGCAAAATGGCCAAGAAAGAAGGCCGTGAGCGATGCAACCAGCGCGTAGATGAGCTTCTCGATCACCGGGCGCCGCCGGTACATGACCTCGATGGCGAAGAACGCGCCGGCCAGCGGGGCGCCGAGCAGCGTCGACACGGCTGCGGCCACGCCGCTCAATTGTGCGGTCTGGAGTTCATCCGGATCGAGCGTGCGCCACCAGCGCCAGAGGCGCAAGGCCCAGAGATTGTGCGGAATCATGCGCGGGCGCGGCTTGAAGAGACCGACGGCCAGGCTCTCGCCAATGAGGGTGACGCTGGCCTCCAACCCGCCGGAACCGCCGCCACCCAGCGTCACCAGCGTCGCCAGGAACTTGCGGAACGCCAGGCTGAAGGTCGGCATCTCCCAGCGGGCTCGCACGCCCTGCGTGCCCAGCAACGCGCGATCCAGCGCCGGCTCGGATGTGTAGTAGAGCCCGATGGTTCGTTCCAGCCCGTCGCCCTCGACGTCGTTGAGCGCGTGCAGGTGGTTGTCTTTATCCCGATAGTAGACGAAGCTAGCGCGCCATGCCGCCAGCGCCGCGACGATCAGGCTTCCGGCCACGAGCGGCACGAAGATGAGCAAGTGAAACGGAGTCTGTTCGACGATCTCCAGGATGTGTTCCGACAGCCAGTGGACGGAGAGCTTGAGCAGATAGACGGCGCTCCACACGACCGCGCCCACAACGATGGACATGACCACGAGATGCTGTTCGCGCCGATCAAATTGTGAAGGGACGGCAATGAATCTCGCCATCAGGTCCGGCGACAGTAGCCGGCGCACTCGTTCAATCATGCGCCGTATGATACCACGTCCTCCCTGACGCGCGGAGGTCAGGAGGGCGTAGGTGTGCGTTCGACCGTTTCAGAACGGGGGCGGCGCCGCTGGATGGGCAGCGCCGGCGGCTCAAAGCCATAGGCGTCCGAGACGATATAGAGCGGGCGATTCTTGACTTCGTCGTAGATGCGGCCTAGGTATTCGCCGATGATGCCGAGAAAGATCAGTTGGATGCCGCCCAGGAAAAGCACGCTGACCAGCGTCGTCGCCTGGCCGAAGAGCACGTCGTGGCCAAAGAGACGCAGCAGTACGGCGATGACGATACCCAGCCCGCTGAAGCCGGCGAAGAAAAAGCCGGTGTACATGGCCAATTGTAGGGGAACATGGCTGAAGCTGGTGATGGCGTTGTTGGCCAGGCGCAACATCTTGCGCAGTGGGTATTTTGTTTCTCCGGCAAAGCGCGGCGCCCGCTCGTACTCGACGGCGATCTGCTTGAAACCGACCCAACTGCTCAGCCCGCGCATGAAGCGACTCTTCTCGCGCAGGCGGCGCATGGCCAGCACGACGCGCCGATCCATGAGCCGGAAATCACCGGCATCGAGCGGGATATCCACGTCGGCAATGTTGCGGATCAGCCGGTAGAAGATCGAAGCCGTCCAGAGCTTGAAGCGGGTTTCGCCCTCGCGTTTCGTGCGGACGGCGTAGGCCACGTCGTAGCCCTCACGCCACCTCTCGATCATGCGCAGCAACACTTCGGGCGGGTCCTGCAGGTCGGCATCCATGACGATGACCGCATCGCCGTCGGCATAGTCGAAGCCGGCGGTGATGGCGATCTGGTGGCCAAAATTGCGGCTGAAGTTCAGAAGCTTGACCCGCCTGTCCTGCTCGTGAATCTCGACGAGCATCTCCATGCTGCGGTCGGCGCTGCCATCGTTGACGAAGATGACTTCCCAGGGATCGCCCGTGCTATCCATGACATCAACCAGGCGAGCATAGAGCACAGGGATGACAGCTTCTTCATTCCAGACCGGAATGACGAGCGAAAAGACCGGGCGGTCGAGCGAATCTGCACCATTCATGGTTGCTATGGTAAACCATGGATATGCCGCGGTCAAGACCGTCGCTCTGACATATGCCTTACAGATCGGGCCAAACCGTCAGGGATCATGAGCTGCGCCTGGATGCGCTGGAGACAAATCGTCCGGGCCGGAAACATTTGGGCCGCCGGCACGTACTGCTCACCGATAAAGGAGTGCCAGAGCCGGAGAAATTGACGCGTTCAAGGGGCGATGCTAGACTTTTTCGAGGGCGCAAAGCGATCGATCTGGCAAGCCCTCGGCAAGATGAGACGGACTGTACGATTCACATGACCATTGCACGCAGCCAACCCGCGCGAACCGGAAGCGACCTGGCCGGCAGCGATCCGGTGTTTCCGGGTCTGCCCGGCGCCACGTTGCAGACGAGCCTGCGCCTGCCCGGCTTCCAGCAGAAACGGCTGATCTTCAACCGGCTCGGCCAGCCGGGACAGGTTCATGTCTATTCGGCCGAATGCCGCGCTGGTGACCGCATCCGCATGCAGATGCTCGTGCCCGTGCTGCCGCTGGGCGGGTCGGTGGTGCCGGCCTTTGCCGTGGTCGCACAGAGCTTGCCCTACAAGGCCGACATCCAGAAGCTGCCCTTCACATTGCCGGCAGGCTTCAGCGCCGTCGTCGCGCCGCCGCCCACCGAACTCGTCTCGCCCGTCAAGGACGCATTGACCCGCGCCCACTATTACCCAGGGCCGACAATCGACACCCGCACGCTGGTTGGCGGGCGCGTCTATCTGGTCGTGTGGAGCCCGCACAACCACATGGGCAAGTACGTCATCCAGACCGGCACGCGCTGGCCGCTGCGCTGGACCTACTGGACCAGGGTCCCGGCGATCTGGTGGCGAATCCGCGGCTGGTTTGGCCTGAGCCGGGCTGCAGCCATGGCCGCGCTCGGTGCGACGGCGCTTGGCATTCTCCTGCTCATCAGCCTGCTCGGCCGGCGAGGTCGAGCGTAGACGGAGCCGGCGCAAACCGGCGTTCATGCCCGAAAAGCCTGCGTGACATGGCGCCGGGCACTTTGGAGACAAATTACGGACTATGCGAATCATTCTTTACCTCGGCAAGGGTGGCGTCGGCAAAACGACGACCGCTGCCGCATCCGCCATCCGCTGCGCCGATCTCGGCTATCGAACCCTGGTCGTCAGCACGGACATTGCCCATAGCCTGGCCGACAGCCTCGACATCACCCTGAGCGCGCAGCCGGTACAGGTTACGCCGAACCTTTTCGCCCAGGAGATCAACGTCGTCGAAGAAGTGCGCGAGCACTGGGGCGAGATGCAGGGCTACCTCGGCAACGTGCTGCGCAAACAGGGCATGAACAAGGCCGTCGCCGAAGAGATGGCCATCATCCCCGGTATGGAGGAAGTGGTGAGCCTGCTTCACATCAACAAGCAGGCCAAGGAAGGCCATTACGACTGCGTTGTGGTCGATGCTGCGCCGACCGGCGAGACCATGCGCCTGCTCACCATGCCGGAGAGCTTCCAGTGGTACGTGGGCCGCCTGCGCGGCTGGGGCGACACGACGCTCAAGATCGCCAGCGGGCTGCTCAACCGCATCGTGCCGGACAAGGATCTCTTTACCGGGCTCAACAACCTGGTGGCGGGTGTCAAGGAATTGCAGACCGTCCTCACCAATCCCGAATTGACCAGCTACCGCATCGTGCTGAATCCGGAGAAGATGGTCATCAAGGAAGGGGCGCGCGCCGTCACCTACCTGTCGCTCTTTGGCTACCCGGTGGACGCGGCCATCGTCAATCGTATCCTGCCGGGCGTGACCAGCGACGGCGCCGGCAACTCCTGGGTGGCAGAGCCAAGCCAGGATGCCTATCTCTTCCACCTGCAGCAGATCCAGGCGCGCTACCTTGGCGAGATCGAGCGCGACTTCTACCCGCTGCCGATCCTGCAATCGCGGTGGTATGATCAGGAGATGGTGGGCGTCGAGCGGCTGCGCGCGCTGGCGACCGACCTGTTCGTCGACCACGATCCGAGCCAGTTGTTCTTCCGCGGCCAGATGCAGTCGATCGAGGAAGAAGGCGAGGACTTCGTCCTGCAACTGCCGCTGCCGCAGGTCGAACTGGAGAAGGTCAAGCTGACCAAGCGCGGCGACGAGCTATTCGTGAACATCGGCAATTTCAAGCGCGAGATGCTGCTGCCGTCGGTCTTGTCGCAGCGCGACGCAAGCGGCGCTACCTTTGCCAACGGAATTCTCAAGATTCGCTTCCCGCCGGCGCCGGCCGAGGCGCAGCGCGCCGGGTAGGCCTGTAGAGATAGGGGAAATCGCTGTGGCAGGAATCATCGATCTGTTCGCCAACATGGCAATGACGGGCGTCGGCACGGTTGCCGGCTTTCAAGTCTCGCTGCGTGCGGCGCAGAATATGCAGCCACACCCCATGCCGCACCAATTCGCCGCCCTGCTCGAGCACCCCATGCGCCTCCAGTACCTGGATCCGGCCGAGGTGCTGGGCATGTACGGCATTAGCGCCGACATGACGGTGCTCGACCTGGGCTGCGGCACCGGTCTCTTCACGCGACCGGCCGCGCACATGGTCGGCGAGCGCGGGCGTGTACTTGCCGTCGACGCACAGCGCGCGATGCTGACAGCGACCGAGCGCGGCGCGCACGCTGAAGGCATCAGCAGCCGCATCACGCTGCACCATGCCGGCGCCTACGAGTTGCCCCTGCCCGACGATTCGGTCGACCTTGCCATCCTTATCTCCACCATCGGCGAGATCCCCGACAAACCGGCCGCCCTCTCCGAGCTGCGGCGCGTGCTCAAAGGTGGCGCGCGCCTCGGCATCAGCGAGGAGTTGCTCAACCCGGCCTACGTGCTGGCGGGCAGCGTGCGGCGCTGGGCAGAGGAAGCAGGCTTCTTTTTTGTGGCCAAGACGGGTTCGCCCTTCTGCTATCACATGGCCTTTGCCAACGCCAAGTAACGCCTGGCAGCGCCCGCCTGCCGGTCGCCTCGTTTCTTCAGCGCACAGTTGAATTCTCCGCAAGGTTTCGGATACCTGGGCCGGTCCGCGCCCAGCTTTGGAACCTGCCTTCCTGCGAAAGTTTCATTCAAGATGCACAATGCAGACGTGGATTTTGATCTCTCACTGCCCTATCTGACGGCTTCGCTGCCGGGCGTCGGTGGTACGTTACGTGCCACCGCGGAAGACTTCATCGTCGAAGAGGTTGGTCTGTACGACGCGGCCGGCGATGGTCAGCACTTGTACGTGAACCTTACAAAGTCGGGGCTCACGACCAAGGATGTTCAGGTCCGGCTGGCGAAGCTCTTTGGCCTGGAGCGCGAGAGTGTGGGCTTCGCCGGGCTGAAGGACAAATATGCGCAGACGACGCAGACCTTCAGCCTGAGTGTGGGCTATCGGCCGGCCGAGTTTGCCGCAGAGGCAAGCGAACGGATTGCAGCAGAGTTGCCTGTCACCGTGAACTGGGCGCAGTTTCACCGCAACAAGCTGCGGATCGGCCATCTGCTCGGCAACCGCTTTCAAATTCGCGTCACGCAGTTGGCCGTGCCGCCGGAAGAAGCGCTGGCGCGGGCACAGGCGGTCAGTGCAGAGATCGTGAAGCGCGGGCTGCCGAATTACTTTGGCGCTCAGCGCATGGGCAACAACGGCTCGAACGTGCGCCGCGGTTATGAATTGCTGACCGGCGAACGGCAGAAGATGGACAAGTGGCTGCGCCGCTTTCTGATATCGAGCTACCAGAGTTACCTGTGCAATCGCTACCTGGTCCGCCGGCTCGAGATCGGCGCCTTTGACCGCCTGCTGGCGGGCGATGTGGCCAAAAAGTACGCTACGGGCGGCATGTTCGATGTGAGCGACCTCGACGCCGAGACGCCGCGCTACGCGGCACAGGAAATCAGCTTTACGGCGCCGCTCTACGGCCCCAAGATGTGGGCCGCGCAAGGCGAAGCTGGAGAACTGGAAGCGAGCGTGCTGGCAGCGTCGCCGGTGAGCATGGAGGATCTGGCGCGCGCCCGTGTCGAAGGCACGCGACGCATGGGCCGGCTCCTGGTGCCGGATCTGTCGGTGGCGCTGGACGGCGATTCGTTGGTTGCTACGTTCATGTTGACGAAGGGGGCTTTTGCCACCGTCGTCATGCGTGAGTTGATGAAGGTCGATGACGAAAATTTGTCGGTTGTCGATGAGGACAATGAGTGAGTTGAAGCAAGATGAACAGGAAACAACCGGCCGCTTTGGTGGTCGATTCCAGCACTGAGGCGCGTCGGAACCGCACCATGGAAATGCCAATCTTCCCGCTAAAAAACGTCGTGCTCTTCCCGGGCATGGTGCTCCCGCTGCATATCTTCGAGATGCGCTATCGCGAAATGATCGGCCGCTGTCTCGAAGAGAAGATACCGTTTGGCGTGACATTGATCGACGAGGGCCAGGAAGTCGGCGCCTCCGCGCGACCGTTCCTGGTCGGCACCGCAGCGCGCATCGTGCGCTCCGAGCGGATGGAAGATGGCCGCATGAACATCACGACCGTCGGGACGCAGCGTTTCCGCATCCTCGAGTTGCACCATGACCGCAGCTACCTGACGGCAACCGTGAGCCAGTTCCCCGTCCCCAATGGCGCGACACGCCGGGCGGCTGAATTGAGCGAGCGTGTGCGGCCGCAGGTCATCGAGTATGTCGAACTGCTCTCCAAGGCGAGCAAGACGAACCTGCAACTCAACCGCCTGCCGGAAGACCCGCTGACCCTCGCCTTCCTTGTCGCCATTTCGATGCAGGTCAATGCGACGGAAAAGCAGAAGCTTCTCGAAGCACCCGGCGTGCCGGAGATCCTGGCCCTGGAGAGCCGGCTGCTTTCGCGCGAGTCACGCCTGATGGAGTTCATGATTGACACAGGCGAAGAGGTGCGTGCCATGAACGGCGGTCCCACGGGGTACGTCTTCCCCAATTGAGCCGGTTGCATCGCATTGCGCAGGGCGGGAATTTTGCGCCGCCTGGGCAGCGTGATATACTTTGCAACGTCTTGGGGGATTAGCTCAGCTGGCTAGAGCGCTACGTTGACATCGTAGAGGTCACTGGTTCAAGTCCAGTATCTCCCACTCACAATCAAAGCGTCGATCAGGACAGCTTCCAAGGATACATTCCCTGCCAGAGAGCGGCGACCACCGGCTGAAAGTCACCGCAAGGAATCCCTCAGAAGACCCCCTGAGAGTGAACAGCAGAAAGCCAAGGCAAGTATGCTCTTCCGGATCGCCCCGTTATCGGCGCCACGAGTGGTCTGGGTGCAAGCCCAGGCAAAATGGGTGGAACCGCGAGCGACAGCTTCGTCCCATATGGGCGAGGCTGTTTTTTATTCACGAGCATAGCCATGGACTTTTCGGCAGAACGCAAACGGCTTGTCGACCTTTGCATCCAGATTCAGCAGATCGCGGCGCCGACCGGCGCTGAAGAAGAGCGCGCCCGCTGGGTAGCCGACTACCTGCGTGCGCTCGGCTATGAGGCAGAGATGGACGAGTTGCACAACGTCTATGCCTGTGCGCGCGGGCGGCAGCGCAGCCCCGCCCTGGCCGTCACCGCCCACACGGACACGGTCTTCCCCGCCGCCACCGACCTGACGGTGCGCCACGATACCGCCCATCGCCGCGTCTTCGGGCCGGGCATCGGCGACAACTCCATGGGCGTCGCCTCGCTGCTCTGGCTGGCGCAGGTGCTGCGCGACGCTGAATCCCTGCCCGTAGATGTGTGGTTCGTGGCCAACGTGGGCGAGGAGGGCAACGGCGACCTGCGCGGCATGCGCGCCGCGGTCGATCGGCTACAGCCGGTGCTGGGCGCCGCCATCGTCATCGAGGGCATGGGCATTTCGCGCATCGTGCACCAGGCGCTCGCCTCGCGGCGCTATGCCATCGAGGCCACGGCGCCGGGCGGCCACAGTTGGAGCGACTACGGCGCGGCAAGCGCGATCCACGTGCTGGTGCAACTGGCGGCCGAGCTGACGCAACTGCGCCCGCCGGCCACGCCGCGGACGACCTTCAACATCGGCGTGATCGAAGGCGGCACCTCCGTCAATACCATTGCGCAACAGGCGCGTCTCGAGCTGGACCTGCGCAGCGAAGACCCCGCTGCGCTCGCATCGCTGATCGGACAGGTGCAGGCGATTGTCGGCCGCTACCAGACCGTGCGCTGGCAGCAGGCCGGCGTCGCCGTCACAACCACCGTCATCGGCGACCGGCCCGGTGGCGCCATCGCCGACGACCACCCGCTGGTGGAGGCGGCGATCCGATCGCTGCACGCAGTGGAGGTGAAGCCGCAACTGTCGATGCGCATCAGCAGCACCGATGCCAACATCCCGCTGAGTCGCGGCATCCCGGCGGTCTGCATCGGCATCACCGACGGCGGCAACGCCCACCGCACCGACGAGTGGATCGCAACGACGCCCATCAGCCGGGGCTTGCGTCATCTGCTGGCGCTGACCATGTGGGCGGCTGAATGGCTGGGAGAGAAACGATAGCAATTGCTGGGGAAACCAGCGTTATGAGAAGTGAGGAAGATCAAGATGGCTGCTAACCAATCACCTGAACAGGATCAACTCTACAAGATCCGCCACAGCGCCGCACACGTCATGGCGCAGGCGGTGCTGGAACTGTACCCGGAGGCGAAGATCGCCATCGGCCCGCCCATCGACACGGGCTTCTACTACGACTTCGACCTGGGCCGCGATGAGAACGACAAGCTGCGCTCCTTCTCGCCCGAAGACCTGGAGCAGATCGAGAAGCGCATGCGGCAGATCATCGCCGGCAAGCATGCGTTCAGCTACCGCCAGGTCAGCGGCGAGGAGGCGCGCCAGCTCTTTGCCGGCCAGCCCTACAAGCTGGAATTGATCGCCGGCCTCGAGCAGGGGGGCATCGACGAGTACGGCAACGAGACGGCGGAGAAGCCCGTCATCAGCACGTACAGGCAGGACACGTTCGAGGACCTCTGTCGCGGGCCGCACG
>ERZ795053.7515-NODE-7515-length-10475-cov-16.723225_pt1 | contig 10475 bp, 9 predicted proteins | sample MGYA00375137_ERZ795053 | MGnify/ENA primary metagenome ERZ795053 (study PRJEB30182, sample SAMN05720284) | activated sludge metagenome | isolation source: Anaerobic digester | place: Hong Kong | collected 2014-12-17 ... | reverse complement strand
CCAACGACCTGCACGGCCAGGCCGCCCAGATCAACGAGATCGTGGACGAGCTGGCCGCCATGGTCACCGGCCGTCACTGAGCGCGGATCCATCCGCAAAGCGGCGACGCCCCCTCCGTGCGCGGAGAGGGCGTCGCCGTTTCAGGTCCTTGCGTCGGCGGTCAGACCGCGGCGCCGGCGCGCAGCGTCTCGTACTGCTTGAGCAGGTCCGCGAGCAGCGGCGGGATCATGGCCATGCGCTCCGGCGTCTCCACGTAGGCCAGGCGCATCTGGGTGCGGCCCGGGTTGGGCGTCCCCGCCGGCACGCTGTAGAAGCCGGCCATGGGGGCGGTGAGCACGGTCAGCGCCCTGCCGTCCACCTGCACCTTCCCCTCCGACGCGCACCACATCACGAACTCCAGGGCGTCGAAGCCCTCGCCCACGCAGTTCTTCACGTCGATCACGGAGTAGAGCGCGGCGTCCGGACTGCTCACCACCACGCCCGGCAGCGCCGCGCGCATGGCCGACGTGAAGCTGAAGAGCATGCCCCGGTAGTACTCGCGCTGCTTCGCGTACCAGGCCTGGAGCACGGCATGGTCCTCGTGGGCCAGCGCGCCGTAGATGTACTGCCCGATCACGCTGGGGCACAGGCTGACGGTGTGCTCCGCGATGGCGCGGCGGTGGAACTCGGGGTTGTCCGTGACCAGGGCGCCGATGCGCAGCCCGCAGGCGTTCCACACCTTGCTGGAGGTCTCGATGCCGATGCGCCGCCCCTCGATGCCGGGCACCTCGGCGTCGCTCAGGGCCCAGACGCTGGTGACCGGCGCGTCCACGTAGTAGAGCTCGCGGTAGGCCTCGTCGCTGACCAGCCAGAGGTCGTGCTTCACGGCCAGCCGCGCCAGCTCCGCCATGGCCTCGCGGCGGTAGTACTGGCCCGTGGGGTTGTCGAAGGGGATCACCACGATGGCGCCGGGCCGGTGCTTCTCGATGACGCGCTCGATCTCCGCCGTGTCCGGCAGGCTGAACACGCCGTCGTCCCCCAGCGTGCGCCGGATGGAGCAGGTGGTCCGCCCCAGGCGCTGGCAGAGGGTCTTGTAGTTGGTGTAGGCGGCGTCGATGAGCAGCAGCGGCGCCTCGTCCGTGCCCGCCGCCCCGCACACCCCGGCGATGAGCAGCTCCATGGCCTGGCTGCCGCCGTCGGTGGTGTGGGCCTGGAGCCCGGAGACGTCGAACCCGCTGGACGCGATCACGTTCAGGAAGGCGTCGTTGCACTCCTTGGTCCCGCTCGTGGCCGAGTACTTGACCACCCCGTCCTTGAACGGCGACCCCGGCGCATCCAGGTTGTGCAGCCGCTCGATCATCGCCGGATACATCGGCAAGTTGATGTTCCCGATCGCGACGTTGATCGCCTCGGTCCCGTCATTCCGCTCATCGAACCGGATCTGCGCCATGCGGATCACCGACGGCTTTCGCGACTGGAACAACGCACTCATTTTCGGGCCCGGCATCTTCCACCTCCGTTTTTGATATCACCGGTCAAATCTGAACCAAAGCGGCGCGGTGCGCAAGGGGCAGGAGGAGGGGCGGGGGGTGTTCCAGGGCGTCGCGCAGGGGCGGAGGGCAAGGATGCCCGGAGCCCCGGAGCGCCGAGTCGTCCAGGGGCAGGAGGCCCCTGGACGACGCCCCTGGAACACCCCCCGCTCCTCCTCCTGCCCCTTCCGACGCCGTGCTTTGTTTCAGATTCGGCCGGTGTTATCTTGGCGGCGGAGGAATGACGTGCACGAGATGACGATTGCCGTGGGGTTGATCGAGCTGGCGGAGGAGCAGGCGAAGGCCGCCGGGGCCACGCGGATCAATACTCTGGATGTGGAGATCGGAGCGTTGGCGGGCGTGGAGATCGAGGCGCTCAGCTTCTGCTATGAGGCGGCGCGTCGCGGCACCATGTGCGACGTCGCCGAGCTGAACATCATCGCCCTGGAAGGGCGCGGGCGCTGCTCCGAATGCGGAGAGGAACGCGCCGCCGACTTCCATGTGGCGTTCTGCCCCGACTGCGGTCGCGGGCTGGAGATCCTGCAGGGGCGCGAGCTGCGGCTGCGCTCCCTCAACGTGGACTGAGGAGACCGACCATGTGCGACACCTGCGGCTGCAGCCAGCCCGCCGACGCGGTGACCTTCCGCAAGCCCGGCGACGACGGCCATCACCATCATCACCACCACGGCGACGGTCACCACCATCATCACGACCACGGGCACGGCCATCACCACCACCACGACCATGATCACGACCATCATCATGATCATGAGCACGGCCACGACCACGGCTCCCGCGTGGTCCAGGTGGAGCAGGACCTGCTGGCCCGCAACCAGGGGCTGGCCATGCGCAACCGCGGCTGGTTCGAGGCCAAGGGGATCCTGGCTCTGAACCTCGTGTCGTCGCCGGGATCGGGCAAGACGTCGCTGCTGGAGCGCACCATCGCCGACCTGCGCGGCGAGATCCCCATGAGCGTGGTGGAGGGCGACCAGCAGACCCTGAACGACGCCGACCGCATCGCGGCCACCGGCGCGCCGGTGCTGCAGGTGAACACGGGCCACGGCTGCCACCTGGACGCGGAGATGATCCGCCGCGCGACCAAGGAGCTGGAGCCGGCCGACGGCTCGGTGCTCATGATCGAGAACGTGGGCAACCTGGTCTGTCCCGCCCTCTTCGACCTGGGCGAGGCCGCCAAGGTGGTCATCATCTCGGTGACCGAAGGCCACGACAAGCCCGAGAAGTACCCCACCATGTTCGCCGCGGCGGACCTCTGCCTCATCAACAAGACGGACCTGCTGCCCTACGTGGATTTCGACGTGGACGCCTGCGAGGCCCACGCCCGCCGCGTGAACCCGCGCCTGGAGTTCGTGCGCGTCAGCGCGCGCACGGGCGAGGGCCTGGACGGCTGGTACGACTGGCTGCGCGCGCGCCGGGCCGCGGTGGGCGCGGAGTAGCCGCGTGGCGCGGCGGCGCCGCCTGCGGGTGGAGGGCACGGTGCAGGGCGTGGGGTTCCGGCCCTTCGTCTTCACGCTGGCCCGGGACCTGGGCCTGACCGGCTGGGTGAGCAACACCAGCGCGGGCGTGATCATCGAGGCGGAAGGAACGGCGGCGGCGCTGGACGAGCTCCAGCGCCGTCTGCGCGACGACGCCCCGCCCCTGGCCGAGGTCGCCGCCGTGACCGCCGCGGAGCAGGAGCCCGCCGGCGACGCCGCCTTCGTCATCCGCTTCAGCGAGGACACCCCCGGCACCGACACTGCCCTGCCCCCCGACGTGGCCGTGTGCGCCGACTGCCGCCGCGAGATCCGCGACCCCGCGGACCGCCGCCACGGCTACCCCTTCACCAACTGCACCAACTGCGGCCCACGCTGGACCATCATCGACCGCATCCCCTACGACCGCCCCTTCACCTCCATGGCCGGGTTCCCCATGTGCCCGGCCTGCCGCGCCGAGTACGACGACCCGGCCGACCGCCGCTTCCACGCCCAGCCCAACGCCTGCCCGGACTGCGGGCCGCGGCTGACGCTGCACGGCGAGGGCTTGGACGCGGCCGCCGATCCGCTCGCGGAGACCGCGCGCCTGCTGGCCGCCGGCCGCATCGCGGCGATCAAGGGCCTGGGCGGCTTCCACCTGGCCGTGCGCGCGGACGACGAGGCCGCCGTCCGGCGCCTGCGCGAGCGCAAGGGCCGCGAGGCCAAGCCGCTGGCGCTCATGGCGCGGGACCTGGAGGCCGTCGGCGCCCTGGCGGAGATCACCCCGGCCGAGCGCGCCGCCCTGACCTCCCCCGCCGCCCCCATCGTGCTGCTGGTCCGCCGCCCCGACGCCCCGATCGCCCCCTCCGTGGCCCCGGACCGCCGCCGCCTGGGCGTGATGCTGGCCTACACGCCGCTGCACCTGCTGCTGCTGGACAGCCTGACTGAACTGCGCGTGCCCGCCCTTGTGATGACCAGCGGCAACGTGAGCGACGAGCCCATCTGCCTGGACGACGCCGAGGCCCGCGCCCGCCTGGCCGGCATCGCCGACGCCTGGCTGGGGCACGACCGCCCCATCCGCCGCCGCGCGGACGACTCCGTGCTCCTGGCCCGCGACGACGGCCCCCTCCTGCTGCGACGCAGCCGCGGCTTCGCCCCCCGCCCGGTGGCCGTGGCGGACGACGGCCCGACGGTGCTGGCCGCCGGCGCCGAGCTCAAGACCACCGTGGCCCTGCTCCACCGCCGCCGCTGCGTGCTCTCGCCCCACGTGGGCGACGTGGAGAACCTGGCCACCCACGACTTCTTCCGCGAGACCGCCGCCGGCCTCAGCGCCCTGTTCGAGGCGGAGCCGCAGGCCCTGGCCTGCGACCGCCACCCCGGCTACCTCACCAGCCAGTGGGCCCGCGCCCAGGCCGCCCGCCGCGGCCTGCCCCTGATCGAGGTGCAGCACCACCACGCCCATCTGGCCGCCGTCCTCGCGGAGCACGCGGAGCCGGGCCCGGCCGTGGGCCTGATCCTGGACGGCACCGGCTACGGCGACGACGGCACCATCTGGGGCGGCGAGATCCTCAGCGGCGACGCCCGCGCCTTCACCCGCGACGGCCACCTGGAGCCCTTCCCGCTCCCCGGCGGCGACGCCGCGGTCCGCGCTCCCTGGCGTACGGCCGTGAGCCTGCTGCGCCTGGCCTTCGGCGACGCCCTGCCGCCGCTGCCCTGGCTCGCGGACCGCCCCGCGGCCCCGGTCCTGGAGCAGCTCGCCCGCAACGTGAACTGTCCGCTCACCAGCAGCGCCGGCCGCCTCTTCGACGGCGTGGCCGCCCTGACCGGCCGCTGGGGCGAGGCCCGCTACGAGGCCCAGGCCGCCGTGGAGCTCACCGACGCCGCCACGGCCGCCGCCGCCCGCGCCGCCGCCCCCTGGCCCCTGGCCCTCGCAAGCCGCGACGGCCGCCTGCTCCTGCGCCCCGCCGCCCTGGTCCGCGCCGCCGCGGCCGACGTGCTGGCCGGCGTGTCCATCGCGGACTTCAGCGCCCGCTTCCACCGCACCCTGGCCGACGCCCTGACCGCCGCCGCCGCCGCCACGGCCGTCCGCCGCGGCCTGGCCACCGTGGTCCTGGCCGGCGGCACCTTCCAGAACGAGGTGCTGCTGGAGCTGGTGGTCGACGGCCTGACGGCCCGCGGCCTGCGCCCCCTGCGCCCGATAGGCCTGTCGCCCAACGACTCCGCCCTGGCCCTGGGCCAGGCCGTGGTGGCGCGCGCGGCCTTGGCCTGATCCGCCGCCTGGGCTATGTTCCCGGATCGAGGAGGTCCCCGATCGTGAAGTTCCTGGACGAATACCGCGACCCCGCCCTGGCCCGCGGCCTGCTGGACGCCATCGCCCGCACGGTGACGCGGCCGTGGACCATCATGGAGATCTGCGGCGGCCAGACCCACAGCATCATGCGCCACGGCCTGGACCAGCTCCTGCCCCCGGAGATCACCCTGGTGCACGGGCCCGGCTGCCCGGTCTGCGTGACGCCCCTGGAGACCCTGGACCGCGCCATGGCCGTGGCCGCGCGCGAGGGCGTGATCTTCACCAGCTTCGGCGACATGCTGCGCGTGCCCGGCTCGGACGACGACCTCTTCCGCGTCAAGAGCCGCGGCGGCGACGTGCGCATGGTCTACTCCCCGTTGGAGAGCCTGAAGCTGGCCCAGGCCCACCCGGACCGCGAGGTGGTGTTCCTGGCCGTGGGCTTCGAGACCACCGCGCCGGGCAACGCCATGGCCCTGCGCCAGGCCGTGGACCTGGGGCTGACCAACTACAGCCAGATCGTCAGCCACGTGCTGGTGCCGCCGGCCATGGAGGCCATCCTGGGCTCGCCGGTCAACCGCGTGCAGGGCTTCCTGGCCGCGGGGCACGTGTGCACCATCATGGGGTGGGAGGAGTACGAGCCAATCGCGGAGAAGTACAAGGTGCCCATCGTGCCCACGGGGTTCGAACCCGTGGACATCCTGCAGGGGATCCTGCGCACGGTGGAGATGCTGGAGCAGGGCGTCGTGGGCGTGGACAACCGCTACCAGCGCGCCGTGGAGCGCGGCGGCAACCCGGCCGCGCGCGCCGTGGTGGACTCCGTGTACGAGGTGTGCGACAAGCCCTGGCGCGGCATCGGCGTGATCCCGGGCAGCGGCCTGCGCATCCGCCCGGAGCTGGCCGCCTATGACGCGGAGAAAAAGTTCCGGGTCACGGACCTGAACCCCACGGAGCCCGAGGTCTGCATCGCCGGCGAGATCCTGCAGGGTCTGAAGAAGCCGCCCGAGTGCCCGGCCTTCGGCACCGAATGCACGCCGCTGACGCCCCTGGGCGCCACCATGGTGTCCAGCGAGGGCGCCTGCGCCGCCTATCACCGTTACCAGAGGGCCCGATCGTGAGCGACCGTCCGGACTTCGAGAAGATGAACTGCCCGCTGCCGCTGACCCTGCACACCACCGTGCAGCTCGCCCACGGCGCCGGCGGCCGGCTGAGCGACGAGCTCATCGACCGCCTCATCCGCCCCCGCTTCGCCAACCCGGAGCTGGACCGGCAGGAGGACCAGGCGGTGCTGGAGGTGCCGGCGGGACGGCTGTCGTTCAGCACGGACACCTTCGTGGTGTCGCCCCTGGAGTTCCCCGGCGGCGACATCGGCGACCTGGCCGTGAACGGCACCGTGAACGACGTGGCCATGGCCGGCGCCGCGCCCATGGCCCTGAGCGTGGGGCTGGTGCTGGAGGAGGGCCTGGAGATCGCGGTGCTGGAGCGCATCCTGGACTCCATGGCCAAGGCCGCGCGCGAGGCCGGCGTGAAGCTGGTCACCGGCGACACCAAGGTGGTGGACAAGGGTTCGTGCGACCGCATGTTCATCAACACGTCGGGCGTGGGCATGGTGCGCCCGGGCGTGGCGCTGGGCGCGGACCGCATCCGGCCGGGCGACGCGCTGCTGCTGTCCGGCACCGTGGCCGACCACGGCATGGCCGTGATGACCGTGCGCGAGGGGCTGAGCTTCCACGCGGGCGTGCGCAGCGACACCTGCGCCCTGAACGGCCTGGTGGGCGATCTGCTGGACGCCGCCCCCGGCCTGCGCGCCCTGCGCGACCCCACCCGCGGCGGCGTGGCGACCACGCTGAACGAGTTCGCGCGAGCGGCGGGCGTGGGCATCCGCATCCGCGAGGACGCCGTGCCCGTGCGCACGGATGTGCGCGCCGCCTGCGAGCTGCTGGGCATCGATCCGCTCTACGTGGCCAACGAGGGCAAGCTCATCGCCGCGGTGCCGGCCGATCAGGCGGACGCCGCCCTGGCCGCCGCCCGCGCGCATCCGCGCGGACGGGACGCCGTGATCCTGGGCGAGGCCGTGGCCGACCACCCCGGCACCGTGAGCGTGGTGACGCCCCTGGGGGCCGAGCGCATCCTGCCCATGCCGGTGGGCGAGCAGCTGCCGCGGATCTGCTAGTTGAACGGGTTCGGGTACGGGTGCCGGAGCGCGAAGTCCGGCATCGGGTCGCCCGGAAGACGCGGCGTCGGGATCGGAGCCCGGACCGCCTCGCCCGTCCCCGCGGCCTCGACCGCCCGCGCCTGAGGATCCCAGACCAGCTCCAGCACGTTGGCCCCGTCGCCGTACGGCAGCCGCGCACGCGGCATCCACAGGCCGCCGTCCCGGTCGCCGATCACCACGTCCACGGCGTTCAGCACCGTGAAGGCGCCGAGCAGCTCCCCGTCGTCGTCGACCATGGGGAGCTCCCCCAGCTCCGCCAGCCCCGGGAAGCGGCGGGGATCGTCCAGGGTCAGCGTGCCGTCGGCGCCGGTGACGCCCACGCCGATCTGGTCCACGTCGTAGAGGAAGGCGTACATGTCCGTGGTGTCGGCGAAGATGACCGCGCCGTCCTGGCGGGCCGTCATGCGGACCTCGAAGTAGCCGGGCGGGACCGGCGCGCCCAGATCCCCGTGGCCGTCCCAGATCAGCATGTGCTCGCCGGCGACGTGGGTCTCCCCCACCGTGAGGTTCCGTACGTGGTCGCCCCGCACGTCCACCACCTCCAGGTCCACCTCGCAGGCCAGGGGCAGCACGAACTCGATCCGCGTGGCGGACTTGGCCCCCGGCCCGGGCTGCAGCGCCTCCGGCAGCGGATCGATGGCGTTCTCCAGGGCCACCTCAAGCCCCGGCACCGGCCGGCCGTCCACGTCCACCACGCGGATCGTCACGGAGAACGGCGCCGGTGCGGCGGGGTCGTCGCCGCAGGCGGACCAGAGCAGCAGGGCGAGCGGGAGGAGCAGGGTGAGGCTTCGCTTCATCGCGGATCCTTTCACGGCGACGCCCCCGGGGACGGTCGTCGCCGGGGCCCCTTGTCCGGGGGCGAGATCCTGAGGTATCGTTGCAGGAGTGTACCAGACCGGGGAGGCCGATCCATGCTCCGAATTCCCATCGCCGCCGCCATCCTCCTGCTCGCCGGCGCCGCCGCCGCGCGTCCCCCCGCCATCCAGGTCTCCTACCCGTCCACCTACGACGCGGAGGAGCTCTCCATCGCCATCGATCCCACGGATCCCGACGTGCTGGTGGCCGGCGGCAACATCGCCTACCGCTTCCGCAGCACGGACGGCGGACTGACCTGGAGCCAGGCCACGCTGAGCTCCACGCTGGGCGTGTGGGGCGATCCGCTGGTGGCGTTCTCGCCGGACGGGCGCTGCCACTTCGCGCATCTGAGCAACCCGGCCGGCGGCTCGTGGCTGGACCGCATCGTGGTGCAGACGTCGCTGGACGGCGGCGCCACCTGGGACGACGGCGTGGGCGTGGGCCTGAACCCGCCCCGCGACCAGGACAAGGAGGACCTGACGGCCGACGACACGGACTCCCCCTGGCGCGGCAACCTCTACCTGGCCTGGACGGAGTTCGACGTCTACGGCAGCAGCGCACCGCAGGACAGCTCCCGCCTGCGCTTCGCCGTGAGCTCCGACCACGGCGCCACCTGGACCGTGCAGACCATCGGCGACGCGGGCGGCGACTGCGTGGACGACGACGCCACCGTGGAGGGCGCCAGCATCGCCGTGGGCCCCCAGGGCGAGGTGTACGTGGCGTGGAGCAGCCACGGCTCCATCGTGATGGACCGCTCGCTGGACGGCGGCCTGACCTTCGGCGCGGACACGGTGATCTGCGATCAGCCCGGCGGCTGGGCCTTCGACGTGCCGGGCATCTACCGCGCCAACGGCTTCGGCACCCTGAGCTGCGACCGCAGCGGCTCGCCGCACCGCGGACGCCTGTCCCTGGTCTTCTCCGACCAGCGCGCCGGAACGGACGACACCGACGTGCTGATCTGCACCAGCGACGACGGCGGCCAGTCCTGGACCGCGCCGCGCCCCGTGCACGCCGTGGGCGCGCCGTCGCACCAGTTCTTCCCGGCCGCCGCCCTGGACCCGCTCACCGGCGACCTGCACGTGGTCTACTACGACCGCGCCGCCACCGCCGGCAACGCCACCGACGTGGTCACGTCCACCAGCCGCGACGGCGGCGCCACGTTCTCCCACGTCACGGTCAGCGACGCGTCCTTCACGCCCAACGGCAACGTGTTCTTCGGGGACTACATCGGAATCGACGCCCGCGGCGGGCGCGTCCATCCGCTCTGGATGAGCATGGACCTGAGCGGCGTTCTGCGCGTGCACACCGCCGCGCTGGACTTCGCCACCGGGGTGGAGCCGGCGGTCCGCCGCGCCATGCTGCTGCAGGGGCCGGCGGTGTCCGCGTCGGGCCGCGCGCGGCTGAGCTTCCGCACCTTCGCGGACGGTCCGGTCAGCCTGGAGATCTTCGATGTGCGGGGGGCGCGCGTGCGCACGCTGGTGCGGGAGGACCGCGCGGCGGGAGCCTACACGGAGGAATGGGACGGACGCGACGCCGCGGGACGCGCCGCGGGCGCGGGCATGTACCTGGCGGTGGTGCGCGCCGGCGCGGAGCAGGCGGTGCGCAAGGTGATCCTCAGCCGCTAGGATTGCGGGGACGGCGACCCCGGCCGCTCGGCCTGGCAGTTCCAGCACACTTCGTAGCTCGCCTCGTTCTCCTCGCGGCACGCGGGGCACAGCCAGAGGGCGCCGTCCGGCGCGGAGGACTCGTCCAGCACCTCGCGCGCCTGCGCCTCCTGCTCGCGCGGCACGATCAGCTTCACGCCCAGGGTGTAGGCCAGGTGGGGGCGCATGCCGCCGCAGTCGTCGCTGGTGACGATGGCCGGGATCCCGGCCGCCTCCAGCCGCGTGCGGTCCATCTCCGCCTCCACCTCGGTGCCGAAGGTCTTCACGACGACCTGGTTGTCGAACATGGGGGTTCCTCCCGGTGCGGGCCTGACGTCGGACGCTCCAGGGTCATGGTAGGCGCGCGGCCCTACTCCGGCCAGTGGAATCGCGCGCGCAGGGCCTCGCGAGCGCGCACGGCGTCGGCGGCGCGGAGCAGCAGCGAGATGCTGTTGACGGAGCTGCCCAGGGCGATCACGTCCACGTCGGCGCCGCCCA
>ERZ795053.7513-NODE-7513-length-10477-cov-4.420649_pt1 | contig 10477 bp, 6 predicted proteins | sample MGYA00375137_ERZ795053 | MGnify/ENA primary metagenome ERZ795053 (study PRJEB30182, sample SAMN05720284) | activated sludge metagenome | isolation source: Anaerobic digester | place: Hong Kong | collected 2014-12-17 ... | reverse complement strand
ACCGCCTCTTCGTGGAGCACGAGACGGCCAACATCGCCGGCTCGGCCTTCTGGGGGAAGTATTTCGAGCCGTTCGTGCTTGTGTCCATGCGGTATGTGGACAATACGTTGTAGGGGCGCATCTGTCCCACTTCTCCCTCTGCAAACCTCTGCGCACTCTGCGCCTCCGCGTCAAGCGTCTACCTGAAATAGAAACGGCGGGCCCTGGGCTTTCCCAAGACCCGCCGTTTTGCGTGCGGGCTCGTATTACCGGGAGCGCGCCCCGGCACGCGACTCGTCCAGGCTCAGAACCACACCGGCGGCGTGATCTCCGGATGCTGGCGCAGGATCAGGCCGATCTCGACACGCAGTTGGCGCACGGCGCGGCGCACCTCGGCCGCCATGGCATTGCGCGCCCGCGTCGCCTCGATCGCGGCCTGCTCGGCGGCCTGCCGCATCTGCATCAGCGTGGTCAGCGCATCGAGCGCACCCTCCATGGCCTCCAGCCGATCCATGCCCAGCGTTGACCCGGCCAGCCGGCTGGCATAAGGTTCCTGCTTTGCCGCCGCCACGGTGTGCCGCGCCGTGGCGATGAAGAGATCCGTGTCGGCCGGGGTGCGCTCGTCGAATCCCATGGCAATCTGCTCGGCCGGATTGCGCAGCACCGTGCGCCCGACCATGCGGAGCGCGCTGTAGGTGCTGCGCGCAAACGTCTCGGCCTGCGTCTGCTGCTGCACCGCCAGGTTCTTGGCGGCCATGGACTGGCGCCGGGTAGCAAACGTCGCATCCATCGCGTCGCATTCCGAGCGGCGGGCGATCAGATACGCGCTGTTGATGCCGTGCGCTTCGAGCAAGGAGCGCAGCGGTTCCGGCGCGCTCTCTGCCCCCGCCACAAGCCCCCGCAGCTCGACCAACTGCCGCTGCTGGCCGATATCCTGGTTGTGGCGCACGATGGGCGCCGGCGGCGTCTCTTCCTCCGTCGACCCCTCCGTGGGCTCCGTCTGCGCGGTGGGCGCCGCCGTCTGTGCCGGTGCGGCGGGCTCCGATACCGGCGCCGGTGCCGATGCCGACGTCGGTGCCGGCGCGGTCTCCGGCGCCACGTCCACGACTGTCACTTCTGCGGGCGGCGCATCCGCTACTTCGGCGTGTGGCTCCGAACCATCGGTCGTTCCCGTGCTGTCGGTCACTACCGTACCGTTGGTCATCACCGTGACGCCATTCTCATAGACTGTGTTCATCTGGGTTAGCCCTCCTTTATTCAATGAACACGCAATGCAAGGAGTTCATGGTGCTGCTGTGGGGCGTTTCGGTGGTCGGTAGCCAGCCCCCCGGTTTGAACGGCTGCCTGCCAGGTCTTCGTCGCCACATGTGTCACCATGTTGACGATAAGATACGACAGATCTGAGAGTCCTTTCACCGGTCAGAGGACGTGTTTTCTATGAAAATGAGCACGACAAATGTCATATTAGTTGAGTTTTTACGGTTGTATGTCGCCAATTCGATCAAAAAGTGCTCGAGGCCGGCGCCCGGCGCGATGCATCGCTGCGGTCGCGCTGCCAGAGTGTGGTCGATTTAGATAAGTGGGAGTTGGCGCAGGTCCGCCGGGGGAGGGATGTCAGGCCGGGAGTGGTTCAGGGTCAATGCGACGAAGCTTCGGCAGATCAAGAAAGGACCTGCCACAATCCCTCAACGGGCGCGAAGTGGTACAAGTTGCCACGGATCGTCTTCACACGTCGACGATGACGCTGTGCATCTCGCTGGTTTCCCGATCCACAAACGTAAATGATGTCAGCGGGAATTCACGCGGATCGATGGCGTGCAGTTGGAGACGCACGCGCAGACGCAACTCGATGGCGTATTCCAGCAGCAGACGCGCATCTTCTTTGGTCATGATGCCGTCCGGGAAGATCAGCTTGGTCAAGCCGGAGAAGGTGCGGTCGATGCTGCGCTTGTCACGGGCGCTCCATTGACCCTCGGCGCGGTCAAACCAACGTTCCCACAGCGTCCCATAGTTGCCGACCGCGCGCAGATCGCGATGGAAGAGTTCGCTGATGTAGTCGAGCATGAAGCCGACGTGCGCCGTGAACATCTCCGGCTTGAGTTGCGGAATCTCCCAGCCGGGCAGATAGGCCGCCCAGCGGTCGTGAAAGGCGGTGTCGTCGCTGATGCTGGGCGGCAGCGGCTTGAAGAGGTGGTCGGCCTGCATGCCGTCGCGCGGATTGAAGTTGATGTTGCCATTGAAGACAAAGCCGGCCTCGCCGGTCACCGTGATCGTGCCGCGGTTGATCTGGCCGCCTTCCATGTAATTTTTGTAGAGATTCTTGTCGTCGTCGCGGTTGAAGGTGCTCCCGGCAATCTCGTCGAAGCCAATCACATCTTGCGAGCGGATCAGCCCCGGCTGTGAGCGGCCGGCCGTCGTCACGAAAAGCTTGGGCACGGTTACGGCGCCGCCGGCCAGTAACGTGCCGTAGGGGCTGAACTCGGTGAAGCAGAAGGACTTGCCGGTCTGGCGCGGCCCCAACTCGATCAGGTGATAGTTGCTCTCGACTAGCGGGATCATGCGCGTCAGGTAGAGCAGCTTGACGCGCGGCGTGATGGCGGGGTGCGATGGTTCGTAGCCCATGGTGCGGATCAGGGCGTCGATCCATTGATCACGTGTGAACGCACGCCGCCCGGCGCGGTACTCCTCCAGATCGACGCGCCCGACCTGCACCGGTTCGAGCCGCTGAATCACAAAGGGATAGGTCTGGTTGCGGTAGCGATAGCTGTCGTCATAGTTGACCAGCACGTTGCACCAGATGCCCGCGGTCAGCAAGCGCTCGTACTGCTCGATGATGCGGTCGTGGATATTGACATTGCGGATGTTGGCCGTGACCAGGTGCGCCCAATAGACGCCGCTGTCGAGCCGCTCGTCGAGTTGCACCTGTACCAGGTCGATGAGCCGCTGCGGCGGCCGCTGGCGGATCGACGACTTGATGACCTCAGTCTCGTCCCCGCGCGGGATGTAGCGGGCCACCTCGGCGCGCACCAATTCCAGCCCCTCGCGCACCGCGTCGGCGTCGAAGAGGTCGGCGCAATATTTGCTCAGCATGAACTCGAGCACATAGGAGGGCGCCTTGCTCATGCCGCGTAGGGATTGCGTGAGGTCTTTGCGCATGACCAGGCCCGGAAAGCTCGCAAAGAGCTGGCGATCCAGGGCATCGGCGGTAAAGGTTGAGGCGAGCGTGTCCATAGCCATTGATTCTACCACCCCGACAGTTCAATCATGAGGATCGCCTGCTGTTCGTCGAGCCGTTGCTCCGTGTGCGGGTCGCGCACTTCGATGACCAGCGCACTGTTGCGCGCCGCTGCCGCGCCCGCCACCGCATCGAGTGTCAGGTCGATCTGAGGCGTGTCGATGCTGGCTGTAGCGCGCTCGCTGCGAAACAGGAGCGCGCGTGTTTGGCGATCGCGTATGACGACTTCCACCTGGCGTGCGATTGCATCCTCGCGCAGCAGCGTGCCGGCGCTCACCGTCAACGTGACCTTGGGGCGCTGGCTCATGATGCGTTCCACCGGTTCGATCGTGACGGTGACAGGGCGCGCTTGCTGCGGCCACTCGATGTGCACGCACGGGATGATCCACTCCTGCAATGAGGCGCCGCCATGAAAATATCCGAGACCGCCGTAGGCCTTGAAGCTGGCCGCACCGCGCGGCAGCGCCACCTGCCACCGATTGCCGGGCGCAGACACACGCGGCAGCGGCACGTCAGCATCGGGTCCATAGACAAGGTAGCGCCGCGCCGCCAATTGTGCCCCCGGCACGGGATGGGGCGTATTCTTCTCCTCGTTGACCGGCCAGTGGATGTAGCCGTGGTCGGTCACGACGAGGATGCGCAGCCAGCCCGCATTGCGCAGCCGTTCGACAATCTGGAGATAGCGGTTCAGGACGTGGCTGCCGCCAAAGTATTCCAGTTGGTCGTCATGGCCGGCGTCGTCGATCGCGCCATCATAGAGCACGAGGCGGTTGTATGGATCGCCGGGCGCCGGCGGCTGGTCGCTCAGCACCTCTTCGACCCGGCACAGCCGCACGCCGGGGACGTTGCCCAGCCACCAGCTACGCCGCTTGTCGGCCAGGCTCAGGTTCTCCGCTGCGCCGGCGGCGCTGATCTGCCAGCGGCCCTCGACCAGGTCGGCCGTCAGCTTCTGCTCCTCAATGGGCAGCGCAAAGGCCATGCCCAGCGCGGTGACCGACGGGAGCGCCGATCGCGCCGGGGAGACCTGGGCGCGTTCGACGCCCTCGATCTCGTTGATGCGCGTCGCCAGCCGTGCACCCAGGTCGAAGCGCAGCGCGTCGACGACGACGATGGCCGTGGCGTGGCGGTCGCCGTCGAGCGCGGTCTTGAGCCACTGGCCTGCCGTGGCGATGGTGGGCGGCAGCGCGCATCCGGTGGCGCTCCACAGGTCCGACCAGCGAATGAGCGTTTCTTCCCAGCGGGTGCGGTAGGCGCGGCGCAGGGGCGCAACGAGCCGGACAAGCTCCGGCGCCGTCAACTGCAAGGCACGCGTGATCTCCTCGCCGGCGTGGTCCATGCGCCAGCCGCCCCCCACATACCAGCCGATGGCATCGGTTGCCGCCGCCCACTCCGCCGGCGGTGCGGCGGCCAGCAGATCGGCGGCCGCGGCGGCGAGGCGCAACAGCTCGCCCCAGGGCACGGCCTGCGGATGACCGGCCAGGCGATGGCCCCACAGCCCACGTGCGTGGCGCTCGAAGTCGGTGCGCTGGGCTGCCAACTCTTCCAGTAATGGGCGTCCTTCGAGCGCGGCCAGTTGATTGCATGCGTTGGCGAAGATGGCAGCCTCGGCGGCCTGCGAAATGCAAGGTGTGCCGGCCGCCGTTTGCTGGGCAAGCAATCCGCCGAGTGCGGCCAGCCGGTCGGCCTGGATGACGGCGTCCGGCAGGCTCTGCACGCGCGTGTGGCTGTCCACCCAACGGTCGAGCAGTTGGCGCGCAAAGGCCCGGCACGCGCCCTCCACCAGCAACTCATGGCCATCGGCGATCGCGCCGGGGATGGCGGCATATGCTTGTGTCACCAGCAGCCGTGCCACTGCACGCGTGCGCCATGCCGGCAGATCGTCCGTGATCGGCGGCAGCCCGGCGGCCTGGATGCTCAGATCGAGGATCAGGCGATTTTCGTCGCTCGGCTCGGCAAAACCGGCCAGCACCTCCAACAGCAGATCGGCATCGGGCTGCAGACCGCCGTCGCCCCACTGCGCCGGATCCTGCTGCAGATTCAGCCGTGCCAGCGCCGCCACTTCCTGGTCGCTCACGGTCAGCGAATGGGGACGCCAGCCCCAGTCGAGCAACTGGGCGCGCAGCGTGCGGTCGTAGCGCTTTTCGGCCAGCAGCGCCTGCGCGTGCAGCCAGCCGAGGCCGGCGGGCGCCACCGGCGCATAGAGCACGAAGGGCTGGCCCGCGGCGATCTTCGCTTGCAGCAGGGCGCGTTCCGCCGGGCCGCCAAACGCGCCCGCCGTGCGCGCATCAACGACGACGAGGTCAAAGCCGCCCAGCCGCCGATCGCCGGCCACACGTTCGAGCAGCGGCAGCCAGGCGCGCTGCGGGTCGCACCAGACGAGCCATGCGCCTGGGCCGGCGGCAAAGACCTGCCGGATCACGGTATCGATGCGTTTCTGGAGAGTGTCGCCCATTTTCAAAATTCGAGAGTTAGGTTGGCGCCATTGTATGGCGGTACGCCCAGACCAATTGCACGCCGTGCCAGGGGCAGAATCAGCCCTCGTTTCAAAATACACCTCGGCCAAAACCGGCCAGTTCTATCCAAAATCTTGCTCGCCCGGAAACCAGCGCTGCAACGCGGCGGTCAACGCAACGAAAGCCGGCTCATCGTGACCGCGCAGGCTGACCCTGGCGGCCAGATCGCTGTAGAGTGCTGACGAACGCGGCCGGCGGATCTCCCGCAACGCAGCTTCCAGGGCTTCCTTCGGCCGATGGGGCTTTGCCTGATCCATCGGCCAGTGGCCGGTATCGGCGAGCCAATCGCGCAGACCCGGTTGGCGTTCACCCCAGCCAATACACTGTGCCACATGCGGCGACGGGCTCCGCACCCAGACTTCCAGCTCGGGCGCAATGACAATCACCTGGCCGCGCTCCCGCCAGCCGGACGCTTCAAGTCGCTCGCCAATTGCTGCCGCAAGTTCGGGCGCGGAAAGCTCGTCGCGCCCGCTGCCCTCGTGGTCGAAGACGACCAGCGCATGGCGGTACTCTTGCACAAAGGGTCTCAGAAACAGGTGGGCCTCATTGACGCAACCCGGATCGCGTCGCGGATGGACGAAGATGCTGGCTGCGATTGACCGGATCCCCAACGCCTGCGGCCGCGCCAGCAGCGCAGACAGGGCGGCTTCCGTATTCTTGTCGGCCACCAGCACCGCCAGGTCGTTCATCCGAGCACCCCGGCTGCAAAGAGCGTCCCCAGATCGACTTCGTACCGCCAGGATGCCAACTGCGGGTGGTCGCTGCCGCGCACGATGTCGGTGGCGCCGGCCGCGTCCCGGCCAAAGCAGAGGACGTCACCCGGCGCAGCCAGGCTGAGAATGACCGGCGAATGCGTGGCGAGGAGTACCTGCGCGCCATAGACCGATTGCAGCGACTGCCAGACCGTCTCGACCGCGCGCGGATGAATGCCGTTCTCCGGCTCTTCGACCAGGTAGATGCCGGTCAAGTCAGGCAAATAGGCCAACAAGGAGAGCGCCAACATGCGCAGCGTGCCGTCCGAGACCAGCCACGACGGAATCTCCAGGCCATTGGTGTACTTGAGCATGAGATAGCGATGGCGGTCTTCTTCGCGCTCCACGGTGCGAATTCCCTGCAAGTCGGGCAGGGCCGTACGCAGATGGGCAACCCAATCCGCGATCCGCCCTGTGTCGCCTTCTTCCAGGTCGCGCACCACCCAGGGCAGATTGGATCCATCGGGTAGGAAGCGCCGCGTGACGCCGGGGCGGCTGGGCCGGCGCAGGGCATCGCTGTTCAGGGCTAGGCGCTGCACACCTTCCAGCAGCAGCCGGCGAAACCAGATTGCCGCCGGGAATTTGTCCTCATCTTCCGGCAGGTTGGCCAGCGCCGACCGGCGCGGTCCCAGGCGGAAGAGGTTGTTCCAATCCGATGTCTCCGACCGGAAGTAATCGTTGCCGGAGTCGGGCACCTTGTTGACAACGCGGCGCCAGCCCGGCGGCGTGTGTTGGCCGGCCGCGCGTACGATGGCCGCGGGCGGCGCCGGCGGCAGGGGAAAGAGCGTGCGCGCCGGCGCCACTTCATCTTTTTCCACCTCCGGGCGCAGCCACAAGGTCTCGCCCAACAGGCTGACTTCATGGCCGGGCGCCTGCGTGCCGACGCGCACCTCATAGCGCAACCGCGCTGCCTGCCCATTCCTCTGCCGGCGCAGCGCGGCTGGAACGAGTGCTTCCACCGCCAGCTCGAACGAATCCCCGCGCCGCATCCAGGTCAGGTCGCGCATGTCGGGCGCACGCGCCTCGACCGCACCGATCACGCCTTCCTTCTCGCGCACCACGTCGGCCAGAAACGCCACGACGTCGAGGAAGGTCGATTTGCCGCTGGCATTGGGGCCGATGAGCACCTGGAACGGCGCCAGCGGTTGCCGGATATAGCGCAAGCTGCGATAATTGAGCGTCTCGATCTGGGTGATCATGGGCTGTTGATTTCACAATGGATGGCGCTGGTCATCTCGCCAACGCAGAATCGATTGTACCATAGTGGGGAAAGCAATCCGGCACACGGTGCATTCCTGGGCTGCTAGTCAATCTTGTACTCGTCGACCAACACCCACGCATCCCCCCGCCGCCGGAGCACCACAAGCCGCTCCAACTCGCGCAGCGCGGCATCCACCTCTCCCGGCGCCAGCGCACCCAGTTCATAGCGCGCCCGTTCCCGATTCGTCGATGCCACGATCTCATCCGTGCCGGCGGACCGGTCGCGGCCGCACACCTGGATAAAGCCCCAGAAGACGCTGGCCTCGTCGGTGTCGAGCGGGGCGGTGATGCCGTCGCGCAGGCTGCGGACAATCAGGAACAGACCCGCCACGACGATCAGCGGATGGGGCGTGCCCACCATCTCGGCGCCGGTGAGCAGCGCGCCGGCCATCAGCTCGCCCAGCTTGCCGAAGTTGACCGTCAGATTGCGCAACCGCACAACCTTGCCGCCGTCGACGCCGCCCACGCCCAGCTTGACCAGGCGCGGCTGCTCTTCGTCGACGATGGGCGCGGCCAGTGCGCCCTGCACCAGGACGAGTGCACCGGCCGTGGCGCGGAAGCGGGCGCGTTCGTCCAGCCCCAGCCTGGCCGCCGCCTGCGCCAGATCGCCACCGATCATCGTCTGCAAGGCCGCCTGGAGATGCAATTCCTCGTTGTAGCGCCGCCGCGCGGCGGGGTGGGGCGAGAGTTCCTGGTGTAGATCGACGGCGGCCACCATGCGCGCGGTCTCGTCGTCGCTGGGCGCCAGATAGCTGAGGATCGAGGACACTTCGGGCGCCATCTCCGGCCATGCCTCCGGCCCGACGAGGTCGGGTAGTTCCGGCTGCACGCGCACCAGCGCCAGCCACTCGTTGTCAAGCGAATAAATATCGTTGGTCATTGTGTTCTCCTTGCACAAACCTGGTTTCTCGAAGAAACCAGGTTTGTCGAGCTGTCACGCGCCGGTGAAGGTGAATGCCGCCCAGTAGTACGGATGGCTATAGGGCCGGTCGCCAGGCTCCCCGCCCAGCATGATCGCGGCGTGGGCGCGCTGTGCCTCAGCCGGCGTCATCCGGCTGATCGACGACGCGTAGTAGTCACCCAATTCCTGGCGCGTGACATCGCGCAGCCAGCGCTGTGCCCGGCAGAGCGCCACCGCCGGCGACAGCCCTTCGTCCAGCCATTCCTGATAGAAGCGCTCCATGAGCCGCGCCGTGCTCAGATCGTTGACTGCCCAGAGTGAGGCGGCCACACCTGCCACCCCCGCCTGCATCAGCCCGGCAGGCAGGCCGATCACCTCGTCGGGCACTTTCGTGCCGGGTACGCCGGTCTCGCAAGCCGAGAGCACCGCCAGCCGCGCATTTGGCAGCTTCATGTCGAGCATGTCCGCCAGCGTCAACTCTGCGTTGCCGGCCAGCAGCAGCCCGCCCTGCAGCGGCTCGCCCCAGCCGGCCTGGCCATGGGTGGAGAAATGGAGCACCGGCGCGCCGGCGACCGCGGCCTGCACCGCGTCCAAAGTGGTCGATGGCCCGGCCAGGTGCAGCCGCTGTTCCGGCGCAAAGTGGCTGAGTGCGGCTGCCACTTCCTGCCCGGAAAAGGCCAGCGAGCCGTCGGGGTTGTCTACCGCCAGGATGCCATCCGCGGCTAGATGTTGTCTGCGTTCCTGGCTGGCTGCTAACGCTGTTGCGCTTGGCGCGTAGCGAAAGGTTATGCTGTCCAGCGCATAGTGACGCTTCGTAGGCGAGGACACCTGACGCGTCCACGAAGCGTGCACTGGAAGTAACCCCAGCAACCCGCTAGGGATGAGAACGGCCTCGCCGACGCCCGCCTGGACCAGGTGCGCGACGATCGGCGCCATGGCCACATCCCACAACCAGGCGGTGGTGTCCTCGAGTGCCTGTCGCCATGCGGCGCGGATGACGGGATCGTGGGTACGGTTGCTGCGCCAACGATCATAAGCGCCCAGGTAGCCGCCCAAGGCCGGATCATCGTTTGGCCCGAAGATGGTTGTTTGCAGCGCCGCCTCGGTCAACCCGTCGAGCCATACAGTCGCCACACCGCCGGAATGCACGACGAGCGCCAGCCCGCCGGCGGCGGTGGCGGCGATGTAGACGAGCGGGCCGGCCTGCGCCGCGGCCTGAATCTGCGCCAGCGAGGGGCTTGGCAGGAAGTCGGGCGCAACGGCGCGGATGGCGTCGACGGCGGAGCGCAGTTCGGCGCGCGCCGCGGCAAGCAGCGCGGACAGTTCGAGGAAGGTGCGTCGCCCCGGCGTGTGGTCGGGAAGCTGCGCCTCCGCCTGCAACTCGCGTACTGTCTGCGCTTGTGCCTGAAAGACCGCCCAGACTGGGGCGGCGACGTTGGCTGGGCGCGCGACGCCCATCTCCAATGCCTCGCGCAGCCAGCGCGCCCGGTTCTGTTCGAGTACAACCACCGCCTGCTGGCTGCCGGCAGCACCGTCGGTGTGGCAAAGCGCAAAGGCCAGGCGCGGTGCTGCGGCGCCCACCTCCTGCAGGATGGCGCGGCGCGCCTCAGGCGTGGGCGCCGCCGTGTAGAGGTCTTCGGCGGTTGCCAGCACTGCTTGATCGTGGGTGAGCGACTCGGTGTAGCGTCGCTGGTCGAACAGCACGCCTCCCAAGGCGCGGTGGACAGCCAGATGGTCTGCAGGCATGGCCTGGGGGGTCATCACCTGCAAGGCTTGCTCGTAGCCCTCGATGGCGCGCTCGATGTTGGCGGCCTTGTCGCCGCGGATGCGGTCAGAG
>ERZ795053.7512-NODE-7512-length-10479-cov-5.614160_pt1 | contig 10479 bp, 13 predicted proteins | sample MGYA00375137_ERZ795053 | MGnify/ENA primary metagenome ERZ795053 (study PRJEB30182, sample SAMN05720284) | activated sludge metagenome | isolation source: Anaerobic digester | place: Hong Kong | collected 2014-12-17 ... | reverse complement strand
ATCTCTTTACCTCACCGATCGCGAAAGCCTCTTTGAAGAAGGTCCCAGTATCCTTGTAACTCAGAGCCCGATCTCGGGAGGCTTGATCTGGGAAGAAAGCATAATCTGGGAACTCCTTTTCCCTGGTGACGCCCTGGACCTCGTAGTGCGGAAGAATCGTCTTGAAGACCGCCCGGAAGAAACGATCTTCTAACTGCGATTCGCTCAGGTTCCCGACAAAGGCGATCTCACGATCATATACTCTCTTGATCTCCTCAAAAGCGGTTATGTGGTCATCCCTGCCCCACTCCGAAGTAGATTTGATCTGGTTCTCAAGATAGTGGTTTGAGAAGAGGTTCTTGTTATTGATGGGGCTGGATGACATCGGAATTGGAATAGATGACTATACTATAAAAGTATCCATGCGAGAAGCTCATCCAAAGGAAAGCTGACCTTCGACCCCTCGATTCTGGACCTATCCGACAGAGAGCGGGCAGAGATCATACTGCACGAACTTCTCCACCTCAAATATCCCAATCACGGCAAGATGTTTAATCTGATGCTCAGTACACATCTGGGCAAAACCCAGAAAGGACAAGTATGAAAACCTCACCAGCCCATCAGTAACTCTACCCGAATTCCCGGCCCTCTGACGAAGATCATTCTGCATCTTCTTCGATGTCATCATCATTGGCGGGCTCCTCGAATGCACCAACATCTATCACGGCCTTGCCCATCTCTTTTTCGATGATTCGAACGAGATCCTTTTTGCGTTGCTCATAGAAGCGGTAGAAATCATCGGCACGCAACGATTCTGGGTCGATAAGATGACTCCTCAGAATCTCATCCTGCTCGGCTCTTGTTAGTTGTACCTGAGCATGGTTTCTTAATTGCTCCAGGTACTGTGATGGAGGTTGACTACCAATCATCCGGTTTGCCTTATAAGAGACCGGCGTCTTGTTAATGATCGAGTTGGCTGTTCTGTCCGGTATGTTATTCTTCGTGCACCAGGCTCTTGGGAAGATGTGGTGGATGTCAATCGCATTCTCTCTATGGTCGAGATCAGACATTTTGGCTTTCCAGAAGAAATCCTTGCACCCCTCACGTACCAGAAGAACATAAAGCCCTCTGTACGCGGCACTAGTGCGTGTTCTCATGGTATCAAGTCGTGAAGATTGGAACCCCGCGTCCACCACTGTGGTAGGTTCAGGTGCAGCAGGCTGGTTTATTCTGTTCAACAGATCCTGCATGTCGAGAGCGATGCGTGTTTCAACAGCTCCACCATACAACTCACCGAACACACCACACCAGAACCATTTGGCTAACTTCGCATAAGGTACTGGTTCTAACCAGCGTTCTCCCAACTGCGCCATGACTGCTGCAAGAGGGGTAAGCTGAGTACGATAGGGTAGGTAGTCTGGACTTCGGAACCCTTCCATGTGTAGAAACTTGTCAGCAGCCAGAAAACCCGATGTAAGACTGTCGGCCCACTGCTTGTAGGCATCGAGAGGCAAGGTCAGCACTTGCTCACGCTTGGCACTGACCGTAGCGGCATCCCGCCCCGTAAGCCCCGCATCAATATCGCCCTGGCGTCGTGCGTAGGTATACAGAAGGGAGACCCCCTGTAGGAAGTCAGTTGCTTGGACTGTGCACAGCAGAGGTTTGGCGGCAAGCTCCTTCTGACGACCGATTATCCCCCGCTCAGGGTTGCCTAACCAATCATCCCGCAAGTTGAATCCATCAGCGGCATAAGTCGCTGTCATCAACTCAAAGACTGACAGCGGAACACCACCCGTATTCACCTTCTCAAACACGAGACATACTGCCTCTTTACTGTTCCCTTTGTTCAGTTCGATGATTGGGATGTCGTACTCGCGGAATCGGTTCAGCACCTTACTGCGGAACTCCATATACTGCGGAAACCTGGTCGGATCTAATTTCATCAACCCTTCTTCCCATCGATCCGAGTTCAGAATCTGATTGCACGGAAAGCAGAACCGCTCGTACTCTTGCTCCTGTGTCCCGAGGTCGAGCACTACCACCCTGCCGAAGTCCTTCTTGACTGTTTTGCTGGCATCTACGCCGATTATGGCATCTTCAATCCTGTTACTGCCCAACAGAGCCGTCTCGATGTCGATGTAGTAGAATCGCTCTATCTGTCGTTTCTGCGCATCCTTGGTCTTGACTGGTTGAGTCGACCGCAGAACCTGTATCAGAGAGGTTAGTCTTTGTTGGCCATCCAGAATGAGGCTTTCAGCTTCTACGTGGTTGGTCAGCTTGATGCCTTCAACAGGGCGAATTTGAAAACGGGTCTCTCCTCCAGTTTCAAGGAGCATTATGCTGCCAATCGGAAAATCACGAGCGATGCTTACCAGCAGAGACCTAATATGATCGTCGTCCCATACCCATCCCCGTTGGAAGTCAGGCAACTGGATTTTTCCATCAGTGATTTCATCGAGAAGGTTCTTCAGTCGTGTCTTAGTCGAATCAAAGTTAGACATTTTTCCCCTTTCGTTTCAAACACACTAACAGCATCGGGACTATATCAGCCCTTTCAGCTTCCGTATGTTCTCCATGACATCAGCAGATTCCTTCAGCTTCTCGTCTTCAAGCCGCTTTATGATATCATGCATGGGCGTGCTCAGAGCATAGATCCTCAAAGGTCTGCCTTTGCCACCGGTCTTAACCTCACGCTCACTGACCCAGTTCTTGTCACGAAGATCTCGCATCGCTATGCTGACCTCTGGCTGTTTCAGACCGGCACCCAACTCGATCTCCCTCGACGTGGCTTCGCCAGCGCTTGCCAGGAAAGTGATGAGAATGGCCGTATTGCGCTGCATACCCAGACTTCGGAGTATATCGGCGAACTCGCGATCTTCGTCGTCCAGCTCCTTAAACGTGCTTTCCTCCACGTCGATCACCACTTCCTGACTTCCGGCTTTTCCTTCGGCGGCTTTTCCTCATACTCTATCGTGGATACGGCACCTTTGAAGATGATTATCTTCTTGCCGTGGCTCAGATCGAGCAACAACTCATAGGCGTTGAAGGCTTCAAGCACACCCTTTATAGGGCGACCATCCAACATTCGGATCATGATCGTCCGGTTCAGAAGCTTCGGCAAGAATTGAGGTGGGACGCTACTCTTTTTCTCGACCTTGGAATCCGTAGTGGTGGTTGCAGCCAGGTCATCAGCAATTTGGCCTTCGTTGTTCCCCATTACTAGCTCCTCTCACGGAAGGTATTGTGTCATCGAGATATATTCAGTCTTCCAGAGTTACCGGCGCTTCTCCGATTCTTCTTCAGCAAGCCGATACAACTCTGGGTGGTCCCTCATAAGCCCCTCTGCGATGTATTTCTTTGCCACATCGCTGATGGAAAACATAGGGGTGGACAACTTCAGATACCACATTATGATGGCAATATCAGGAGCCCACACAGAGATGCGTTGTTTCTTATTAAGAGCAAGATCCGTAGCCTCACGTAGAACGTTTACGTTAATAAGTTCATCAGTGCTTAATTGTGTCAAGTCTCCGTTATGGGGTTTAGAATGTATGACCTCATCACGTTTGACGTCTACGCTTTGTGACTCGACTTGAGACTCCTTTATAATTTCGTCTTGCGTGCCCCTACGCTTTATACCCTCCAGGATATGACTGGCTCCTGAACCCATTTTACCACTCATATAAAACCTCCTCTGCCAGTTTGCTGTATGCCTGCGCTCCTATCGACTCCGGGTCTACAGCATAGATGGGCTTACCGTAACTGGGTGCTACCGCCAGCCGGATATTCGATGGTATGACCGTCTTGAATACCGCCTTTCCAAAGAGATCTCTAAGTTGGCTCTCAACTTCCTTACTAAGATTTGTGCGAGCATCATACTTAGTCAGCAGATATCTCCTGATGAGAGCGTGACCGAGATCATTCTCGATAGCGTCCAGCAACTCAGTAATAACTGCCAATCCCTCAAGAGCATAAAATGTCGAGTCGATGGGGATGATAATGATGTCTGAAGCCATCAAGGCGTTGAGTGTTAGGTTATAGAGATTTGGCGGTGTATCGATGATCACGTAGTCATAACCTTTGAGCCCGGTCATCTTGGATTTGAGTACCATGTCCCTATCATCGCAGTTGAAAAGCTCAAATTCTGCCCTCCCAAGCAGGTTGTTTGTAGGAGCAATATCCAACCCCTGTGTCTCGGTAGACCTTATCACATCTGATAAGGCCGCTTGGCCTGAGAGAACATCATACATGGTCCTCTCCAAACCTTGCTTATCAATTCCAAAGTGTGTAGTGGGCGATCCCTGTGGGTCCAAGTCGATTAGCAGTATCCTCTGCCCGCCTAGAGCCAAATAGGCCGAGAGGTTCACGGCTGTCGTGCTCTTACCCGAACCCCCCTTCTGATTCGAGACAGATACGACCTTCATGATAGTCATCGTGGACCCCGTAACTTATACGTTTTTCGTTCTGAACGCCATATATTACGAAGTTATTACTTAATCAATACATAACTTATAAGTTATATGAGTATTCTTTATCATTGTATAACGTATAAGTTTATCATTGATGCATTGGTGTACTTCCAAAACCAAAGATGGTCAATCCAAACAGACTGATCAAAATAGAAGATAGTAAATGAGGAATCGTCACTGTATTGCCCCAAAATGTGTTCTTAGATCATGCCAATTCCAGTGTGGATAAAAACCAACAGAGGGTCACCTTTAATATATCGAGCGTCATAAAGCTTAGATCACAAGAAACATGGGAGGCTGAGAATGGAGAAAGAGGAAAACAGCCCCCGGTGCCTCGCAAGCCTACCGGAGGTTGTCTATACCCTGCAAGAGAACAGTAGTACTCCAGAAAAGATAAACTTTTCTGTTGATGAAGAGAGGCGTCGACTCCAAGAAGAACACCAACGGCTCATAGAAGAGGTCCGGCAGAAGGAAGACGAACTTAAAGATCTTGAGGGCGAGTCGATTAAGACACTGAATGCCGCCTTCGTTTTCCTTCGACGATTCTCCGATGTTATTGAAGCAGATGATTTCATTGAAGATTCCCGACTTCGGATAGAACACGCTCGGCCCGAAGACCGAGTCCACATTATACGAGACGTGTTGCGATCCACCTCGACTCTGATGAACATAATAGATTCCTGGAGGCAGGGGCAATGACAACCGACAACATAGTCCAGGATCTAACCAGCATCCTGGAGGAGATGTCCCCACGTTGTCAGGAGGTCATCGAGCGAGCCATCCAGGAGATTGAAGAGAGAGACGCCGAGATCGCCCATCTTAAGACCGACCTCGTGGAGAAGGACGCCGTGATTGAGGAGCAAGATCATTACTTCGACTCGTTCTTCAAATTCACCGTCGAGACACTGAATGATGCTGCAGAAGCTCTTGAGTTCGTCTGCCCAGGCAAAGAGACACGCACCTTCATCAACGAAACGAAGAAAGCCGTCGAGACCGCAACTCCAGAAGGACGCCCCTTCGCTGTCGTCGGAAGGATCAGGCAAATCATCGAGAGGATGAAAGAGATGCCACCCATCTCAGCCGTGGAGCCGGTAGAAGAGAAGTTCACCTACAGCCTCAAGACCCGGACCGAGAATAGAGCGATGGCCATTGCTGACTTCATGAAACGTACCGGTAAGAACTCCATCAAATCTACCGAGGCCAGGATCGTTCTCGAAGATATCGAAGGCCAGAGATTGGACAGAACCATCGTCAAACGGGCAATGGACCGAGCCTCGAAGCTTCTGAGAGCCCCGAAGGACATTTTCGGAGGGGTAGCCAGGCTTTTGCTCCCTGCTCCACTGACAGTTCCGACGACAGCATCATCATCCTCTGAAGAGCCAGAAGGGGTCAGCTTGTCACGTCGTCGGAGAACTAGGCTGCCCTGGGGCGGGTAGGCAAGGTATGCTTGGTATCGTGTGCGAATAAGTTTCGTAGCGAAAAAATAACACAATCTTGGCTTGTGTTGTGTCGTGTATGTCGTATCTAGTCGTGAATCCGTTTCTTCGTCGATTCTATCTTCGTCTCTTTATGGTTCAGTTTTCGTCTTGACGTCATCCTCGTCATCATGTCAATATGTCACGTAGCACCACTTATGTTTTCACGGTCTAATTCATAACCGGTTATTGTTTTTGTCCAGGAACGATACGTGGTTGTTATGTGATGCCCAGTACAATAACCGGTTATGACTTCATGCAGAGAACCATAACAGGTTATGATTTCTGGCTTGTATCAATAACCGGTTATGATAACCTGCTCGTATCATGAGTAAGGGTTTCACGGGTGGCTTGCAAAAGAAGAGTTATGGCGATGGGATCACTCGCCAAAGTAGTCGAGGTTGACTTTCTTCAGCTTGTAGGTAGCTACGTCTTGAACTCCGACGTCGTGATCTATCATGTACTGTGCAAGCTGCTCCCCGTCTGGAACCGCCATCTTCCAACCTCAGTCAGTCATCGGGATCTCTCTACTCACCGACCTTGCTTCCGGCTGAAGCCAAGTCCCTGAGCTTCTGGATGCTTTCCATCGACTCATCAGACTTCTTCCGCCTTTCCTCTTCGATGGACTTGATGATCTCGTCGACAGGCGTGGTCAGGACGTAGACTTTGGAAGGTCGACCTTTACCTTCTCCCTTGACCTCCTGCTCGCTGATCCAGTTCTTGCGACGCAGTTCACGCATTGCGATGCTGATTTCCGGCTGCCTCATAGCACATCCGCGTTCGATCTCCCTCGATGTTGACTCACCAGCAGCAGCCAGATACGTCATGACTTTGGCCACATTACGATTTACACCAAGGCCGTGCAGAAGATGTACGAACTCAAGATCGTCGTCGTCCAGCGTCCTAATAGCTCCCTCTCTCATGGCGATCTTATATATATCACAAATATAAATAATTGCTGTATTTGCAGTAACTTGTTTGGCAAGCCTCCTCCACATTGGCACCGACTCGGTCGCCTTCATGCGGGAACAAAAGTTATATAGTTTTACGTTCATGTGTATGGTGTCCCAACAAAAAAACCATCGAATGGGCGAGAGGGGGTTGGTTTACCCGCCCCCTTTTCCATCGATGAAATTGTGGGCGAGCTACTTCCCGGCTCGTAACCTGTTCCGACTCTTTCTTCTTCGAAATATTAACCAAAGGATCAAACAGATGTATATATTTGTACATTGATGCAAACTTATTCAAAACATTGCTCTAATCTGACCAAGATTCTCCGATGTGGCATCGTGGTGGGGGCAAGTTCAAATGCCGGTTGTTGGGGATCTCGCTACCCTGCTCGCCCACAATATCATCCTTGGACGAGGCCGGGGGGGGGTCGAGGGCAGACATCGGAGCGTCTCCTCACCTTGGTGGGGGAGAAGCGGAGATGGCAACCGAGACCAGCATCCACGGTTGGGCCAGCCCGTTTCTCGATCTCGTATGCCCGTGCATAATCTCTAAATCGTTTTTGCGCCGAGATCCCTCATAGTTGTTATAGTTGCTATTTTTCCATCCTTTCCTTCCTTACCAATAATTTTTTTCTTCTATACTCAGCAAGGAAGGAAATAAAAGACAACTATAACAACTAGAAGGAAGAAGAAAGGATTTAACGATATATTCAATCGAAGAAATCCTCTTCGGGCTCGTATTCTTCCCGCAACCTCTCCTCCTCCTTCGCGGATTCGATACGTCTCTTCGCTTCCTCTGTCAACTCAATACCTACCCATACTTCGGGGTCATAATTCCTTCCGTCTATCTTTACTCTCCGACGACTTTCTTCCACAGGGATGATCATCTGGTCCATGATGTATGTGCCGAACTTCTTCTTTGAGGATGTTGGTGGAAGGCCGTGTGCCTCTGCATAGTAGATGAAGGCTTTCCACATGTCGTCCTTCGTCACGAATCCCCGTATGCTCGGCTTACACCAATCCTCCAAGAAAGCCGTTATGGGTTGTGCTATCCTCTGATAAAACCGGTCAGCTTCCATGGCATAGCTGAACTTTCCATTATCGAGGAGCCTCTCCAGACCCTCTAGAGCCCAGTTGAGGACGCCCGACATCTCTTCTGGGGTCGTGATACTATCTTCAATTCCTTGGTTTTCCTCCCCCAGAAAACTTTTATTAAAAGGAAATATTAACCATCTTGTATAATATTCTTTAGAATCCTTTTTTAGGGCGGGCAACGTGTTGGTAGAAAAGACCAACTTTGCTATATTTTTAAAGCTGAACAGCGGCTTCCCTTTATCCTGTGCGGAGATCGAATCCCCGCCTGTAACTTCCATAAATATGCCGAATTCTTCCAGCATTTGCCTCGGAAGATCTCCACGGGTATTCAACGTCTTACCGAATAGTTTCGCAGATGCAAACTTATCGCTGCACAATTGGTGAAGTGATATATTCGAAAGATTTGTCGGGCCCACTAGCTTCTCCATCACTCGAATTATCGTTCCCTTACCCGTCCGAGGTGGCCCGTAGAACATAAACGCTCGGTGAATATGAAATCCATAGTACATCGAATACCCGAACAACTCTTGCATCGCAAGATGGAATTCATCTTCAAGATACTCCCTCAGGTATTCTAAGAACTTTGGACATTTTGCTTCAGGATCATAGATCACGTTTGCCTTACCCAATTTGATGATGTTGGGATCATGCGGTATCAGCTCCTTAGTGCCCAGATTGAAGAGTCCATTCTCCAGGCATAGGTAGTTCCTATATTCGTCCAGATCTCTTATTTGCCTCGTGTTTTTAGAGAACACTTTGTCCAGGATCTTGTTGACGCTCGTTGGGTCTATGATGCTTTGACCTTTATCGTTTATATATCCATCAAATAAATCATATAGTTCCGCCTTTAGCTTTTCCGATCCTCCTTCGACATATATGCCATCATCATACAGGTAGGTCTTGCCGCTCTCGTAGAACTTCAGTACGCTGAATTTTTCTAGTACCAACCTCGCTGCTTTATCATGGTTGATTCCGTTGTATATGTCTGGGGTCAGCGTTTTAAGAAGGCAGTCCTCCGGGACCATTTTCGTCGACTTTGGCTTATTCGCGGGAACGATGACGTCGGAAAAGTTGATTCCTATATCAAATAGTAGCCCGCTGTTTTTCTTCAACTTTTCATACGCCATTGCTTCAAAGTTGTAATCTTCGTGGTTGCAGGTTGCGTATCCCTCAAAGAATTCTCGATCGCGTTTGCCTATCGTGACCGTGCTGGCCTTCTCTTGACAGTACTTGTTAAGAGCCAGAACCGCATCTCCCACTGTAATCAGTGTTTTCTCCTCAGTCCCGTCCGACACAGATCCTGTCGCCACTGCTGCATCCGGTAGACTCATTGCCATTCCTCCAGCTTTCTCTTACCTGGTCTAATTTCTCCCGAGCACATATTAATCTAGTCTCCGCTATATTTGTCTTGTTCGCCCCAAAACCCGCATTCATCCTTGCGGTTACAATTGCATTGTTAGTTCATGAATATAAATTACGCCCTCAGAAATGGATACTCAAGATTGTCCTCCTAAAGGTCAGTACCGCTCCTCGTACTTGCGGATAATCGAATCGACGCGCTCAATCCTGTCCGTAAGTTCTTCAACAGATCTGTGTGGACCCATCAATTGGATGATGACCTCAGCATCTGCTTCGATCTCCTTCACCAAATCGTCAAGTTGGGGGAAGACCTTGATGATCTCATCGACCTCCGGCCCTTCTGGGAATGGGGCTATAAAGTTGCCATCTACGTCTTCCACAAACTCGCAATAGCTCCACATCTTCGCGATATATGCGTCGATTTCGGCAGTAAGCCGTTCATGAAGAGCGACCATCATCTCACAGTCAGGATACTTTTTGAGTTCTTCAATTATGTTCTTCATATTTTGTCTCCAGTTCAGTTCCGATCTTGTCGCCAGACCGAAATGGTCGTAAGCAGATCGCATTCGACACCCAGTCGCACTCAAAGTAGTCAAATCCGTGTTCTTCCAGAATCCTGAACAGGCGCTGCGGAAGTGACACCTCTCCATACCACGTTCCATGTCGGAATTTCTTCTGTATTTTTCTTATATATTTCATATGTTTTTCCTGGAAACAATTGTCTCCATTAATAGATATTACGTAAAAAAGCCCGATCTTTACCAGTAAAACTAATTTCTGCATAAGTGGTGATTTTCATTCCACCAAATGCAGGATCAAGATTTCGGTTCCAGAGAGGCAAAATAGTCCAGCAGCATCCTGTGGACGAATACGTATCCTCCGCCGACTTTGCGTAGGAATATCCGCTCAGTTGCATAGTCCAGGAAGGGGACCAGCTTCCAGGGAAGGAGTTTTTTCCGGCAGAGTACGAACCTGAGGGTATAATGCTGTATGGCGGCATAACCGCCCAATATCAGCCCAAACGTCAGCCCAACCGTCAGCCCAACCGTCAGCCCAAACGTCAGCCCAAACGTCAGCCCAAACGTCAGCCCAAACATCAGCCCAAACGTCAGCCCAAACATCAGCCCAACCATCAGCCCAAACATCAACGCA
>ERZ795053.7510-NODE-7510-length-10483-cov-4.884062_pt1 | contig 10483 bp, 15 predicted proteins | sample MGYA00375137_ERZ795053 | MGnify/ENA primary metagenome ERZ795053 (study PRJEB30182, sample SAMN05720284) | activated sludge metagenome | isolation source: Anaerobic digester | place: Hong Kong | collected 2014-12-17 ... | reverse complement strand
TAATGATTTTGAAAATACTTCTTGGCTGGTTGTTCCGTGTTTCGCATAATAAACCTTTTGTTTTTCTTGTGGTAAATTTGCGATTCGTTTGCAGGCCTTGCTGCAGGTTCGGTTCATTTTCTGTTCGCAATTATCACATTGCAGGAACAAGAGGTTACACACGGTATTTTTGCAGTTTACGTGTCGGTCACAGGGGTTATCACATTGATGACAGGTCGAAATGATCTCGCTTCCGATTCGTTCGCGACCGCGTCCGTCAAAAACGTAGTTCGCACCCAGAAATTGATTAGAAAGCCCTTCGCGTTCTACCTGGTGTTTATAGTCGATGATGCCACCGTGCAATTGATTCACATCGCTGAATCCTTGGTGTTTGAGGTAGGCTGATGCCTTTTCACAGCGAATCCCGCCCGTGCAGTAGAGGAGGACTTTTTTGTCTTCACTTCCTTTCAGGCTATCGGCTATAAGAGGCAGTTCATCCCGAAAGGTGTCAGCTTCGGGACAGACGGCTCCGTCAAAGTGGCCAATTTCAGATTCATAGTGATTTCGCATGTCGACCACAATGGTTTCATCATTAGCCATCGCTTCGTTCCATTCGCGTGCCGTCAGGTGGTTTCCAACATTTTCGATATTGTAGTCATCCTGGGTAAGGCCATCGGCGACGATTTGTTTTTTGATTTTAATCTGCAGGGTGGTGAAGGCCTCGCCGTTTTCTATACCAATTTTGAATGGGACGTCCTTGAATTCTGAAAAAGAATCCATAAACGAACGGAAATTGTCGACATAATGGTCCGGCACCGATACCTGGGCGTTGATCCCCTCGGTCGCAAGGTACACGCGGCCAAGAACGCCAAGGTCCCGCCACCCTTGAAACAGTCGTTCGCGCATCGCTTCAACATCACCGATTCTGACATAGCGATACAGGGAAATCGGAGTACGTGAAAAATCCTCGGCCTCGAGGGCTTTTCTCGCCTCGGCCTTATTTGGACCTTGTTTCTTCCACTGGTGGTAGGTGATTTCCATATTAACTATCCTAACGAAAGAAAGGGATTTTTCAACATCCACAAGAAATAAAAATCTATTCTACTATTCTAACGAATATTAGAATAGATTTTAATGTATTGACATAATAGTTATATAATATATTATATATGTTGAATCAACGAGGTATGCGCAACCACCTCTTCAAACGGAGCGAATTTAAATGTTAATACAATGGCAAAACAAAATGTCGTTCAGGTCCTGGAAGAAAAGCTCGGATCTATCATTAAACTAGTCGATAAATGGCTGAACCAATGGGATATCCCTTTGGGAGAAATTTTGAACCTATTTCACCACATGAAAAAATCTGACCTTCAGTGTCTGATTGATGGTAATTATGAAATAGTTAAGAAGACAAGTGCCACGATACAGAAAAGGCTTGCTTTTAATAGCAACAACCAGTATCACACAAAAAACTTCAGGGCGGTGCTCGCCAAATCCGACAATGAGCTACGGGCCCTCGACCGCAGCACGCTTCAGGTAATCACCACCAACGGCAAACAAAATTGCTATGATCTCAAAAAGGAGATTGGCGAAAAAAATATCGCCAAGTCCGAAACCGAGGCCTTAGAAATTTTAGCCGCAACCATGATCGATAAATATAAGGATGGTAATCTAAACATTGTGTATTATCTAGATGCTACAGGCGGGCTGTGCTACGTGTACTGCTATTGGTATGGTTCCGAGTGGCGCTGCGATGCGATCTCTGCCTATTCCGTGTCGTGGGATGCTGGTCGGCGAGTGTTTTATTCTGCAACTTAGAACTGAATATCTTAGTATTTTAGAGACACTTTGATTCTTGGATACTCTGATCCTTAACCCGTCTTCGGTATAAGACGGGTTTTCTATATACCAACATAAGATGTTACAATACCACCATGACCGACGAACGAATCAAGGACTTGGAGCTGAAAGCCAACGATATTAGGATTTCAATTATCGATATGCTCGAGGATGCTGGATCAGGACATACGGCAGGACCCCTCGGGATGACCGATATTTTTACGGCCTTTTATTTCGAGATTCTGCAGCATGATCCGAACAATCCTGATTGGGAAGAACGTGACCGATTGATCTTATCAAACGGACACATTGTGCCGGCGCGTTATGCCACGATGGCGCACGCAGGGTATTTCCCCTTGGATGAATTGAAAACCCTGAGGAAATTCGGCAGCCGATTACAAGGACACCCCGAACGACATAAATTACCCGGGGTTGAAAATACCTCGGGACCCCTCGGTACGGGCCTCGGGCAATCGGCGGGAATGGCCTTTGGCCTTCGTATGGATGGCAAGAAAAATCGCGTGTACTGCCTGACAGGGGATGGGGAATTAGATTGTGGGAACATCTGGGAATCTGCCATGTTCGCCGCACATCACCGATTGTCCAATCTGACCGTAGTCGTTGATCGTAACAACATCCAAATCAACGGATTTACTGAAAATGTAATGTCACTAGGTGATTTGAAGGCGAAATGGGAATCGTTTGGCTGGCACGTGATCGAAGTCGATGGACACAACATTGAAGCCTTCGTCGATGCGGTACACCAGGCGCACGCGATCCAGGAACAACCAACCTGCATCATCGCGCATACCATCCCGGGTAAGGGCATCCCCGAGATCGAGAACGACTTCACCTGGCATGGCAAGCCGCCATCAACCGAAGAAGAACAGCGATTTTTGAAAGAATTGCGCACCCTACGTGGCAAGATCGAAGCCTCACACGCGAGTTAATATTATGGAAAAGGACTACCACAATATAGCCAATCTATGCTACGAAATCGGTACCCTGCGTCGCATTAATCGATCACATCGGCAACACTTTCTGACCGCCGACGCCTCTGATAACATTGGGTCACATTCGCACCGCGTGGCCTGTATCGCCTTTATGTTGGCACAGCTCGAGGGGGTCGACCCTTACAAGACCGCGGTTATGGCCTTATTCCACGATGTGCCAGAAACACGTAGTGGTGATCAAAACTGGGTTCATAAACGCTACGTTACCGCCCATGAAGATGAAGTCGTGCAGGATCAATTTGGCAGTTTACCGTTTGATGATCTTTCCAAGGTAGTGGCCGAGTATCGAGAGCGCACATCACCTGAATCGATTGTTGCCAAAGACGCGGACCTCCTTGATCAGATACTCTTGTTAAAAGAATATGCTTGGAGTGGCAACAAAGAGGCAGATTTATGGCTTAAAGGAAAGGACCAGGATCAGAATAAACACCTTTCATTATTAAGGACAGAATCAGGTAAAAAAGTTGGGGCATGTATTCTTGATGGGAGCCCTTCAGACTGGTGGAATGGATTATCTACCAGTGAAAATCGAACCTAATATGCTGAACGATAACCTACATCTAAATACTGATCTCTTTGATACCGACAAGCTCGATAAGGCCGCTACCCGTGACGGCTTTGGAAAGGGTCTGGTTGAGGCAGGTGAAAAAGATCCGAATGTGGTCGCCCTCTGTGCTGACCTTGCAGAATCAACCCGCGCTGAATGGTTCAAAGACGCCTTTCCTGATCGTTATATTGAACTTGGGGTTGCTGAACAGAACCTCGCAGCGGTAGGATCAGGTTTTGCGAATTACGGCAAGGTGCCCTTTATCATGTCCTACGCAGCCTTCTCGCCAGGGCGAAACTGGGAACAGATTCGTTCAACCATCACTTTGAATGACGTGCCGGTAAAAATTGTTGGTGCTCACGCTGGAGTATCCGTTGGTCCTGACGGGGCGACCCACCAGGCCCTCGAAGATATTGCTATCACGCGGGTGCTACCCAATATGACCGTGGTGGTACCTGCCGATAGTGAAGAGGCACGCAAAGCCACCCTTGCCATTGCGGCTAATGGTAAACCATCATATTTGCGTTTGGCTCGTGCCAAGACCCCTGTCTTTACCACATCTGACACACCGTTCGTTATTGGAGAACCCCAGGTGGTGTATCAGGATGAGGAAGCAAGGGTAGGAATTATTGCCTGTGGGTCGTTGGTGTATCAGTCGATGCTCGCGGCAAAGGAATTAGAACAAGAGGGCATCAAGGTGTCGGTCATAAACCTCTCGACCATTAAACCAATGAACGCCGAAGCGATCGTCGATTTCGTAGAAAACCTCGACCTTGTCGTCACCGCCGAGGAACACCAGATTGCCGGTGGCATGGGTTCTGCGGTTGCCGAGGTATTGTCAGCCGCAATGCCGAGGAGGATCGCCTTTATTGGTATGCAGGATCGATATGGGGAATCGGGTGACCCCGATCAGCTACTTGAACATTTTGGTTTTACCAAAGACGGCATCGTAAAGCGTATCAAGGAAGAGCTTGGTAAATAAAAATCCAGAGATTAGAACTCTGGATTTTTATTTACGTGATCAGTTACACCTTGAGTGAAAGCCTCAAGTGATTTCTGAAGATCTTCTTCGCACGAAAGAGAACATTCTACTTTGTTGATTAGTGTTCGTTCTTTCGGAGGCATAACCTCTGAAATAGGCTTATTAAAACTTTTGTCTTGATGTTTTTCTTTATTTGCTTGGATAAGCCTGTTTAATACAGGCGCTTTCCCATTCCATTCTGGCTTTGGAGGTGGAACTTGTTGAGGCATTGGTTGTTCAAATGGGTTTTGATTCATATTATTTTTAATTATCTGAAAATTCGTTTTCGTTAGGTATTTTTTGATCTGTTTTCTTTAATATCTGTTTATTTTTTTCTAATTCTTTTTGCTCACTATTTTCAAAATTTCCATCAGTTTCAGAAGGAGAAAAGGCGGCATGTATTTCAAGTTGGTTTTGAGTCTTTTTACCATTAGACACATTGCCCATAACCTCTTCAAAAGAAGATCCTTCTTCATGTAAACCTGTTTTTTTCAGCCAGTTTGGGATTTCCATACTCATATAGAGAGTATACCAAGACTAAAAAACACCGTACAGGTGTTCTTTTTCTCTAGATTTTTTTAGGTCGATAATCCTCGGGTGCGTTTTTGAGGAATTCCTCCAATTGATCGCGGGTGAGGAGGCCTTCTTGCGCGCCAATGTGCTGAACGACATTCATTGAATTAATCGGACCCCATGACAAGGCTTCTTTGACCGATTTACCAAGGCCAAGCGCGACGGTAAAGGTCGACGAGAATGAATCACCAGCCCCGGTTCGTTCGATTGGTGGTTGCGGGTCAGGGTAGATCGGATGGAACCAATATTCATCGTGATATGAATCGTAGGCGTAGGCACCATCAGGTCCGTCGGTCACGCAGACAATTTTTGGTCCAAATACATGGATACCACGCATTAATTCCTTGACCTCGCGTGAATCGGTATCGAGAATCTTTTGTGCTTCTTCGACGTTACAGAAGAAGACTTCGGTTGCGGCATACACATCTTTCAATTTTTCGGTCCCAAGTGAAATTTGGAAGGTTCCTGGTTGGAAGGCCATCTTGATACCGTTTTCCTTTACCCAGGCAGCGATGTCAGCGTGGTAATCCATTGAATGTTCACCAACAGAACTAAAGTACACCCAGGTTGGCACTGAATTACCTACCTGTTTTTTGAGGCCGTAGGTATAATCTTCGTGTTTGATCAGGATCGTTCGTTCAGCCTGAAATGATAGAACATAGTGGTAATTGGTAGTTTTTCCTTCTTCGATCGTGACAAAGTCTGTTGAAACCTTATTTCCGGTAAGAGCTTCGATACATTCCTTTCCAAACCCATCATTTCCCACATGGGTCATGAGGGCTGAATTAAGACCTAGACGTGCGGCAGATACTGATGCATTTGGGGCATTTCCAACCGCAGGGATGACTGTTACGTCTCGATAGGGAATCTTATCACCGAATCGCATCGAGAGCATACAATTTTCGTTGTCGATATTACAGTGTACTTCGGCGTCTTGTAATGTGATAAAGGCATCGATCACGATGTCGCCGATTGCCATAAAATCTACCTTGTTGTCTGTGCTCATGGAGACAAGTATACCACAGGCCGCTATGGTATACTTTTTCCATGAAAACCCTCAAACAATACCTTATTGAAGCTCAGGAAAACGGCCGAGCCATTGCCCACTTTAACGTAGCGAATTCTGATATGATTCTCGGTATTTTTGCCGGGGCGAAAAAGGTCTCAGAAGAATATGGCGAGAATATTCCGGTCATTATCGGTTTTTCCGAAGGTGAACGAGATGCGATGGGGGTTATTCAATCTGTTGACTATATAACGAGCCTTAGAAACGAACACGATTATCCTATCTTTACGAACGCTGATCATACCTACAGCGTACAGCGGACCTGTGAGGCTATTGATGCTGGTTTTGATATGGTAATTTACGACGGCAACAAAGTCAGTCACGAAGAGAACCTCGAACATACCAAGGCGGTCGTGGCCTACCGAGATAAGGTAAACCCAGATTGTCTCGTCGAGGCGGAATTCGGATTTATCGGTGGTGGTTCTGATATCAAGGATGCCGTACCCGAGGGTGTTTCAGAAGAAACGATGACTAAGCCCGAAGAGGCAAAAGCCTTTGTTGATGCGACGGGTATCGACCTTTTGGCACCGTCGGTAGGTAACGTGCACGGTATGGTCAAATCAGGAAATCCAGCACTGAACCCGGGTCGCGTCGCTGATATTTTAGCGGCGACCAAAATACCACTGGTCCTTCATGGTGGTTCTGGTTCAACTGATGAAGATTTTAAAGCGGTCATCGCGGCGGGGATTTCAGTCATTCATATTAGTACTGAATTGAGGGTTGCGTATAGAAAGGGAATTGAAGACGCCTTTGCTGAGGATCCTGATCAATTGGCCCCCTATCGCTACCTTAATCAAGCGAAAACAAACGTAATGTTGAAGGTTGAAGACCGCATGAGGCTGTTTTGGGGCCTCAAATAGCTTATTTTTAAAGGCTTTTTGACATAATAGTTTTCATGTTGTATAACTGTGGATAACTCCTTGACCATCGAGGCTATTCCTAGTATCGTACTAGCGTTCTCCTTTGCGAGAGCTTTTTTAGTTTCGGAGTTTTGCGGAGCACATACCGCAACCTATGACATCATATATACTACCTAAGAAAGTTATTAAGCATCCGTTCTTAACGAACGTGTACAAGATTCTCATTATTGTTTATTCGTTCTATATTGCGTTTTCATCTCAGGTCTTTGCGCTTGAGGCGGACGCCCCTCTTGGCGGTCAGTCGTTTGCGCAGCTTCTGCTTGACGATACAGCCGCACTAGAACGATCGATGCGCCAGCGTGAAGACGAGCGTATCGCCAAGATTCGTGCCTACTATGCACGATATAACCTTCCCCTTCAGCACGAAGCTGAACACTTTGTCGAGTCGGCGGACAAGTACGACATTGACTGGCGTTTGGTTGCTGCGATCGGCTTTATCGAGTCGACCGGAGGTAAGTTCGCATGTAAGAATGCCAGCTACAGTGCCTTTGGATGGGGATCGTGTCAGATCGACTTTGATTCATATGCTGAATCAATTGACGTTATTTCGATGAACCTCGGTGGTCACAACCCGAACACCGCTCGGTTCTATGAAGACAAGACCGTCAAACAGATCCTTCAGGCCTACAACCCTGATCATATTCGTCCCGGCTATACCAAGATGGTAATGCGCCAGATGGATATTATTGATCAACAAGAGGTCTAACAAAAACACCACCCGTCGGGTGGTTTTTTGTTTTTTAGAATAATACGAGCTGATTGATCTTTACTTTTTTGACTTGTTTTTCTGATTTGTTTTTCACATTATCGAGGATCTTTTCTATTTTATAAGAAGCTGATTCTCCGATTGGCTGCCAGTCTATAAAGAAGTTAGTTCCAAGAATTTTGTTGTAGATTTCAACGTCTTGGTTTCGCATATTCTTTTTTTGGCCGGAATAGAATTCTGATTCGCTGAGATTAAGAACTTTTTTGAAGAGATTGACTCCCGTAAATCTTGCTTCAAATTCTTTGATCTTATCTTTCACATTAATACGTTTTCCCATGGCGTATGTTTTAAAGTTGCTTTGATTCCAAAATAAAACATTATCGTCTTATCGTCAATAATTTGTTCACATGTTAGGATATCAACACATGGTTCAGCAGCCTCAACCGAATAATTATATTGAACCTGACGTGCTTTTGGTTCATAAACCGATAGGTATCAGTTCATTTGATGTACTTCGTCGTTTGCGGCCTGTTTTGGGAACCAAGAAATTAGGTCACGCTGGCACCCTTGATCCCTTGGCTCGTGGACTCATGATTGTGGGGGTGAATGCTGGTACGAAAAAAATGACGAATTATCTGAAACTACCAAAGGTCTACCTTGCGGATATTGTTCTTGGCCGGTCAACCACGACAGGTGATGCCGAAGGTGAGATTACCCGCCAGACGATGATTGGTCCTGGTGATCTCGTATTAGCCGACGTAGACCAAGCTGTTCGCAGTATGGTGGGTACCCACACTTTGCCTGTACCCCGATATTCAGCGATCAAGGTCGACGGGAAGGCTCTGTACCGTTATGCCAGGGAAGGCAAAGAGCCACCACGTATTCCTGAAAAAGAAATGATCGTTACCGAGGCTCAGTTGATTGACCTCTATCATGGCGGCAAAGATACCTACCTAGCAAAGGTCAGATTAGGAGTCGATTCAGGTGCCTATGTGAGGACCCTGGCCGAGGAATTAGGTCGACAAATTGGCGATCTACCTGCCAGTCTTACAGGTCTGTATCGCGTGTCTATCGGACCCCACCTCGATCAAGAGGCCTTTCGACTAGAAGAATCATCAGAGAAGCCAGGGTTCATTCGTGCTATACTAGACCTGTTATTCGCTAAGCGCTCGTAACACCATGAATATTTTCTTTCAAACCAAGAACCTCGATCTGTATCAAGAAGCAAAAGATGCGATGGCTCATCGTATGGAGGGTCTCGGAAGATTCTTTCCTGGAGAAGCACACGCGTACCTCGATATCGAAAAGACAACCTCGAGTCACCATGGCGAGGATTTGTACTATGTTTCGATTCGTATTGAGGAGCCAGGAAATCAATACTTTACGGATGAATATCGGGCCGGGGTGAAAGATGCCTTTGATCATGCCTATGACGAAATGTTTCGTATGGTACGGTCAGATCGAAATAAGACCCGTGGCCTTGCCCGTCGAGCTGCCTCGAGGATGAAGAGAATATTTAAACGAAATTAATTTATGAGTACTCCTACTAAAACCGTATTATCATTACTCGGCATTGCCGTCATCGTCGTTGTCGTAATACTTCTTGCGACACCACGAGAGACTCATTCACCAACGAATGAAGATACGACCCTAACCACTACTGAATCAACCATGCACGCAACTGTTACCACTAATAAGGGAAGCTTTGAGCTTGAACTCTTTGCCGACCTTGCTCCTAATACCGTTACTAATTTTGTAAACCTCGCTGAAGAAGGATTTTACGAAGGTGTTAAGTTTCACCGCGTCATCGCTGGGTTTATGATCCAGGGTGGGGATCCGTTGACCAAGGATGATACCAAGGCGGCTTTTTGGGGGACGGGTGGTCCTGGATACCAGTTTGATGATGAAATTCACGCCGAGAATCAAAACGTGACCGGTACTATCTCGATGGCGAATGCTGGACCAAATACCAATGGATCACAGTTTTTCATTAATACGGCTGATAATGATTTCCTCGATATGAAACATACCGTATTCGGCAAGGTGGTGTCGGGGATGGAAGTGATCAAAGCCATCGAATCAGTTGAAACGGGACCAGGCGATCGACCGGTAGAGCCAGTCGTAATTGAATCGATTGTAATTGGAAGCTAACTATGAAGTTTTCGCGGGAAAAAATTCCAGAGAAGATCACAAGTGAAGGTCCTATCCCCGAAGGTGTTTCTCATGAGGTTACCCCAGAAGAGGAGGCGTTACTAGAGGACATGGAGGACTACTATCTGAAACATCCTTACAAGTAAAAATGGGCCGAATGGTCCATTTTTTTAAGATAAAAAGTCAATTACCTCCTCAAGCTCTTTTTCAGAGTTGATTGGGTACATGATGTCATCTATTTTAAACACAGGGAGGGTGAATTCCCCGTTCTTTTCTACGACCTCCTTTTTTATCTCAGGTGAGTCTTTCTCGTCTTGAGGGTTGATTTCTACTATCTCCACAGAGACGTGGGCTAAAGACTTTACCTTTTTTTCGGCCAGGTCACATGCATCACAGCTTGGGGCACGGTACAGAATTACCTTCTTCTTTTTCATCTTTTTGAATATTAAAATTTATTTTTTGTCTGTATTGCTCTCGATTAGGTTATACCAAAACAAACAACCCGTGCAAGCTAGCGGGCCTTGGGATGATGCACTGGCTGGTGCGGGTAGAGGTAGATGTGTCGGTGGTGGTAGAACCGTTCATACCCGATCATGGTCGAGGCGAGGAAGAAGATGCTCGAGATAATTGCAATCGGAGAAAAGACCAGAACGTTATGAATGACC
>ERZ795053.7509-NODE-7509-length-10484-cov-22.506856_pt1 | contig 10484 bp, 6 predicted proteins | sample MGYA00375137_ERZ795053 | MGnify/ENA primary metagenome ERZ795053 (study PRJEB30182, sample SAMN05720284) | activated sludge metagenome | isolation source: Anaerobic digester | place: Hong Kong | collected 2014-12-17 ... | reverse complement strand
CGCTACACCGGCACCCTGTCGGTAGCCGGTATGGAGTTGTCGATCATCGTGGCGCTGGCGCCGGGCGACGGCGGCTATGCCGGGACCATCGACATCCCGGAGCAAGGCGCGGCCGGCATTCCGCTGCACGACATCCGCGTCGACCTGCCGGTCGTCCACTTCGAGATGCTCGAGGGACCATCGCTGGCCGTCTTCGACGGTGAGTTGGCCGCCACTGGGGAGATCAGCGGCGCCTTCTTGCAGTCGGGCATCGAAGGCACCTTCGTGCTGGCGCCGGAAGCCACCGCGGCAGACGGCGCCGCGCAGCCGGCCACGCCGGGGCTGGGCGAGACCTACACCGACCCCGCCGGCCGCTACTCCGTGCCCATCCCGACCAACTGGACGTTGAGCGAAGGCGACGGCTATGTACTGCTCACGGACCCCGAGGAGAGCATCAAGATGTACCTGGTCGTGCTGCCAGGCACGGATCTGGCGCAGGCCACGCTGGACGGCTGGACGCTGGTCGATCCTACTTTTGACCTTCCCGTCGATGAGACGGTTGAGCCGCCGACAGGCGGCACGGTCGACGCGGTGCTCGTCACCACCTACGACACGGGCGACGACAATCGCATCCTGCAGGCGGTGGCGCAGGGCAAGGACGGCGACGCCTACCTGATCCTGATCGACGGGCAACTTGCCGGCCTGCAGAAGCGCAATGCCCAGGTCTCCATCGTCGGCTCCGGCTTCAAAATCCTGGCCGTCGAAGAGACGGATCTGAGCGAGGTCGAGCCGCTGCCGGTCGACACCGAGATCATCGCGTCGCTGGAGGAGTTCATTACAACCTATCTGGAAGCGTTCGGTATTCCGGGCGCTGTCGTCGGCATTGTCGAGAATGGCGAGGTGGTCTACAGCAAGGGCTTTGGCGTCGCCGACCCGGTCACGGGCGCGCCCATGGCGCCGGACACAAACGTCATGATCGGCTCGACGGGCAAGAGCCTGACGACGATGATGATGGGGACGCTGGTCGACGACGGCATCATGAGTTGGGACACGCCGGCCATCGAACTCTATCCTGCCTTCAAGGTCAAAGATCCGGCGCTGACTGAGCAGATCACCATGCGCAACCTGGTCTGCGCCTGTACCGGCGTCCCGCGCCGCGACCTGGAATTGATCCTCAACGCGGCGGAACAGACGGCGGAAGACACGGTGGCTTCGCTGGCCGATTTCGAGTTCTTCACCGACTTTGGCGAAGCGTTCCAGTACAGTAACCAGATGGTCGCCACCGCCGGCTACATTGCCGCCGATGCGGCCGAAGGCGGCGCCGCCGACCTGGAGACAGAATACGAGCAGGCGCTTCAGGAACGCATCCTCGATCCCATTGGCATGGAAAACACCACCGTTTCGTTCGATGCTGTGCGGGCGCGCGGCAACTATGCCACGCCGCACATGCTGATGTTGGAGAACACGTACGAGCCCATCTCCCTCGACGTCGAGGGCGTGCTGATCCCGGTCGCCCCGGCCGGTCTGCACTGGTCGACGCTGGAGGACATGACGAAGTACATGATCACCCAGTTGCAGGAGGGCGTTGCGCCCGACGGCACGCGCGTGGTCTCCGCCGAGAATCTCAAGGAAACCTGGAAGCCGCAGATCGCGCTCTCGAACGAGGCCAGCTATGGGCTTGGCTGGATTGTCACGGAGTACAAGGGCGTACCCGTCCTGACGCACGGCGGCAATACCATCGGCTTCACCTCCGGCTTCACCTTCCTGCCGGGCACGGACCTGGGCGTCGTTGTGCTCACCAATGGCCGCGCCACCAATCTGTTCAACGATGGTGTGGCCGGCCGCCTGCTGGAACTGGTCTATGACCAACCGGCCGAGGTCGCGCAGAATCTCGACTTCTATCTCGAACGCATGGACGAGCAGACCAGCGAGCTGACCGGCCAACTCATGGAGGAGATCGACGCGCAGGCGGTTGAGCCGTACCTGGGACGCTTCACCAATGAGGCGCTGGGCGCGATCGAGCTTTCGCTGGTCGACGGCACGCTCATGCTCGATGCCGGCGAGTTCGTGACGCAGCTCAAAGCCAAGATCGACGACGATGGCGAACTCGATGGCTACATGCAGATCGACCCGCCGCTGCAAGGCGCGCTCTACAGATTCGGGCTGGCCGAGGACGGCGCCAGCATCATCGTGCTTGGCGAGGGTGCGGTCAAGTATACGTTTGTTGTGGCGGAGTAGATCGAGTCTGGTACCGGAACGGAGACGCCGGGTGTGGTCGGGCAGCCTTGCCCGGCACATGCCCGGCGTCTCGTTTCTTTTACGTCCCTGTGGTGGCGCGATCTGGTCAGGCTATCACGGGGACCCAGGCGTCGCCGTGGTGCCCGGACGTGCGCTCACCTGGGCGGGCTGGACGGGCAGCCGGATCCATTGGTCGAAGAGCGTTGCCAGCGACGGGTCGGGCAAGTCGCGCAGATCTTGCAGCCACTGCGTCGAGTCGATGATTCCCCAGCGATACTTGCGCAGGTAGTTCTGCAGGAAGCGGTCGAAGCGGCGTTCGCCCAGCGCGTCGCGCACGCGGTCGTAGAAGAGCGCCCCCTTGCCGTAGACCACGGTCTCATATTGCGTGCCGTTGAGAAAGTCGGTCACGGGCTGGTTGACCGTGGTGTCCTGCTGTTTGGCCTTCAGGCCGTCCAGTGGCGTCTGCCAGCGCTGGACCAACAGGCGCTCGGCGTCGTCCGTGCCGCGCGTGGCCTCCATGTACAGGCGCATGGAAAACTCGGACAGCGCCTCGTCCAGCCATGGCTCCTTCACCGGGTCGTTGTGGACGATCTGATACCACCACTGGTGCGCCATCTCGTGCGCGGTCAGCAATTCCAACTTGTCGCGGAAGCGGGCGTAGGTCTCGATCCCTAACAGGATCGCCTGCGGGTACTCCATGCCGCGGAAGTTGATCGGCGCGGGCGCCACGCGCATATCGGTGAAGGGGTATTCGCCGAAGCGGTCGCTGTAGATGCGCAGCGCCTGCACAGCATATTTGAGCGCAGCCGTGCCCGCCGCTTCGCTGCCCGGTAGAAAGTAGCTGGTGACGCGCGTGCCATAGGCAGCGCCCGTGACGGACTGGAAGAGCGGGCTGGTGTGGATCAGGAATTCCCGCGACGGGCCGGTCACATAGGCATATTGTTGTTGCCCGTTACCGGCCGGCGCGGAAGAGACCTCGGTGCCGCTGGTCACGGCGACCCAGTCGGCGGGCAGAGTCAGCGTCACGGCAAAGAGCGAGGCCACGTTGAACGCCGCGTCGCCGCGTTCGGTACCCGTCTCCAGCCACCAGGAACCGGTGCCCAGCGTGCTGCCGGGCTGGTAGACGGCCAGCGAGGGGTAGAAGAGCGGCAGGCTGATCATCTGCTGGCTGCGCCCGAAGAGGGCATACATGGCCGGCTGGTCGGTCCACTTGGGGATCTCCAGCCGCCAGGTGAACTGCACCGTCACGTCGCGGCCGGGCAGCAGGGGACGATTCAGGTCGATACGAACCGCTGTGTTGTCGGCGGCATAGGTGAACGCCGTCGGGCTGCCGTCGACCAGCGCGCTCTGGATGACCATGGTTCCGCCGTAGAACTCCAGCATGGGGTAGAGGCGGAACATGAGATAGCTCCACGGGTCGCTGCTCGTGTTGGGCACGACCACCGACGCGCTGCCGGCCAGCTTGAGATCGTCGGGCGCGAGCGTGACGCTGATCGTGTAGCGCGGCACCGGCCCGAGATCGTCGAGATCCTTCTGGAATTCGGGCTTCAGCGCCGGGCGGTAGGCGGCGTAGGGGTCGGCACTGGCCGCGGCGTCGGCCCGCCCGCACGCGCCAAGCAGTACGAGCATGATGCCGAGCAGGCACAGGGCGGAGAGGAGCGAGAAGGCTCCAATGGGCAGGCGGGCGTGGTATGGGCGGCGTATGTTCATAGAGGAGAAGGTAAGGTTATCCACTTCGCGGAGCGAAGGGTCTATGCTATGCTGTCGAGAGTTTTGCCGCACCTGCCGTCTTTTTAGCACCTTTTGCGCCATGTTGCAAATAGGCTCGCAGCCGGCCCTGCTCGTAAGCGGCCTGTGACCGGTGTTGTGGTGCGGCAACCGGCAGCCGACAAAGAAGACGCAAGCACTGAATCGAATGCACAATGGGTAACACGACCTTTGTTTTATTGATACGCCACGGCGAGAATGAATTCGTCGCCACACACAAGCTGGCCGGCCGCACGCCGGGCGTCCGCCTCAACGACAAGGGGCGTGCCCAGGCGGAGGCGCTGGTCCAATATCTGGCCGGGCAGCCGATCCGGGCTGTCTACACAAGCCCGCTGGTGCGCTGCGTGGAGACGGCTACACCGCTGGCCGCCGCGCTCGAAGTGCCGGCTGTCGAGGACACGGCCTTTCTCGAGGTGGACTACGGCGAATGGCAGGGCGCCGATCTGCGCGAGCTGGCCAAGCTGCCGGCGTGGCAGCAGGTGCAGCACTTTCCAAGCACCTTCCGCTTTCCTGGCGGCGAGACGCTGCGCGAGGTGCAGGGCCGCGCCGTGGCCGGGCTGGAGGCGCTGCGCGACCGCCATCCCAACGAGGTCGTCGCCGTCTTTACGCACGGTGACGTGATCCGCACGACGTTGGCCCACTACCTGGGCGTGCCGCTGGATCTCTTCCAGCGTATCGCAATCAGCACGGCGTCTACGAGCATCTTGGCATTTCACGACGAACGGCCTATGATCCTGGGCATGAACTATCTGGCCGAGTTGCCGAAGTTCGAGATCAAGCAGCCGGAAGCCGCACCCGCCGAGGCCGTCAATGGTGCAGGCCAACCATAGGAAGTATCTGACCTCCAATGTGGGCGGCCAACAGCCCGGAGTGAGTTCATGGCTATGACGAAGTTCAAGTTCGACCTCAATCCCGTCGATTCCATCGTCGCTGATGCCGTCGGCGAACCTGGCCACCGGACCTTTTTCTTGCAGGGGCGGCGCGGCCGCGAGATTGTCAGCCTGACGCTGGAGAAGCAGGAAGTCAGCAATCTGGCGATCAGCGTGTTGCAGTTGCTCGAAGAGCTGGAAGAGAAATATCCGGACCTGCCGCCGGCCGCGCACCAGGATCGCGCGCTGCGTTCCGAGACGCCGTTTGAGCCGAACTTTCGCGTGTCGCAACTTATCATCGGTTACGACGAAGAAGACGACATGATCTGGCTGATCGCCAAGGCCATGGTCGCTGACGAGAGTGGCGCCATCGTTGATCCCGAGGATGAACGTGTGCCGGCAGCTCGCTTCGTCGCCTCGCGGTCGCAGATGCGTGCGCTCAGCGAGTATGCCCTGGAGGTCGTCGCCCGCGGCCGCCCCAATTGCCCGCTCTGCGGCCGTCCTATTGACCGCGAGGGTCACTTCTGCCCGCGCACCGACGGCCATGCCGTGCCGATTTCCGTCTAGCGGTAGCTTGGCTCCACTGGTCGATCTATGACAATTCGACTGACCGAAGAACAGGTGTTGGATGCGATTCGCCATGGCGACATGAGCGAGAAGGGGCTGTTACCCTACAGCTCGAACCACAGTTTCCTGGTCGTCGTCGAGCAGGGCGATCTGGCGCTCCCTGCCGTCTACAAGCCGCAGCGCGGCGAGACGCCGTTGTGGGATTTCGAGTGGGGCACGCTCTGCAAGCGCGAGACGGCCGCCTACGAGGTGAGCCGGGCGCTCGATTGGGGGCTCGTTCCGCCGACGGTGCTGCGTGACGGCACCCGCGGCATCGGCAGTGTGCAGTTCTTCGTGGATCACGACCAGGAAGCGCACTTCTTCACGGCCATCGAGGACGCCCGCTTCACTGACACATTTCGCCGCCTCGCGCTCTTCGACTTCGTCGTCAACAATGCTGACCGCAAGAGCGGGCACTGTCTAATCGGCAGCGACGGACGTGCCTGGGCCATCGACCACGGCATCTGTTTTCATACCGAGTACAAGCTGCGCACCGTCATCTGGGAGTTCAGTTGCGAGCCGGTCGGCGAAGCGTTGTTGACGGATCTGGCCCGGCTGAGCGATGATCTGCGCAACAGCAGCAGCGTCGCGGCGCGGCGGCTGGCCTCACTCGTCACCGAGGCGGAACTGGCCTCGATGCGCCGGCGTATCGACCTGCTTCTTCGCACCGGCGCCTATCCGGCGCCACCCGCCCACCGGCGCAATTACCCCTGGCCGCCCATCTAGCACCGGCGTATCGATGAAGTCACTACCAGGCAGCCTGTTGACCAGCACACCCAGTCCCCATTTGGAGGTTTCGTGAAAGCAGTTGTCATGGCCGGCGGCGAAGGATCCCGATTACGTCCCTTGACAATCGGCCGTCCCAAGCCCATGGTGCCGGTCGTCAACAAGGCCGTCATCGGCCACATCTTCGACCTGCTGAAATCGCACGGAATCACCGAGGTCGTGGTCACCCTGCGCTACATGGCGTCGGCCATCCAGGATTTCTACGACGACGGCAGCAGCATTGGCATGAAGATCACCTACACCGTGGAAGAGGCGCCGCTGGGCACGGCCGGCAGCGTCAAGAACGCGGCGCAATATCTCGACGATACCTTCATCGTCATCAGCGGCGACGCGCTCACCGATTTCAACCTCGAGGAGATCATTCGCGTTCACAAAGAGCGCAAGGCCACCGCCAGCATCACGCTGACACGCGTGCCCGACCCGCTGGAGTTCGGCGTAATCATGACCGGCGAAGACGGCCGCGTCACCCAGTTCCTGGAAAAGCCCTCGTGGGGCGAGGTCATCTCCGACACGGTCAACACCGGCCTCTACGTGCTGGAGCCGGAGGTGCTGGACCTCATCCCGGACAACGTGCCGCACGATTTCGCCAGCGAACTCTTCCCGCGTATGCTCGCCGAGCATATGGATCTCTATGGCTATGTCGCCGACGGCTACTGGTGCGACGTGGGCAACATCGGCGAGTACATGCGCGCCAACTCCGACGTGCTCTACGGCCGGCTGCGGCTTGCCGAGCCCATCGGCACGCACCTGGGCGGCGGCATCTGGGTGGGTGAAAATGTGGAGATCTCGCCCAGCGCCCAACTCTTCGGCCCCATCTATCTGGGCAACGAAGTCAAGATCAAGGGCGACGTTCGCATCTACGGGCCGGCGGTCATCCGTGACTACACGGTGGTCGACAACTACAACCGCATCGAGCGCAGCATCATCTGGCGCAACAATTATGTGGGCGAGTCGTGCGAGCTGCGCGGCGTCATCATCACGCGACAGTGCAGCGTCAAGGCGCAGGTCATCGCCTACGAGGGCGTGGTCATCGGCGACAATTGCGTCATCGGCGAGGGTGCGGTGCTGCATGCCAATGTCAAGCTCTGGCCGCACAAGGAGATCGAGGCCGGCGCCATGATCAAGGACAGCGTCATCTGGGGCAACCAGGGACGCCGCGCCCTCTTCAGCCGCTTTGGCGTCTCGGGCGTCGTCAACATCGACCTGACGCCGGAATTTGCCGCCAAGCTCAGCGCCGCGCTTGGCGCAACGCTGCCCAAAGGTAGTTTCGTCGCCATGAACCGCGACACGCACCGTAGCTCGCGCATGCTCAAGCGCGCGCTGGTCAGCGGGCTGCCCGGCACCGGCGTCAATGTCTGGGACCTGGGCAGCGTCGCCATCCCCGTGCTGCGCCACTTCGTGCGCCAGCGCAAGGACACCAGCTCCGGCATCCACGTGCGCCTGAGCCCCTTCGACCAGCGCGTCGTCGACATCCGCATCATCGACGGCCAGGGGCTGAACCAGAGCGGCTCGTCGGAGCGTGCCATCGAGCGCAACTTCTTCCGCGAGGACTTCCGCCGCGCCTTCCTCGACGAGATCGGCGTCATTGCCTACGCCCACGAGCCGATCACCGAGTACACCGACGACTTTATGCGCCACGTCGACGCGCAGCGCATCCGCGATTACGGCTTCAAGCTGGTCTGTGACTACTCGCACGGGCTGGCGGGCGACACGCTGGCCGATATCTTCAACGGGCTGGGTGTCGATGTCGTGCCGCTCAACGCGCGCATGGACGAAACCAAGCTGGCCATGCTCCAGGGCGAGTTCAAGGACAACCAGGCGAAGATGGGCAAGATCGTCCATGCCCTGGGCGCGCAGATGGGGGTACAGCTCGACGTCGGCGGCGAGAAGATCTTCCTGGTCGACGAGCAGGGGCAGGTGCTCGATGATGTCACGGCCGCGGCGCTGCTGCTGGAACTGGCGCTCTATGCCCACCCCGGCCGGCCCGTTGCGGTGCCCATCACCATGCCCAACGCGTTCGAGACGATCGCCGGCTGGCACGGTGCGCGCCTCTTCCGCATCCCGCAGAACCTGCACGGTCCCATGCACACCGCCAGCTATGTGGGCGTGCTGCTCATCGCCGACGGCGCCGGCAGCTTCATCTTCCCCGGCTTTCAGCCGGCGGTCGACGGCATGATGGCGACCGTGCGCCTGCTCGAATACCTGGCGATCCGCAAGATGCCCGTGAGCGAGATCGCCGCCTACCTGCCCAAATTCCGCATCGCCAAGGAGCCAGTCGACTGCCCCTGGGAAGCAAAGGGCATGGTGATGCGTGTGTTAATCGCCCGGCACCAGCAGCGCCAGGTCGACAAGATTGATGGCCTCAAGGTTCACCTCGACAACGGCGAATGGGTCCATCTGTCGCCGAACCCCGAAAAACCGCGCTTCGAGATCGTGGCCGAAGCCGGATCGGACGAGCGCGCCTGGGAGATCGTCGGCGAGTATCGCCGCATGATCGAGGAGATCGTCCACGAGTCCGGCATGGCCGGCAGCAGCAAGAAGGACGAATAGGCGGCGCCGTGCAGAGCTTGACGATTGAGACGCCCACGGCCGTGGATACCAGGCTGGCCGGCGAAGTGTTAGGGCGTAACGCACGCGGCGGCCAGGTGCTGGCGCTGCACGGCGATCTGGGTGCGGGCAAGACGACCTTCGTGCAAGGGCTGGCGGCCGGAATGGGTGTGCAGGCGCGTGTCACCAGCCCGACCTTTGTGCTGGTCAATGACTATGACGCCGGCCGCAACCTGCACCTGGTCCATGTGGACACCTATCGCCTCAGCGACAGCAGCGGCGACGCGCTCGACGATGCGGCGACCTTTGGCCTGGATGACTTCCTGGACGACCCGGATGCCGTCGTCGCCATCGAATGGGCCGAGCGGGTGGCGCCGCTGCTTCCGGCCGACCGTCTCGATGTGACGCTGTCGGGGGTGGAGGGCGCGCCGGATGGGCGTGTCATCCGCTTCCGCGCCGGCGGCCCGCAGAGCGAAGCCCTGCTTGCGGCGCTGGCCGAGTACGTCGCGGCAACAAAAAAGCCGGCGCCCACTCAATAGGCGCCGGCCTGCTTCTTCCCCTCAATCCAAATCCGGATTATCTGACAACCGCCGGCAGATAGAGCTTCTCCGGCAGGATCTCGTCGATGTCACCCACAGTCATGGTGACCTGCACCAGCACCGAGTCCACCGATGTATCGGACGGCAGCGAGACCAGCACCTCGCCCTGGTAGATGCCCGGCGCCAGCCCGGTCGGCACACCCGTGACCTGCAACGTGTCATTGGTGGACGAAAGTTGCAGCCACTGCTCGTCCGTCTCGGCCTGCCACGGGCCGTCGACGCAATTGACGCAGAGCACGTTGAGCACGGCCGGCGCCGGCGACTGGTTGCTGTCGGCCGCTTCCATCCACACCGAGGGCGGCGTCACATTCAGTTCGGTGCGCAATTGGCCGGCGGCCGGCTGGTAACTGAGCGCGCCGGTCTGCGTATGTAGATCCTGCGGTGTGCTGAAGGCGCCGCTATCGTCGACGAAGCGCGCCTGGATGCCGTGGTTGCGCAAATAGTCGCCAGGCGCCTGCCACTGTAACGGTGCGCTGGCCGGCACAGGGGGCGTGTACAGGCTCACTGCGTCGGCGTCGACCGCTACGGGGCCAATGCGCTCGAAGTAGAACATGATGCTGGTAGCCGTAGCGCTGGCGGGATCGTAGGGGACGGCGAACTCCTGGTACTCGCCCGGTGTCGTGAAATCGACGCCGCGCACGGTCTTCGACGCGACTTCGCGGCCGTCCACCACCACGCGCAGCCGCAGCACATCCTTCGCCGACGAGTTATCGGCAACTTTGACGCGGAAATATGCCACGCCCGGCGATGTGGCAAGGTGGCCGCTCGTCCAGACGGTGGCCATGGTGGTGCCGGAGCCGGGTTGCAGACGCGCGCACGTCCCACCTACGGCTGTCGGGTCATCCGTCGTCTGCGCCGATCCGGTGTAAACGGCGAAGGTCGGGTCGCTGTTGTCGCCCACCCAGCCCATGCTGAACTGCACCTTGGGCCAAGTGCCGGCGTCGATGCGGTTCAACCGGAAGCCGCTCTCGACCTGACTGGCGCCGTCGAAGGAAAGCTGGCTGCTGGGCAGCGCGCTGCCCAGGTAGATCGTGTCAGAGGCAAGCGCCGTGCGACCGAGCGCATCGCGCGTCTTGACGTAGACGCTCTTCCA
>ERZ795053.7508-NODE-7508-length-10485-cov-4.677948_pt1 | contig 10485 bp, 3 predicted proteins | sample MGYA00375137_ERZ795053 | MGnify/ENA primary metagenome ERZ795053 (study PRJEB30182, sample SAMN05720284) | activated sludge metagenome | isolation source: Anaerobic digester | place: Hong Kong | collected 2014-12-17 ... | reverse complement strand
CTCCACTCGGCTAAAGGTCTGCTTCAGACGCGCCAGCGCTTCCTGTCCGCCTTCGCCGCCAACCTCGATCTGCGAGGCGGGCAGCGAGGCCACCAGCAGCACGCCGGGGCTGGCCTTCACCGCCTCGGTCAGCGACTGTACGAAGGACAGGTTCGCGTCGAACGACCCGGACGGCAGACCCTCGACCTTGTAGATCTGGCGCAGGTAGGCGACCCACTCGTCGATCAGGATCAGCGCGGGCGCGTACTTCTTGAACAGCGCCTCAAGGAGGTTCGACCCCGGCGCGATCCCGCGCTCGTCGTTCTCGGCCAGCATCTCGAACGCCTCGGCGCCGCCCAGCTGCCACGCCAGTTCGCCCCAGGTCGTTCGGATCTTCCGACCGCCCTCCAGCGAGATCACGTCCTGGGGTCCGCGCGACGTGCCGACCAGCACCGCCCGATTGACCTTCGCCGGCACCGCCAGCCCGTTCCGCGACATCAGCTGGTCGAGCCCGGGGAGGTCCTCCACCGGCGTTCCGCCCACCATGTGGTAAAGTGCCAGCATCGAGTGGGTCTTGCCGCCGCCGAAGTTCGTCTGCAACTCGACCACCGGATCGCCGCCGCCGCCGCTCAGCCGCTTGGCTGCGCCGACCAACAGCGTGCTCAGGCCCTCGGTCAGATAGGTGCGGGCGAAGAACTCGCGCGGGTTGCGATACTCGGACGGCGCGCTGCCGTTGTGGACCTTGGCGAGGTCGGCCGCGAACTCGGCCTGCTGGAACTCGCCAGTGGCCACGTCCTGGTGCGGCTCGACCACGTCCCGCCATGGCAACAGCCCGCCGACCGTCTCGACCGAGATGTCGAGCCGCGCCGTCTTCCGCCGCTCCTCGTTCCGCGCCAGCTCTGTGAACTTCGTCCGCAGGATCGTGTCGCGCATCTTGCCCAGCTCGGCCGCGACCTCGCCGGCGCTGATCGCCTCCATCAGCCGCCGCATGCTGTCGAGCGCGCGCTCGGCGTCGTCATAGGTGAAGGTGCCGTTGTGCGAGAGCTTGTTGCGTACCTCGACCAGCTCGTTGACGATCGAACGCTCGGCGCGGCCCAGAACGGCCTTGAACGCGTCCATCCAGAACCGGTCCATCGCGTTCAGAAGCGCGGCCTGGTCCCACACGATCCTGCCGTTGGAATCCGGGCGCAGGCCGGGCAGCTTTTCCACCACCTGAACCTGCCAATGGCCCTGCAGCGAGCTTTCCAGCCGCTTCTCGACGAAGGGGATCAGCGCCTCGGGCAGCAATTCCATGCCCTCGAACACATGCTGACGGGTAGACTTGGCCATCTCGGAAACCCTTACAGTTCAAATCGTGCTTGCCGGTTTCGCCCTTCCAGCGAAACCGTGGCGGCCATCTGGCTCAGCTCGGACCAGTCGGCGATCAGGGCGTTGTAGACGGTGGCCTCGGACGCCTCGCGCCGCTTGTTGGCGGCGATGTCGTAGAGGCAGTAGGCCAGATCCTTCACCGCCTCGGCCTGGGGTCCGAAGCGCTTGAGCAGCGCGGCGGTGTCGTGCGACAGGCCCTCCTTCTCGTGCAGGCGCACGAGGTGCTGCAGGCATTCCCAGACGGTCAGATGCCCGTCCTCCTCGGGCGCCCAGTCGGGGTCGAGCTCGTCGCGTTTCAGCAGCCGCACCTTGCCCGCCGCGCTTTCGACGATCCCGGCGTGCTTCGCGCTGTCGACCGAGATACCGCGGGCGCGAGCGAGGCTGTCGGCGGCGCCAAAGTCCCCCTTTCCCATGCCGTTCTGCTCGAACCAGGTGATGGCGAAACGGGTGTCGGCGTCGAACTCGCCCTGGATGCCGCCGAGATACTCGTCGAGCTCGGCATTGATCAGCTGCAGCGCGGTCTTGACCGTCATCGGGCTGTCGTCGGCCTCGAGCACGGCGGTGTAGCGCGAGAAGACGCCCATGCCGGGGCCGATAGCAGCTTGAGGCATATCGGCAGGCGACAAATTTGCCGCTTGAAGCTTCGAGATCGCCGACGGCAACTCCGACCTTAAGAAACGCAAAAACTCTGATCGAGTTATCGATGTTTCAGCCTCTGATCTTTGGCGACAGACAAGAACGACTGAGCTGGCAAGTGCATTGCTGCCTATTGCTCTTGTTCGCACCTCACGCTCAGTTCGAACGGGCCATGTGGCAACGATGGAGTATCCTGCAGAAATTACTGCATCAAGGAAGGTCGCCCAGCCGGTGCTAGATACCCCTTCGCTCTCTATCTCGCTTTGTTTAAAGGCATAATAGATAGTAGCGGGAAACTCTTTGGAGGATGTGCTTGCCAGTCTAGCCATAGCTGACTTCATACCGCGAAGGAAAAATGCATCAGCCTCAGAAGCTCCTCCGTGCCGCACCCGGTCCGCTACCAGTTCATCAGATTTTGGCACAGAGATTGTTGAGAACAAGGCGGGATACGTATCTTTGAGGTTCCTCCGCAGCCAAATATAGAAGAAGTCAGAAATGTCAGCATACGGAACGTTGTCGTAGTAAGGTGGATCAGTAGATATCAGTGCGCCAGAAATCACTTTTTCCGGTTTAGCTGCATCGGATTGAAAACATTCGCCATCGCCGGCAAAATTCATACCCTCAAGACCGCTTGCGATGCTGCTCGACATTCCAGAAAAGCTAATCATCTCCGAAAAAGGATTTATTTCAACAAAGTCCCATGTCATCGAAATTGCCTGCCTAGAAAAAAGCTGCCTGACATTTTGATTGATTGGGTTCCATCCGCACAATGTACTTCCATAATCGGCAATTTTATCGAGACAAAAGCTTAGGTAAGTGCGTACGGCATCAGCATACGCCGCACTTCCAGAGCCGCCCTCTCTCAACGGAGTTGCGTCTGATTTCCCAAAGGACCGAACCGCATCTTCCTCAATAGTTTGATGAACTTCAGCGATGGCTGTGCAAAACTCGTCGAGAACCAATATCTGTCGATCTGTAAAGAGTTCGCCAAACTCCCGAAAACCATAGCCTCCGACTCCGACGTACTGGGGGTGAGTTGGAAGTTCTAGGGTCGGTCGAGCGCGAGGGGGGACTGAATGCGCCAAATCCTCATCTTGCTGACTTGGGCTAGAATAGGATTTTGAGCGACCAGATTTAGTTACAATTGCCATAATTTTCGCTCCAAGCCTCTTTGACTGAGAGCAAGCCTTTACGTATTGTGGAGTAATAGCGGCCCCCGAAAGCAGACAGACAAAATTTGCCCCACGACCGGCCTTGGTGCCAGCTTTCGCTTGTTCAATTTCTGCCTTGCTTGGCTTACGATTTACTCGAAATGTTACACGCTTACCCTGGATATCAACAACTGGCTCAACAATAACTTCTTGGCCTTTTTTTTGACTAAGCACGAAGCTGGACGCAATAGGTACTGGCGCATCAGAAAAGGCAGGATCAGGACTTGGAACGGTTCGAACCCAAATCCATCCCAGGACAGGTTGTGCCGATTTCTGAAGGCGGTCAGAATCGAAATATTTCCCAACTCGCGAGTAGGCGACCTTTTGGACCTTCTCTGCATAATAGCGAATGTCTTCAGCCAGCCCATCGCTTCCTTGATAAAAGCTTCTGTCGCGTGGAGCGGGGTGGACCGGCGGCTTGTTTACAAAGCGAGGCGGTATTTCGAACATGGCTTTACCGATCATTACGGCAACCGGATTCAGGTCGCTACCATAGGTCTTTAGGCCAAGCCGTTGAGCTTCAATCGGCAGTGCTCCACCTCCAGAAAATGGATCGTGAAAGGGTGGAAGATGTCCGCCGCAACATTTTTCCATCTCTTCTCTGGCGGACTTTAAAACCATGGCATCAGATTGGCTCTCCCAAGCGCATAGAGCCTCGATGATGCGAAAGAGCCGCTCGCGCTCTTTCTGCACATCACTTTCGGATGGGAACTTGTCCGGATGTTCTGACGGATCATCAATCATTTGAGCGAAGATAATTGCGCGCGCGGCCGTTACCGGACGGCGTGCCCACCATTGGTGAAGCGAACGAGAATGGCCTTTGAGGAAAGGGCTACTCTTTTCCTTTGAAGCTGCGACGTTGATTGCGTCGAGCGGAAGCGCGACCTCAATGAGCTTTTTCTTGTAAGGCTGCGTCATTTGGGAACCTCCGCCCGCTCGAGCAGGCTCTTGATGCTGAACTGAATGGCGTTGTGCTCGAACGGCGGTTCGCGCGAGTCGAGCGCGCCGCGGACGTAGCGCGGCTCGCGGGCGAAGCCGTTCTCGACCTGGACGACGGCCAGGATGAACTTGTCAGGCTCGTGCAGCGAGGTGATGACCTCCTGCCGGGTGATCATCACCGTGTCGGCCCCGTCGATGCGGCCCTTGACCTCGATGAAGCGCAGATGGTCCGCCTTGGGGTCGTAGGAGGCGATGTCGTAGCCGACCTTCTGGGCGGAGACATCGGTGGGCGTGTTGCCGAGCGTGCGCTCAACGGCCATGACCGCCTCCATCGCCGCGATCTCGATCTTGCGCCGGGCGACGGGATCCTCGGAGAAGCCGTTCGCGGTTTCGGCGAGCTCGTCGGCCGGCGCGCGCGCAATCAGAAGGCCGCGCGGGATGACGACCATGCCGCCGCGCACGCGGGGTGGCTGGGCGGAGATGAAGCGTTCCTGATCGAGCGCCTCCAGCCGGCGCTTCAGACGCTCAGCCAGCTCTTCGGCCCGACGCTGGGCGTTCTGCCAGTTGAGCCGCGTCTTTTTGCCCGCGCGCTCTTCCTCCTTCAGCTCGAAGGCGCGCGCGTCCCAGTAGTTGATCTCCTTCTTGAGGCGCGCCTTCACCTCCTGCTCGACCTTGTCGATCTCGGGGATGCGGCGTGCCTTGACCTCTGCGACGTGCTTCTGGGCGAGCTCGACCGTGGCGAAACGGACGGCGGTCTTTTCGAGGTCGGTGAGCAGCCAGTCGGCCTGCAGCAGATCCTCGACGCGCGCAATCTCTTCGGGGCGCGCCGGGCGAAGATTCAGGTGGGGCGCGATGCCGGCATTGGTCGCGGCGCCGTTTCGGTCGATCGCGGCGAACTGCAGACGCTCCGAGACGATGTGAGGCTTGCCCGTCGCCGTGGGGCGTCCGTCCTGAACGCTGTGCTCGAGCAGGAACAGCGCCGCAATCTCCTCTCCCGGATCGGTGTCATCGACCAGGATCGCCCCGCGTTTCATGAGGTGGTCGTACTGTTCACGCACGAGGCTGATCACAGCCTCGAGCAGCGGGTGGCCCGGGCAGACGAAGGCCGCGACAGGCTGCTGGTTGATCTTGCTCTTCTCGAAGCAGATGCGCTCGTACTTCTTCTGGATCGGTGCGCCGCTGCCGATCTGGCGATCGCGCTCGCGGATGCTGAGCGGGACGTGCGTGATTTCCCAGCGCCCTTCCTCGCGGCGCTTGATCTGGCCGCCGAGGTGCTTGAACGCCTCGACGAAGAAGCTCTGGATGTGATGAGGCTGGAGACGCTGCGCCTCGGCTCGTTCCATCTCGATCCGCAACTCATGCACGCGGGTCGCAGGCATGGTGTCGTTAGTCAGCTGTCGGCGCTGAAGCAGATCTAGGAGATGCTGTTGATCAACTGCGCCATCGACGGCCTGGAACAGCTTGGCCTTCACGTCTTCCTGCTCGCCATACTGGATAGCCTGCACGAGCAGATCGCGCAGCGCCGTTCCCTCGAACAGTTCACCCAGCACGTCGTAGACGCGGCCCCCCAAGGCCTCCCGAGCCGCTTCGAGCTTCTCGAGAAGTCGCGCGTACACCTCGCCTTCACGGGTGTCCGCGGCAACGAGGTTCCAAAGATGGCATACCTCAGTCTGGCCAATCCGGTGAATTCGGCCGAACCGCTGCTCGATCTTGTTCGGGTTCCACGGCAGGTCGTAGTTGACCATCAGATGGCCGCGCTGAAGGTTCACGCCTTCTCCTGCAGCATCGTTCGCGATCAGGACCAGCATGTCCCGATCCTGCATGAAACGCTCAACGACCTTGCGACGCTCCTCCCGCGTGACGCCGCCATGGATGACCTCGACGGCGTTCGGTTTCCCGAGCCGCGCGCGGATCTTTTCCAGCAGGTAGTGCAAAGTGTCCTTGGGCTCGGTGAAGATGATCAGCTTCCGGCGGTTTCCGTCGCTGTCGATCATGAGTTCATCGTCGAGAATACGGTCGAGCTGGGTCCACTTGGTGTCCTTGCCCGAGCGCAGGACGTCGAGCGCCATGATTTCCAGCCCCTTGAGGGTTTGGACCTCGATCTCGAGCTGCTCGACGGTTTCGGCCGTCGTGGCACCGGTTGAGATCAGATCCTCGATTTCGTCGACCTCGTCCTGCCCGAATTCATCGATGTTTTTCAGCACCTCCTCCGAAACGTCCGGCGCCCCGAAAGCGGCGCGGCCACCCTTGCGCGCAAGCCTGGCTTCTGCCAGTTCCGCCTCCAGCCGTTCCCGCCGGCGTTTCAGCGACTGGTAGATTGCGGCAGGGGACGATGCGAGCCGTCGCTGAAGGATCTGGAGCGCGAAGCCGACATTGTTGCGCTTCTTACCGTCCTGCTCGGCGAACCGCTGCACGCGGTTCATTTCGGTTCGAACGTACTCGGTGACGGCGCTGTAGAGCGCGGCCTCTTCGGGAGAGAGATCGTATTTGACCGTGTAGGCCCTTCGCTCCGGGAACAGGGGTCTACCATCGAACTTCAGCAGTTCTTCCTTCGTCAGGCGGCGCATCATGTCTGCGCTGTCCGCGTAGTGGACGCCGTCACGGAAACGGCCCTCGAAGCGGTCGCCGTCGAGCAGCGCCATGAAGAGCTGGAAGTCCTCCTCCTTGCCATTGTGCGGCGTGGCGGACATCAGCAGCAAATGCCGGCAGACCTGACCAAGCTGTTGTCCCAGCTGGTAGCGCTTGGTGTATTTGACATCTCCGCCGAAGTAGCTCGCCGACATCCGGTGAGCTTCGTCGCAGATGATCAAGTCCCATTCCGTGGACGAGGCGAGCTTCTGCTGGAGATCCTCGTTCCGCGCGAGAACATCCAGGCGAGCGATCAGCCGGTTGCGGTCATTGAAGACGTTGCCCGAACGCGAGGTCTCGATCATGTCGCGGGAAAGAATGTCGAACTCGAGCGAGAACTTCTCTCCCAGCTCGTCCTGCCATTGCTCGACGAGGCTGCCGGGCGCAACGACCAGACAGCGTTCGAGATCGCTACGCGCGATCAGCTCCTTGATCAGCAGCCCCGCCATGATGGTCTTGCCGGCTCCCGGATCGTCGGCAAGCAGGAAGCGAAGCGGCTGCCGCGGCAGCATTTCGCCGTAGACGGCCGTGATCTGATGCGGAAGCGGGTCGACGAGGCTCGTGTGGATCGCCAGATACGGATCGAAGTAATGTGCGAGCTTGATCCGGTTCGCTTCGGTGACAAGCCGCAGAAGGCTCGCATCGGCATCGAAAGACCATGCCCGGCCTCGCTGCTCGACAGCGAGACGATGCTCGTCATCGCGATAGAGCGTCGTCTCCGAGACGCTGCCGCCTGGAATTCGGTAGACGAGGTTGATCGCTTGATCCCCGATCCATTCGACCGACACTGCTTCGACGGTCTGGTTCGGGACTACGCCGGCAATCGACGCTCCATTCCTAATGTCTTCGAGCTTGGTCACGAGGCAACCTCGCAGAACTTTGGCAGCAGCCGGGGTTCGAGCCGATGGTCGTGAATGCCGGGACGCTTGTGAATGGCATCCATTCAGGCAGCCTCCTCTGCATCGGGATCTGGCAAGTCGAAACCGTCGTCATCCTGCGGGACGTCTTCGCCTTCCTCGGGCGCGGCGTCGGAACGCGTGATGGCGTGGCCAGTGGCGCGCGAGATCATAGCCAGCAGCCGCGTCTCGCGATTCGCCATGAAGCCCGCGAAATCGTCGGAGCGCAGGAGGGTGGGATCCATCGCGTGCGAGGCGAGGTATTCGTCGAGTGCGTCGCGAGAGATGGGTGGCGTGTCCTTCCCGCCCATCTCGAGCCGCTCCAGGTAGACCGACGGCGCGACGCCGCCGAGAATTCGGTTCGTCTTGTAGCTGAGCGGTGTCTTGTTGATGACGGTGTCGAAGACCTTGGGTTCGATCTTCTGTTTCTTGCACCAGTCCTGGGGGAAGATGTGATGGATATCGACATATTCGTCGAAGAACACCGTGTCCTTGAAGTGCTGTCCCGAGCGGAGATCCCGCGCGCCTTCAGCCATCAGCAGGGCGTGGATACCCTTGTAGGCGGCGGACAGGCGCGTGCGCAGGGTGCGTAGCCTCTCGGGGCGGAAGCGCCCGTCGGTGATTGTGCTGGGCTCAGGTCCGCCGTCGAGCCAGGCGGGAACTTCCAAAACATCCTTGGCAAACCGGGACTCAATAGCCGAACCGTAGAGCTCGCCGAAGATACCACACCAGAACCAGCGGGCGAGTTGGTCACGCACGGCAGCATGATCAAACTTGGGTCCGATCATCGCGAGGATCGCAGCGAAGGGGACAAGCTGGCCCTGATAGGGCAGGTCGAGGACCCGGTAGATGTGGTTTTGGCGGAGGAAACGGGCCGCCGTCTTGAACCCTTCCTCGACTGCGCCGCGGTGTTTCAGGTAGGCGTCGAGCGGCAGATCAAGCAGAGACTGGCGGGTGGCGCGGACGGCAGACAGTTCCGAATCCTTGCGCCCCGCGGCAATTTCAGCCGCGCGGTTCTCGACGCCGTGCAGGAGCGCGATGGCCTGAAGCACGTCGGTCGCGGCGACCTTCTCGAGGACGCCGAACTTCTGCTCAGCTGCGCGGCCGTAGAGCTGGAGCCTGGTCTGCAGTCCCGGCTTACCGTCAGCGCCTAGCCAGTCGTCGCGCAAGCGATGGCCGCGTGCCGCATACATCGCGGTGACAAGTTCGAAGGCGTCGAGGGGTTTGCCACCGGTGTTCACCTTTTCGAAGACCAGACAGACTGCCTCATGCGAAGTGTCAGGGCTCAGCGCGATCACCGGCAGCTGGTAGGACTTGAAGTTCTGAAGGACGCTTTCGTTAAACGCCTTGAAGAACTCGGTCTTTTCCAACTCGCCCTTCTGGGTCCAGTAGGTCCAGAATCCCATCATCCAGTTCATCGAATCGAATACCTGGTTGAGAGGAAACATCAGGTTTTCGTACTCGAGCTCAGGTGTTGAAAGGTCGAGTTCAATCTTGCGGTCGAAGTCGGACTTGATCCGCCGATCTTCAGGTACGGAGACGATCGCATTCTCTCGGTCCTCGGACGCGTCCATGGACTTCCGCATGTCGATGTAGAACCATCGCTTCACGAGCTTGAGGCGAGACGTGACAGTCTGCACCACCTCGCGGCGCAGGCAGGTCTGATAAAGTGAGGTCATGCGCTGCTGGCCATCCAGCAGAAGCTGATCCGGTGCGCCATCGCCAACAGCCCCATCGGCACCTTGGATCGGTCGACGAGCAAATGTGTCCGCGGCGCCTGGCTTGACCTCGAGGGTCATCAGGGCGCCTACCGGAAACGCTTGCGAGATCGAGGCGATCAGTCCCTTGATCCGTTCTTCGTCCCAGACCCAACTGCGCTGGAAGTCTGGTAACTGGATCTTGCCGTTCCCGCACTGGCGCAGGAGCTCCTCGAGGCTGACCGGATTGGTCTTGAATGCCGCTTGCTTACCCAATCTCACACTCCTCGAATGTTCTTGCCAGCCTTCGGCTAAGGATCCGTCGTTTCTGGATACACCCTCTCATGCCGTGGCCTCCCGAGCACCGTGTACTGGAATGCCACTGATGATCTCATCGCGATTGATGAGGACGATCTGCTGATCCTGTGGTGCGCGCGCCTCGGGCGCGGTATCGAGCCCGAGACGCTTGAGCGCATAGTAGAGCAACGCGCGACGAACCTTGATCTTCGCTTTGCCGGCGCGCATGCCGTAGTCGAGCGCGATGACCTTCGCCTGCGTCTCCGAGAGGTCGGGGTGGGGGCCGACCTCCAGAGTGACCTCAGAGTGCCAGTCGCGGTCATTCTCGGCCGACGTTTCGCTCTCCCGCGATCCTCGGATGTCGAGGATCCGTGAAAGCAGGAAGTCCTTGAAGCAGTCGTCGGTCAGGCAGAACGCCCGCGTATGCCAACGGAAGCCGTCAAACGCGATGGCGTGGGGCTCGATCCAGCGCCAGCGCGGCTCCGGACTGGACAGTGACTGGTACTTCACCTCGACCGCCTCTGACCGGCGTATGGCGCCAACGATCGAGCGGAGCGTCACCGGGTTGACGCCACGTACTGGCGTCGGGGCGGACGCGTAGGGCGGGAGATTGGCTATCCAGGAGTCCTCCCGGTCGAGGATCCCGTCAGAGAGTGAGCGTAGCTGCGCGAGGTAGCGGCTCGCATCGGGCTCGAGGAACTGTGGCTTGAAGCCTGAGCCGCGGACATAGGTCCGCGCGCTCTTGTCGTAGACCATGTTGTCCGGCGCGAAGCCGATGTAGCGGTTCAGGTCGGTGGACGCCTGGTTCACCGAGACCCCGAACTGGTCCATCAG
>ERZ795053.7507-NODE-7507-length-10488-cov-4.560242_pt1 | contig 10488 bp, 12 predicted proteins | sample MGYA00375137_ERZ795053 | MGnify/ENA primary metagenome ERZ795053 (study PRJEB30182, sample SAMN05720284) | activated sludge metagenome | isolation source: Anaerobic digester | place: Hong Kong | collected 2014-12-17 ... | reverse complement strand
AAATCTTCAAACATATCTTCTAAAGAATCAAATGCTTTAAGGTTTTTTCCTTCTTCTGCTTCATGAATAGCTTTTAGAGTTTTTTTATTATATGTTCTAGATTTAAAAGTTTCATGTAAACTATCTATAACAAATTCTTTCATAGAAACTCCAAGTAAAGTTGCAGCAGTTTTAAGTTTTTTATGCTCTTTATTTGGAAGATCTATAGTGATTCTTATATTTTTTGTAGACATAAAAATACTCCTTAATCTTTTTTCTTTTATTTTATCATAATACTGAAACACTGCAAAGCGTAAAAATTAAACAATTTTAAAATTTTTCGTAAGCTTTTAGCAAAGAATGTTTTGTATTGCAGAAGAAGTTACTTTTTCTAAAATATCTTAAAATTTTTACCATGTAGAGATAGCAGAATTTAGGCAAGGCCTTTTATAAATATTTGGTTTATTAATAAATATTCCAATATATGTTATGAGTTGAAACTATGGTGGAATTTTCTTTTTTTACAAAAGAATTTGTGCTTTAGTGTTTTTAAGCTAAAAAGAATCCTATTAGGTTTTTAATATTTTTTCTTTAAACTCTTTATAATAAGAGTTTAATGAGATCTGTCTTGCTTATTGAGTTATAGGAAGTTGTTCTATAACTCATAATTTGTTATAATCTGAGTTATAGAAACCAAAGGTATACATCATGAAATGGAATTGGCAACTGTCTAATTGGCCACAGTTTATTTTTGATTCCAATGCTGTTTTGCAACTTGAAAAAGAATTTTTGATAAATGTTGGAAAATCAGCAGCTTTTTTAAAAAGTATAACCCCTCAAGACCGTCAGCAATTTATCATTGAAATATTAACCGCAGAAGGTTCCGAAAGTTCAAAAATTGAAGCGGAGCTATTGAATCGTGAAAGTTTGCAGTCGTCGATTAAAAAGCACTTTGGATTGAAAGATTCAAATATTAAAAGTTCTGAAAAAGAAATAGGTATGGCTCATTTGCTTTGTGAAATATATGATACCTTTGATAAGCCTTTAACTCATGAGATGCTTTATAAATGGCATTCAATGCTAATAGGGTCTTCTAATAAAGGTATTGAAGTAGGTCAATATCGCTCCCATAATGAACCGATGCAAATTGTTTCTAATAGATATAATGAGGGAAAAGTATTTTTTGAAGCTCCTCCTTCAAAAGATGTTTATAGGGAAATGAATCGCTTTATTCAATGGTTCAATCAAAATAAAAGATTGGGATCAATTTTTGATCGTGCAGCTGTTTGTCATGTGTACTTTGAGAGTATTCATCCATTTGAAGATGGTAATGGAAGAATAGGAAGAGCTTTAATTGAAAAAATGTTGTCTCAAAGTATTGGAAATCCAATTCTGATTGCTGTTTCAAAAATACTCGAAAAATATAAAAAAGACTACTACTATCAGCTTGGGAAGTGTAACCAAACCCTGGATATTCGTGAATGGGTAGAGTTTTTTTCTAAGATGATACTTTTGGCTCAAAAGGATTCAAATGAATTATTATTTTTTGTGATTGAAAAAGCCAAACTTATGTCGAGATTATCAAGTCTTCTCAATCAAAGACAGGAAAAGGTTTTGCTCAGAATGTTCAAGGAAGGGGTAGAAGGTTTTAAAGGTGGTCTTAGTGCTAACAATTATATGAAAATTACTAATACTTCCAGAGCTACTGCAACTCGTGATTTGTCTGATTTAGTAGAAATGGGGGCGTTATTTAAAACAGGTCAATTGCGTCATACTAGATATTGGCTCAATATTGAAAAAAGTTCGTAACGTAACCAGTGTCCGGAGTTATTGAAAATAAAGTGGCTCAGTACTAACTTAGCCGCTTTTTTATTGATGGTATTATGATTTTTAATTAATCTTAAATATAAATTATTTAAGGTAAAAATATGCCGGAAATCAGTCGTTTTTTAGGAATAGTTATTGCGATGTTTTATAAAGATCATAATCCACCGCATTTTCACGTTCGATATAATCAGTATAAAGCAATTATTTCAATTAACGATTTAGCTGTTCTCGAAGGAAATTTACCTCCGAAGGTTTTAGGCTTAGTGATTGAATGGGCTAGCTTGCATCGTAGCGAATTAGCTGAAGATTGGAAATTGGCAGAAGAACTTGCCGAACTAAAAAAGATTCCGCCATTGGAGTAATCATGTTAATCGATATTGTTGAAGTAAAAGTTCTAAAAAATTATCAATTATTTCTTCGTTTTGAAGATGGAGTGGAAGGCGTGATTGATATTTCTAAATTGATACCTTTTCAAGGGGTTTTTTGTGATTTAAAAGACTTGAATTATTTTGCTTCCGTTAAGCTTGATAAAGAATTAGGTACTATTGTTTGGGATAATGGAGCCGATTTGTCTTCAAGCTTTTTATATTCGTGTATTTTTAAGGTAGCTTAATATGTATAAAATAAATTTTTTAGAGAAACTTAATGAATTAAAACGTCTCAATTTGAACTCTTATGAATACGTCATAACCGTTGGAGGTCCTTTAGCTAACAGGAATCTTAGAGAAGCAAATGATAAGGATTTAAAGGATATTCAACTTATTGAGCAATATTCACTAAAAGACTAAGTTTTTTTAAGAAGAAGTTTTTTAAGAACATGTCTGTTTAATTTAAAATATGATTTTTGCCACAATTTTGCCATACTGAACTACAAAAAGTGATAATTTTTCGTAAAACTCTACAAAAAAAATACTTCTAAACTATTAATTTTCTTGTTGTTATATTCTGTAACTTGTTGTGAATTATTGAGTTAAGCTTGACTGTTAATCAATTGGTTGCTGGTTGAAATCCAGCATCTGGAGTTATTGAAAATAAAGTGGCTAAGTATTAACTTAGCCGCTTTTTTTGTTTCAATGGATATGATTATTCTAATACTCCATCAGAAATTGAAATTTTTTTTGAATTAGGTTTTGTGATTTCTTTTTGTAAGATAAACATTCCTAGCAAGTTTATGATAACTAAAGCTCCTCCTGATAGAGACATGATTAAAAGGGCCGTTGTTTGATCTAAAAAAGAAAATAAAATAAAGGATAAAGCAGCATATATAAAATAAAGTTTAGGTCCATGTTTTTGATGTAAAAATTTTGCACATTTTATCCCTGCCCCAAAATAAGCGATAATTGTGCTGTATCCTGCTATAAATAAAAAGCAGGGCATCAAATACTGCATATAAGGGAAATACATGGAAAAGGCTTTTTGAACTAAATCAGATCCTTCGATGTTTGCATTCCATACTCCTGTTACTAGTAGTACTAATACGCTTAAAGAACAAATTAAATTATCAATAAAAACTCCTATTATTGCTAACAATCCCTGTTTTTTAGGGTCGATATGGCTGGATTCACTTTGTATAATTGAAGCGTATCCTATGCCTATGTCTCCTGAATAAGCAGCTCTGGAGATTCCTTGTTTAATTGCAATAATTAGACTGGCGCCTGCAAATCCTCCTATAGCAGAACTTGTTTTAAATGCATTTTGAAAAACAAGCATAAGAACTTTGGGAAAAATGCTGAAATGAATAGATATAATGAAAAAGCAAAGAGCTATATAGGTGATAGCAAAAAAAGGCATAATAAAAGTGGATATTTTCGCAATTCTAGGTATCCCTCCTTTTCCAGCATATCCAACCAAGATGAGTAGAATGGATAAAATTAACAATTTATTAATCCCAAAATTTTGAGAGATACTTGTTGTAATGACGGAAAATTGATAAATTTCTATTCCATAGATACATAAAAGGATTGCGGCAATGAAAGGGATAGCTTTTGATTTAAAGGCTTTTTGAAGGAAAAACATGGGACCCCCATCATATCCTCCTTGATTATTTGGAATGCGATATTTTAATCCTAAAAATATTTCTGAATATTTAATGATTGCTCCTAAAGGAGCTGTAATCCATATCCAAAATAATGCGCCAGGTCCTCCTATTTGAACAGCTGTAGCTACTCCCACTATGTTTCCTATTCCAATCATTCCACCCATGGAACTGAAAAAAGCTTTTAAGGGATGTATTCCTCTGGATTGATTGGTATTTGATATTAATTCTTTGATATTTGAAAAAATTTTGAAAAAAGAGGTTATTTGAAAAAATTGTAGTTTAAATGAAAAAAATAGCCCAACTAGGGCGATAATAATAAAGCCTAAATACCCCCAAAAAAGAGTGTCTAAGTTATTGAGAAAAATATAAATATGGTTAAACACGTTGTTCTCCTATAAAAATTTAAAAAAAGTAAACTGCATATGTTAAAAAAACGAAAATTGATTCATTTTTGAAACATTAAAAAAATATATGTAGGTATAAAAAGAAAATTATTTACGTTTAGAACAACGCTTGAGAGATTTTTTTGAAGAAAATTTTTGAATAAAAAAAGTGGAAGATGTGATTAGAAAAATGGGTTCGCACGAGGCGTTACTTTGATACATTTTAATCCTTATGTAAGTAGTTAATAAATTTTTTCATTCTTTTTAAAAATTGTATCGGAATTTTAGTTTAAGATCAATAATATATTTTTAACGATTATTTAATAATAATGAAATTTTTAAGGTATTTTTTGTTCAACTTAGAGAAATTATAGCTGGTTTAATGTCAGAGGAATAAGTTAAAAAATATGGTCAAAAGAGGCTTTTATTGTTAAATAGTGGGAGCAAATTCCTCAATGATTTTGATTCCTGTTTTAAGACCGTCGAGCGCTGCACTCATGATTCCTCCAGCATAGCCTGAGCCTTCGCCGGCTGGATAAAGTCCTTGTGTTGTTGTTGATTGCCTTGTATCTCTATTTCGAACGATTTGGATAGGGGAAGAGGCTCTTGCTTCAGGGGCTATTGCAATTGCTGCCTCTTGAATGAATCCTGGTAATTTTTGATTAAAAATAGGTAGCGCTTTTCTGATTTTTCCAATTAAAAATTCAGGAAAAATATCATCCATAGAAACAGGAGACAGGCCGAATTGGTAACTGTTTTCTGGAAGAGTTTTATCTATTTTTCCTTTAAGAAGATTTATGAGAGTTTGCGCAGGTGCTGAGTAATTAGAGCCGCCTTTTTTGAAGCTTTTTGCTTCAATACCTCTGACAAATGATAGGCATGAATCTAAATCTTTACCTCCATATAAAGTTGGATCGAGGCTTACGACGATACCGCTAGATGAAAACTTGCCATCTCTTTTATGCAGGGACATGCCATTTATGCAGAGATGACCAGGTTCATTGATAGTGGGCATGGTCCAGCCACCTGGACACATGCAGAAAGAAAATACTGGCACTCCGTCTATTCGAGTAGAAACGCTGTAATCAGATGCTCCAAGAGAGGGGTGTCCTGCTGCCGCGCCGTATTGCTTTGTCTAGCCACTTTTGGGGATGTTCGACTCGTATGCCCATCTGAAATGGTTTTGGTGCAAGTTCGACGCCGGCAGCTTCAAGAAATTTCCATGTATCCCTTGCACTATGACCTGTAGCAACAATCAGAGAGCTTGTCTCTAATCTACCATCCGATGTTTCCACATGTGTGACTTGTCCGTTTTTTGTGGTGATATTTGTTACTGTTACATTGGTTTTGATTGTTCCACCTAAGTCTTCTATTTTTTTAGCTAGGTTGGTGACTACGTCTTGAAGTATGTCTGTTCCAATATGAGGTTTTGCATCGATTAGGATTTGCTCCGGTGCACCACATTCAACCAGAATTTCTAGGATATATCGAATAAGAGGATGAGATTGGGATGTGGTGAGTTTGCCATCTGAAAACGTTCCAGCTCCACCAAGCCCGAACAAAGCATTGCAATTTGGGTTTGGTTCTCTAGTCTTGTTAAAATTATCCAGGGTTTTGTTTCTTCCTTGGACATCACTACCTCTTTCTAGAATAAGTGGTTTGTATCCATGTTTAGCGAGTATGTATCCAGCAAATAAGCCTGCAGGGCCAGCTCCAACAATAATTGGAACTGTTTTGCTTGGTTTTTTGCCTGGAATGATTTCTTCAATATTTTTTTCGATGACGGGGTAGATGTCTTTTCTTGTGAGGGTGTGGGGCGTTTCAATATCTACGCTATATATAATGCTTACCGGTTTTTTTCGGGCATCTATGGATCGTTTTAAGATCTTGAAAGAAAGTAGATCTTTGTCTTTGATCTTCAATTGATGTAAAATGCAATTTCTAAGGTGTTGGCAGGAATCTTTATTGTATTGTAAGCGGATGCCGTGGACTCTGTATAACATGAATAATTTACTTCCAATTCTGTAGCCATTAATAGGCTGTTGGTGGAGTTGTTAAGTGGTTAATTAAAAATTTTGTTTATTATTATTGAGTGTGAAACATTATCAAGAATTTTTCTATTAATAAACAGGGAAAATCAAGAAGTATTGTTTTTTCCTGTCATTTGTTAATTGTTATTCTAAGCAAGTTTCTTTTCTAAAGTAAGGAAGTGCTTTTTTAAGCATAGTTATTAGTACCAAAATTAATAAAACCGGATATAGTACCTTTAAAACCGGTTCAATGATTGTTCCTAATTTTTCAAACCCCATCAGTGATATGAGATAAATGACTATTAGTACTCCAAGTTTTGTCTTTTTCTCTTTTTTCAAAGATTTTATCGGGAGGCTTTCCAGATAATCTACATAAACCATTATGAGTGCTGAAAGAGTGGAAATACATGCTAGCATAATAATTACAGATGAGATACAGCCGAACTGGTTGCCAAGCAGGTGTTGCGCTAAAAATGGAAGCATCTCCTCTTTGTTTACATGTGCGATTTTAACGCTGAATTTGGATGATAAAAAGATCATTCCCATATATACGAGGGATAAAATAATAACACCGACCATTCCGGATGATAAAGCTAGTTTATTTGGATTTTTATTGTAGTTTTTGGATTGTTTGATAAGGTTCATTACTGAAGATGTGAAAAAACAACCAGCGATCATATCCATGGTATTATAGCCTTCAAGAAGGGACTTTGAAAAGATATTGGATGCCTGAATATTTTCTTGGGAGATTGGTTTTTTCTGTAGTAGTCCTACAATAAACAAGGTAAATAGTGAGAGTAATAAAAAAGGTGTTAAATACTTGCCTAAGATGCTTAAAAATAGATTTCTATGATGAAGGATGATCCATGCTAAAAGGCAGAATATAAGACTGAATTCCCATAGAGTAAGAAAAGGCATGTAGGATTTGATGGCTCCATAGGCTACGGTAATGCATCTTGGACCGGATCCAAATGGAATCCATGCTGTTAAAAATAGGGGAATCAGCCATTTTCCTCCCAAAAATCTGCCGGATTTATGGAAGAAGAGATGAGTGTTTCCTTGGTAGTGCATGACAGCTAAAATCCCAAGAAAAGGTAGAAGAACTGCTGAAATGCAGAAACCTATGGTTGCAAGCTGCCAATTATTTGAGGAAAATTGACCTACATACATGGGGAATGTGATGTTTCCCGATCCAAAGAACATGGCAAATAGAGCCATTCCGATAATAAATGCTGATTTGTTTTGTTGTTTCATTGATTTGCTCCAAATATAAATTTTTTTTGTTAGTAAGTGATTTGATGGGGGAGTTTGAAAAAGCGCTTTAGCAGCGCGTTATGAAAAAATCTCTTTGATAGGTGTGAAAAAGAGCTGAAAGAATCGTAGAACTTGATGCTAATGCTAAAAATTGAGCATTTAAACGGCTTAAGCTGATTTGGTGTGATTTGATAATTTTTGTCATGTTTGTAAATAATTTATTTAGTTTTTGTTAGATGGACTTAGTAGGCTCCTAAAGACTCGTCGTGCAACCCGTCGTATGATAAAAAACTAAAAAATTATTGAATAATGACATATAAATACGATTTATTTGTGTATTACTAGTCATTATAACGAAAAGATATTAAATGAGCAACAAGATTGGAAATTGATGATAAATGGTTATAACGTCAAAAGGGTTGAATATCGAAAAGACTTTTTAATGCCTTAATATTTTAGATATATTTTTTATAAAAAATGCGAAGAAGAGATTCATTTTAGCTGAAGGATGGGAGCAAATTGTCGCTCCCTTTAATTATAAAAAGTGGCAAGTTTTTAACTTGGCCACTTTCTTTTTAAGGAAGATATTACTTTGAATTACCAAAAAGAATGTCTTCTATATCATGAGTATAGATCATAGATCCTTGTCCTGAAATATCTTCGGAGTCTCTATTTAAATCCCAGATCATAACTCCTCCTAAATTTTGGCTTTTAGCCCACTTGGCTAATTTCATTGCATCTTCAGGAGATAGTTGATGCCCCATATCATCTTTTCCAGGCATCAGGCCTAAATGGATTTGTTTTGAAGAGATTCCCCACATTGACATGTATTGCTGAATATCTTTTTCTATTTGATCAACAAAATCATCGCCTGGCCAGATGTCGTATTCCATAAAATTGAAAGTGTCGACATCATTTTTCACTCCGGGTATCAACGTAGAAAAAGGAGGAACCCCGGCTTGTCCAGGTACTGTTAGTGAAATGAGTTTATCAGGCATATCCTTTCTTAGATCATGAATGAAGTCGATTGCTTTTTGAGCATCGAAATTTCCATCTTCGATATCTAAATCTATACCATCTAAACCTAGCTTAGACACGATGTTTGCAATATCATCGGCAAGTTTTTGAGAACCCAATTTATCTAATGAAGGTCCTAGCGGATAGGTAGCGCCACCAAAGGAAAGTTTAACTTTTCCACCTTTAGAGTGAATGTAATCCACAAGTTTTTTTAAATCAGCTTGACTCATCTCAAGCCCTTTGAGATTGCCAGCATCATCAAATTCGAAAGATGCAAAAGCAATATCTATTTGGGTGCTAGAGTTTATTTGCATATTTTGCAATGCTTCCATGGCAGCTTCAAATCCTTTCCAGGATTCAATATAGCCTTCAAAATCGGATCCTGATGATCCAAGAGGATTAATTGGCATTTTATTGTCCTTTCTGTTTGTTTCTGATAATTTCAGGCATATTTTGATCTTAAAGAAAATATATTTTTTAATTATATTTTCTTTTTAGAAAGGAATGGGGAATTTTTTAAAAAACTCTTGGGATTATTGTTGCAATTCAGGTGAGGGCTCTCGGATGTCTTTGAGTTCTTCTTCAGAAAATAATGATTCTTGATTTTCTGCAGAAGGAGGTGTCTCATGATCTAAAGGATCGCGCAAAGTGCTTAAATCGAATACTCTAAATATATCATCAATCTTCATAATAATATCCTTTTTCAAAGTGGGTAATTATATTAACCTAATGAAATGTTTTTTCATAGAAGTGCTTTTTTTTCATCGCTTTTTAAGATTTTCTTAAATATGGATAATTTGCTGCCTTAAATTATGGTAAAAAATCGAAGTTATGCAAAATTTTATTTAAAGGATATAAGACGGGCCCAAACATGTTCTTTTCGATCGATATTGATGATTAGATAATCATGCCAGGTTGAATGATAGCTTTTATTGATGACAAGGCGATCTTTTTTTTCCCAGTAAGCAGTTGTGAAAGCTCCCCAATAGCCAATGGACCAGTGCGTGTTTTTATCGGTTTGGAGCAAATAGCCATTTTTATCAATAGCTTCAATGATATGATACGTTGATGAACGGCGGGGCTGAGCAATTTTTGCAATAATACATTGATTTGTTCTTAGATTTTTTAATAGGTATGTCTTTTGTTTTTTGGACTCTGATTTGATTCTGATTTCATCGGCAGGTTTCCATTCATTTAATAGTTCTAAAATTTCAGGATTGATTTTCCATGAGGACCCGTCGCTTAAGAAAATACGTATGTTGTTTTTATGGGATGTATCTAAGGATATATATGTTGTACAAAATTCTGGAGTTTTTTTGTAACTTGTAGAGAAATACAATTCTTTTTCGCTTTGATTATCTGAGGCGAAAATAGGAAAATTGAAGAGCAGAACAAGAGCTATTAAAATTTTTTTCATATGTAATCCTAATTAATAAGAAAAAATTTTGAGCTTTTATTACTTTTTATGCAAGTCTATATTTTTAATTATAAAATTATAGTTTTTTTAGAAAATTAGAAAAGTTTTTAACTAATACGAATGTGGTGTTTTAAAATGAATTTATTGGAAAAGATATATAGCTTATAAAAGAATAGTTACTTTTCTTCATCTTCGGGAGGAGGAAATACGCAAGAGAAAAAACTTAAAGCAAAGAAATTTGTGAATATGAAATTGCATATTTTTTTCTCTAAAGGATGTTTGCCAAAGATGAAATAGGATGAAATTGCAATATCAGAGCATAAAATGATTCCTGAAGCAATTTTTTGTATTAAGGAACATTTACAGTCAAAATCTTTTTCTCGAGTAATTAATGGAGTCGATTCATCGGGATATTTATTTTTGGAGTATCTAATTTTCATTTTTTTTCTTATGTGATTTTAGTAAGGGTATAAATCTATGTTTTATATATTTTTTTAGTCAATAATTTTCTCCTTTCATTTGTGAAGTGGTGCGCTTTATAAC
>ERZ795053.7506-NODE-7506-length-10489-cov-45.908664_pt1 | contig 10489 bp, 7 predicted proteins | sample MGYA00375137_ERZ795053 | MGnify/ENA primary metagenome ERZ795053 (study PRJEB30182, sample SAMN05720284) | activated sludge metagenome | isolation source: Anaerobic digester | place: Hong Kong | collected 2014-12-17 ... | reverse complement strand
AAAGAACTTGGAATCGGAGTGTATGAAGGTGTATATGTTGGAGTGGCCGGGCCAAACTTCGAGACTCCAGCAGAGCTGAGAATGCTGAGACGATTCGGTGCGGATTCCGTGGGTATGTCCACAGTTCCAGAGGTCATCGTTGCCCGGCATGCAGGTATTAGAGTATTGGGACTATCGGCGATTTCCGACAGGGCCGTAGCGGAAGATCTAAAGCCGCTAACTGCCGAAGAAGTCCTGGAAATGGCTAAGAAAGCCGGCAATGATATGAGTAAATTGATACTGAAGACTTTAGAAAAAGTATAGGGAGAGCTAAACTCTCCCCTTTGGTGGGTGCGGTAGGGATTGAACCTACGGCCTCTTCCTCGTCAAGGAAGCGCTCTTCCACTGAGCTACGCACCCGAACAAGATTGATTCTACCATCGTCTTAAGAGCGTTGTCAAGAACAAGTGAAAATGCTTTGGCTTCCGAAATAATACGTACAGGTTAACGGTATTTTGAATTTGGAGGCTCCATAGATTATAATTGTAGTATCACACTCATCTCTATTTTGAAAGGGGGCAACATTAGTGAGAAAGATTTTACTGGTAACACTTACTGTACTTTTCTTTTCGTTAGTTGCGTTTGCTAGTGACCCAGACACGTTTGTGAATCTCACTATTGGTGAACCGGAAACTCTAGATCCGCTTCACTCTTATGATACGGCCAGTGGTGAGGTAATATTGAATCTGTATGACAACTTGATTCAGTACAACGGTGAGTCTGTTACTGAGTACCTGCCGATGATTTCTACACAAGTACCTTCTGTGGAGAACGGCCTGATCAGTCCAGAGGGGACCGTATACACATTCCCGATAAGGGAAGGGGTTAAGTTCCACACTGGAAACGTTCTTACTCCTGAGGACGTGAAGTATTCTTTCCATAGGTATATTCTTGGTGACCCGTCTGGTGGACCTCAGTGGATGATCATCGAAGCTCTAACCGGTGGCGCTCACGCAAGCGTTGAAAGCTGGTTCGAAGCTTACTCAGGTATGCCATATTCAGAAGCAGTTGATGCCGACAAGAACGTCGTTTCTGAAGAAGCAAGGCAGAAACTGATTTCCTTCTATGAGGAAGTTGTAAGCCCAAAGGTCAAGATAGAAGGAAACAGTGTTGTATTTACTCTTGATGCTCCTTGGGGACCTTTCATGAACACGATAGCTCATTTTGGTTCTTGGGCAGCTATAACTGATTCCAAGTGGGGAATCGAAAATGGAGCATGGGACGGCAAAGCAGACGGCTGGTGGAAGTGGCATGATCTCGAACCACAGGAGAGCCCGTACCATAATGCTGATGCTGGTTCAGGACCATTCAAGCTTGTTGAATGGGATTCTGCAGAGATGAAAGTAGTTCTTGAGAGGTTTGACGACTACTGGGCAGGCCCTGCAACGATCAAGAACGTCGTAATCTGGGGAATTGACGAATTCTCAACCAGAAAAGCGATATTTGAAGCAGGAGATGCCGATATTGCATACTTTGGTGCTCCATATCTAGATCAGGCTGAGGCTCTTGCAGCAGAGGGGAAAGCAGTTGTCACGAAGGGTTATCCGACCGCAAGTATCACTTCCCTTCACTTTAACTGGCTCGTTGCAGAGGGTAGTGAATACCTAGGCAGTGGAAAACTAGACGGAAACGGAGTGCCAAGAGATTTCTTCTCTGATATCCATGTTAGAAGAGGATTTGCCTACTGCTACGATGGAGCCACTTTTGTAGACGAGGTATTGAATGGCCTTGGAGAGCTTGTTCCAACTGACCTTCCCAAAGGTTTCCTCGGATATGACGAAACGCTACCCCTGCCGGAATTCAATCTCGCAAAGGCTGCTGAAGAGTTCAAGAAGGCCTGGGGCGGAGAAGTCTGGGAGAAAGGTTTTAAGATTCAACTTCTCTATAACACTGGCAACGATGCTAGACAGACTATTGCTGAGATGCTCGCTTACTTTGTGAACTCGATCAATCCGAAGTTCAAGGTTGAGCCCCTTGGTGTACAGTGGCCGACGTATCTGGCGGCTCAGAGAAACGGTTTCCTTCCGTTGTTCACAATAGGCTGGTTGGCTGACTATCCGGACCCACATAATTTCATAGCTACTTACTATGCAAGTTACGGTGCATATGCTTCCAGACAGGGAGTTCCATTCCAGGAATGGGCAGCCGCAAATGTTGATGCCGAAATAAGCGCTGCTGCAGTATCTGTTGATAACGAAGAACGTATAAAGCTTTATAGAAGCGTTCAGGAAAAGGTAATTGATGCTGCAATCGGTATTCCTCTGTATATGCCGACAGGTCTCAACGTTAGAGCGCCTTGGGTTGAGGGCTGGTATCCTCATCTTGTAAGGTCTGGATTCTACTATTACCAGCTTTCCAAGAATCAGTAATTGAAATATCCCGTAGAGAGCCGGGTTTTTCTTGCCCGGCTCTTTTTTTGACCAGAGATATAGATTATAATAAACTATTGTCTTTGTTTTGAAGAAAGAGTGGTGATTTTCGGGTGACTGCTTACATAATCAGGAGACTTCTTCTACTGCCATTGATAATGATAGGTGTTACTCTGATTATTTTCTCTATGATCTGGGCCCTTGGCCCCGATAGGCTTCTTGCCTCTTACGTAAAGAGTCCTGAAGCTTTGAAGACTCCAGATGCGGCAGAGAGACTGATCAAGAAATACGGTCTTGATGAACCAATGCCTGTTCAATACTTGAAATGGCTTGGAAATATCCTACAAGGTGATTTTGGGTACTCCATGGTTGGGAAAAAAGGGGTACTCCCGTCGATGCTTGAGCGATTCCCGTATACACTGGAGTTGACAATCTATGCAATTGTTCCTGTAATTCTTGTTGCAATATGGTTGGGAGTGATTTCTGCCGTTAACCAGAACAAATTTACAGATCAATTCATAAGGGTCTTTGCCCTTGTGGGTTGGTCTCTTCCTGATTTTGTTTTTGGGCTTTTGCTCCTTCTTGTCTTCTACTCAATTCTTGGTTGGTTTCCCCCGGGTATGGTAAGCACGGAGTTTGATCTGGTCATGAGATCAGATGAATGGAGAACAATAACAAGTATGCCAACATTTGACGCACTACTGAATGGGAGACTTGACATATTCATCGATGCATTGAGACACATTATACTTCCTGTCCTCACCCTTGCGTACCTTTGGTGGGCTTATCTACTAAGGATTACGCGTTCGAGCATGCTTGAAGTGCTGAGGAAGGACTATATACGGACGGCAAGAGCAAAAGGTGTGCCCGAAAGAACGGTTATCAAAAAGCATGCCAAGAGAAACGCTATGATTCCAGTCATTACGGTTGCTGGAGGATCGGTTATGGGGTTGTTGGGAGGAACAGTCTTTGTAGAGACGATCTTCTCCCGCGTCGGAATGGGAAGATTCCTTGCCGATGCAGCAAGTCTTCTGGATTACTGGTCGATTATAGGTGGAGCATTGTTCTTCTCCTTCATAATGGTTGTTGGAAACCTGATCGTAGACGTTTCTTACGCTCTGGTTGATCCCAGAATAAGGCTTGAATGAGGGGGAAAATGCAGATGCCGGCAAAGAGAAAGAGTGAATTTAGAAAGATCATGAAGAAATACTGGACAAACGGAACCGCGGTTCTTGGTACTTGTCTGTTGATCTTCTTCATAATCATTGCAATATTTGCCCCTCAGATAGCAGGCGTCAATGAGATGGGTGATAACTACCAGATTCCAAGAGCTTCCTGGTCATCAAAACCAATAGCGCCTTCTGCAGAACATCCCTTCGGAGTAATCGGTGGGAGGGATGTCTTCTACGGCGTAATCTGGGGGACTAGAACGGCTTTTAGACTGGGTTTGATAATTACCAGTATGGCTGCCCTTATTGGGGTGATTGTTGGCTCAATATCCGCGTATTTCGGAGGATGGGTTGACGAAATCCTAATGAGGATAACGGACATATTCTTGTCAATCCCATTCCTAGTTGCAGCTATGGTAATGACTACGGTTTTGGGAAAGGGGCTAGATAAAGTCATAATCGCGCTGATAATCTTCGGCTGGATGAGCACTGCACGTCTCATTAGGGGAAACATTCTTCAAGCAAGAGAGGAACAATATGTTCTCGCTGCCAAGGCTCTGGGACAGAAAGACTGGAAGATTATTATTAAACATATCCTTCCCAACACGATTTTTCCAGTCGTTGTTCAGATGTCAATGAGAATTGGATCTTATGTCATAACTGCAGCAGGACTGAGCTTTCTAGGAGTTGGTGCAGAACCGGGTTATGCCGACTGGGGAACAATACTTTCTTATTCAAGGAACTGGATGACTATGCTCGACCAGTCGTGGTTTGCCATTGTTTTCCCTGGTACTGCCATGGTGCTCTTCGTTCTTGCGTGGAATCTTGTTGGAGATGCCCTTAGGGACATCTTTGACCCGAGAATGAGAAGCTGAGGAGGTTTGAGTCATGAATGAAAGGAAAGCACTGTTGCAGGTTGAGGATTTAAGAACTTATTTCCACACAGAAGATGGAATCGTGAAAGCCGTCGATGGAGTCACATTCGACGTCTTTCCGGGTGAGACTCTCGGAATAGTCGGAGAATCGGGTTGCGGAAAGAGCGTGACATCGCTCTCTATTATGAGACTCCTTGACGAAAAAGGAGAAATTGCAGGTGGCAAGATCACCTTTGACGGCGAAGACGTCATGGCAATTCCTGAATCGAAGATGATGAAGATCAGGGGAAACGAGATGGCCATGATCTTTCAGGAACCCATGACTGCGCTCAATCCAGTCTTTACAATAGGATTCCAGATAATGGAGGCGATTCTGCTTCATCAGGATGTAGATGAAAAGAAGGCCCGGCAAATGGCCATAGATATGCTCAAGAAAGTCGGGATTCCTGAACCGGAGAAAAGGATAGATGAATACCCTCATGAGCTTTCCGGAGGAATGCGCCAGAGAGCGATGATTGCAATGGCTTTGTCCTGCAATCCTAAACTGCTCTTTGCCGACGAACCTACCACGGCTCTGGATGTGACAATTCAGGCTCAGATTCTCGAGCTGATGAAGTCTTTACAAGATCAATATGGCATGGCACTCGTGATGATTACTCACGATCTCGGGGTAATAGCCGAGATGGCTCAGAGAGTGGTGGTTATGTATGCGGGAAAGGTCGTTGAATACGCCGATGTACACACTTTGTTCAAAAATCCAAGGCATCCTTACACATGGGGGCTTATGAACGCGATCCCCAGGCTGGATGAGGACAAAGAGGTTCTCTATAATATTCCCGGTGTAGTCCCCGATCCTCTAGATTTTCCCGATGGATGCAGATTCAACACAAGATGTCCTCTCGCAACGGAAAAATGTCGAAAGGAAGAACCACCGTTGGTTGAGATAGAAAATGATCATACAGCTGCCTGCTGGCACATAGATAAACTTATCGAAACGATCAAAGTGGCAAGGGCAGGTGAGAGCGCATGAGCAACGATAACAAAAGCAAACTTCTCCTCAGAACGGATAATTTAGTGAAGTACTTTCCGGTGAAGGCAGGTGTTTTTAGAAGAGTCGTTGCTCAGGTCAAAGCTGTCGATGACGTAAGCTTCAGTGTTTACGAAAAGGAGACTCTTGGACTGGTCGGTGAATCCGGCTGCGGAAAGACCACAGCGGGTATGACTGTTCTCAGGCTTTACGAGCCGACTTCGGGAAGAATAATTGTGGGCGACGAAGACACTACCCATTTCTTCATGCCTTCTCTCAAAGCCAGAAAGTATATTAAGCAAACTTACATCGAGAAGTTTTCTGACCTTAAAGAGAAGTCGGGATCGGTCGAAGGCGCTATCAGCTCCATCGAAGATGGCTTTGACAAAAAAATGGCAGAGAAGTACTTCAAAGAATTCAACGAGGACGCCGGGGAATTCATAAAGAGTCTTCTGGGAAACAGAGAGGAAAAGAGGAAAGCATTCAGAAGAGATGCTCAGATAATTTTCCAGGATCCCTTCTCTTCATTAAATCCCAGGATGAGAGTCAAGAATATTATTGGCGAAGGTGCAAGAATTCACGGACTCGCTACCGGCAGAGATGTTATGGACAAAGTGGCCGACATTATGACAAAAGTAGGTCTGTCAAAGGATCACATGTCTAGATTCCCCCACGAGTTCAGCGGTGGTCAGAGGCAACGTATAGGCGTTGCCAGAGCTCTCATTTTGAATCCCAGGCTCATTGTCTGTGACGAAGCCGTCTCGGCTCTCGACGTATCGATTCAGGCTCAGATTCTTAATCTCCTCAGCGATCTGCAAAAGGATTTTGGCCTCACTTATCTCTTCATTGCCCACGATCTTGGCGTTGTGAAGCACGTAAGCAAACGAGTGGCCGTCATGTATCTTGGGAAAATAGCCGAACTTGCAGACAAAAAGAAGCTTTTCGATAACCCACTTCATCCTTATACTGTCTCTCTAATGTCGGCAATTCCAGAGGCTAACCCCGAGAAAAAGAAGCAGAGAATTCTTCTTGAAGGGGATGTGCCAAGTCCTATAAACCCGCCAACCGGTTGCAGATTCCATCCGAGATGTCCAATTGCAAAGGATATCTGCTCCAAAGAAGAGCCTAAGCTGCAAGATATTGGCGGAGGTCATTACGTTTCCTGCTTCTTCCCGGGAGAACTGAAAAGAGGGTTTTAAGACTATATAATTCCGCCGATTCCGTTTATTATTATCTGGACATCGGCGGGATGTCTCTTCTGGATCTTTTCGAGAAATCCGCAATCACTATCTGAAGGAAGTTTTATCGTTATCTTCATTCTGTAGGAGTTTTTAAGTTTCGAAAGCAGTGGTGTGAGAGGGCCGAAGACCTCTATTGTATCGAGTCTTTCTGCTTTGACTTCACTTAGAATCCTCTCTGCCAGCTCACCGCTCTTGTCTTCCGTATCTCCGTAGCATATGATCTCTGCGATCTTAGCGAATGGCGGATTGTTTAGCTCCTTCCTGAGAGCTATCTCATCTTTGTAGAAGGCTTCGTAGTCTCTCTCGAATGCCGCTTTGATTATCCTGTTCTTCGGGTTAAAACTCTGAATGAAGGCTTTCCCTATGCCGGCTCTGCCGGAGCGTCCGCTGACTTGAGATATGTGCTGGAATGCAGTTTCGGGACTATCGTAACTCGGGAAACTCATCAGTCTGTCTGCATCGACCACGAGAACCATTTCAACGTCTGGGAAGTCAAGACCTTTTGTGATCATCTTTGTTCCAACGATTATCTGAGACTCCTTCTTTGAGATCTCAAGAAGGGCTTTTTCATAAGCCACTGGGTTATCGATAGTCTCCCGGTCCATCCGCATAATCTTCACGGAAGGGAAGTATTTTTGAAGATCGTGTTCGACTCTCTCCGTTCCAAAGCCCCTTGCAGAAAGCGTCATTGATCCGCAGCTGGGACAGGTCTTTGGAATCGGCTCCTTATAACCGCAGTAGTGACACTTCAGTGAATTGTCGGCCTTATGGTAGGTCATTGAAACCGAACAGTGTGGACAGGTAATCGTATTTCCGCACGTAAAGCAAACAACGTAATTTGAATAGCCCTTTCTATGAACGAAGACGAAGACCTGCTTCCCTGCCGAAATCGTTTTCTTGATCTCTTCAAGAGCCCTCTTGCTGATTATGGGATTCTTTTCTTCCTTCATATCGATAAGCTCAATTATTGGGAAGGAACCGACGGGTCTTTCGGTGAGGCTGAGAAGAATCAGTTTTCCAGATTCCGTCAAGTGATAGTGACTCACTCTTGGAGTTGCCGAGCCAAGAATTATGGGAACATTCAACAGCTCGGCCTTCTTCATAGCGGCTTCGACTCCATCATAGTAAGGCACGCTCTGCTGATAGAAACTTGTGTCATGCTCTTCGTCAACGACTATTAGACCGGTGTTCTTCATCGGTACCCAAAGTGAACTTCTAGTACCGACAAGGATGTCAACATTTCCTTCAACTGCGTCCAGCCATATTTGCTGTCTCAAGCCTTTAGCCATATAGCTGTGGTATTGTCTTACATCTCTGCCTGGAAAAGCACCTCTTATTCTCGCGAGAAGCTGTGGTGTTAGAGAGACTTCAGGGACGAGATATAGGACTTGTCTGCCCTTATTCAACAAGTACTCCATAACTTTAAAATAGACTTCAGTTTTTCCCGTCCCGGTAAGTCCATGGAGCAGAAAGGCTTTCGATCCGCTCTCCATTATGCTCTTGTAGACCTCTTTCTGCTTACCGTTAAGTTCCGTCACTGCGGGAATCACCCAGTGAGAATCGTCTTCTTCCGTCTCCTCTTCAGTTAGAATTCCCTTAGAAATCAAGGTTTCAATCGGACTTCTGCTTTTGAGCTGCAGCTTTTTTTCAAGTTCGGAAACTTCGGCAGATTCAACGGAAAGAAGATAGTCGACTATCGTTTGCCAGAGTGGAGTAAGGTTCTGCTTCAAAAGGTCTGTTTTCAAAGAGAGTGATATGCGTCTAATTTTGCGTTTTTTCGGAGTTCTCCTTTCGAAGCTATGCATGATCTTGACGTCACGCAATGAAAGAAGCTCTGTAAGTTTTTCCTCTCCATATTGCTTAATAAACTTATCTTTCTTGGTTGGAGAGAATCCCAGCTCGTCGGAAAGCGGCACGACAAAGTCATCTACAGATAGGAGTTTTCCAGGCGGGAAGAAGAGATCGAAGACCTTTCCAGGAGGCGCGATATATTCTTTCATGACGAACTCCGCCAGTTCGAGATCCTTAGATGAGAGAAATGGCCTACCGTCCAATCTCTTGTTTATACTCTTTATTCTGTATCTCCCAGTCTTACCTTCCAGCGATACAACGTAACCCACAGTGTTGCGTCCCGAAAAGTTCACTTCAACCCTTTCACCTGGGTCGACTGGAGAATCAGTTCTATAAGTGTATGTGTCATAAAGTGGGGAATTCGATATCGCAACCTGGATAAGCACTGGTTAAGAGTCCTCCTCGTTGTATATGACTCTCGATAATAGGTCGGAGCATCTCGATCTGCTTTCGGGATATTTGAAAAGGCTTGCGTAGAATCTAACGGCTGCAAAATCCCTTTCTAGCTGAGCCTCTAAAAGATCTGCATCTATTTTCATTTCCTTCTTCAATGCTCCATCTACGACTTTTCTCCACAAAGAAGCCGTAGTTATTATTGGAATCTTCATTGAGTGCTTGATGTTCGAAAGATGATTTCTTCCCTTTTCATTGAAGCCCAGTACTCGAATGTATTGGGGGCCGAATTCGTTGCTTTTTCTTATAAGATTATCGGTGAATCTGAAGACGGGATAATACATTAGTCTTCTTATTCTGGACAGAGTAAACCGCTTCGACTTGACGCAGTGGAGAAACTCTTCAAGGCTTCCTGAAAGGGAACACTCTTGAAATCTCGCATCCAGGCCTTCAACGAATCCGTAATACCTATTATAGTCGTCCCTTGACAAAAGTCTATAAAATGAGATGAAAAACGATTCTACGTCCTCCTTGAATACAGGACCTCTTCCGCTTCTGATTTCCCGCAAGATTATGTCAAACGACTCTCTAGGGATAGCTTGAGAAGCGCTTTCAATGTCGCCTTTCTGAATGAGTTTTCTTATTGCCGTTGCCGATGAGAACTTGCCTCTGTGTTCTTCATCCGTATAAGAAGAGCCCACTCTCTTGATCGAGAGAGGTGCGATCTTGCTGCCAATCTCGTTTATTGCCCTCAGATATTCGACGCCAAGGATATTGTTGGACGAACCAATCTCTTCTATTCTGTGAGAAAGATTTTTATCTTCAATATGTATGAAATCCCTGAGGGCGTACTTCCTTGCGTTGGGGAACGAGTGACCCTTCTTCAAATGCTTTTTAAGTAGATCTCTATAGTATTCCGGTTCTTCGATTAGGACTTTCGAAACTCTTTTCAGCAGTTCCGTATCATCTGTTTCGCTGCCGAAAACTAAGTCCGTCACTCCAATGTGGTCAAGAGTCCAGATGGCTCCCGTGGCAAATCCACCAGCATCCTGCAAAGAATAGACCACAGGAAGCTCAACAACGAGATCGATACCCTGCTTTAGGGCCGCTTCCGCTCTTGCAAACTTCTCGACGATGGCCGGTTCGCCTCGCTGGACGAAGTTTCCGCTCATCACCGCAACGGTCACATCGGGCTTCACAAGGTCCTTTGACTTCTCGAGGTGGTAGAGATGTCCATAGTGAAAGGGGTTGTATTCAACTACGAGACCGAGTACTTTCATATATGAACCTCCCATATACAGCGCTCGCCGGCAGCAATTCTATTCAACTACATGTTCTGCAAGGTGCAAGCTTCAAGAAGGACTACCGACTCCATCAAGAATATGAACTCCAAAAGTTCTTACCCGTCCTTCGAGCAAAGCCCAGATCCCGGATCAAGTCCGGGATGACAGTGTTAGGCGATTGCGAGAAAGTCAGATTCCATCATGCTGAATCAGAAGCCGTCCTTGGTCCTTCGTCCAGGATC
>ERZ795053.7501-NODE-7501-length-10497-cov-4.560621_pt1 | contig 10497 bp, 11 predicted proteins | sample MGYA00375137_ERZ795053 | MGnify/ENA primary metagenome ERZ795053 (study PRJEB30182, sample SAMN05720284) | activated sludge metagenome | isolation source: Anaerobic digester | place: Hong Kong | collected 2014-12-17 ... | reverse complement strand
GGTCGGCTGCGTCGCGCCGGGCGATGTCGGCGGCGACCTCGACTACGCGACGGTCGGTCACCTCCTTGGCCCGACGCTGGGCTCGGACCTCCGGCGATGCGGTGAGGTACACCTTGAGCGCGGCATCGGGGAACACCACCGTGCCGATGTCGCGGCCCTCGAGGACCCCGCCGCCGTGCTGGGCGGCCCACGCTCGCTGACGCCGGACCATCTCGGTGCGCACCGCCGGGTTGGCGGCGACGAGCGACACGGCCCGGGTGACCTCGGGCCCTCGGATCTCGATGGTGGCGTCGACGCCGTCCACCAGCACGATCCCGCCCGTCACGTCGAGCTCGACCGCCTCGGCGAGCCGGGCCACGTCGGCGGCATCGGCCGGGTCGATCCCCCGGCGCAGCGCCGCGAAGGTCACCCCGCGGTACATCGCGCCCGTGTCGAGGTAGTCGAGGCCGAGGTGCTCGGCGAGGCGGCGGCCCACGGTGGACTTGCCGGAGCCGGCAGGGCCGTCGATGGCGATGACGGTGATCGTTTCGGAGTCGGGCACGGGGCCGAACCCTACCGGCCGCCCGTCGACGACCGCAGACCCTCGAGCATCGCCCAGTAGCCCGGGAACGTCTTGGCGACGCAGCCCGGTCCGGCGATCGCCACCCCGGCGGCGCGGAGCCCCAGCAGGGCGAAGCTCATCGCCATGCGGTGGTCCTCGTAGGTCTCGAAGGTGGCCGGGCGCACCGGGCCCGGGTGGATCGTCCAACCGTCGTCGTCCACCTCGACGCGGACGCCGGCCCGGTGCAGCTCGGTGGCCACGGCGGCCACGCGGTCGATCTCCTTGCGGCGGATGAAGCCGATGCCTCCGATGCGCACGGGGCGGTCGGCGAAGGGCGCCAGGACGGCGGCGGTCTGGGCCGTGTCGGAGATGTGGGTGAAGTCGAAGTCGCCCCCGTGGAGGGGCCCACCCGCCTCGAAGGCGACCGTCGTGCCGACCTCGTCACGCCGGACCGAGGCGCCCATCAGGGCGAGGACGTCGGCGAAGCGGGCGTCGCCCTGCAGGGCATCGGGCCCGAGCCCGGCGACGGTCACCTGCCCCCCGCAGACGGCGGCCGCGGCGAGCGGGTACGACGCAGCGCTCGCGTCGGGCTCGACGCGATGCGTGGTGGCCCGATAGCCGCCGGGGGCGACCGCGAACGTGCGCTCGTCGAGCTGGTCGACGGACGCACCGAACGCACCCATCACCGCGATGGTCAGCTCCACGTAGGGCCGTGACACGAGCTCGGTCGTGAGCTCCACGACGAGGCCGTCAGGGCGGCACGGGCCCGACAGCAGCAGGCCCGAGAGGAACTGGCTCGAGACGTCGCCCGCGAGCCGCACCACGCCGCTGCGCGCCCCACCCGACACGGTGGCCGGCAGCGACCCGGTGGCGCCCTGCTCCTCGATCCCGCTTCCGAGCGACCGGAGCGCCGTGAACGTCTCCCCCATCGGCCGGGCCTGCATCTGCGGGTGCGCGGTGACGCGGTAGGCGCCGTGGCCGAGCGACAGCAGCGGCAGGAGGAACCGTGCCGTGGTGCCGCTCTGGCGGACGTCGAGGAGCGCATCGGTGCCGGGCAGCGCCCCAGCGCAGCCGACGACCTCGATGGCTGGCCCGACGCCGCCGGGCGCGCCCTGGGCGTCGACGTCGACCTCGAGCCCCAGCGCGCGCAGCACCCCGACCATGGCCTCGGTGTCGTCGGCCACCAGCGCCCCCTCGAGGCGGCTGGTCCCGTCGGCGAGGGCCGCGCACACGAGGGCCCGGTTCGTGATCGACTTGGAGCCCGGGACCACGACGGTGGCGTCGAGCGGCCCGACGATGGGATCGACCGGATACGGGTCGGCCAGCGCCCGGAGCTCCGCGGGCCCGGTCATCGGAGGGGCGCGACCATCGGCCGGTAGCCGAGCGCGGCCAGGCCGGCGCGAAGGGGCTCGGCCCCGTCGCGATCGACCACGAGGATGAGCACCCCCCGCTCGCCCTCGCTGGAGTGGGCGATCTCGAGGTCGGAGATGTTGACGCCGAGCTCGGCGGCCAGCGTCGACACCTCGGCGATGCCACCGGGGCGGTCGAGGATCGGCACCCGCAGCTCGGCGAGCGCCTCGGGCTGGACGGCCCGACCGGGGAGGTTGCGGCGGGCCCCCTGCGCCCGCTCCAGGACCTCGAGCAGCCCGCCGCGGTCGCCGACCTCCACCAGCGATCGGAGGTGGTCGAGCTGGCCGCGGACCTGGTCGATCGCGTCGAGGATGGCGACGCGGTTCTCGGCGCAGATGTCGGGCCAGATGGTCGGCGTGCCGGCGGCGATGCGGGTCATGTCTCGGAAGCCGCCGGCGGCGAGCCGCAGGAGCGCGGCGTGCTCGTCGGCGCGCTCGTCGGCGATCGTCATCAGCGCGGCGGCGGTGAGGTGGGGCACGTGCGAGACCACCGCCACGAGCGCGTCGTGGCGCTCGGGCGGGAGCTCGACGACGTCGGCCCCGAGGGACCGCACGACCGAGCGGACCAGCTGGTGGGCGTCGGCGTCGGTGCCCGCCACGGGGGTCAGCACCCACACGGCGCCCTCGAAGAGCTCGGCGGCGCTCCCGTCGATCCCGAGCTGCTCGGAGCCGGCCATCGGGTGGCCGCCCACGAACCGAGGATCGTCGATCTCGTCGACGATGCCCGCCTTGACCGAGCCGACGTCGGTGACCGCGCCCGCGGTCTCGGCGAGCGCCCGGCGGACGAGGTCGGCCACCTGCTGGACCGGGGCGGCGACGAACGTGATGGCGGCCGCCGGATCGATGCCCGTGGCGTCGATCGCCCCGCGATCGAGCGCCCGGGCCTGGGTGGCCGCATCCCGGTCGACGCCCGACACGTGCCAGCCCTGGGCGCGCAGCCCGAGGCCGATGGATCCCCCGATCAGGCCGGTCCCGATGAGGCACGCCCGGCGCTCGCCGGCGACGTCGGCCATCGCGCGCTAGCTGGGGAGGTCGTCGCGCAGCGAGCGCGCGTCGTGCAGGTACACGTGGTGCAGCTCGTCGCGAGAGCGCTCGGTGTGCAGGTGGATCAGGACGCGGACGCAGCGGGGCATGCTCCCCACCACCGGGATCTCCCGGGCGCAGAGCAGCGGGACATCGCCCAGGCCGATGGTCCGGGCCCCGGTGGCCGGAAAGGCCGACACGAGGTCCTCGGTGGCCGTGAACCAGATGCTGATGAGGTCGTCGTGGTCGACCCCGTTGCGGGCGAACACCTCCTCGAGCAGCTCCACGGTCCGCCCGGCGATCTCGTCGGGGGTGTCGGCGGCGCAGGTGGTGGCGCCGCGCAGGGCGCGGACGGTGGCGGGCATCGCGGCGATGCTACCGGGCGTCGCGTCCGGGCCCGGAGGTGCTTCGCCCGGCGTCGGCGACCGCCCGCTCCAGGGCGCGCAGCTCGGCGCCCGTGAGCGACCGCCATGCGCCGGGGGCCAGGCGCCGGTCGGCCACCGGCCCGATCCGGGTCCGGATCAGGCGCTCCACCGGGTGGCCGACGGCGTCGAGCATGCGCCGCACCTGGCGGTTTCGGCCCTCGTGGATCGTGAGCTTCACCAGGCCCTCGGCCGTGAGCGAGGCCTGGGCGGGCGCCGTGGGCCCGTCGTCGAGCTCGACGCCCTCGCGCAGGGCGCGCAGCGCCGCCCGCGAGGGGGTGCCGCGCACCTGCGCGAGGTACTCCTTGTCGAGGCCGTGGGACGGGTGGGCGATGCGGTTGGCCAGCTCGCCGTCGTTGGTGAGCAGGAGCAGGCCCTCGGTGTCGAGGTCGAGGCGACCCACCGGGAAGACCCGGGGCTCGGCGGGTACGAGCTCGACCACGGTCGGGCGCCCCTGGGGGTCGGCCGCGGTCGTCACCACGCCGGCGGGCTTGTTGAGCAGGTAGTGGACGAGGTCCGGACGGATCCCGATGGGCGCACCGTCGACCTCGACGAGGTCCACGTCGGGGTGCACCCGCCGACCCAGCTCGGCGATCTCGCCGTTCACCCGCACGCGCTCCTCGGCGATCAGCTCCTCGCACGTCCGGCGGCTGCCGAGGCCGACGCGGGCGAGGACCTTCTGGAGCCGCTCGCCCTCGTCCATCAGGGCTCCGGGTGGCGATCCGCCTCGCCGTCGCCGTCGATGTCGGCGGCGTCGACCGCCCACGACGGGGGCTCGGGAGCCGGGGCCTCGTCGATGGCCCGGATCTCGTCGGGGTCGATCGGCCCCTCCCCCGCGGCCGGCGGGCCGGGGGCCGGGTCGTCGACGGCCGCGAGCGCGGGCTGCTCGGGCTCCGCGGGGGGCTCGGCTCGGAGGGTCTTCTCGAGCGCCTCCATGACCTCGGCCGAGGGGAACAGGGCGGCGATGTCGGGCAGGTCCTCGATGCGGTCGAGGCCCATGCGTTCGAGGAACTCCCGGGTGGTGCCGAACAGGGCGGCCTGGCCCGGGCCCCGGTCGCGGCCGACCTCGGCGATGTAGCCGCGCTGCTGGAGGGTCCGCATCACGCCGTCGACGTTCACCCCGCGGATGGCGGCCACCTGCGCTCGCGACAGCGGCTGCTTGTAGGCGACGATGGCGAGGGTCTCGAGGGCAGCGTTGGACAGGCGAGCGCTCTGGCCCTCCAGGGCGAAGCGCTCGACGTAGGCGGCGAGGTCGGCGGCGCTCTGGATGCGGTAGCCCCCCGCCACGCGGACGAGCTCGAACCCGCGACCTTGCTCCTGGTAGCCGGTGGCCAGCTCGTCGCACAGCTGGTCGACCACGCCGGGCGCCACCTCGAGCAGCTGCGCCAGCAGGTGGGTCTCGACGGGCTCTTGGGCGACCATGAGGATGGCCTCGATGGCCCGGGCCGCTTCGGTGGACATCGGCGGGCTACCCCTCGTAGGCGTCGACCCGGTCGGCGAGGCCGGCGAGGACGGAACCGTCGCCCTCGTCCGCGCCACCCAGCCAGGTGATGGTGAGCTCGCCGAAGGTGCCGGCCTGGTCGAGGTCGACGGCGCCCTGCTTGAACAGCTCGAGGACGGCCAGGAACCGCACGATCACGTCGAGGCGCTCCACGAACGCGTCGGTCAGCGCTCGGAACGTCGTGCGGCCCACGAGGGGAAGCTCCTCGAGGAGCTCCTGGCAGGCCTCGGTGACGCTCAGGCGGGCGGGCGCCACGTGGTCGAGTCGGACCGTGGGCACCGGCTTGGGCTCGATGGCCCGGAGGAAGGCAGCCCGGAGGTCGATCGGGGTCACGCCCGCGAGCAGGTCGGGGGCCAGGTCGACGAAGCGCTCGTCGAGGCCGGCGGTGCGGGGGAAGCAGCGAGCGGCGTCGTCGGCGAGCATGGACAGCAGCCGGGCGGCGTCCTTGAACGTCTTGCACTCGACCAGGCGGGCGAGCAGCAGGTCTCGCTCCTCCCAGAGCGCCAGCTCGTCGTCGAGGTCGACGTCGGCATCCTCGGGCAGCAGGCGGCGGGTCTTCAGCTCGACGAGCGTCGCCGCGATGAGCAGGAACTCCGTGGCCACCTCGAGGTCGAGGACCTCCATGCGCTCGAGCTCGGCGAGGTAGGCGTCCACGATGGTGGACAGGGAGATCTCGTAGAGCTCCACCTGCTGGCTCAGGATCAGGTGCAGGAGCAGGTCGAACGGCCCCTCGAACACCTCGGTCTGCACCTCGTACGCCATCGGGTGCCAGCGTAGTTACACCGATGTGGTTTCGTCCAGGGGTTCCCTTACCGGTTCCGTCGCACCAGGTGGTGGACCCTAGGCTCGCCCGCCATGACCCGCGTGTTCTCCGGCATCCAGCCCACCGGCGACGTCCACCTCGGCAACGTGCTCGGAGCGATGGTGCGCTGGGTCGACGAGCAGCACCGGGCCGAGAGCCTCTACTGCGTGGTCGATCTGCACGCCCTCACCATCCCCCAAGACCCGGCCGAGCTGCGCCGCTCGTCGCTGCGCCTGGCCCAGATCCTCCTGGCCGTCGGGCTCGATCCCGAGATCTGCACGCTCTTCGTGCAGTCCCACGTCCACGAGCACGCCGAGCTGGCGTGGATCATGCAGTGCACCGCCGCCCACGGCGAGCTGAGCCGCATGACCCAGTTCAAGGACAAGTCGGCGCGGGCCGGCTTCGTGTCCGCCGGGCTGTTCACCTACCCGGCGCTGATGGCCGCCGACATCCTGCTCTACGACGCCGACGAGGTGCCGGTGGGCGACGACCAGCGCCAGCACGTCGAGCTGACCCGCGACCTCGCCGAGCGCTTCAACGCCCGCTACGGCGCCACCTTCACCGTGCCCCGGGCCACCTTCCCAGCATCGGGCGCTCGGGTCATGGACCTGCAGGATCCGACGTCGAAGATGTCGAAGTCGGCGGCCTCCACGGCCGGGACCATCTTGCTGCTCGACGAGCCGAAGGCCATCGAGAAGAAGATCAAGCGCGCCGTCACCGACAACGATGCCGACGTCCGCTTCGACGTCGCGGCGAAGCCGGGGGTCTCGAACCTGCTGTCGATCCTCGGTGCGTGCACCGGGCGCAGCCCCGAGGACGCCGCCGCCGGCTACGAGCAGTACGGCCCGCTCAAGTCGGATGCGGCGGCGGCCGTCATCGAGCTGCTCGAACCGATCCAGGCGCGGTTCCGCGAGCTCGAGGCCGACCCGGCCGAGACCCTCCGGCTCCTGGCCATCGGCGCGAACAAGGCGTCGGAGCGAGCCGCGGCCACCTTGGCGCGCGCCCGCGACGCCCTCGGGCTGCTCGAACGGGGCTGACCCCCCTCAATCGTCGTCGGCCGCCTTGAGCGCCTCGGCGATGGGGCGCGGCACCGTCCAGTCCTCGGGCGGGAGGTGGTGCTCGGCGGCCCAGGCCACCGTCAGGGGTGCAGACCCGGCGATCCCCAGCAGGTCAGCGCCGAGGCGGGGGTGCTCCACGTAGAGGCCCACCCGCCGGGTGAACCCGCTCGTCTCGGTCCACGCCTCGGCGATGTCGCGCCCGGCCAGGCGCACCGAGAGCGTCGCGATCACCCGCCCGTAGGTGCCGAGGCCCGAGACCACCTTGCCGCAGTCGTGCAAGAGCGCGGCGGCGAGCACCGGGCGCGACGCCTCGTCGCCCAGGGCGCGCTCGACGCGCCGGGCGACACCCGCCGCGTGGCGCCGATCGACCCGCGACATGCGCGCCCACACGTCCTGCTCGGCGTCGAGGAGGTGGGTGCGCGCCCACGCGTCGTCGGCCGCGCTCGGGCCGATCGGAAGGACGGAACCGAAGAACCGCTTCACCAGGTGGGCGGCTCCGGCCATCAGGCGTGATCGATGCAGAACCGGGTCGCGGGCATCGCCTCGAGGCGGGCCGGTGCGATGGCCGCGCCGCACACCTCGCAGCTCCCGTAGGTGCCGGCGTCGATCCGGGCCAGGGCGTCCTCCACGTCGCTCAGCTGGTCGCGCAGCGTGGCGGCCAGGGTGGCGTTCTCGACCTGCTCCGCCGTGACCTGGGCCGAGTCGGCGAAGTTCTCGTCGAAGTCGGGCGCCGCCGAGCCGTCGGCCGTCAGCTCGGCGAGGCGCCGCTCGAGGTCGTCGCGCTCGGACGCCAGGTCGGTGCGGACGGTGGTCGGATCGGTGGCCATGGGCTCAGGCTATCCAGCGACGGCGCGAGGATGGGCCGTGCGGTACACGGCGCGCAGCCGCTCCCCGGACACCAGCGTGTACACCTGCGTGGTGCTGATCGAGGCGTGGCCCAGCAGCTCCTGCACAGTGCGGATGTCGGCCCCGTGGTCGAGCATGTGGGTGGCGCACGAGTGGCGCAGCACGTGGGGCGTGAGCACGCCGCCGAGCCCGACGGCGTCACCCGCGCGGCGCACCGCGAGCCAGGCGCCCTGGCGCTGCAACCGCCCACCGCGCTGGTTGAGGAACAGCGCATCGGCGTCGTCGCGGCGAGCCCAGCGCTCGGGCTCGAGGTGGGGTCGGCCCTCGGGGCCGAGCCAGTCGACCAGCGCCCGGCTGGCATGGCGGCCGAGGGGCACGATCCGCTCCTTGGCGCCCTTGCCGAGGACGCGGAGCAGGGCCGCATCGAGGTCGAGGTCGGTGAGCCGGGTGCCGCACAGCTCACCGATGCGGATCCCGGTGCCGTACAGCAGCTCGAGGATGGCCCGGTCGCGGCGAGCGACGGGCGTGACGGGAGCGACCGAGGAGAGGAGCCGATCGACCTCGGCCTCGGAGAGCGCCTTGGGCAGGCCCTTCGGTGTGCGGGGCACCTCGACGGCCGCCGCCGGGTCGGCCACCCCCTCGTGCTCGCCGGCGAGGAACCGGTGCAGCCCCCGCACCGAGACCAGCGTGCGCTTCACGGTGGCGGGCGAGAGCTCGCCGGCCCGGAGCTCGGCGATGTAGGCCTCCACGTCGGTCTCCTCGACCTCGCCGATGGAGGCGCCACGACCGTCGAGCCAGGTCACGTAGCGCCGCAGGTCGTTGGCGTAGGCGCGCAGGGTGTTGGTCGAGCGGCCCCGCTCCACCCGCAGGGCGGTGAGGAAGTCCTCGACCTCGACGGGTAGGTCGTCGGCGAGGCCCCGGGTCTCGCCCACCGTCATCGCTCGGCGCGGAGCAGGTCGCGCGTGCGCAGGAGCCCGATCAGGGTCTTGGCATCGGTGAGCGCACCCGACGCGATCGCTTCGTCGAGGTCGGCGAGGTCGAAGCGCTCGACGACCATGTGGGCCTCCTCCACGCCCTGGCGATCGTCGGGCACCTCGCGCAGCTGGCGACCCAGGTAGATCAGGCCGTGCTCGTCGGAGATGCCGGCGGACTGGTGCACCTGGGCCAGCAGCTCGAGCGAGCCCGCCGCCCGGCCGATCTCCTCGGCGAGCTCGCGCCGGGCGGTCACCTCGGGGTCGTCCTCGCCCTCCACGTCGCAGAGCCCCGCCGGGATCTCGAGCATCTCGCGGTCCACGGGGCCCCGGTACTGGCGGACCAGCAGCACGTGGCGAGCGTCGTCGAGGAGCGGGACGACCGCGACGACGCGCTTGTCGCGGACGACGTCGCGCTCGAAGGTCGAGCCATCGGGTGCCTCGAACGTCGCCCGCACCAGACGGATCCGGTAGCCCGCCGCCACCTCCCGATCGCCGAGGTGGCGGAAGCCGGCCACGCTCAGGCGTCGACCGCTGCCGTCGCCGGCGCGTCCAGGTCGAACAGGTGCGGGTTGCGGTCCTCGGCCCGGGCCAGCGCCGCGCCCACGAAGTCGCGGAACAGCGGCGCCGGGTTGGTGGGCCGGCTCTTGAACTCGGGGTGGGCCTGGGTGCCGACCCAGAACGGGTGGTCGCGCAGCTCCACGAACTCGACCAGCCGGTGGTCGGGCGACGAGCCCGACAGCCACAGGTCCGATGCCTCGTACTGGCTGCGGTAGCGGGGGTTGAACTCGTAGCGGTGTCGGTGGCGCTCGGAGACCACGGTCTTGCCGTAGGCCTCGGCCACCTTGGAGCCGGGCTGCAGCTCGGCGACGTAGGCCCCGAGGCGCATGGTGCCGCCCATGTCGGTGACGTCGCGCTGCGAGTCCATCAGGTCGATCACCGGGTGGGGGGTCTGGGGATCGAGCTCGGTGGAGTTGGCGCCCGTCAGCCCGAGCACGTTGCGCCCGTACTCGATGACCATCATCTGCAGGCCCAGGCAGAGTCCGAGGCAGGGGATCTTGTGCTCACGGGCGTAGGCGGCGGCCGCGATCTTGCCCTCGGTGCCGCGCTCCCCGAACCCTCCGGGGATGACGAGGCCGTCGAGGTCGCGGAGGCGGCCGGCGGCCAGGAGCCCCTCGACCTCCTCCGCCTGGATCCACTCGACCTCGACCTTGGCGCCGTGGTGGAAGCCTCCGTGCTTGGTGGCCTCGACCACTGACAGGTACGCGTCGATGAGCGTCACGTACTTGCCGATGATGCCGATGCGGACGGGCTTGGTGGCCGCCTCGACCCGATCGACGAGCGCCTCCCACTCGGTGAGGTCGGGGGCGACGTCGTCGAGCCGCAGGATCGAGCACACCTCGGCGTCGAGCCCCTCCTCGTGGAGCACGAGGGGGATCTCGTAGATGTTGCCGGCGTCGGCCGCGTTGACCACCGCCTGGGGCGGCACGTCGCAGAGGTTGGAGATCTTGCGCTTCAGGTCCGGCGGCACCGCCGCCTCGGAGCGGCACACGATGATGTCGGGCTGGATGCCCCGGCTGCGCAGCTCGGTGACCGAGTGCTGGGTGGGCTTGGTCTTCTGCTCGCCCGACGGGCCGATGAACGGCACCAGGGTCACGTGGATGTAGCAGATGTTGTCGCGACCGGCGTCCTTGCGGTACTGCCGGATCGCCTCGAGGAACGGCAGGATCTCGATGTCGCCGACGGTGCCGCCCACCTCGGTGATCACGACGTCGACGTCGTCGGTGGCCAGCCGCTTGATCCGCTTCTTGATCTCGTCGGTGATGTGCGGGATGACCTGCACGGTCTTGCCGAGGTAGTCGCCGCGGCGCTCGGCGGCGAGCACCGCCTGGTAGATCGATCCGGTCGTCGCGTTCGAGTTGCG
>ERZ795053.7499-NODE-7499-length-10504-cov-22.539956_pt1 | contig 10504 bp, 9 predicted proteins | sample MGYA00375137_ERZ795053 | MGnify/ENA primary metagenome ERZ795053 (study PRJEB30182, sample SAMN05720284) | activated sludge metagenome | isolation source: Anaerobic digester | place: Hong Kong | collected 2014-12-17 ... | reverse complement strand
CGCGCCATGGAAAGGCCGTAGACAAAGCCGGAGCAGGCCGCACTCAGATCGAACGCGCCGGCATTGTGCGCGCCCAGGGCGTCCTGGATCAAGCAGGCCGTGGCGGGAAAGGAGTACTCTGGCGTGGTCGTCGAGCAGATGATGAGGTCGAGTTTGCTCGCCGGCACATCGGCCACTTCCAGCGCCTTGCGTGCGGCTGCCACCGCCAAGGTGACCGAAGTTTCCTTGGGGTCGGCGGCCACGTGGCGCTCGGCAATGCCGGTGCGGGTGCGGATCCACTCGTCGTTGGTGTCGACGATCTGCTCGAGATCCTGGTTGGTGATGACCTTGGCGGGTACGTGGTAGCCCCAGCCGACAATGTGAGCGTAGCGCGGCTGATAGACAGGCACGGATGGCGCTGCGATCAGTTGGCTCTCGTCCTGGCCCGATCCTTTGGTGTGCCCTGCTGCCCCGTTGGTGCCGGGTTCGCCAGCCGGCGGTATCTGTTTGACCTCTACCATTTCCCCTCCTCGACGCACGTTCCTACGCTGCAAAGCGCCGTACCATGATACAGGCGTTGTGCCCGCCAAACCCAAAGCTGTTGCTCAGCACGATATCGACATCCGCCGCAACTGCTTCATTGGGCGTGTAGTTCAGGTCGCACTCCGGATCCTGGTTCTGCAGGTTGATCGTGGGCGGGATGATTCCCTGTTCGATCACCTTCGTACTGATGATGGCTTCCAGCGCGCCCGCCGCACCCAGCAGGTGGCCCGTCATGCTCTTGGTGCTGCTGATGCGCACGTTGTACGCATACTCGCCCAGCACCTGCTTGATGGCCAACGTCTCCCCCAGGTCGTTGAGGCGCGTGGCCGTGCCGTGCGCGTTGATGTAGTCGATGTCCGTCGGCTGGATGCCGTACTGGGCGGCCTTGCGCATGGCGATCCGCATGGCATCGGCCGCGCCACGGCCGGTCGCATGCGGCGCGGCCATGTGATAGGCGTCGTTCGTGTTACCGTAGCCGACGACCTCGGCGTAGATGTGCGCGCCGCGCGCCAGCGCATGTTCCAGCGTTTCGAGCACCAGGATCGCCGACCCCTCGCTCATCACGAAGCCGTCGCGGTCGCGGTCAAAGGGCCGGCACGCCGCCTGCGGATCGTCGCTGCGTTGGCTCAACGCGCCCATGACGTCAAAGGCAGACACGGTGATGGGCAAAATGGCCGCCTCGCTTCCACCCGCCACCATCACATCCGCGTCGCCGCGGCGCAGCAACTCGAAGGCCTCGCCACACGCCGTCGTGCCGCTGGCGCAGGCACTCACCACCGCGTGATTGGGTCCCTGCAGGTTGTGGTCGATGGCAATCTTGCCGCCCGGGCTGTCCACGAGCATGTTGGGAATCATGAACGGGCTCACCTTGCGCAGCCCCTTCTCGCGCGTCAGATCTAGGTTCTCGCGGAAGCTACCGATGCCGCCGATGCCGCTGCCAACGATCACGCCGATGCGCGTGGGGTCCTCCGCCGTCATGTCCAGGCGGGCGTCGGCCATGGCCTGCTGCGTGGCAACCAGCGCGTACTGGATGCACGGATCGAGACGGCGCGCTTCTTTGCGATCCATGTACTGGCCCGGATCGAAGTTGCGCACCTCGCCGGCAAACGTCACGCGCAGGTCTGAGGTGTCAAACTTGCTGATATGGTCGATGCCACTGCGGCCGGCTATCAAGCTCTGCCACGTGCTCTCGACGTCATGCCCGAGCGGCGTAATGGCGCCCAGGCCGGTAATCACGACACGGGGGGGAGTATACCCATTGGTACTGCTTTGCATATTCCCGTTCATAAGACTTTCTTTCATTCAATCATCTAAACGCGCCAGAACGTGATAACACATCCTTACGGCAAAAGTTGCGCCGGCGTTCCACCGGCATGAAAAACAAAACGGGGTCCGGTACGCCACCGAACCCCGTTCCATTCACTGCGCCGCCTGTGTGTCGTCTGTCGTCTCCGTCGATGCCGTCGATGCCGTGCGGCCGATGCCTGCCCTGGCTAGCGCAGGGCAGCCGGCTCCGCCGCGACCGGCTCTTGCTTGCTCACTTCAACCTCGTTCGGTTGGAAGTCGGCAGCCGACACCTCCACCGATTCGCCGTCGACCACACTCCCGGTATCCGAGTACCAGACCGGCGACTGCGGTGTCGCACCATGCGGCTGCGCCGGAACCGGCAGATCTCTCGCACCTGAGCGCCGCAACACCAGGTACGCCCCAGCGCCGATGAGCGCCAGCGGCCAGACCCACCCCAGCATCCCCACAAACGGTGTGACGATGACCAGGCCCAGAACGAGCAGGATCGCCGCCGGGATATAGGCCCAGCGCAGATTCTGTCCCAGGTAGGTCGACATCAGTCCGAGCACGCCAAAGGTCGCCCCCAGGCCGATGAAGAGCAGGCTGCCGGGGTTGATGAAGGCAAAGGGCAGTGCGTCCAGCGCAGCGACCCCCGCCACCGAGAAGAGCGCGCCGCCAGGAATCAACGCCCACCAGCGCCGCGGATTGGTGAAGAAGATGGCCAGAAAGCCTGCCCCGATCGAGCCCAGAAAGACTGCGCCCGTCATGCCGGAAATGATCGGCGGGGCGAAGCGCGAGTAGAAGACCGTAGCCGCCAGCCCCATGAGCGTGAAGCCGGGAATCGCTGCCCACCAGCGATCGTGCAGGTTCGTGAAGAAGACATACAGGAATGCCGCCCCGGCCGCACCAAAGGCCAGCGACCAGAACAGTCCGCTCAGTACGCCCAGAATCCCTGTAACCTGCAAGAGAAAGAAGCCGCCCAGTGCAATCAGCAGGAGGCCCCACAGCAGTTGCTTGTTGTCATTGGCGATTCGCATAATCCCTCCCCGGAATCGAAATACGCGTGAAGTCCTTCATCAGACTTTACGCAGCAAAGCCGGAGAAGTTGCGTAGTCGATACCGCACACTGTGCACAACCAGCACGATCCCTCGTCACCCGCACGCCTCACGCATTACGCCTCACTTCTCACACATTACTCCTCACCCACTATGGCGTGACGCCGGGCGCCGTCGTATCCTTGTACCACCACACCTGCAAAAACGCCTGCCCGGTTCGATCGTAGTAGTCCACCGTGACGGTGTGTTTCCCGCCGCCAACGCCGACGAAGCGGTTGGTCGTGTCGGTGTAGCCATCGCGCCACACGTCGATGACCATCGTCTGGTCGAGGTAGACGCGCACGCCGTCATCCGAACGGGCGCGGAAGTAGTAGTTGCCGCCTTCGAAGTAGAATTGCCCGGTCCAGCGGCCGTTCCAGAAGTCGACCGGGACCGCGCCCGGCATCGGCGACGCAAAGCCCCAGTTCCGCTCCAACTGCACCGTTCCGGCATTCTCCAGTTGCGTGTGCAGCAGCTCGCCGCGCGTCGGCGCCCCATTGTAGTAACTGGCGGTCCACGGCGGCGCCTGCTGCGAATAGTCGTAGGTGAAGCGGATGCTGGCGAGCGCCACCAATTCGAGGTATTCCAGCCGCACGGTGTAGCGCCCGTTCAGCATGGCGCCGCTGGAATAGGTCGAGCCGCTTGCGCCATGCCACTCATCGACGAGCAGCCTGTCATTCAGCCAAAGCCGCACGCCATCATCTGCCTGGATGGTAAATTGATAGTAGCCCTGCGGCAGATCCAGCGTGCGCTCAAAGCGCGCCGAGAAGTAGTCCACCGGCACCACCGGCGTCGGTGATTCGTAGCCCCAGCGGAAATCGATGAACGACACATCGGCATAGGCAACCGGCGCACCCTGCAGGTTTGGATTGTTGAAATAGGAGACTTTCCAGCCGTTGAAGGTCGGCGGCGGCGTAGCGGGTGGCGCGGTTGCGGTCGGCACCGGGGTCGCCGCGGCCGGTGGCGGCGCAGCAAGAATGTTCGAATCGACCACGAGCACGCCGTCCAGGTCGCCCGTCACGGTGACCAGGCGCCGGTCGATCCAGCCGCGGCTGGCGCTGCACGTCACTAACAGCCACGACGCAGCGTCGTTACGCCCCTCGACGTCGCACGTCCAGCCCGCGGTCACCGTGCCGATGACCGCCGACGACTGGCTTGGTTGGAGGTAGAGGTTGACGAGCGCAAACTTGACCGTCGCCGTGACGGCCTGAATCTGGTACAACGGCCCGGCGCTGACGGAGCGCGGAAGTGCCGTTAGCCAGACGATTGTGATCAGGAGAAGCCAGCGGTATCTGTTCATAGGTCCCTATATCCAGTATACCGCACATGGCTTTGCCTGTCGTCTACTTCATCAGCGCCACATCCAGGGCATCGTAAAGCGTGCGCACGCCGATGATCTCGATCCCCTGGGGCATGCCGTCGCCGCTGCGCCGCTGCAAGGTGCTGCGCGGCGCCAGCGCGCGCGTGAAGCCCAGCTTGGTCGCCTCGTGCAGACGCCGCGCCAGTTGGCCGACGCTGCGCAACTCCCCGCTCAGCCCCACCTCGCCAACAATCGCCAGGTCGGCGTGGACCGGGCGGTTGCGGAAACTGCTCGCTATGGCCACGGCAACAGAGAGATCGGCGGCCGGTTCGTCGACGCGCATGCCGCCCACCACGTTGACGAAGATGTCCTGGTCGCTCAGATCGATACCCACGCGCTTGGAAAGCACAGCGGTAAGCAACAGCAGCCGGTTCGTGTCGACGCCGTTGGCCGTGCGGCGCGGCATGCTAAAGGCCGTCGTGCTGCACAGCGCCTGCACCTCCACCAGCAGCGGCCGCGTGCCTTCCATGGAGACGGCGATAGCACTGCCCGTGGCGTTGGGCAGCCGTTCGGCCAGAAAGAGTTCGGAGGGGTTGCGCACCTCCTCCATGCCCTTCTCGTTCATCTCAAAGACGCCGACCTCGTTGGTGCTGCCGAAGCGGTTCTTGATCGAACGCAGCAGGCGGAAGGCATGGAAACGCTCGCCCTCCAGTTGCAGCACGGCATCGACCATGTGTTCAAGGACGCGCGGGCCGGCGATGTTGCCCTCCTTGGTGACGTGGCCGACGAGAAAGATCGGGATGTTGAGCGCTTTGCCGGCGCGCAGCAACGCCGCCGCACAATCGCGCACCTGGCTCACCGTGCCGGCGGCGCTGGCGCCATTGCCCGAATAGATGGCCTGCACCGAGTCGACGATGACGAGCACCGGCTTCACGGCCTCGATGTGCTCGATGATCGTCTCCACGACGATCTCGGAGAGCACCATGAGTTGCTCGTTGTTGATGCCCAGCCGCACCGCCCGCCGCCCGATCTGGTGCGCGCTCTCTTCGGCCGAGACGTAGAGCACTGTGCCCGTGTTCTGCGCGACGTCGGCCGCCATTTGTAGCAGGAGCGTGCTCTTGCCGATGCCCGGATCGCCCCCGACGAGCACGCACGACCCCGGCACGATACCCCCGCCCAGCACGCGGCCCAGTTCGACCATGCGCAGCGACAGGCGCGGCAGGTCGTCTCTGGCCACATCGGGCAGCGCGACCGGCTTGCTCATGCTCTCCGCAGGCGCCATGACGGCGCGGCTCTTTTCCGCCACGCGGACGACGACCTCTTCCAGCGTGTTCCACTCGCCGCACTCGGGACACTTGCCCGCCCAGCGCAGTTGCGTGCTGCCGCACGCCGAGCAGACATACTGCTTTCGTTCTTTTGCAGCGGCCACAGTGCACTCCTTGAATTCAGAACATTTGTGCGGATATTGTACCGGGATTTCGGCGCAACGTCAACGATGGCGCGTCACAGAAAATTGGCCACGTCAGCCCCGGCGCGCGTCGCACTGGGCAAACGAACTATCGTTGGGAAACCAAAAAACGGCACCGGCCTTGATCATCCGATAGCCGGTGCCGCGCAAGCTGTGTTCAATTACCTGAGGGGTGGTTGCTATCAGCCAGGAAGTGGTTCAGTTTGCCGCGCCAACCACGAGGATGGGACGAAACTTGTAGCCGTAGATAATCTGCCCCTCGTCGCCTTCCTCGCGGAGCTTGCGCGTCACCATCTCCACGCGCATACCGATCTTGACGTCGCTGGCGTTGACGTCGGTCAACTGCGCCGTCACCATGGGGCCTTCGTCGAGCTTGACCAGTGCCACTGTGTACGGCTTCTGGTCTTCATAGCCCTGCGGCACGTTATACATCGTGGTGAAACTAAAAACCTCACCTCTTCCGCTGAGAGGTGAGGTTACGCCACCGGGCCGGTTGCTGCCCAGATGCCCGGTCATCAGTCGTCCCCAACCATGGCCTGCTGCATGACGGGCGCAGCGTTGACGATCGCGCCGAAGTCGAACGCCGGTGCAGCCGCGCGTTCCTCACGCTCGCCGTGCATCGGCTTATGGCAGTGCGGGCAGACCTGGCGCGGCGGGAACACCGCCTGCGTGCAGTGATCGCACACATCGCCGTGCAAACTATAACGCTGTTTCTTGGTCCGCCACATATTTGGAATAGCCATATCTATCTACCTTCTATTCAAATCTACCACTTGTCATGGAAGGCCTGGTTGCCTCCCGTTGCCTGTACCAAATCGTACGAACGCAATGGTAGCAATTATGGACTCTCAATTCCTATCTGCCCTGGGAAACCGCCAACCTGATAGGTTTTGACAGTGAAAATGAGCAATTCCACCAGGTAATCCCACTGCCAATTGGCCTGTCTCCCCTCCTAAAAAACGAGCGGACGGGCTGGCAGCCCGTCCGCTCACAGTCATGTCGATTGCGCAAGCGCCGGCTAGCTGCCCAGGATGTGCGTCACGATCGTCGCACCGCTGCCGCCGATATTCTGCGCCATACCCAGCCGGGCATTGGCCACCTGATTGGCGCCAGCGCCACCCGTCAGTTGCAGCACGCTCTCCACGATCTGGTAGACGCCGGTGGCGCCGACGGGGTGACCGCGGCTCTTCAGCCCGCCCATGGTGCTGATGGGCAGCCGGCCGCCAATGCCGATCTCGCCTTCGTGCGCCAGCCGCCAGCCTTCGCCGCGCCGTGCAAAGCCATTCGCCTCCAGGCTCAGCGCCGTCATGATCGTGAATGCATCGTGCAGTTCGAAGAAATCCAGATCTTCCTGCCCGATGCCGGCCTGGCGCAGTGCCTTCTGGCTGCTGATGTTGGCCGCCTGCAAGAAGAGCGGGTCGCGGCGATCGTGTACGGCCAGCGTGTCGTTGGCGCTGGCACTGGCCAGGATCTGCACGGCCCCGCGGTGGTGGCCGGTCGTGAACTTGTGCGCCCACTCTGTCGGCGCCAGCACCACCGCCGCCGACCCGTCGCAAACCGGGCTGCTGTCCATGATGTTGATCGGCGTGGCAATGACCGGCGCGCGCAGGTAATCCTCCAGCGCAATCGCCTCCTGGAACATGGCGTTTGGGTTGTGCGCGCCGTTGCGATGGGCGTTGATGCTGAAGCCGGCGAACGCATCGAGCGGCACGTCGAATTCGTACATATAACGCTGCATGATTAGAGCGTTCAGGCCAACGAAACTGACGCCGTGCAGCGCCTCATATTCGGCGTCCGCTGCGGTGGCCAGCCCGGCCGTGGTGTCCTTGCCGACGGTGTCCGTCATCTTCTCCAGCCCGGCCACGACCACGATGTCGTGAAAGCCGCTGGCGACGGCCATGGTGCCCACGCGCAGCGCCGCCGCACCGCTGGCACAGGCCGCCTCGACCTTCGCCGCTTCGACGCCGTGCAGCCCGCAGACATCCGCCACGAGCGTGCCCAGATGCTCCTGGTCGAGCAGGTTGCCGCTGAGCATGTTGCCCACAAAGAGCGCGTCGGCGCGCTCGACATTGGCATCCGCCAGCGCGCTGGAAATCGCATCGTAGGCAAGCTGCCGGGCCGACTGCTCCCACAGTTCGCCAACCGGCGTCTGGCCAATGCCGATAATCGATACGGAACGCATGAAACCTCCTCATCACGCACCGGCGCATCGAACGACCGTCGAATGCGCCAGGCATGTCCGATTGCATCAGAAATCCTGACTATCCTGCCATTATAGCGCGGCCTGCCACGGGGACGTGTAATCGCCTCCGCCATTCCCGACGCGAACAGAGGCGGTGCGACCGCCTGGACTACGCTCGATATAACGGCCGCGTCAGGCAAGTGGGTCCCCCGCCGCCCTTCAAGCAGAGATCGTCGCCCTCGAAGGTCGTGACGGCAACACCGGCGGCTTCCAGGCGCGCCTGGGTTACGGGATTGCCAGCCAGCATGATGCACCGCCCCGGCGCCACGGCCAGCACATTGCAGGCCATGCTGTCATACTCGGCGTCGGGCACTTCGATCAACTCCCAACTGCGCTCGAGCAGTAGCTGGCGGAAGGGCACCGGCATGAGCCGCGAGTAGACGACGGCCTTGCGCGTGTCGACGGGGCTGATGAAGGAAAGCAGGTGCAGGCAGTCGTCCGGTCCGGTCCAGTGCGGCAGGGGGACGGTAATGACTTCGTCGACCCGCTCACCCAGCAACGCGCGCAATTGGCGAATCCCCTCGGCGTTGGTGCGATAGCCCTGTCCCACGGCAACCGTGCGTTCATCCAGCCAGCAGACATCGCCGCCCTCCAGCCTGCCGTCGCCGGTGATTCGCCCGAGAACGGGCACGCCAAGCTCAGCAAGCACGGCCTCCGCTGCCTCGGGCTCGCCGGCGCGCAGCGCCTTGCCCATGCGCCCCAGGATGACCCCGCCGGCCACGGTGACGATCGGATCGTGCGTGTAGATCGAGTCCAGACCGGCCTCGTCATCTTCAGGCAGGTAGACCAATTCCACGCCCTGGCGCGCCAGCAGATCTACCAGCGTGTCGTGCTGCGCATCAACGCGTGCCAGCAGCGGCCGGCCGGTGTAGTTGAGCGCCTGCCACTGCTCGTCGATCGCGGTCTGGCTGCGGTGCGATGCGACCGGCCGCTTCATCAGGCACCAATGCAGCGGCGCCACCATGGATTGGCTGTTGATTTGGTCGTTCATGGGTCACTTCAAAATGTAGTAGGTGGCGCGCTTGGAGCCGATGCGGATGAAGAGATTCTTGTCGACCAGATCGGCCAGGTCACGGCGAATGGTCTCGGGATGAACATCCGGCGCCAGAGCCTGCAGGTCGCTGTTGGTGATGCGGCCGTGCTCGCGCACGAATGCCAGTGCCGCCTCCTGTCGCTCGGTGAGGAAGGCGTGGTGCCAGCGCTGCTCCTGCGGCTGCGCGCTCACCAGGTCGTCGCCGGCCGAGCGCAGCGTGACGCGGAAACCGGCCGCGGTCTCTTCGAATTCCGGTTCGGGCAGGCCCGCCTCCTGCATCGCGGCCATCATACGGTCGATGCCGTAGCCAAGCCGCTCGATGTAGCCCAGGTCGGTCAGCACGGCGACAATGGCCTCATTGCGGCTGTAGCGCTCGTCCTTCAGGTTCGCCAGCGTGACGTGACCGGGCAGGCGTCCGGGGCTGTAGACCTCCAGCCGGTCGTTGAACATGAGCAGGCGGATGCCCTCGCCGCGGATGCTGTAGTCGCGGTGGGCGATGGCATTGACGATGGCCTCACGCACGACGGGCAGCGGATACTCGGTGCTCTCCTCGCGCGCCATGCCGCGGATGCGCATGCCGCGCCGCATGTTGGCGGTGACAAAGGTCTCGGCCTGCTTGGCCTGCTCCACCAGCGTGCCGCCGATATCCTGGCGCACAAACTCGTCGCCCATGACTGTGCCGGCGTAACGCACGCAGATCACCTCGGCGCTGCGCAGATAGCGCTGCGGCTCGCGGCCAAAGAGCAGCACGCCGGCCACCGTCGGCGCCGGTTCGGCCGCCGGCAACCCGTCGACCCCGCGCCGCGTGACGCAGCCGCGACCGATCAATGTATCGACGGCGTCTGCGTCGGGCGGCAGGCCGAGCTGGTCGAGATAGCGATTCACGCGCGCCGCGTCCAGGTCGGCAAGGCCGGCGCCTTCGACCGGCTGGCTTTCGTAGCCGCTCTCGCCGCGGTCGAGCAGCAACTGGCGCAACTCCGGCGTCGTCAGCGGGCGATTCTGGCCGCCGGTGCGGGTCAGGTAGACGCCGCGTACGTTGTAGACATGGGGCAGCCCCTCCGGCACCAACACGGCGACGACCTCACCGCCATCCAGTGTGACGCTCTGCGCGCTGGGCAGGATCAGGGGCGGGTCGGGGAGCAGGCTGGCCTCGACGACGAGGTCACGCAACGCGGCGCCGTCGACGGTGCCCTGCGGCGTGCCTTTGGCCGTCACGCCGAGGATGGCGATGCCGCCGCCGGCATTGGCCATGGCCGCCAGTGTTTCCGCCACCGTCTGCCGGGCGCTCTTGGCCGGCAGGTAGGCGACGCGTTCCGATGGCCCGCCGGCCAGGTACGGCTGGAGATCGTCGGCGTGCATCGTTCGGTTGCGCAAACGCATCGTCACAGCAATTCGTCTCCCTTCTTGCTGGCATTATAGCGCCATGCGCCCCGAATGCCATGTTATAATGACTGCTCTATGACACGAAGGAGCAAGGACACACATACCCCGGAAGGAACCTGGTCCCTGTTCCTGAAACCAGGACTGGGCGTCAAACGCTGGCTGCTGGCCGCGCTG
>ERZ795053.7497-NODE-7497-length-10507-cov-6.454841_pt1 | contig 10507 bp, 8 predicted proteins | sample MGYA00375137_ERZ795053 | MGnify/ENA primary metagenome ERZ795053 (study PRJEB30182, sample SAMN05720284) | activated sludge metagenome | isolation source: Anaerobic digester | place: Hong Kong | collected 2014-12-17 ... | reverse complement strand
GTCCTGCCGCCAGCTCTCGAAGCGGCGGACCTCGGCGCTGCTGAGCACGTAGTCGGCCCCGTCGAGGGCGGCGGCCGGGTCGGTGGAGAAGTCGAGGCGGATGGGGGCGCCCGCCGCCGCGTTGAGCTTGGAGGCGAAGGCGTAGGCGCGCTGGAGCCGGGCTTCGTCGAGGTCGTGGAGCACCAGGCGAGCCCCGCGCAGGCGCTTGGTGTGCACGACGTCGTTCACCATCGCCGGCCCGAACGACATGCCGCCGGCCCCCACCAGGGTGATCTTCGGTGCGTCCATCGCCCCTCCTTCCGCTGGCCCCATCTTCCCACGGCCGCCCGCGCCGGGAACCTCCCGCGATCTCCGTCGGCCCGCCGACCGAGATCGCGGTCAGTTCGTGGGCTTCGGGGGCTTCCAGGCGGCTCCACGCGGCCTCCAAGGGACGGGGCGCACGATGCCAGCGTCCACGGACCGCCCCGCCGAGGAGCCCACCGTGACCGTCATCGACCTGCCCCGCCCCGCCGCCCTCCGCCCGGCCTCCGCCCCACCGCGGTGGGAGGAGCCGGTGCGCCGCCCGCCGAGCCAGTTCTGGTGCGTGCGCTGCGCCCGCTGGCACGACCGGCGCGACCTCGGCCCCGACGCCGCGTGACCCGACGTCGCCCGACCCGGTGACGCCCGGCCGACGCCGCGACGCCCACCCGACCCCGACGTCGCCCGACCCGGTGACGCCCGCCCGACGAGGCGGCGCTCGGCGGATGGGGCCGCGCCCGGCCATCGCTCCGTAGGGTCGGTGGCGTGACGTCGTCGCAGGTGGCCGTGATCGTGGTGGCGTCGTTCGCCGGCGCCCTGGTCAAGGCGGTCACCGGCCTCGGGTACCCGGTGATCGCCATCCCGTTCATCTCGCTCGCCATCGGCGTGGAGGACGCGGTGGTGATGGTGGCGGTGCCCAACTTCGCGGCCAACGCCTTCCTCTGCTGGGAGGCCCGGGAGGCTCGCCACGAGGCTCGCGACCTCGACCTGCTGATCGGCTTCGGCATCGTCGGCGCCATCGTCGGGACGATCGCCCTCGTGGAGCTGCCCGAGGAACCGCTGCTCGTGCTGCTGGCGGCCACGATCGTGGTGTTCATCGTCCGCTTCCTGCGCGACCCCCACCTGCGCTGGGCGGAGCGCACGGCCCGCCGGGGCGCCCCCTTCGTCGGGCTCGCCGTGGGGCTGCTGCAGGGCGCGATCGGCGTGTCGGGCCCGGTGGTGGCCACGTGGATCCACGGCTACCGCCTCGCCGCCCGCACGTACATCTTCACGATCACCCTCATCTTCGGCGTCACCGGGCTGGCCCAGATCGCTGTCCTCGGCGCCCAAGGCCGCTTCACCGGCGAGCGCATCGCGGGCGCGGCGGTCGCCGGGGTGGCCGTGGCCCTGGCCACGGCAGTCGGCCTGCGCCTCCGGAGCCGCCTCGCCGGGCCCACGTTCGAGCGGGCCGTGCTCGCCGCCCTCGCCCTCTCCGCGGTGTCGCTCCTCGTCGACGCCTTCCGCTGAGCGCACCCGACCGAGGGTTCACCCGGCCGAGGGTGATGCCCGTCCACCCCGCGAGCGAGCACGATGGGGGGATGGCTGACGCTCCCACCCCCGCCGCGCCCGCCGGGAGGTGGAACCGCCGGTTCCGCAGCCTCGCCGCCGTGACCCTCGTCGTCGTCTTCGCCCTGTCGTTCCTGGCCTCGGGCGTCGGCATCTGGCTCAAGCGCAACACGCTCGACAAGGACGTGTGGAACGAGCGCGTCGTCCCCCTCGGCACCGACCCGGCCGTCCAGCGCGCCCTCGCCGCCTACGCCACCGACCAGCTGATGCAGGCGGTGAAGCCCGAGGAGCTCTTCGCCGAGGCCCTCCCCGAGCGGGGCCAGGTGCTGGCCATCCCGCTGTCGGCCGCGGTGCGCGAGTTCGTGGCCGAGAAGGTGGAGGAGTTCTTCGCCTCCGACCGCTTCGAGTCGATCTGGACCGCGGCCGCCACCAAGGCCCACGACGCCGCCATCGCCACGCTGAAGGGCGATCGGCCGGCGGTGGTGGCCGACGACGAGAAGGTGCAGATCGACCTCATCCCCCTCATCGACGCCGTGCTGGCCGACATCGCCGAGCAGGTGCCCGACCTGATCGGCCGCGACGTCCGGCTCCCCACCATCCGGGTCGACGACGTGCCCGAGGCGTCCCGTGCTCGGCTGGCCGAGGCGCTGGGCGTCGAGCTCGACGACGACTTCGGCACCGTCACCATCTACGACGGCGGCAAGCTCTCGCTCGCCCAGACCGCGGTGCGCTGGATCGACCGCCTGCCCGTGCTCACCGGCATCCTCGCCGCGCTCGCCGCCGGCGGCGCCCTCTGGCTGTCGCCTCGTCGCCGGCGCACCGCGTTCCAGCTCCTGGGCGCCGCCGCCATCGCCGCCATCGCCATCCGACGGGTGTGCTTCCTGCTCCAGTCCCAGGTCGAGGGCTTGGTGGTCGAGGACCTCAACCGGGAGGCCGCCCGGGTGGTGATCGCCACGTTCGTCGACCCGCTCACCGCCGCAGCCGCCACCGTGCTGTGGGTGCTCGCCGCCCTCGCCCTCGCCATCGCGGTCACCGGCCCCTACGGCTGGGCGCGTTCGCTGCGCACCACCGCCGGCACCGGCGCCGCCGCCGCGCGCGGGGCGGCCACCGACCTCGCCACCGCGCCCACCACCGCCGCCTGGGTGGCCGGGCACCGCGACCCGCTGCGCGTCGGCGGGTGGGTGGCCGCAGCCCTGGTGCTCTGGTTCGCCTCGCTGAGCTGGCTGCTGCTCGTGGTGGTGGTGGCCGGGGTGATCGCCTGGCAGGTGGCCATCGATCGCATCGGCGCCGGCGCGCCCGCCGCCTGACCGCCGGCGGCGCTACAGGTAGCCGAGGGCGCGGGCGCGCGCGACGGCCTCGTCGCGCGAGCTCACCTCGAGCTTGCGGATCACGTTCTTCACGTGGGTCTTCACCGTGTTGAGCGACACGTAGAGGTCCTCGGCGATCTCCCGGTACGACATCGCCGTATCGAGGTAGCGCAGCACCGTGCGCTCACGCTCGCTCAGCGGTTCGACGAGGCGCACCTCGGCCCGATCGCCGACCACGGCGTGCGGGCGGATGCGGGCCAGGCGCTCGAGGAGCGCACGGCGGGGGCGACGACGGGCCTCCTGGCGCAGGGCGTCGAGCACCTCGGTGCCCGCCTCAGCCACCGGCAGCAGGGCGCCCGTGGCCACGACGAGGTCCAGGGCGCTCGAGGCGATCTCGTCCGCGCCCTCATCGCCCGCGGCGAGCGCCCCGCGCAGCCGGGCCAGCTCGCGATCGAGGGCGGCGAGCGAGGTCGGGCCGGCGGGATCGGCCGGCTCCACGCGCTCCCAGGCGTGCGGGTCGAAGCCGAGGTGCGCCGCGACCACGGTCGAGGTGGCTCCGGCGCCGAGCCCGTCCACCACCGCCTCGGCCTCGGTCCGCCGTCCGGTCGCGGCGAGCACCCGCGCCCGTCGGGCCGAGGTGACCGCGCCCATCGCTCCGCCGGCCGGAGCGCTGCGCAGGAGGGCGTCGGCCTCGTCGAGCAGGGCGAGCGCCGCATCGAAGGACCCGTCCGCGTGGCGGATCCGGCTGAGGCCGAGCAGCGCCAGCAGGGCGGCCGGTCGGCGCAGTGGAGTCGTCAGGGCCAGGGCCCGACGCAAGATGGGCTCGGCGGCGTCACGATGGTCCTGCTCCAGGAGCACCGTGCCGAGCACCGCCTCGGGCAGGGCGCCGAGGTCCTCGGCGTGCTCGGGCCACCCGTCCAGCACCGCCAGCGCGGCCTGCGCGGCGTCGTGCGCGTCGGCGAAGCGTCCCGTGGCCAGCCGGGCGAACGCCATGGCGGCGAGGTGGTCGGCGTGGGTGAGGGGCGAGACCACGCGCGGGGGTTGGGTGTGCTGCCGGTCGAGGCCGACGAGGTCGTCGACCCACACCCGAGCGCGCACCCGGGTGAGCCGAGCGAGGGCGATCCACTCGGCGTCCTCGTCGGCCAGGTGGGGCGCGGCGTCGACCAGCCCGTCGACCCGACCGGCGAGGGCCAGGGCGCCCTCGGCATCGCCGAGCACGAGGGCCACCACCTCGCGCGCCGTCAGCAGCCGGAGCCGTCCTGCGGGATCCAGCTCGCGACCGGCCACCCTCTCCACCCGCTCGCCCAGCGCCGCCGCCTCGGCGATCGCCCCCTCGACCGCCAAGGCGACCGCCACCGAGGCGGCCGCGCTGCCCGCAGCGCGCAGGTCGGCGTCGGTGAGCGACGCCGCCGCCTCGGCCACCGAGTGGGGCCGGCCGGCGAAGTACTCGGCCAGGACCGAGCCGTCGACGAGGTCGATCGCCGCCCGTCGCCGCCCCGCCCGCCAGGCGTGGCGGAAGGCGGCGACCGGATCGCCCTCGCGCTCGAACCACGTGGCCGCCCGCTCGTGGAGCACGATCTGCCGGTCGGGCGCCTCGACGCCCAGGCGGTGACGGAGCAGCTCGGCGAAGAGGTGGTGGTACCGGTAGGTGGTCCCCGCGTCGTCGGTGCGGACCAGCAGCACGTGCCGGGCCTCCAGATCGGCGAGCGTCACCGGCGACCCGCCCGTCAGCTCAGCCGCGAGCGCCGGCGACAGCTCGTCCACGATGCACGTGTCGAGCAGGAAGCGGCGGATCTCGGCCGGCTGGGCGTCGAGCAGCTCGGCCGACAGGTACGGGGCGAGCGCCTGGTTCGTCCCGGCGAACCGATCGAGGAAACCGGCCCCCTCGACCTCCATGGTGGCGACGGCGAGCCGGATGCCCGCCGCCCAGCCCTCGGTGCGACGGTGGAGCACGGCGACGTCGGTGGCCGCGAGGCCCAGCGAGCCATCGAGTAGGCCGACGAGCTCGGCGACCTCGGCCTCGTCGAGGCGCAGGTCCGCCTCGCGCACCTCCACCAGGCGCCCATCGAGGCGGAGCCGTCCGAGCCCACCACCCGGATCGCGGCGGCTGCCCAGCGCCACCTCGATGCGCCGGAGCCCCCGCTCGAGCAGGTGCGCCAGCTGGTCGGCCACGTCGCGGCCCGTGTGGTGGAAGTCGTCGATCACCAGCACGACCGGCGACGCCAGGGCGTCGGCGTCGATCAGCAGCGACTCGAGGGCGTCCTGCTCCACCCGGCCGTCGAGGGTGAGGAGATCGAACGCCTCCTCGCCGAACCCGGGGGCCACGGCGGCCACCGCGGCGATCGCCGCCTGCCAGAAGCGGACCGGGTCGCCGTCGGCGCGGTCGAGCCCGAGCCACGCGACCGGCGCGACGCCCCGGTGGCGCGCCCACTCGACCAGGAGCGTCGACTTGCCCGAGCCGGGCGAGCCGACCACGAGCCGGAGCGCGCCCGGAGCGACGCGGTCGAGGCGATCGACGAGGCCCGGACGAGCGAGGACGGCTCCGGGCCGGGCGGGGACGGCGAACTTGGTGGGGGCGAAGCGCGGCGGGCGCCGACGACCCGCGTCAGCTCCGCCCTGCGATGCGCCCTCCATCGGTCTCCGACGCTACCGCCGCGCCGGCCCGCCCCGACCGGGGTCACCCCCCGGGGGGTGAGGACGAGGCCCCCTCGCGTCGGGGAGGATCGGGAAGGAGGAGGTACCCGTGATCACCGCCGACTACCAGATCGAGCTCGAGGGCGAGCTCGGCCACGATCTGCACCCGGCGTTCGCGCCCGCCCTCGTCGAGGCGGGCGACGGGCGCACCCGGGTGCTCGCGACGGGCATCGACCAGGCCGCGCTCCACGACCTCCTCGACCGGGCGCGCGACCTCGGGCTCGCCCTGCTGGGCGTCGAGGTGGTGGGCGACGACGCCGAGGTCGGCACCGATCCGACCGCCCCACCGCGGTGAGCGCCGTCGCACCGACACGCCCCCGGCTCCCGATCGTCGGCTGGGCTCGGTCCTACGAGCGGCCCTGGCTGCGGACCGACCTCCTCGCCGGGTTCACCCTCTGGGGCCTGCTCGTGCCCGAGATGATCGCCTACGCCGGCCTCGCCGGGCTCCCGCCCCAGGCTGGCCTGTACACGCTGCTCGCCTCGCTGGTGGCCTACGCCGTGCTCGGCACCAGCCGGCAGCTCGTGGTGGCCGGCACGTCGGCCTCGGCGGTGCTCGTGTACGCGGCGGTGCACGAGCTGCACCCGGGCGACGCGGGCGAGGCGGCGACGCTCGCCGCCGCGGTGATCGTGCTGACCGGCCTGGTCTTCCTCGTCGCCGGCGCCGCCAAGCTCGGGTTCCTCGCCAGCTTCCTCTCGCGCCCGGTGATGACCGGCTTCGTGTTCGGCCTGGCCCTCTTCGTGGCCGTGCGCCAGCTGCCCAAGGTGCTCGGCATCGAGGGCGGCGAGGGCAACAGCGTCGAGCAGCTCGCCCACGTGCTGCGCCACCTCGGCGACCTCGACCCGGCGACGCTGGTGGTCGGGCTCGGGGCCCTGGCCCTGCTGTTCGTGCTCGGCGAGCGCGCCCCGCGCGTGCCCGCCGGCCTGGTGGTGCTCGTGGCCGCGATCGGCACCAGCACGCTCCTCGACCTCGAGGGTCGCGGCGTGGCCGTCGTGGGGGCCATCCCCGGGGGGCTCCCCTCGCCCTCGCTGCCCCGCGCCAGCCTCGCCGACCTGTGGATCCTCCTGCCGAGCGCGATCGGCATGATGCTCGTCATCTACAGCGAGGCCCTGGGCGCGGCCGCCGCCTTCGCCGAGGCCCACGGCGACCGGATCGACCCCGACCAGGAGCTGGTGGCGCTCGGGGTCGCCAACGTGGGCTCCGGCCTGCTCGGGGGGCTGGCGGCCGGCGGCAGCCTGTCGCAGTCGGCGGTGAACGACGGCGCCGGCGCCCGATCGCAGGTGTCCACCCTGTTCGCCTCGGGCCTGGCCCTGATCACGATCATCGCCCTCACCGGCCTGTTCGAGCAGCTCCCCGAGGCCGTCCTCGGCGCGCTGATCCTCCACGCCGTGGCCCACCTCATGAAGGTCGGCGAGCTCCGGCGGATCGCCCGGTTGAGCCGCGCCGAGTTCGGCCTCGCCGCCGCCACGCTCGTCGCCGTGCTGGTCCTCGATGTGCTGCCCGCCCTGATCCTGGGCGTCGTGGTGTCGATCGTGCTGGTGATCGGGCGGGCGAGCCGGCCGGCGGTCTCGGTGCTGGGCGTCGATCCCGACCACCCGGCCGCCTACCTCGACCACCGACGCCACCCCACAGCGACGCCGGTGCCCGGCCTCCACCTGGTGCGACCCGATGCCCCGATCTTCTACGCCAACGCCCAGGCCATCTGCGACGCGATCACCGAGGCGACCGGCGCCGCCGACCCACCGGTCGCCACGGTCGTGCTCGACCTCGACGGCAGCGACGCCCTCGACATCACCAGCACCGAGCACCTGGTGACGACGGCGCGCGCCCTCGACCGGGCAGGCATCGCCCTCGCCCTGGCCAACGTCCACGCCCCGGCCCGGCGCACCGCCGACGCGCTCGGGCTCACCGACGCCGTCGGCGCCGATCGCATCCACCCCACCGTGCACGACGCGGTGCTCGCCCACCGCCGGACGGAGGCCCCGTGAACGAACCCGAGCTCGCCTCCTGGAGGCCCGGGACCACCCGCACCCGCATCGAGGCCTTCCTCGAGGCCGTGCAGGAGGTCGCGCCCGCCCAGCGCCTCGCCGTGCTCGACAACGACGGCACGCTCTGGTGCGAGCGCCCGACCTACGTCCAGTACGACTTTTTCGCCGACGCCCTGGGCCGCGCCGCGGCCGACGACCCGGCGCTCGGCGAGCGACCCGAGCTGCGCGCCGTGCTCGACGGCGACGGGGCGGCCATCGCCGAGATCGGCCTGCCGCGCGTCGCCGGCGCCCTCGCCGAGCTGTTCGACGGCATGGAGGCCGCCGAGTTCACGGCCCGGACGCGCGAGTTCGTGGCCCGAGCCACCCATCCGCTGCTCGGTCGGCCCACCACCGGGCTGGTCTACCGGCCGATGCTCGAACTGCTCGACGCCCTGCGCGCTCGCGACGTGACGGTGTGCATCGTCACGGGCGGCGGCACCGAGTTCGTGCGGGCGATCAGCGACGACCTCTACGGCGTGCCCCCCGAGCGGGTGGTGGGCACCATGATCCGCTACCGCTACGAGCGCGAGGCCGGACGCCCGGTGCTGCGCCGCACGGCCGAGCTCGACGGACCGGCCAACGAGGGCGCCGCCAAGGTCGAGGCCATGGCGCGCCACCTCGGGCGCAGCCCGCTGCTCGCCGCGGGCAACTCGGTGGGCGACCGCGAGATGCTCGACGTGGCGGCGGGCGCCTCGCCCGGGCTCGCCCTCCTCGTGGTCCACGACGACGACGAGCGCGAGATCGCCTACGAGAGCGTGGCCGGCACCATCGCCGACGCCGAGCCCTTGGCCGACGTCGCCACCCGCTCGGGCTGGACCACCGTCAGCATGCGCGACGACTGGACCACCGTGTTCGCCGACCCGATCGAGCTCGGGCGGACCACCCCGTGACCGGCCCCGCTGCCGGCCGCGCCCCGCGCCCCACCGCGCGAACATCACCCCCGGCGGCCCCCGCCGCCACGACCCCCGGAGGGCACCCGTGACCGACAAGAAGCCGAACATCCTGATCATCTGGGGCGACGACATCGGCATCTCGAACCTGAGCTGCTACTCGGACGGCCTCATGGGCTACCGGACGCCCAACATCGACCGCATCGCCGACGAGGGCGTGCGCTTCACCGACTACTACGGCGAGCAGAGCTGCACGGCTGGTCGGGCGGCGTTCATCACCGGCCAGAACCCGTACCGCACCGGTCTCACGAAGGTCGGCATGCCCGGCGCCGACATCGGCCTGCGCGCCGAGGACCCCACGATCGCCACCGCGCTCAAGGAGCAGGGCTACCGCACCGGCCAGTTCGGCAAGAACCACCTGGGCGACCGCGACGAGTTCCTGCCCACCCGCCACGGCTTCGACGAGTTCTTCGGGAACCTCTACCACCTGAACGCCGAGGAGGAGCCCGAGCAGTTCGACTACCCGAGCCCCGAGGACTTCCCGAACTTCAAGTCGATGTTCGGCCCCCGCGGCGTGATCCACAGCTGGGCCGACGGCCGCATCGAGGACACCGGCCCGCTCACCAAGAAGCGCATGGAGACCATCGACGACGAGGTCCTGGTGGAGACCAAGCGCTTCATCGGCGAGGCCAACGACGCCGACGAGCCGTTCTTCGTGTGGTTCAACACCACCCACATGCACTTCCGCACCCACTGCAAGCCCGAGCTGCGCGGCCAGGCCGGCCGGTGGCAGAGCGAGTACCACGACGTGATGGTCGACCACGACCGGGTGGTGGGCGACCTGCTCGACCACCTCGACGAGCTCGGCCTCGCCGAGGACACGATCGTGATGTACAGCACCGACAACGGGCCCCACATGAACACGTGGCCCGACGCCGGCATGACCCCGTTCCGCAACGAGAAGAACTCCAACTGGGAGGGCGCGTACCGGGTGCCGTGCGCGGTCCGGTGGCCCGGGCACATCCCCGCCGGCCAGGTGCTGAACGGCATCGTCAGCCACAACGACTGGTTCGTCACCCTCCTCGCCGCCGCGGGCGACGGCGACGTGGCCGACCGCCTGAAGGAGGGCACCGAGCTGGCCGGCACCGCCTACAAGGTCCACCTCGACGGCCACGACCAGCTCCCGTACCTCACCGGCGAGGTCGACCAGAGCCCGCGCCAGCACTTCTTCTACGTGTCCGACGACGGCGACCTCACCGCCATCCGGTTCGACAACTGGAAGGTGGTGTTCCTCGAGCAGCGGGCCGTCGGCACCCTCCAGGTGTGGGCCGAGCCGTACACCGTGCTGCGCGTCCCGAAGATCTTCAACCTGCGCACCGACCCCTACGAGCGGGCCGACATCACGTCGAACACGTACTTCGACTGGCTGCTCGACCGGGCCTGGGTGCTGGTGCCGATCCAGACCTACGTGGCGCAGATGCTGACCACGCTCGTCGAGTTCCCGCCGCGCCAGGAGCCGGCGAGCTTCACCATCGACAAGATGATGGAGAAGCTGCTGGCGGGCATCCCGAGCTCGTGAGCGCCGGGTCGGGCGCGGGCACCCCCCGCCACGTCGAGGGCGTGCCCGCGCCGGACCAGGTGGCCATCCCCGGCGGCGAGTTCGCCATGGGCTCGGGCCTCGAGCCCGAGGAGCGCCCGATCCATCGCGTGCGGGTCGACCCGTTCCTCATGGACGTCACCGCGGTGACCAACGCCCAGTACCGGGCCTTCGTGGAGGCGACCGGGTACGTGACGGTGGCCGAGCGCCCGCTCGACCCCGCCGACTACCCCGGCGCCCTCCCCGAGCTGCTCGTGCCCGGTTCGCAGGTGTTCGTCGGCACGGCCGGCCCCGTCGATCTGCGCGACCTGCTCCAGTGGTGGGCGTGGGTCCCCGGCGCCTGCTGGCACGCGCCCGCCGGGCCCGGCTCCTCGATCGAGGGCCTCGACGACCACCCGGTGGTCCACGTCGCCCACGAGGACGCCCTCGCC
>ERZ795053.7495-NODE-7495-length-10511-cov-4.623757_pt1 | contig 10511 bp, 13 predicted proteins | sample MGYA00375137_ERZ795053 | MGnify/ENA primary metagenome ERZ795053 (study PRJEB30182, sample SAMN05720284) | activated sludge metagenome | isolation source: Anaerobic digester | place: Hong Kong | collected 2014-12-17 ... | reverse complement strand
GGCGGTATTATAATCTAGATGTACTCTTTTACAAACATCTCGTTTGCTGAAAAAATTCACCACAGAGTTCACTAAGAAGGCACAAAGCACCCAAAGGAAAGCCTCTCCGTGAACTCTGTGCCTTCTTAGCGTTCTTTGTGGTAAAGATTATTACACGTGATAAAGATAAAGTTGCGGTTCTGCCAACGCCGTCAAACCACATGCTCCGGCTCATCGACGCCCAACTCTTCTTCTAACAGCCCCAATTCTCTAAACAGGGCCAGCGTCTTGTGGGCCTCGTCTTCGTCCAATTTGGAGATGGCAAAGCCGACGTGAATAATAGTGTAGTCGCCGACCTCAATTTCGGGCAGGTAGGCCAGACAAACTTCTTTGACGATGCCGTCAAAATCAACCCGGCCCATCCGCGTACCGAATTGCTCATAAACTTCCACTACTTTGCCAGGTACACCTAAACACATAGATTTATCCTCCTGCTTACTAAGAGACACTCTCTTGATTTGAAAGATATGAAGCCCTCGAAATGACCTTAACCCGGTAAGACCGCCGCTAGCCGACCGCAGACCGCTGAAAAACAGGCGCGCTCGTTGAAGTTCAGCGGTCAACCATCGGCGGTCTGTCGTCAAGGGCGCGGAGATCAGGGTCAATCAAGGAAATGGCCATTGGCAAAATTCGCCTCAACTGATATCCCAAATCATTACCCGATTGTTGCCGGAGTCGGCGATGGCTAACCGGCCTCGGTGCAGATGAATGCCGTAAGGCCAGCATAACGTATCGCGGTCAACGCGCTGCCAGCGGTTTTCGCCGTTGGCCTCGAAATCAGGCTGGCCGAGCACGGCTGCGGCGGCTTGAAAACAGCCCTCTTGCGGCAACCCCGACCATAGCAACACCCGGTTGTTGGCCGTATCGGCCACGGCCAGGGTTTCATTTTCAACGGCAATGGCGTAGGGGAAGCGCAGCGCCTGCGGACCTTGCTTGCCGTAAGGCCACTCCGCCGCTCGGCTAAAATCGGGCTGGCCGATAACCACATCGGCCGGGCGATCCTCCGGCGGCGATCCACGCCAGCCGAGAATACGGTGGTTGCCGGCGTCGGCGATGTAAACGATGTCGCCGTTCCCGGCGACCGCGTGCGGCCAGCGAAAGGTGTTAGCCGCCACGCCCGTACCCCGATTTTCCAACCCCCGGTCAGGCCCGTCTTGGCCGATAATCACCTCCGGCGGCTGATCCGGCTCGGGCAAACCGCGCCAGACCAAGACGCGCCGATTGCCGGTGTCGGTCACGTAGAACCAGCCGTTGATGTAACCCAGGCCATACGGCCAGTAAAGGCCCAGAGCGCTGACCCCGCCGCCGCGATTTTCGGTCACGTCGCTTAAACTCGGCTGGCCCACCGCATAGTCGGGCGCGGTATCGGAGCCGTGCGGCACCTCGTTCCAGACCAAAACGCGATGATTCCAGGCATCAGCGACAAAGAGCTTCCCATGATATACAGCCACGCCGGTCGGCAAATGTAACCCCTGCTCTGGGCCGCGCCCGCCGGCGTTGGGACCTTCGCTAAAGAAATCGGGCTGGCCCAACACCACATCGGCCGGCTGTTGGTCATCGGTCGGGCAGCCATGCCAGATCAGCAGGCGATGATTGCCGGTATCGGCCACCACCAACCGCTCATCATCCATAAACACCCCACGGGGCGCGTACATCTGCGCCGGCGTAGGCGAGGCGTCCGGCAAAATAAGCGCGCCGGGGGAGTAAGCACCGAGCCAAAGCATGGGAATTATGAATTATGAATTATGAGGGATGAAGGAAGAAAAGGAGGACGGGTTGGTGGGAAAGAGATAATTTGAGGTGTTAAATGGATCAATTTTTTGTCATTCCCTTCTTTTTATTCTTGCTAATGGTGGTTAAGATGGCGATCAGTTGGTTGGTTTCGTCCGTTAGATCGGCCAGCCGTTTTTTCGTGAAGATATCGGCTTCGGACAGCAATTCTAGCCAATACATGGTTTCTTCCAATTCCTGCACGCAGATGCCTAACTTGGCGATAAATTCGGCGTCGGATCGGGCGCGATAGGCTTCCCGATAATTGGCCCCCACCGCCGTACCCGACCGCAATAACTGCTTGCCAATAACTTGCCCTTCCACCGTCTTCGGCAAAGCCCCAAACAGCTTGATGATCCGCAACGCATACTGTTTTGTCCGATCCCGTAAATCCTCAGGCATGATAAAATTATGAATTATGAATTATGAAATATGAAGGGTGATAACGAAGACCAACTTTATATCGCCAGATAAACCTTTTTTCATAATTCATAATTCAGTCCTCATAATTCATAATTCATCCCTCATAATTCCTCTATCCCGGTCTGACCCAAACATAGTCGTCTTCCACCCGCAGGGGGAAGGGTTCCAGTTGGGCCTGAGGGGCGGTGAAACATTCGCCGCTGCGGGCGTCGAAGCAGAAGCCGTGCCAGGGGCAGGTGAGGGTGCCGGCTTCGGGATCGAGAATGCCGCCGTCTAACGGTAGCCCTTGATGAGCGCATTCATTGCGGTAGGCGGCCAGTTGGTTTTCGACCTTGACGATGACGATGCTGAGATCAGGGGTGTCCAGCCGGTAAGGGCGGCTGGGGGAAATCTCGTCCACCGGCGGCCCTTTGATCCAGCCGGCCTCTTGGGCCGACTCGATGCCGATGGCATCTAACGGGATAAGGGCCGGGCTGGGTTCGGTGGGGACGACTTCGACTTGCTTGATTTCCGGCACATGTTCTTTGAGAGCTTCTTCGACGCCGTTGCGCAGCGTCACCGCCGACATCGAGCAGCCGTTGCACGCGCCGTGGAGTTTGACGTAGACAGTCTCGCTGTTGACCTCGACCAGTTCGACGTCGCCGCCGTGCGACTGCATATAGGGCCGAACCATATCGATGACGCGACTGACGCGCGTGCCTAAATCGGCCCGGACGATGCCGTGCATGGCAAACAAGGCGTACACGCTGGGGTCATCGACCAATTCAAACAACAGTTCTTTGCCGCGCGGATCTGATTTGAGCTTTTGCACAATTTTGGTCAGACCAAACTTGTGGAACGCCTCAACCGCACGCATTAAATCCAGCGCCTTAGTCTGGGCCTCGCCCTCCAATTTGCGAACTTCGTTGACGGCCTGATCGACGCGCTCGGCCAGCGTTTCGAACTGTTCATTAATTAACGTGGGTGTATCTGTGGTCATTGGCCTTAGCCTCCACCATACATACTCAACTGCTGCTCTAAAACTTCTTCGGTTTTACGCCGCAAAATATCGCTGAAGGCGTCTCTGGCCATCGCGATGAGCACGGTTTCGATTTGGCCGGAGGGGGGAGCGGCGACCACCTGCTTGGCCAGGGCTTGCAGCACAAAACAAGCGCCGCCGATGTTATTCAGCAGGAAATCTTCGAAGAGGGCATCGACGAACTGATCGAGCCAGATGCCGTCGCCTTGCGGCGCTTCGCGCAGTTTAGCCAGGGCGGTTTCGGCCCCCTGGTTGCGTTGAATGAGCCGATCAACGTAGCGATCAACGGCCGTCACCAGCAGAAACTCAAACTGCTGCCGTTTATACAGCTCCATGACCATTACCGTTGCTCATATTGAAATTGATCTGGTCCAACACGCCGGTGATGGACGTGGCGGCGTCAGTCTCGCCGTGCGCTTCAAAAATCGAGCGGGCTTCTTGTAATTTGGGCGCGGCCTGAGTGAAGATACCCAGATGGGCCAAGGCATTGCCTTGATTGGCCAAAACCCGCGCGTACCCCACCGGGTCGCTGCTGCGGCGACGAACGGCCAAGAGTTCCTCATATAATTCGACTGCCTGGATGAGATTCTCTTCCGGGTGGGTCGAGGGCAAGTATTGATAGGCGTTAGCCAGGTTCAATTGGGCGCTGGCCCACTGCTCCGGATACGTTTCGGGCGTATACACCTGCAACGCCTCCCGCAGCGCTTGAACGGCAATGGCCATGCGCAGTTGATCGCCGGCTTCTTGCAGGGGCATGGCCAGATAGGCCAAGCCCAAATTGCTTTGAGCCAGGGCATACGCCTCCGGGTATTTATCGCGGGTCAAGACGCTCAGTGCTTGCTGGTAACATTTGACCGCTTCCAGCAGCGCCCCTCGCCGACCATTGGCCAGATCGTGATAGACGATGCCCAGGTTAAGCCACATTTCGGCCCGAATTTTGGTCAGTCCGGCCGATTCGAGCAGTTTGATCGCGTCCTGGTAATGTTGAACGAGCGCCGGACTGGCGCCGGACTGGGCATATTTGGTCTGGGCCAACGTGCCGAGGATTTGGGCAGCAAACAGCGGCGAGACATGACGGCACAACTCGACGGCCTCCACCAGCAGTTCAACAGTGGACTCACCGTCATCGCGCTCCAAGGCGTCGGTGGCCTGGGCCATCAAAATCATCGCTAGACGCTCGCATTGGGCCTGGCCGCGCCGGGGCGGCATAGCCAAGTAGCCAATGGTGTAGGCGACCACATCGAGCAATTGGCGCAATTCGCCCTTGAAAACCCGGCTCAAAGTGGCGTAATTTTCGGGGCTGGATTTTAACACGAAGCGATTATAAGCCGCTTCATGCGTCTCATCGGCGGCGATGGATCGATGGGCGGCGTCGATCTCGCCGGCCAGCGCCAGTCGAAAAAATTCAAGGGAGTCTGGCAAATCATCGGGCACCTGGCCTTGCATCAAGCCCGGCAGCACCGTCTCAATGCCCTCGACCGGCGGCAGGATGAGATAACCGGCCGGGAGAGGAAAGATACCTATAGGTTGGGGCGTTACCGCCAAAGTTGTTATGGTCATAGTTTAAAAGCCTAACGGGGGCTGCCGTAAATCTTTTTTAGCAGCCCGTTCAATCCAATGGGCGGCAATTTCAGCCGCGCGTCGTTTGGGATAAGCCTGGATGCGGCGGCGAATCGTTTGGATTGTATCCGGCTCGTTCGGTTCCCAAAATCCCACTTCAATGTAAACGACAAAGCGTCCTTTTTCTTCTTCAATAAAGGTCTGAACCCAGACCGCGTTATTAGTAGGAAAACCACTGTCCGGCTCGTCACTCATGGGACGTACCCGCCAGCGCGATCCGCAGCGCCCCCCGCGAGTCATCCCAGAAGGCCGGATAGCTTCCAGCCGGCGTTCCATCCGGCAGTTGCTCCCAGATTAAAACGCTGCGATCACCTTTAAGATTACGCTGTTTGAGCAGCAAGCCGCCGGCCGAGGCGCCACGCAGGGGCAGCAGCCACAACTCCGGCGTTTTGATCAGCACCACCAGCACATCCTCAGGAAAGTAGCGGCGGGCGACGTCGGCGGAGAGTTGTAAATAGCCCTGGTCGGTGAGCTTAATTTCCACCCGCAGTCACCAAACTCAACTCCGCGATCAATCGATGGGCCAACGTTTTCATCGTGGCCCGAACCGGCGGGGTTAAATCCGCGCCGTGTTCCAGGCTACCGGCTTCGATTAGATAGACCGTCACCTGAGGCGGATAATCCTCCTTCAACAGCCAGCGCCCAAAGGCCAGCGCGTGATCCCAGCGAAACGCATGCAAATTGATCCCGGTCAGCGGCGGTAAATTTTCCAATTCTTCACCGGGCACCTTAAAGAGCGTACCCGGTTCGCTGCCGGTCCGACAAGCATCCACAATAATCACGTGGTCCGCGCCGCGCATATTGAAGGCGACATCCATCCCGGCCGTACCGCCATCGGCCAGGCGCACACCCGGCGGCAGGCCCATCTCATGCATCACCCGCACCAGTATGGGGCCTACGGCATCGTCGCCGCGCAGTAGATTTCCACAACCAACAACCAAAGTATCCATTTAAAACTATGAATTATGAATTATGAGGGATGAATTTTAGCACCCCTTTTCATAATTCATAATTCATCCTTCATAATTTAACAGAGTCCGCTAACCTGGAATTTGGACAGTTCTTTGCCGGTTTTGGCATCGTAAGCGTGAACCGTGCAAACCAGGCAGGAGTCGAAGCTGCGGGCCACGTGGCCGAGTTCGACCGGGTCGGCCATATCGGCAATTTCAGAGCCGATGAACGCCTGCTCCATGGGGCCATGCACACTGTCGCTGTCCTGCGGGCCGATATTCCAGGCGGTGGGGGTGACGACCTGGTAATTTTCAATTTTGCCGTCTTTGATCACAATCCAGTCCGACAGCGCACCCCGCGCTGCTTCGGTAGAACCAAAGCCCTTACCTTCAGCATGTTCCACCGGTTTGATATAGAACTTCTCGTGCAGGTTGACCTCATTCAGCCAGCCTTTGGCCAGTTTGTAATATTTGGCGGCTTCGTGCATGCGGGCCATCACTCGCACCATCACACTGGGGCCAATCGTCTGGATCGCATCCAGGAAGAGTGGGTCGTAATCCTGATAATCTCTGGCGCCCGGTCGGCCGGCAATCACTTGGCGAGACAGCGGCCCGGCTTCCAATGGGATACGGCCTTTGCCGGGAATATCATAACGCGGCGACTTGGCCCAACTGTACTTACCGTCTTTACGGCCGTCGGCCGGATCGACCGGCTCGGTCACGCCATCGAACGGGTGAAGCGAGCCTGAACCTCGGAAGAAGGAGTGGGTGTGGTCTTCGCGTACCTTGGCCTGATCGAAATCGTGGAATTCCTGGCCGTCGTACACGCCAGCGCGATTGATCAAGGCATCGTTGCGGCCTTCGATGGTCGGAAATTCGTATTCGGCCGGATTGAAATAGGTGCCGGTAGCCAGGAAGGCGCCCGCGCCCTGCCCGAACTTATCCAGACCAATTTCTTGAGCGTAGCGGATGAAAAAGCCGCAGTCGGAGTTGTAATGTTCGTCGCTTTCCTCCACCCAGGCTAAAACATCGTTCCAGGTTTTGTTTTCCAGCCAGCGGTCCACCGACCCGCCGAGCCACTGTTTTTCCAGCCAAGCATCGGCCCAATAATCCAAAATGGCAATAGAGCGGGTGACTTCCGACAGCGTCGGCCCGCACATTACCCCACCGGGGATCATAAAGCTAGAGTGCGGCCACTGTCCGCCGAACATCGCGTACACCTCAACCGGTTTGCCCGACAGCGTCACGCCAGGTTCGTAACTGGTGCCGACGAAGGGAGCAAAGCGGCGCACGGCTTCATCATAATCCTGGGCCTTGGCGTAATTCTTGTTGATCAGGTCGATCGCGAACAGGGCGTAAAACCAGCGCGGAATACTTTGCAGCGTCTCGCACGCCTGGGCGATGTTGCGAATTAGCGTGGCGTTGTGCGGCACCTGGGTACGCCAGGCGGTATCGAGCGCGTAAACCGCTTTGAAGAGGTGACTACCGCCGCAGATACCGCAGATGCGCGGCGTCACAATCAGGCCGGCCTGCGGATCTTTCCCCTTCAAAATAATTTCGAAGCCTCGAAACATACTGGCCTCGGTCCAGGCATCGGTCACGACGCCGTCTTCGACCGCCACGCGTAAATCCAAATCGCCCTCAACGCGGCCCAAAGGGCTGATTGTCATATTTTTAACAGCCATTGTTAACCATTTCTCCTTTTATATCACAAACATATCTTCTTTAGACCACTGCGGCGCGGCAACGCGAGCGGCGGCGGCGTGGGCCATGTAGGTAACGTGATCGGTGCCGTTGGGAACTTCTTTGGGAATGGAACCGCTGACTTTCTGGGTTTTGAACACGGTACCGGGCCGGAGATCAAAGAAGGGGAATTCCGGCTCGGTGCAGCCGGTGCAGGGCATCCCGGCTCGAGTTTTGGAGGATTGGCGGTTCCACAGAATGCGGTTACAGGGCGAATGGGTTAACGGTCCGCGACAGCCCATCTCATAGAACAGACAGCCGGTGCGCGTGCCTTGCCCAAATTCCACCGTCGACTGTTTGTACTCAAAGAATTGGACGCGGGTGCAGCCGGTTTGGGTGAACGTTTTGAAAAACGTTTGCGGGCGCTGGAGGTCATCTAAGGCAATGTCGCCGGCGCGGCCGCTGGCGATGGCGACCAAAATTTGCGTCACCCAATCAGGGTGGGCCGGGCAGCCGGGAATGTTGACCACGGGCAGCCCCATCTTCGAGCGGAAATCGGCGCCCAGGTAGCCGCCGTGCTGCCGCTTAAGATATTGCAGCCCCGTCGAGTCGGTGGGGTTGGGCGCGGTGGCCGGGATGCCTCCCCAGCAGGCGCAGTCGCCCAGCGCGACCACAATTTGGGCCTGCGCGGCTAATTCGGTGACCCAATCTTTCATCGGCCGTTCGGCGAACATGTTGTAACGGCCGCTGCCGTTAGGACCTTGGATGACCGTCCCTTCAAAGACAAAAATGTCCAGCGGCCTGGCTCCGGTCGCGCAGTCCGTAAAGATCTTTTTGGCCTGCTCTCCTAACTCCATCCCTAAGGACGGATGCCACAACACATCAATGCCGAAATCGGTGACCAGATCGACCGCTGTGGGTTCTTCGGCGTTGAGAAACGACATCGTGTTTCCGCTGCACGCGCCACCCTGTAACCACAATAAAGATGCCATAAAATTCCCTCCGTTTCTTGAATTATGAATTATGAAGGATGAATTATGAAAAGTTTTTTTAAATCATAATTCATAATTCATCCCTCATAATTTACTTATTTATCGCTTGTCCAAAACGTTTACTGAATTCCATAAAGAAGCCTAATGCGCGTTGCACATCGGGGTCTTGCATGGCCCGTAGGAGGCCAAAAAAGCCGATAGACTGGGGTTGAACCTGGTTGGTCTCGTAGCTGTTGACCAGGGCATTGCCCGCTTCGCTTACAATGCCGACGGTTTTCGGGGAGAAGACGCCTGAGGTCATCAAGGCATCGAACTCATCCGAGTCGAGCACGGCCTGAAGTTGAGGCACGACTCGCGTCATCGAGGGTAATAAGGCCACTAACTGGGGCAGCGAGGCCGCCAATTGCGGCAAAGTTTGCGCCACCGTGCCCAACAAATTCAACTCATCGGCCGGGGCCAATTTCCGCACATCGTTGACGCTGTCGGCTATGTTCTCGATGACCGTATCGCTGCGCTTCAGAAAACCGTCGGCCGACTCCAATGTCAAGGCAACCAGTTCCATTTTATCAATGATTTGATCGAGGGCTTCGGCCTTGGCGGGATCGTCGAGCTTTTCGGCCAGGGCTAATAGGCGCGGCAAGGAATGAGTCAGGCGCGGCAGAGCGTCGAGCAGCACCGGCAGCGATTCCGTCATAACCGACACCGTTTTCTCGACATCGATGTTGCCAGCGGGGGCCATGTTGCGAACATCTTGCACGCTGCCGGCCACATTCTCGATAACCGTATCGCTGCGCTTCAGAAAACCATCGGCCGACTCCAGCGTCAGCGCGATTAGTTCCATCTTATCCATAATTTGATCGAGGGCCTCGGCTTTGGCGGGGTCGTCGAGCTTTTCGGCCAGAGCTAATAGGCGCGGCAAGGAATGGGTCAAGCGCGGCAGGGCATCGACCAGCACCGGCAGCGACTCCGATACGGCCGTGGCGGTTTTCTCGACATCGATGTTAGCGGCCGGGGCCATTTTGCGGACGTCATGGACGCTGTCCGATATATTCTCGATGATTTGATCGCCCCGGCTTAGAAAGCCATCAATCGAGTCGACGGTCAAGAGAATGAGATCAAGTTTATCTAAAAGTTTGATGAGTGCTTCGGTGGTTTCGGGGTTGCTTAAACGCTGCTGCAAGCGTTCTTGCTGGGTGGTCATAACCACGCCATTTCCATTGTTCATAGTTCCTCCACATCGAGATAACTTAACAGGGAGTAGGGGAAAAATAATTCCTACCCCCTACTCCTTACTCCCTACTTCTTATAGCTTGCTGCCAATCTAACTTGCGGCGTTTTAAATATTCAACCCAGGCGGCCATGCCGTCGCCGGTTTTGGCCGATGTTTCCCAAACAGGGATACCGGGGCAAACTGCCTGAATATTGGCGTAAGTGGCTGAGCAATCAAACTCAACGGCCTCAGCCAAATCAATCTTGGTGATAACGGCCAGGTCGGCCGAGTTAAACAACGGTGGATATTTGAGGGGTTTATCCTCGCCTTCGGTCACGGACAGCAGCACCACCCGCAATGCTTCGCCTAGATCATAGCTGGACGGGCAGACCAAATTGCCGACATTCTCAATAAATAAAAAGTCGAAATCCGCCAAACGCCAACCGTCCAGATGGCTGGCGATCATATTAGCTTCTAGGTGACAAATGCCGGCTGTAACAATCTGCCGCACCGGCGCGCCGCTGCGCTCTAGCCGGCGGGCGTCATTCTCGGTGGCTAAATCCCCCACCAGTGCGGCCGCCATGCAGCCCTGTTCGATCAACATCGACAAGGTGCGCTCCAGAAAGGCAGTTTTGCCAGTGCCAGGGCTGGAGACCAGGTTTGCCACATACACGCCGGCCGCTTCAAACTCCCGGCGCAGTTCATAGGCCAGCCGATCATTCTTATCGAGGATGCCCTGGTGCAGATCCAAAATCCGTGTACTCATTCCGTATACTCCAGCGAGATAATCTCCAATTCTTTACCCT
>ERZ795053.7494-NODE-7494-length-10511-cov-5.702754_pt1 | contig 10511 bp, 9 predicted proteins | sample MGYA00375137_ERZ795053 | MGnify/ENA primary metagenome ERZ795053 (study PRJEB30182, sample SAMN05720284) | activated sludge metagenome | isolation source: Anaerobic digester | place: Hong Kong | collected 2014-12-17 ... | reverse complement strand
TCTGCAGCAGCCGCGCTGGGGCACGCAGCTGTGGGATATCATCTGGCCGTTCTAGTGGTTCGATGCCAACGGATGAATCCCATCCATTGGCTGAATCGAACCACCAGATCAATGGGTTAGTGGATCGACCGATCTGACGTTTGGGATGCAAGCGTCAGATCCGATCCACTAGTCTGCGCCGGCCGACGCCAAATTCCGGGACCGGTAACGAGAGGCCGCTGTTGCTGCCGTCAATACTGATGGTGGCGCGCGGCCGGTGTGGCTGCAGAAGCGGCCTTCGCCTCGGCAAGTGTTCGGATGCCGCGCTCTTCCAGCAGCGGGATCATGCCGAGGAAGATCTCAGCCGCGGTGACCGCATCGCCCAGGGCTGAATGGCGTGCCGTCACCGCGACGCCCAGCCGCCGCGCGATAGCCTCAAGCGACTTGTCCTCCTGGTTCGCATGGATGGCGTGCTCAAGGAGCAGCGTATCAAGCGTGTGGTGGTCGAAGCGGACGCCGGTTTCGTCGGCCGCCAACGCAAAGAAACACATGTCGAAGTCGACGTTGTGGCCGACGATGACGGTATCCTCAACGAAGCGATGCAGAGCCGGCAAGGCCTCGCTGATCGGCGGCATGCCGCGCACCATCTCGTTTGAAATGTTGTGGATGGCGCGCGACGCTTCGGGGATCGGCTTCTTCGGCTTGACCAGGGAGTCGAAGATCTCCCGCCGCAACAGACGGCCGTTGACGATGCGGACGGCGCCGATGGCGATGATCTCGTCGCCGCCGCGGGGATCGAGGCCGGTTGTCTCCGTATCGATGACCGTATAGCTGAGCTTGCTCAGCGGCGCGTTCATGCGATCGACGACCTGAGTGGTCTCCTCGAACAGGCGGAAATCGAAGTCGTGCCCGTAGCCGGCTTCGGCCGCGTCGCGATCGGCGCCTTGCCGGCCTTCGCTGACGGGAAGCACGACGCGCACGAACGGCCGCCCGTCGATCGCAGGCGGATGCGCCCAGATCGCGCCACCGTGACGCTCGATCACCTCGAACAGGTTCAACGACGTGCCGTGCCGATCGGTCATGACGTTGCGCAATCCCCAGCGCTTCAGCGCTTCGCCATGCAGCGGCGCGCCCGTCCAGCTGAGCGCGAGCCCGACCAGGCCGCCGCGTTGCTCGAGTGTCAGGCTGAGCGCACTGGCGCTGCAGGCTTGGCTCAATTGCGAGACTAAGAACAGGATCGAGCGCTCGATCGCCAGCGTGTCGACCCGCAACCAGATCGGATCGAGCGGCGCGTCAACTTCGAGATCGACGCCGCCTGTTTCGCGCACGCTGCGGCCGATCGCAGCGACGAGTTCGCTGCCCAACATCTCCTGGAACGGCACGTGTGCCTTGAGCTCCTCCGCATACTCGACCTCCAAGGCATCCAGCCGGCCGCTCATTTTCACCGCCTCGTCGCGGATCGCGCCAAGGAACTGCTGGCGGCCATCTTCGTCCATGTCCGGGAAAGTGAGAATCGTCTCGACCGCGGCGCGAACGCTCGCAATCGCCGACCGCTGCCCCTCCGTCAAAGCCTGCAGGAGCGTCGTCCGCCTTGCGTCCACGCCGGCGCGCTGGGTGATGTCTTCGAGGGTCAGGATGTAGCCGCGAAAGCGCCGGTCGTTGTCGAGCACGGGGACCACGTGCGCGCTGAGCGTCTGCCCTCCCGGTCGTTGGACAACGAAAGGCACGAGGACCGCGGCATCGCCGGCAGCGAGTCGGTGGTGGATATGTTCGAGCGCGTGCGCGAGCTGCGTTTCGTCAATGAAGCTCTCGATCGAGCGTCCAAGCCCGACCCAGTCGGCGGCCCCCGTTGCGCGCGCCTCGGCTTCGAGCAGCTTCTGCGCGCGCGGATTATAGAGCAGGATGCGGCCCTCGGGGTTGCAGACCAGAACCCCCTGCGTCAGCTTGGCGACCAGGGCGGAAAGCGTGTTGCGCTCCTCTTCGAGCGCTTGCCGCGCCTCTTGGATCCGCCCCATCACATCGGCTTCGACTGCCAGGAAGCGATCGGCAAGCGCGTTGATGCTGCTTGCGACCTCGCGCATCTCGCGGCTGCCTCCTTCATCGCTCAAACGGTGGCGCCGATTGCTGAGCGCAATCACGCGCGTTCCCTCGGCGATTGACCGCAGCGGCGCGATGTAGCCGTACGTCACCAGTGCCGCAATCGCCCAGGCGAGCGCGACGATGACGAAGAGGCCGAGCGCAAACGGGCCCGGATGGCTGGCCGGCAAGGCGGCGAGAAACGCCAGCCGATCGGCAGGGATCTCTTCCTTAAGCAAGAAGGCGGTGACCATGATCGCGGCGAACGGGCTGACCGCGACCGCCACGAACAGCACGACTGCCTTGCCCAACATCTCAGAACGGCCTCCCGGGCACCGGCTGAAAGCACTCGAACGGCGAACGTGGTGTGCCGGCCCTTTGTGGTTCCTTTGCACGCCGCCGCCGGCGCCGCCTGTCAGGGGCGCCGCACGCTTAACACGAAATCATAGGCTTGCTGCCGGCGAACGGCAAAGGGCGGATGCAGCGGAAAGGCGTCTGGCACGGTTGGTGGGGCGTTCCAGCCGGTTCGCAGATCGCCATCAATAATGCGCCTTGCGCAATATTCGCCCCAACATATAATTCTCGGCCATGAAAACGGATGCCGATACCTTCGTTCAAGCCCTCGCTGACCGCACGCGGCTGCGAACGCTGGTTTTGCTGCGCCGCGAGCCGCCGCTCTGTGTGTGCGAGCTCACCGCCGCGCTGGACGTCCCGCAGCCGAAGATGTCGCGTCATTTGGCCGCCCTGCGCGCGCTCAACATCGTCGAGGATGCGCGCGTCGCCAACCGGGTGTTCTATCGGCTCGACCCGACGCTGCCGGAGTGGGCGCGCGGCGTCATCGAACGACTTGCCCAGGGCATCATGGCGACTCCCGAGTTCGCCGCTGTCCAGCGCCGTCTCGACGATTTCCCCAACCGGCCGCAGCAGCGGGCCGATTTCGACGCCAGCGACGACGGTCCCGATCGCGATCGAGAGGAAGCCCGCCATGCCGTTTGATTGGCGAACCGACGGCCGCACCCTGCTGCTGCTGACCGCCGCCTTCATTGCCGCGCTGGCGATCCCGTTTGACGCGCCGCGCTTCGAGGGCGCGCTGAACGAGGCGTTCGCGCTGCTGCAATGGTATGCGCGCGAGCACGTGGTTCTGTGCCTGCTGCCGGCATTGCTGATCGCCGGCGCCATCGCAGTGTTCATCAGCCAGGGCGCAGTGATCCGGCTGCTCGGGGCTGGCGCCAACAAGGTCGTCGCCTACGGCATCGCATCCGTGTCCGGTACCATCCTTGCCGTCTGCTCGTGCACCGTGCTGCCGCTGTTCGGCGGCCTTTACAAACGCGGCGCCGGCCTCGGCCCGGCAATCGCCTTTCTCTATTCGGGACCGGCGATCAACATCCTCGCCATCGTGCTGACGGCGAAAGTGCTCGGCCTCGAACTTGGCGCGGCCAGGGCTACCGGGGCGGTGGCGTTCTCGGTCATCATCGGCCTGATCATTGCCCTGCTCTACCGCCGCGAGGAGCGGGAGCGCAACGGCGCGGCCAAGGGCGGAGATATGGTTCTGCCTGAGGACGGTTACTCCTTTCCCGCCGGGGGGGTCGTTGCGCTGTTCGCGCTCATGATCGCCTTTCTGATCTTTGCTAACTGGGCGCCTGCTGATCCGCAGGACAGTGTCGTCTGGCACGCCGTGTTCTTCTGTAAGTGGCCGCTCGCCGCCTTGAGCGCCGCCGCCGCCGCCCTCGTCCTGATCTTTGCTCTGGGGTTTGTCTGGTGGCGGATCGCGCTGGTCGCGGCGGTTGCCGCTGGGCTCACCATCGCCCTGCCCGACCAGCCGCAATTCGCGGTCGCTGCCGGTGTCCTCGGGTTGTGCGTCGCCGCCGCCCTGCAGCCGGGTGCAGGCCAGGACTGGTTCGAGCAGACGTGGGGCTTCGCCAAGCTTATCCTTCCACTCCTGCTGGTCGGCGTCCTCGTCGCTGGCTTCCTTCTCGGCCGGCCGGGTCATGAGGGCCTGATCCCCTCGGCCTGGGTGGCAGCGGCGGTCGGCGGCAACTCCCTCGCCTCGAACGCGTTTGCCGCGATCGCCGGCGCCTTCATGTACTTCGCCACGCTGACCGAGATCCCCATCACCCAGGCGCTGCTCGGCGCCGGCATGGGCAAGGGCCCGGCGCTCGCCCTGCTGCTGGCCGGCCCGGCGCTGTCGCTGCCCAACATGCTGGTGATTCGAGGCTTTCTCGGCACACAGAAAACGATTGTCTACGTGTCGTTGGTGGTGGTGATGGCGACGATCATCGGCATGGCCTACGGTACTTGCTTCGGATGAGGAGACTTCAGATGATTGAACTCAAGATCCTCGGATCGGGTTGCGCCAAGTGCGTCAAGCTGGCCGAAAACACGGAAGCGGCAGCCAAGGAAGTGGGCCTGGACTACACGGTCGACAAGATCACCGACCGCAACCAGATCGTTGACGCTGGCGTGATGATGACGCCGGCCCTGATGGTCGACGGCAAGGTCAGGTCCTCGGGCAAGGTGCTGACGCCGGAGCAGATCAAGGCCCTGCTGACGTCGTAAAGCACAATCCGATCCGACGCGCACGGAGGCGACAACGATGAGGCCGAATCATGCAGCCAACTCGGCGCCAGCAAAGCCGCTGAGAGCGCTCCGCACGGCCTCAATCAACGATGGGACGCGGCTGCTGCTGGCGGCGTTGATGCTGATCGGGGCCGGCGCGCTGGTGATCGCGCTGATCGGGGAGCATGTGTTCCGGATCGAGCCGTGCGTTCTCTGTCTCTACCAACGCGTGCCTTACGTCATCGTCGCACTCGTCGCTGCCGCCGGGCTGGTCCTGCCACTGTCGCCCAAGATGCGCGGGCGAGCGATCGTGCTGTGTGCCCTCGTGCTCGCCGCCGGTGCGGCGCTTGCGTTTTACAGCGTCGGCGTTGAGGAACGGTGGTGGGCTGGCGTCGCGGGCTGCGAGGGGACGATTCCGACGATCGCAACCGGCCAAAATCTTCAGGACCTCCTGCGGCAATCGGCCGGCGGCTTGCGCGCCTGCGACGAGAATGTCTGGCGGCTGTTTGGCGTCTCGTTGGCCGGCTACAATGTGTTGGTGCAGGCGGTGGTTGCGCTCGCCTCTCTGGCGGGGTTGCGGCGGCTACGCAGCCGCCGGCAACCGGGATTCCAGCTGTGACCCCGCACGACCACCTGCATGGCGATCTGCATGGGCATGGGCATGGACATGCGCACGGGCATCCGCATGCGCACGGCCGTCCGTTTGCGCCCGCGGTCGCTCTCAACCTCGCGGTTGTCGCCGCCGAAGCCACCGCTGGTGTACTGGCCGACTCGCTGGCGCTGATCGCCGATGCCGCCCATAACCTTGCCGATGTCGGCTCGTTGCTCCTGGCCTGGAGTGCCGATGGGCTTGCGCGCCGCGCGCCATCACCGCAGCGCACCTACGGCTTCGGCCGGGCGACGATCCTCGCCGCGCTGGTCAACGCGATGCTGCTGTTCGCCATCGTAGGAGGCCTCATGTTGGAGGCCGTGCAGCGCTTTCGCGACCCGCCGCCGGCAGCAGACGGCAACATCGTCATGCTAGTGGCGGCGTTGGCGCTGGCCGTCAATGCCGTCTCGGCTTGGCTGCTGGCGTCCGATCGGCATCGCGATCTCAACGTGCGGGCCGCCTTCCAGCACATGGTTGCCGATGCGGCGGTCTCTGCTGCCGTCATCATCGTCGGTGCGATCCTTTTGCTGACCGGCTGGCGGTGGGTCGATCCGCTGGCAAGTCTCCTGCTTGCGATCGGTATCGGCGTTTCCGGCTGGCGCGTGCTGCACGCCTCCTTCCACCTGGCCATCGATGGCGTGCCGCAGCACATCGATCGCGCCGGGGTGGAGGCGTACCTGCGCGGGATCGCCGGCGTCAGCGGGCTGCACGATCTGCACATCTGGGCGCTCAGCACGACCCGTGTCGCGCTGACCGCGCATCTCGTGATGCCCGCTGGCACACCCGACGATGCCTTCCTCGATCGCCTGGCCGGCAATCTCGCCGAGCATTTCGGCATTGCGCATGCGACCATCCAGGTCGAGCGCGGCGACGGGCCGGAATGCCGCCTTGCCTGCGGGGAGCCGCATTCCGCCGCGCCCGCGGTCGCCGGCCAACTGGGCTGAATGGCAGCTGGGCTAAACGCCAACTGAACTTAACGACGGTACGTGCACGCCCGGCTTGCGGCAGGCTGCCGAAGCTTCCAGATTCCAGGCATGCAGGCACCGACCTACCTCGACTATAACGCCGGCGCGCCGCTGAAGGCTTCGGCACGGGCGGCGATGGTGGAGGCGCTTGCCGTCGCCGGTAATCCGTCTTCGGTGCACGCGTTCGGCCGGCCCGCCAGGCGCATCATCGAGGCTGCGCGAAGGGACGTTGCCGCTTTGCTGAACGCGCCCCCGAGCGCCGTCATCTTCACCTCTGGCGCGACGGAGGCCAACAACGCCGCGCTAAACGCTCCCGAGCCAGGGCGGGTGCTGGTTTCGGCGATCGAACACCCCTCCATTCTCGCGGCTGTCCCGCAGGCGCAACGGCTGGCGGTGCTGCCGTCCGGCGTCGTCGACCTCGCGGCGCTGGAGGATGCGCTCGCTGGGCCAGAGCCGGCGGAGCTCGTTGCGGTGATGGCTGTCAACAACGAGACCGGCGTCATCCAACCCATCGAAGCCGTGGCGGCGCTGGCGCGGCGCTTCGGCGCCCGCCTCCACGTCGATGCCGTCCAGGCAGCCGGGCGCATACCGCTTGACGCGCAACGCCTCGGCATTGCGAGCATGAGCCTCTCCGCGCACAAGCTGGGCGGGCCGCAAGGTGCGGGTGCCCTTGTCATCCTCGACGGCACGCGCTTCCGGCCGCTCATCAAGGGCGGCGGGCAGGAGCGCAACCGCCGCGCCGGCACCGAGAACGTTGCCGCCATCGCCGGCTTTGCGGCTGCTGCCCGGGAAGCCACCGGGCTTGAGGAGCCCGCTCTCCTCGCCCCTCTGCGCGACCATCTGGAAAGTCTCGTCACGACGCTGGTGCCGGAAACGGTGGTGATTGCCGCCGCGAGCCCGCGCGTCGCCAACACGACGTGCCTGAGCCTGCCCGGTGTCCGCGCGGAAACCCTCGTCATCGCGCTCGATCTCGAAGGCTATGCGGTGAGTGCCGGCGCTGCGTGCTCGAGCGGCAAGGTCAAGGCGTCAGACGTCTTGCAGGCGATGGGGGTCGAACCGGAGGTGGCCGCTGGCACGGTTCGCGTCAGCCTTGGCTGGGCGACCGACGGCGCTGCGGTCGAGGGTTTCGCAAACGCCTGGGCGCGGGTGGCGGCCCGGCTGGTGCCTCACCGCGGCGGGAACGACGCCCGGCTGCCGGTGGCCGGCTGAGGATAGAAACGCTTACGCGCAGCCGTCAATGATCCGGCAGGCGCGCGTCCACTGCCGCATGCAATGCGCCATCTGGTGGAAGAACCCGCGCACAGCGTCGGACCAGAAGCGACTGCTGGTCCGCTCGGCGAGCTCCTCCAGGCCATGGCTGAGCGCATCGTAGGCGTCGGCATAGGTGTTGCCGGAGAGGCGCGCTTGCGTCGTCAGCCAGGGGAGCACTTCCTCGAGCAGGAGAATGCAGGCCCATTCGCGGGTGGCGTCGTTGAGGTAGCTGTGTGAGTTGCGCCGATGTTCGGCCACCGGGGTGCCGACGCGGATGGCACCGCCCAGGTGCCGCGCGCACGCCTGGACGAAGTAGCCGGAGAAGATGTCGCCATAGCGGTCGATGGCGTTGCCGCCGATCTCGTAGCCCATGCGGACGAAATAGTAGGCGCCGAGGGCATCGCGCCGCAGCGCAGTGTTCTGCGTATTGATGGGTGACCAGGCCTTGGCGCCAAGCGTGACCGAGGGCGCCGCCACTGCGGTCGCTTGCGGCGGATTGACCAGCCAGGTAATGGCATCGCAGTCCGGGTCCTTGAGCCACAGCCCGGCGTTGATGTGCACGGGCGCCAGGCTTTCCTGCCGCGTCGCGTTTTCGGCGCGATGGCGTGCCGCATAGGGAAAGCCGCGCGGATAGACGGGGCCTGGCTTGGCGAAATCGAGCATGGTGCAGATGTTGAAATAGCCGGTCTCCGTCTGCACGAGCGGTGTATCGACATCGTTGCGGCAGACGACCGCATGCTCGGCGAAAAAGTCTTCGTCCGCATGCGGGAAATTGTCGTCGTCGATCGAGATGACGAAGTCGGCGCCACTCTCGTAGGCCATCAGATAGCCGACGTTGCGCCGGTTGTCCGAGTTGAGCGGGATGAACGCGGGCGACAAGCCGAAGCGGCCGGTGTACGCATCCTGCTCCGCGAGTGACGGACAGCGGACATCCCATCCCCGGCTTTGCAGTGTCCGGCAGCGCTCGATGGCGGCTTCCGGTGTCTTTTTGTCGATGATCAGATAGCACGTCACCTGGTCGAGGTGGCCATAACGGGCGAAGTTCTCATAACAGGCATCGAGGACAATCGGGTCGTTGATTGTCGTCAAGACCAAGGCAGCGGTGCGATCTGTCATTCACGTGTTCCGATACTTGAGCGCATCAACAAACTATGCGCACGCCTACTCGCCAGCGTGAGCGAGTGGTTTAGAATTAGCCAGGTTGTCGAAATAATGGCGCCAGTCGTCTTTGTTCTTGATAAGCTCTCTGTACTTCATCGCCTCGAGTTTCTCGCCTTGATATTTCACGATCATGCCGGTATCGGGGTCAAATCGCCCCCAGGACCAGCTTGACGGATCGTTGGTGCCACGCACCGTGAACATGACGTAGGGGAATCGACGAACACGCCGGGCCAGACCCCGTTTCGTGAACTGGAAACGCAGATAGCGCTCAATATTCCACTGGTTGTAGCGCCGCATCTCGGTGAGGAGGACTTTCGGCCGCACGACGATGTCATGGATGAGGCTTAAGGCCGGTTCGAGATCGTTCGCCGATACGACCAGATGACGGTCAGTGAAGCCGCCGTAGTCCTCCCCGTTGGGGATCCACAGCGCGTCGCGATCGAGCACGTCGATCGGCGGGTGCGGCGAGAAGTAGAAGAAGTCCGATCGCGTAATGATGAAGCGATCATACTGCGCGATGAGACCATCCTTGCGGAGGTGGTGCAGGAGCAGCCAGCGGAAAAAGATCTGGATGCTGCCGGAACCGGGTTGGGAATTGTCGCCCTTGATGCCTCCCAGCCACTGGTTGCCGACCGAAAGCAGCGTTCGCCAATCGTCGGCGCCGCCCAACACGTCGCGCGCCAGCTCAAAGCCATCGCCGTAGTCCGCGAATTCTGGCACGGTCCAGCGGTGGCGAGCGTTGACGAAGTACGGATTGGTCGTATCGAAGCGCTCGTCGGTGCCGATGCACACGGCAAGATCGGCGTTCAGCTCATCAAGAACGCTCTCTTTGAAGTTCTGCCACGTGAGCTCGTGCGCGCGGAGCTGGCCCAGCATGCAGACGAGCACCCGCTCCCCGCTCCTTGGCTGTGCGGCCGGAGGCGCCGACGTTGCCGCCGTGGTTGCCGCCGGGCATGTTGCCGGCATCGTCGCCTCGCCGAGGCTGGCAGCCTGCTGCACCGGCTTCGCCATCGGCCGGCGCTGGAGGAAGGTCCACAGCGTGTCGGTGCCGGCGGCAGTCGGGATGGCGAGATCAAGCGCTTTCGGCGTCTCGAAGCCGGCCCGGCGGATCAATTCCAGCCACATCCGCTTGCCGAACACGCTGGTGTGGTTGGGGTGGGCTTCTTGTCCGCAGGCGGTGTCGGAGGCGTGCATTTCCAGATAGAGGACTCCCCCCGGCCGCAGGACGCGGAACAGCTCGGTCAGGGTGAACAGCGGCATCGCGCTCCGGTTAAGGACCCGCGGGCACCAGATGAGATCAAAGCTTTCCGGCTCGAAATCGAGGAACGAGGGATCCATCTCCCGCGCGTCGAAGCCAAGCCGGCGGCAGTGCGCGACGTCCTGCGGGCTGCCGATGCCGACCGCGTGGAGGCTAGCGTTCTGGAACAGGCTCAAGGCCGTGCCGCGGCCGCACGCGGTGTCCAGCACGCGCGCACCTGCAGGCAACTGGAATGTTGAGCAGAGCCGCTCATACATCATCAGGCAGAGCGACTCTTCGAGCTCCGGAGTGAGGGCCGGGGCGGCGTCGCGTTTCAGCTCAGAGAGGAAGCTGTCGAGCCGCGCGTACTTCTCGAGGGCGAACGGCTTGCTGAGGGGCGTACCCATGGTCTTGCGGATCCCAAGTCCTTCTGGCGATAGTGCGGCTTTGCCGCCATGCGACGGCGACCGGCCCGCCGGTGCGGTTGAGCGGCGTTTGGGCGATTGCTGGTCGTCAGCGCCTTACTGTGCCAAGAAAGGCCTTAAACCCTGGTAAAGGCGCAATCGGCGTGCACTGCGGCAGCGAGGACATGAAGCGGAGGGATCGAGCGTTGCGTGAGGGTTGGGCAGCAGCTTCG
>ERZ795053.7493-NODE-7493-length-10512-cov-4.917758_pt1 | contig 10512 bp, 7 predicted proteins | sample MGYA00375137_ERZ795053 | MGnify/ENA primary metagenome ERZ795053 (study PRJEB30182, sample SAMN05720284) | activated sludge metagenome | isolation source: Anaerobic digester | place: Hong Kong | collected 2014-12-17 ... | reverse complement strand
ACCGAAGTCGTAAAATAGCAATGCTTAAGTCTCGAAATGCTGTTTCGGCCGGCGCCGGGGGGCGTCGATGCCAGAGACTGGCCAGGGTTGCCAGGCGACCTTCCAGCGTTTCACCGACCATTTCAGTTAAAGTTTCGATCCGGGGCGACTCGGCGGCCGTCCACAACTGTAATGATTTAAAGATTTCTTTATGATCACCGCGTCTGAAATCATTGACCGTCAGACCGGTTACTTTTTGCTGCTCCAAAATATCGCTGGCCATAGCCAAAGCAAACGGATGAGCCAGAATGAGGCTCAAACAGTAGGCTTCCAACCCGGCGTCGCCGTTAGTTTCGAGCGTAGGCGCGGCGGGTACACTTTTCTGAATTTTTGATAGATCAGGTCCGGCCGGTTGGGGCGGCTGCCGACGTTTTTTACCGGGCTTACGGTCAGTTCTTAACTCGGTCATCAACGTCCGCTCATCGATATGGATGAGCCGCGCCAATTTTTGAACGTAATGTTCTTGCTCAACGTTGTTGCCGATATCTCGCAACACCGGCATTAGCTTTTGAACGGCTATACTCTTGCCTTTAGCACTGGTTAGATCCAGCTCGGCGGTAACGGCTTGAAAATAGAAATCAATAACCGGTACAGCCCCATCGATAATTTTTTGCCAGGCTTCAAGCCCTTCTTTAAGAATGTCATCCGGGTCTCGACCGGGCGGCAGCGACGCAATCCGGATATCGGCTTCCAAGCGGCCTTCGTAGCGAATAAGCCCCCAAGCGGTGGGAACCGGAACCGTTTCTCGGTCCAGGGTTTCTCGGGCTAAATTCAAGCCACGTAACGTGGCCGCATTGCCGGCCGTATCCGCGTCTAGAGCTAAAACAAAGTTGCCGGTTGTCCGTTTGAGTAGTTGCAGTTGCTGCTCGGTTAGGGCCGTGCCCATTTGGGCTACTACGTTTCTGGCGCCCCGTTGATGGGCCTGGATCACATCCATGTAACCCTCAACAATGACCACCTGGTCAGCGTCGCGGATATGTTTACGGGCCAGGTCTAAGCCGTACAACGTTTTACTCTTATCGAATAAAACGGTCTGCGGCGAATTGAGATATTTGGGAACTTGATCGGGTTGCAAAGCCCGCGCTCCAAAACCGATGACTCGGCCGCGACTATCCCTGATGGGAATGATTAGCCGGTCGCGAAAGCGATCATAACCGGGTGAGCCGTTATCTCGCTCAACAATCAACCCGGCTGCCATTAGTTCATCGGTGCTATACCCTCTTTCTAAGAAATGATTTTTTAGCGCATCCCATTCATTTAGGGCCAAACCTAATTGAAAGGTCGCGATCGTTTCAGACGTAAGCTCACGTTGAGCCAGATAAGTTCGGGCCAAAGCACCGGCAGGCGAGTGGGTTAGTAGATGATGAAAGTAAGCGGCGGCTGCAGCGGTCAGTTCTAGTAGTTTTTGATGATGCTTGTCCTGTTCGTCGTCGCCCAACTCCGGTGTAGTTAGGGTAATCCCGGCTTGCCTGGCCAATGCTTGTAAGGCTTCTTTAAATTCGTAGCCTTCCTGCTTCATCACGAAGCTAAAAATATCACCGCCGTCAGCGCAGGCACCAAAACAACGCCAGGTTTGGGTATCGGGAAAGACAACAAACGATGGGGTCTTTGTATTTTGATGGAAAGGACAAAAACCGGTATAGTTCTTTCCTGTTTTCCTCAAGTTAACGGTATTTGAGATATAGTCGACAATATCAAGTTTTGATTTAATTTCGTCAGCTACGCTCATAACCGTTAGAGCTTCTCCCTCTAATAATTGTGGCTTTTTTTTACTCTAACAGTTTATACCTAAGTCATTATACACATGAAAATAATGTTTGCCAAACTCTTTTTTAATTTGCCTGACGGCTCGAATCGTCTTAAAGAGGCAGATATGGCCCCACTGTAATAACCAACCATTGAGACAGATCGTTGAAATAATGATTTCCTTTGCTTATTTAAGTCAATTGTGTTATACTTTTCGCTTGGGGTTTTACTTAATTTCACACGCTCTCTTACAAACGGGCCGTGCCTTGTCGATATTTAAAGCCGATTTATGGGAGATAAATCACATGTCGGTTGAAAATTTCGCCTAAAAGGTTCCCGAATGGTTAAAAGGAGCGGAGGTAGTTAGTTGAAAACGGAGGAAAATTAAACATGTCGTTAGATCAAGTTGTCTCAATGAAGTCCCTTCTTGAGGCCGGGGTTCACTTTGGGCACCGGACTCGCCGCTGGAATCCTAAAATGAAGCGTTACATTTTTACGGAACGCAACGGGATTCACATTATCGATCTCCAACAAACAATGAAAAGGCTGGATGAAGCCTATGAACTGGTAAAAAACACCGTCTCTTCCGGTGGTGTTGTCTTGTTTGTCGGCACTAAAAAGCAGGCTCAGGAGAGCGTTGCTCAGGAAGCGGCGCGCTGTGGTATGCCGTTTATTAACCAACGCTGGCTGGGAGGCACGCTGACGAACTGGCGAACCATTCGCCAGCGGATCGATTATATGCTGGAAATTGAACGGCAGCAAGCTCGGGGGGAATTTGCCCGTTTAACCAAAAAAGAGGCCCTGATGCGTGAGCGAGAGATCAATCGCCTCAATCATCGCATGGGTGGTTTGCGAGATATGCGCCGCCTGCCGAACCTGCTCTTCATAGTTGATGTTCGGCGGGATACTATCGCTGTCAAGGAAGCCAATATCTTGGGCATTCCAATCATCGCTATGGTTGACACCAACTGCGACCCCGATCCCATAGATTATGTCATTCCCAGTAATGATGATGCGATCCGCGCCATTAAATTGATGAATTCGACCATGGCGTCCGCTGTATTAGAAGGTCAGGCCATTTTGAGCAGCCTTCGAGCCGAGGAAGATGAAGTGGCTGGAATGGAAGAAGAAGAAGCCTTGGAGCGCTACTTGGGGCCGAGCACCCTGGCGAAAATTCAGGCAGAGTACGCGGATGATGACGAAGAGGATTATGAAACCCTTGACGATGCGGATGTCGATGAAGCAGAGGTCGAAGATGCTGTTGAGGAAGTGTTAATTGAAGTAGCAGAAACTGTAGCCGAGGCTGATATTGAATCAGCTGGATCCGATGCAGGTGAGGAAGATACCGGTAGTGCGGCTGCTGAACCGGTTTTGGAAACTGTCTCTGAGGAGAGTAGTTCAGAAGAAGTGGTCGAAGAAGAAACTAAAGAAAAAGCATAAACTCTGACAAGAGCATAATAAATTCTGTGACTTGATAAATTGGAGGAAACGTGTCAGTTACAACCGCAGACATTAAATACCTTAGAGAAATTACCGGCGCTGGTATTCTAGATTGTAAAAAAGTTTTGCAAGAAACAAGCGGCAACATAGATGAAGCCGTTGAACTTTTGCGTAAAAAAGGGTTGGCAGCCGCTTCTAAAAAAGCCAGCCGTGAAGCCAATGAAGGCTTGGTTAAGGCTCAAATTAGTGAGGACAGCCAAGTGGGGGTGATGGTTGAAGTCAACTGTGAAACTGACTTTGTGGCCCGCACCGAGGATTTTCAGAATTTCGTAGACAGCTTGGTTCGCCAGATGCTGGCTCAGCCCAACGTTGATGGCGTCGAGGCGCTCCTGGCTGCGCCATACATTGATAATGCCCAAACCACCGTTGCCGAGCAACTGACCGAGATTATTGCCAAACTGGGCGAAAATACTATCGTGCGCAGTGCGGTCCGTTTTGATCTGCAAGGCGACGGTATGATCGACAGCTACATCCACATCGGCGGACGGGTTGGCGTGCTGGTTGAGGTTGGCGGTGGAAGCCCCAGCAGCCCTGAATTTATGGAGCTGGTCCACGATTTGGCCCTACACATTGCGGCGGCATCACCACGTTATCTGGATGAAAGTAACGTACCCGCCGAAGCTGTAGAAGCTGAGAAAGCTATCTACAAAGCCCAGATTGCCGAAGATAAGAAGCCCGATAACATCAAAGAACGAATTGTAGAGGGCAAATTGAAAAAATGGTTGGGAGAAATAACCCTTGTTAACCAACCGTTTGTCAAAGATAATGATGTGACTATTTCAAACTTGGTCTCAAAGGCCAGTAAATCACTAGGTTCAGAGATACAGATTCGACGTTTCGCCCGGTTTGAACTGGGCGTTGAATAGTCGTCAACAAAAGAGCCGGAACAGTGTGAATGTTCCGGCTTTTTTTCTGTATAAAAGTTATTACCCAATTTGGAGAGATTTATGGCGTTGCCTAAGTATAACCGTATTCTGCTTAAATTAAGTGGAGAAGCTATGGCCGGCGAAGGTAGCTTTGGGATCGATGTCCATACCGCCGATGATCTGGCCCAAACCGTTAAATCTATTCACGACATGGGAGTGGAAATAGCCATTGTTATTGGCGCCGGCAACTTGTGGCGGGGGAAAGAGGGCCTGGATCATGGCATGGATCGCACCACTGCCGATCACATGGGTATGCTGGCCACCGTAATGAACGCCCTGGCTTTGGCCGATGCGATGAAACGAGTCGGCATGGACCCTCGCGTCCAAACCGCCATCGAAATGCGGGCCGTGGCCGAACCCTACATTCGCGGTCGAGCGATTCGACATCTTGAAAAGGGCCGGGTGGTGATTTTGGGCGCAGGGACCGGTAACCCCTACTTCACCACCGATACCGCTGCAGCCCTGAGAGCAATGGAAATTGACGCCGAATTGTTAGTTAAGGCCACAAAAGTGGACGGCGTGTATGACTCCGATCCTAAAAAGGATCCGAACGCCAAACGATTTGATACCATCAGCTATATTGACGCGCTTAATCTGGGCTTGCGCGTTCTAGACGGTACAGCCTTAACTCTCTGTATGGAAAACGAAATGCCCATTGTGGTGTTAAACCTGTGGCAAGCCGAAAGCCTGAAAAATACCGTGTTGGGGCAAACTACCGGTACGCTCATTACCTACTAACCTGATTTTGTCAAAAACCTTAAAATGCCGTATAACCTCTATACCGGTCGTTTGAACAAAAAAGGGAGGTAACAAACTATGATAGACGATGTATTGTCTGAAGCAAGTAAAGCAATGGATAAATCTGTAGATGCTTTAAGACATGATTTAGCATCCATGAGAACCGGTCGAGCCTCGACTGGTCTGGTTGAGAAGTTACTGGTGGAGTATTATGGTACCCCTACTTCACTTCAGGAATTAGCCTTAATCAGCGTTCCAGAGCCGCAACTTATCAGTATTCGCCCATATGATCCCGGAGCCATGAAGGCGATTGAAAAAGCGATTATGCAATCTGATCTGGGCCTCAACCCCAACAATGACGGTAAGATCATTCGCCTGCAGATCCCTAGCCTCACCGAACAACGCCGTCGAGACTTGACGAAGGCCGTCTCGAAGCGAGCCGAAGAAGCCAGGGTCTCAATTAGAAATACACGCCGGGGCGGGCTGGATGATTTGAAAAGTTTTGAAAAAGAGAAGATGATTTCCGAAGACGACTTATATCTCGGACGAGATGAGATCCAGAAGCTGACGGATGATTACATCAAAAAAGTTGATGAGATTGCAGCCGCTAAAGAAAAGGAATTGATGGAAGTGTAGCGCCTGATCGCCGGTACGTTAAAAACGTGAAATGTGAAAGCTGTATGTTTACGGTTATCACATTTCACGTTTTTTGTTGGAGTAGAGTACACCCAGGGGGTCAACTTGCGTTCTTAATCACTCTATGACAATATTAACCTACGTAAGGAGAATAGGTTGTCGACTACAAAAGAGATCGTCATCAAATATTTGCCTGAAATCGAAAATACGATTCAGGCGGCGCTGGCTGATACGCCACCGTTTATGCGGGGGGTGATCAGTTATCATTTTGGCTGGGTTGACCAAAATTTTGAACCGGTCACGTCTGAAAAGGGCAAAGTACTCAGGCCTACGGTTTGTCTACTGGTTTTTGAAGCGCTAACCGGTAGCTATCGAGATGCGCTGCCGGTGGCAGCCAGTCTGGAGATGATCCACAACTTTACCCTCCTCCATGACGATATCGAAGATAATGACCTAGAGCGCAGGGGGCGGCCAACCGCTTGGTCGATTTGGGGCAAGCCGCTGGCGATCAATGTCGGCGATTTTCTGTATACCCTGGCGTTTCACCAACTTCACCAGCTTAACCCCACCCGATTTCCCCCCGAAACCATTTTAGCCGTCCAGCAGCTCGTTACCCAAGCCTGTCTGGACTTGACGATGGGGCAAGATTTGGATCTCAGATTCGAGCAGAATCCGGCGGTCTCGACGGAAATGTATCTGGATATGGTCTACAAAAAAACGGGGGCGCTGCTGGAAGCCTCCATTGTGTCTGGGGCGCGTTTGGGAACTTCGGACGAAGTGATGATTAACCATTACCGCGAATTCGCCCAAAATATTGGCATTGCCTTTCAGGTCCGAGATGACATTTTAGGCATTTGGGGCGACAGCGCCGAAACCGGCAAATCGGCTGATAACGACTTGCGCCGTAAGAAAAAAACCTTGCCGGTACTCTTTACTTTAAGCCATCTCTCCGGCCAGCGCCAAACACAGCTTCAGAGCCTCTACGCCAACAGCGAGCCTTTGTCTGATGATCAGATCGAATTTGTACGCGATTGTCTGGAAACAGTCCAGGCTCATCATTATGCTCAAACCGTCGCTAATGAGTACATCGATAAATCATTTACCGCGCTCGATCGGATTGGTCTTGCCAACCAGGCCCAATCGGATCTGCAAGAGATCGCCCGCTTTTTAGTGAGCCGATCACGCTAAAAATCGGGTCGATGTCTCCGTCACCGGTAATTATTCAGGTGACTGTCACTTTATTCCAAAGAATAGGTAGAACTCGAACTATGGCTGAATTAGTCCAAACTGAAAATAGCGTTGAACAAAAAGAATATCCTCCGCTTGAAAATCCACCCTATCATGTTGGCATCATAATGGACGGCAATGGGCGATGGGCTAAACAGAACGGCAAAAGCCGGTTCGAGGGCCATAAAGCCGGCACCGAAAATTTACGCCGCACCCTAAAAAGTTCTGTCGAGTTTGGCGTAAAGATGCTGACGATTTACGCGTTTTCTACCGAAAATTGGAAGCGCCCGCCGTTTGAAATTATGGGCTTGATGAAGATTTTGGAGAACGTCATCGATACGGAACTTGAAGAACTCAATAAAAATGGCGTGCAACTGCGTCACATTGGCCAATTGGAGCGTTTGAAGCCGATCATTCGCAATAAAGTTCTGTACGCTATCAACAAGACCAAGCATAATGATCGGCTCATTCTTAATGTCGCCTTCAATTACGGCGGCCGCGATGAAATCGTCCACGCGGTCAAGCGCGTCATCGCCGACAATATCCCCCCGGACGAAATTACCGCCGATCTACTCAGCCATTACATGTACACCGCCGATTGCCCCGATCCCGATTTGATCATCCGCACCAGCGGTGAGTTTCGAACCAGTAACTTCTTGATTTGGCAGGCAGCCTACGCCGAATATTACATCACGCCTACCTATTGGCCGGATTTCGACAAGGCTGAATATTACAAGGCTCTGCAAACATTCAGCCGCCGCGACCGCTACGGCGGTCGGAATGAATAAGACTGTCTCAGGCTGCCGCGGTCTATTGATAATACTGACCACCCCCTAAAACACTACCGTCTAACCCTCACGTCGCCCCTGCTCGCGCGTGTAAGATACGCTATCGACTCTAGCCCTTCGCTATCGAGGTGGGGTTAATCCCTGCCCTGGTTGCCCGATTGAACGTCTTGAGACAGAATGGTGACCCTACTCATACGATAAGCTCTCCCGGACACTGACCCCAATGGCTCCTCGGGCGGGGAACCAACTGGCCACAAAGCCCAAGACCGTGATGATGATAAACCAAACCCACACACTGGTGACCGAGTAATCAAAGACCATCTCGGCGTCAACGGCCAGGCCCACCCCGGCGTTTAAGCCGCGACCAAACGGCCCGCTAATCAGCACAGCGATCAGCCAGCTCAGCCAGCCCATCAAAATCCCTTCGGTGATGAACAGGGTAGCGATGGCGTTATTCGAGGCCCCAATCGACCGCAGAATACCGATTTCCACCCGCCGTTCCAGCACATTGATCGACAAAACGCCGCTTAAGGCAATCCCGCCCACAATAGCAATGATAATGGCCATCATTAACAGCAGATAAATGATAATGTTGAAGCTGCTGATCGCGTCGGCGGCCAGCAGAGTCAGGGTGTCGGTTTCGCTGGCGGTGGGTTCAAGGCCCCGCTGCTCAAAATCCCGCCGCAGCTTGCCGGCCACCATGACATCCTGTTCGGGGGTGATATCGGCGGTTTGAATGTAAAGCCGCCGGCCTTCGCCCACTTGGCGGTTGGCAATCAGCAGCGACTCACGGGGGGCGATGATGATGTTGCTGTCGATAGGATCGTTCACCAGCCCGACTACCTGCCAATCGACTTTCTGTTTGGTGGGAATATCAAAGGTGACCCAGTCGTTGACCCCGACGCCGATTTCGGCAGCTCGATTTTGATGCATGACCAGGGCAAAGGTGTCATCGGGCTGCAACCAGCGCCCGGCGCGAAGCTGCGGCCCATATATGGAGGTAGGAATGGGCATACCGGTCATCGTCACCGTGCGATCATCAAACGATTCCGGCCGGCCGGCGGGACGAATCTCGCCGCTCACTTCGGCCCACATTTCCACCGCAGCGATGTTGGGGTCGGTGCGCCGGGCCACCCGTTCGACCTCGGTAAAGCGTTCGGGGTCTTCAAAGCTCATCAAGATGTCGGCGTGCAGGGTGTCGAACAAAATCGGTCCAAAGGTGTAACGGATGGAGGCGCCGGTACTCATCACCGCGATAAACAGCACGCCGGCTCCAACCAGGGTGAGTTCGGTCATGAACAGCCGGGTTTTGTTGCGGAAGGTGTTACTGATCGCCATCGAGGTCATCCGGGGCAGAAAGGCGAGTTTGGCCATCAGGCGGTCAATCAGCCCGCCGCCGCCGGTCAGGCCGTAGCTACTGATGGCCTCGCGTACGGTAATACCCGCTCCTTTGAAAATGGGCAGGGTGGCAATCAGCAGCGGGGCGAAAATGCAAATCGCGATCTGGATGATGATGGCCGACGTGGAAATACCAAAGGGGCCGGGGTCCATCTCCATAAACTTAACCAGCCACACCCGTAACCCGTGGGCCGCGACCGCCCCCAGCGGGACCGAGAGCAGCACGGCTAACAGTCCATAGATGAAGACCATCGTATAATAGAGCAGCAGAATTTGGCCTCGGGTAGCGCCAATGGCCTTAAGTACGCCAATTTGGGGTACCTGCTGGCTGATAATGGCGGTGATAGTGTTGAAAACCAGAAACAAGCCCAGGATCAAGGCGGCAAAAGCCATGATTTGCAGAATAATAAAAACGCCGTTGACCGGGTCCTGAGCCGGATGTTTAGCCGGGTCGATCACTTTGGTTTCGTCGCTGGTGCCGGGGTACACTTCAACATCTTCGCCTTCGATGCGATCTTCAATGCGGACGGCGGCCGCCACGCTGGTGCTTTCCTGATAGCGGCCTGGCACCGAGGCGGTGAAATAGGTAAAGTTGTCTTCACCGGTCAACTCGGCAAAATGCTCTTTGGTGGTAAAAAAGATGGGATCGCCGCCAAAGTTAGGGGGCGGGAAGTTCATGTACCAGGTCACGCCGCCAATCTCGACCACACGCTCCTTGTCGTTGACCGACATAATCAGGGCGTCGCCGGTATTGATATCAAAGCCCCGATTGACGGTCATGATTTTGCTGCGCGGCCAGTCGCCCCCCTCTAGCGTGAGGGTAAATAGCTTCATGTCCTCGTAATCATCACGAGCGTACAACAGACCCGGCCGCCAGGGTTCGGCGGGGCTGTGCCGCCACTTGATGCCGGTTTGCAGTTGGGCCTCAGCCTGATCGACCTCTTTGAATTTGGCGATGGTATCGACCATATCCTGGTCGATACCCTTATCGCCCAGCGCCAGGCCCACCGAGGCCGGGTGATTCTTCAACCAGTTGGTGGTAATGTCAAGCTGGATTAGTTCTAATGATCCCACAATCGTACCCACCGCCACCGATCCAATGGCAATGATCAGCACCACCTGAATGGTCCGGCTCAAGTTGTCGAATAGATCGCTGCGAATTTTTTTCCGAAGTACGCCTGTGAGCACTGGAAAACCTCCGGTTATTTGATGAAGGATCGTGAGTTAAGTAGCATCCACACTTGAGTCAGGTAATTGGTAAATAGTAATTGGTAATTCAAGCTCTAATTACCAATTACCAGTTACTGCCTTATGAAATAGGGGATTTATTTGATTCACGATCCTAAGCCGTTTGGGTATCGGCCATAAAAGCCCGAATGCGGTTGACGATGGCCTCGGCGCTGGAGTAGTCGTACCGGCACGACTCGCTCAGCGGAAAGACCGTTTTATAATGAACATAGTTGCGGGATAACGGCGCGCCTTCGTGGTGGCTGAACACCAGGCTGGCCCCATAG
>ERZ795053.7492-NODE-7492-length-10514-cov-4.947127_pt1 | contig 10514 bp, 8 predicted proteins | sample MGYA00375137_ERZ795053 | MGnify/ENA primary metagenome ERZ795053 (study PRJEB30182, sample SAMN05720284) | activated sludge metagenome | isolation source: Anaerobic digester | place: Hong Kong | collected 2014-12-17 ... | reverse complement strand
TATAGCGAAAAGAAGCGACCTCTACAACCTGATCGGCGAGTTCCTCTGACTTCTTGAAGTCATCGCCTCCGCAGGCCTGTGCCGCTTTGAAAATTGCCCATGTGATTTTCTCTTTGTAAAAACGTTCAATACGACCATCTCTCTTTAGTATTTTTTTCATAATAAATGATTTATCCCCCGTATTATATTTTGATGTTGCATCGTGAAGTTGTAATAACATTATACGCACCTTTCCTTTTAAAAATCAACAATATATTGTGGTTTTCGTAAACTTTTTTTACTACAGCTTGTATTAGCCGCTAACCAAAGGCATTTGTAAATCATGTAACAAAACGTTACTTATTTTGAGTGGCTTCACAGACTGCCATTATTGCACTATATTGTCAAATATGACATAATTGACAGTGGGCTGCAGATGATATAATTGAACAGCGGACCCGCATTATTGATAGAATTGGTGAATTATGTTTGATAAATTGGAAAATATTGAAAAACGCTATGAAGAAATAAGCCTGCAGCTTACGGATCCTTCTGTCATATCAAACCAGGATAAGTACAGGAGTCTCATGAAGGAAATCAATGAACTGCAGCCCATAGTTGAAAAATACAGGGAGTACCGTGCCCTGAAGGAAAAGATAGCAGAAGCACTTGAGATGCTTTCGGGCAGTCTGGAAGCTGATTTCAGGGAGATGTATGAAGATGAACTGAAGGAATCACGGGATATTCTTCCCGAAGTTGAAAATGAGCTCCGGATTCTTCTTCTACCTAGTGATCCCAATGACAGCAAGAGTGTAATCATTGAAATTCGCGGCGGAGCCGGCGGAGACGAGGCTGCTCTTTTTGCTGCAGACCTTCACAGGATGTATACGATGTATGGCGAAAGCCGTGGCTGGAAAAGTGAGATACTTGATTCCAATGTCACAGGCATAGGCGGAATAAAGGAAATTTCCTTTTCAATAGATGCCGATGGTGCCTACAGCCGTCTGAAATATGAAAGCGGTGTCCACAGGGTACAAAGGGTGCCTGAGACTGAATCCAGCGGCAGGATACATACATCCACGGTAACCGTTGCCGTTCTTCCCGAAGCAGATGAGGTTGATGTTGATATCAATCCCAACGATGTGGAGGTTGACACATACAGGTCATCGGGTGCCGGCGGACAGCATGTAAACAAAACCGACTCAGCCATAAGACTCACCCATATCCCCACAGGGATTGTTGTAACCTGCCAGGATGAAAGAAGCCAGCACAAGAACAAGGACAAGGCTTTCAAAATTCTAAGGGCCAAGCTCTTTGAGATTGCCCAGATTGAACAGGACAAGGAAATTGCCCAGAACAGGAAAAGCCAGGTAGGAACAGGTGACAGAAGCGAAAGAATCAGGACATACAACTTCCCGCAGGGAAGGGTGACAGACCACAGGATAAACCTGACTCTATATAAAATCGATGAAATAATGAACGGTGGCCTTGATGAGCTGATAGATGCCCTTATTACGGAGGACCAGGCCAAGAAGCTGTCACATTCTGATTTGTAAGGAATGAAATGAGAACCAGGATCTTCAAAATCAACCCTGAAAACATTGACAGCGAGTCCATAAAGGAATGCGCCTCAATTTTAAGAAGCGGAGGCACTGTTGCCTTCCCTACTGAAACTGTCTATGGGCTTGGTGCAAACGCCCTTGATGACAAGGCAATTGAAAAAATATTCAAGGCAAAGGGCCGTCCATCGGACAACCCGCTTATACTTCACGTCCATTCCTTCCATGAAATCGAAAAATATGCCGGAAGTATTCCCGGGATTGCCAGGACACTTGCACATTTCTTCTGCCCGGGTCCCTTGTCAATGATACTTGAAAAAAAACCCGTCGTGCCCGATTCAGTAACCGGCGGACTCCCTACCGCAGCCTTTCGTATACCATCAAATGAAATTGCACATGCCCTGATTGAAGCTTCAGCTCTTCCAATTGCAGCTCCCAGTGCCAATCTGTCAGGCAAGCCCAGCACCACTGACGGATCCCATGTAATAGACGACCTTTATGGAAAGGTTGATGCAATCATAGACGCAGGCCGGAGTGAGATAGGCCTTGAGTCCACCGTCATCGACCTTACAGTTACACCACCTGAAATATTAAGACCGGGAGGAATATCTTTCAGGGAACTGAAAATGATCATTCCTGATGTCAGAAAGGCATTTGCCGGTGACATTAACACTGCACCCAAATCACCGGGAATGAAGTACCGGCATTATTCCCCTGAGTCACCTTTGATCATAGTAAGGGGTTCCGTATCAGCGACAGCAGGTATGATCAATGACCTGCTCATTGAAAATCCTTCAGCCGGTGTGCTTTGCTCCGATGAAACAATGTCATTATATAATTCTGAAAATAAAATAAGTGCCGGAAGCCGGGAGAATCCAAGTGAAATCGCTTCAAATATCTTCAATGCACTCCGCCTTTTTGACAAAACAGGTGTCACAGCAATATATTGTGAGTATTTTGACATCGGTGACCTTGAGGAAGCTGTAATGAACAGGCTCGTTAAAGCATCTGAAAATATCGTTGTCATTGATTGATATATATCTATGATATAATTTTTTCAAACCACAGGAGGAAACAACATGAAAAATATACCTGATGTAAAAGTTGCACTGGTTGCCGTAAGCAGGGACTGCTTCCCCATTGAACTTTCCAAAAAGAGAAGAAGTGCAATCATGAAGTATGCAAATGAAATGAACATGCCGGTCATTGAAATACAAAAGGCAATAGAGAACGAACTTGATGTTGCAGAAGCTTTGAAGGAAATCAAAGGAACTGATGCAAATGCATTGTGTGTTTTTCTTGGAAACTTCGGCCCGGAAGGCCCGGAAACCCTTCTTGCACAGAAGTTTGACGGTCCTGTAATGTTTGCAGCCGCAGCCGAGGAAACGGGAAAAGACCTTATCAATGGAAGAGGTGATGCATACTGCGGAATGCTGAATGCCTCATACAATATCGGACTTAGGAACCTTACTCCATATATCCCCGAATATCCAGTGGGCACAGCAGTGGAAATTGCACATATGATATATGACTTCATTGAGATTTCCAGGGTCATTTCCGGAGTCCGGAACCTGAAGATAATATCATTCGGACCACGGCCATTTGATTTTCTGGCATGCAATGCCCCCATCAAACCACTTTATGACCTGGGGGTTGAGATAATGGAAAATTCTGAGCTTGACCTTTTTGAGGCATACAACAAACATGCAGGAGATCCAAGGATCAAGGATGTGGCAGCAGAAATGGCTGAAGAACTTGGCACCGGAAATACTTATCCTGAGTTTTTATTAAAACTTGCCCAGTATGAACTTACACTTTCGGACTGGATGGAGAAAAACATCGGATTCTCAAAATATGTAACCTTCGCAAACAAATGCTGGCCGGCATTCCAGACCCAGTTCGGTTTTGTTCCCTGTTATGTGAACTCACGTTTTGCATCCAGGGGAATACCCATTTCATGTGAAGCTGACATTTATGGAGCACTCAGTGAATATATGCTGACACTTGCAACCCTGAAACCGGCCACCCTCCTTGATATAAACAATACAGTCCCACAGGACATGTATGATGAGCATATCAAGGGTAGTTTCAATTATAAACCAACGGATGTTTTCATGGGATTCCACTGTGGAAATACCCCGAGCAGTCTGATGGTGGATCCTAAAATGAAATATCAGCTTATAATGCACAGGTTGCTCGAACCGGATTCAGAACCTAATATTTCAAGGGGAACCCTTGAGGGCAGGATAGCACCGAATCCCATAACAATGTTCAGGCTCCAGGGCACAGCCGAAAGCAATCTTTCCAGTTACATAGCAGAAGGAGAGGTCCTGGATGTGGATCCTGCATCCTTCGGAAGCATCGGTGTAATTGCAATCAATGAAATGAAGAGGTTCTACAGGCATGTGCTCATTGAAAAGAGATTTCCCCACCATGCAGGCATTGGGTTTGAACACAAGGGACGTATTCTTTTCGAAGCACTTAAGATGATGGGCGTACGAGACATCGGTTTCAACCGTCCTGCATCAATGCTCTATGAAAAGGAAAATCCATTCTGCGTCAAACCGTAGAATCAATACTTCAGGGGTCGCTCATGCGGCCCCTTTTTTACTTCAGTGGCTGTGGATGCAGCAGCTCGTGGGTATTACCGGTTATATCAATGTCATCAATCGTAACCGTCTGGCTTTCACCACTTCTTCCGTTCAGTGTTATTGTCATTTTGTAGGGAGGTCTTTTTCTTGAACCATCCCAGCCTATGGTTTCATCACATAACGGCAATATGTAATCCCATGCTGCATAGGGAAGTCCCCATGCTCCATATTCAGGTGCAACGGTTGAATCCTCAGGGAAGTCAACGTTATAGCCGAAGAAATCCTCTGAATAATAATAGGTATATCCTTCGGAATTGGTATACTCCATGCTTTCAAGCTGAGGGGACAACCTTATAACTGCATTCCTTACATAACCTATGAATGTAACCTTGACATGAATCTTCTCAAGGGCCAGGAACCGGTGTACCTGATCACCCCAGTAATTCCAATCTCCCCATATCATTGCATCCCTGAACGGCAGATATTCATCGGGTTCAGGTGTGGGTGTTGGTGAAGGTACAATAACAGGTGTCGGCCGGGGTGTGGGCGTAGGCACAGGTGTAACCGAGGGAACCGGTGTCGATGCCGGCGGTCTTGGTGTGGGACCCGGCGTGGCGGAACTTCCTTCAACGACTTCAATCGTGCCTGACAGATTTCTTTCAAGCTTATCACCAAAGATGCTCTCTGAAACAACTGTTGCAGTAATCACAACATTTCCCGGAAGGGTTGAAGGTTTCTGAACGAAAACTTCCTGGACTATGTCTATGGAATTTGTATTATGGAAAAATCTCACAACGTCTCCTGAAGGCAGATGGAAGATGACCTTTATGAAACTCACCTCACCCTTCGGCTTATTGACAGATGCAGTCAAATTCAAATGTATCCTGTCTCCATTGGTCTCCGGTCTCAAGGATAATGTTGTCGTATTCGGGGTCATTGAAGCTTGCAATATACCCAGTCCCATTGGCGGAACACTGAATGTTGCATAATAACCATTTGACTTATATGTATAGATACTTCCTGTGTTGACCCAGGTAGCAGGACTCTGTACCCTGGCTTTGTATATGCCGATGTCTGCTGCAGTAAGTGTGGTTGCACCATGGCCTATGAGCCTGGTATAAAGCATGTATGGTTTTTGAACGGATTGCTCAAGGGATTCCCAGCTTTCGACCGCACCGCTTACATTTACATAATCCCAGTTCTCAGGTATGTTCCCAAAGGTCGCATCGTTTGGAAACAGCTGGTTTGTGTATTGTGATTCCAGGAAAGTGTATCCCAGATACCTGTACTCTCCGTCACGCAACTCGTTTCCGGGTATGTCAAGCGGGCTTCCATATACAATCAATCCATAATCCCTGTATGTACCGTAATTTGCCATATAGCTTCCACTGACGCTGTATGACGGGGTTCCTGTCTCACCAAGCCATTTGAAGAACTGGCTGCTGTTGTTGATTTGGGTTGTTCTCAGTACCTCCATGGACATTGTCACTGCCAGAATAAGCATGACAATAAACATTGCTGCAATTCTTCTTTTCATGTCATTCCTCCGAGAAAGTAAATGTAAGCTGTCTTCCCGAAACACCATGGACCAGTACAATCCTGATGTTTCCATATACAAAGGTTGATGTCCCCTCCCTTATTTGCGAAGGACTGTATTTTGAAAATTCATTGTATTTGTCCAGTATGAATCCGGAAAATGCATCGCCTTTGTCTTCACCGAAAAGCAGCCTCATCAGCCCTTTGATCTTATATTCATAATATATGCCGGCTTTCCCTGTATCAGGATTTACAAGACCAAGGTCATTTAATCTTCTGACATCAAGTTTCATAAACATTGTGTCATATCCCCAGTCTTTTTCAGGATAACCGGTAGAAGCGTCATAGTATTGAAGTGAAAACATCGCATAATCCCTGTTTTGTGAAATATCCCGGTCATTGAAGACATCGATGCTTACAGTGTTCTTCGAGATCAATGGCTTGAACTCAATTACAGGAAACAAAATATTATCTGTAAGAAGAAGCATTGAATCCATGACATTGCAATTGATGTTTTCATTGAAGTCAGTTTCCAGGTCAATGCCACCTGAAGAGATTTTTTGCAAAGTAAAAAGGCAATTGACATTGCCTTCATATTTATTGAAGAATTCCGCCTGGGAATCCCTGTTAACAGAATAGCAGACGGGAACTGGGGTAAGAGATGTGATTTGGTGTTCCCGTCTGGTAATGGGGGTAACTAATTTATTTATCACCGTACAGGCCTCAGCCCTGGTGATTTTTGTATCGTACCGGAATGTTCCATCCGTGTACCCTGTAATGATACCCGCATTATGAATTCTTAAAACATCCTGGATATATTTATCCGGAGTGTATCCGAACAAATCAACCAGTCCGCAGGAATCAATGCTGATATCCTCGCCCTTGATTTCCAAGGCCTTCGACATTATACAGGCAATATCTCCTCTTGGCAAGGGTTTTTTAAAATTATTTTCATTAATTTTTTCCAAAAGTCCTAATTCACGTGCAATCTCAATGTATGTTGATGCCCAGTACTCAGTTCCATTCATGGGTTCATATCCCAGCGAGACAACAATCATCTTTATGAACTGATCTGCATCAAGGGTTTCATCAGGCCTGAAGGTTCCATCAGGAAATCCATCAATGATGCCCATTGCAGCAAGATTTTCAACATATTCATAAAACCAGTCATCGGTTTTTACATCGGAAAATACAACGGCAGCCCTTGGATGCGAGAATGAAACAGCAATAAGAAGGATTATAAGCAGAAGACCGGCTAATACTTTTTTCAATGTCATGACTCTCCTGGTAAATATTGTATATTAACAATAAGTCAATTTCCATTATTTGTCAATATTTATTTTCAGACAGAAAAAGTGCCCCGTTTATGTTATCCGGGGCACCAATCCTTATGCTACAGAATGTTAGAAATCAGTTTTTGCCGCTGCCTCCCTGCGAATTTCCATTGCCTGAATTATCCGAACCCTGTCCGTTGTCGGATGAGCCCTGGCCATTATCAGTTGGATTCTGTCCGCTTTGTCCGGGATTCTGACCATTGTCAACCGGGTTCTGTCCGTTTTCATCACTGTTGCCTTTGTCGTTTCCTTTGCCCGGAGTATCTTCAGGTTTGCCCTGTTCGCCATTGGAGAGAGCATTTTCTACCTTGGTCTTTACGTTGTTCTTAAGCTGTACATCTTCACCTTTGTTCTTCGTCATGGTCATCACTGTGCTCATGATTTCTTCATATGTTCCCATACCTGCTGCTTCAATCTGCAGATAGATGTTTTCCAGTCTGTCATAAAGCTCTGCATATTCCGCAAGTACTTCCTCATCTGCCTCGCCGCTTTCTATCAACGCAGCCAGTTCAGAAAGATAGTCCTCAATTTTTGCAGCTTCGGAATAAAGTTTGTTTGTCAGTGCCTGGGTCTGGTTTGACTGTCCGTTGTTGTCCTGATTGCCTTTTTCCTCGGACTGAGTTATCTTTTCCATTGTCTTTGATATATTCCTGATGCGCTGTATTTCACGTACACTAAGTACAACCGCCGCATCATAGTCTATATCATATCCTTCTTCCATAGCCTTTGAAACCAGTAGAGCCCTTCCGTATGGTATGTCATATTGTTCTGCCGCTTCAACTATTTCCTGGGTAATCCTGCCGATGTAGATGTTCATACCATCTTCACCGAGTTTACCGTTTCCGCCTGCATTTGTCTGCTCGCTTTCAATCCTTGCATCGGCAACGGATTCAGAAACTTCCCTTGTAACAGTCTTTACCTTGTTATTGCTGCCTTCAACGGAAAGCACCACTGTGCCGTCCACATCCAGATATCCTTCTTCCACCAGCATTAGAATTGCCTGGTTGACCGCGGGACCAAGTTTCATTCCCACAAGACTCTGGAGGTCTCCTATTTGTTCTGCATCATCATTGAGGGCTGTAATTTCAGTTACGTTGTTGAATGCATTCACCTCGATCTCTATCGATGGATTTACATCAAGATTCACAGTATATGAGTTTGCTGCATATACTCCGAAAAGACTCAACGCCATTACAATGACAAACATGGCAGCAATGGATACAGCCTTGGCTGCCCTTGCTCCAGCTGATGGAAATTCCACTTCATCACCGGTATTCCAGCTTTTACGCCCGGAAACCTTCATGAATTTACCGTCATTTGCCATTACAACTGAATTCCTGCCTGCTTTTTCTATCAATATACCTTTCATTTTGTACCTACCTTATATATTCCTTCAAATATCCATACTTATCCTGATGCAAAAGAGCCCGCGCTATGATATATTTCCTCTTTTTTTCAATCAGTTTAACTGCTACACCGGAAGCTTCACTCAATCCGGTTACCGGTAATTTACCTGTTGACAATAATCCCTTCATCATCATGGCATCCTCTGCCATCACCCTTGCCGCCCAGTCAGTTTTCTCTTTGCTCGCTTTGTGCTTCGGGCTGGATTTCGGCAGATCCGAGAGTTTGATGCCGAATCCCTCAAGTTCCTGTCTGAACATGGTAACTTCCATTGCTCGTTCCCTTTCGTCTTCCATGACCATGGGGATTTCGATTTCCTCAACTGCTACTTCCCCGGGCCTGTATTCCTTCCTGACCTGGTCCGTGACCCTTCTTTTTATTACCATTGATGCAAATCCCAGGAAAGAACCCCTGCTTTCATCGAATGCAGTCACGGCTTCAGCAAATGCCTCCATGGCTCCTGAACTGTACTGATCGAATTTGTCCGGAGGGATGACCTCCACCGCCTTGCTTCTGATATAGGGCATGTATTCCCTTATCAGATCCTCCAGTTCATCTTCACTTTTACTGGCTGCCATAACACGTTGTTCAAGGCTTTCATACTTCATCAGGTTCTCCCGGCATTTCCTTCTAGGAAGGCCTTTCAATATATTTATTCGCAGATAGTGTGTCATTTTCAGGGGTAAGAAAAAAATTACTGAGATAATTTTACCATATAGCTGATATAATCCCATGTATGAAAGTTTTGATTCTTGCCGATACCCATTATGACGACGGGTCCAGACACCTCCATTATCCTGCTTCCAAAGAGGCAGTGAATGGATTGTGGCAGTGGCTTCTTGCGGAATCACAGGGCTATGACCTGGTTGCAATCTGCGGGGATATAACGGTGAAGGGCACCACACATCTGAATGAAATAGAATATGTAAAGAATATGATGGATTCCCTCGGGAAGCCATATATCGTTGTTCCCGGGAACCATGACCTGTGTCCTGCAAAGGGGATGGAGGAAAGATATCCTGATCTTGAGGAGTATGAATATACGGAACTCGAAAACACTTTGTTCTACAGGACTTTCAAAGAGGATGGTGTCAGATATTCCAGGGTATTAAATGATATACGATTCATAGGTCTTGCCATAAGGAATGATGATCCGGATGGTCAGCTTGACTGGTACCGGCAGGAACTTGAAAGACCGGAAAAAAAGATAGTCATCTGCCACTATCCAATAACCAGGACGCGTGAAGACGGTTTTTGTTCATGGTGGGGTTACAGCAGGATTGATAAAGTAATTGACACAATGAGGGAAATGACCGGCAGCCCGGATTCAAAGGTACTTGCATATTTCTGCGGGCATCAGCATATTAACAGCATAGTCAGAATAAATGATACAATCCATGTTGAAACTGCCAGTACGGTACTCGGTCCCGCATCATATAGAATCCTGGAAATCGATGACAGCAAGATAGCGCTGACTACACACAGGCTCCCATATATAAAAGCGTTTACAGGACAATTTACTCTTCCGGACCAGTCAAAGGATGAAAGCCATATGACTGTAGAGGAGTACCATCTTGGAAACAAAGATGATCTATCATATTTCAGCGGTTAGCTTTTTATAGGTCATTTCAAAGACTTCATTACAGTAATTACAACCTTGGCATTTATTGTTGCATTCTGATGTTCTTTTGAAGAAATCACGGGGAAAGCTTTTGTTATCTATGGTGTACCCTCCAAGGACAGAAGAATGGTTGGGTTCCAGCAGTGAAAGCACATTGCCGTAAAAACTACGGTCAATATATGATTTAATAAGGTTCAGCGGTCGTTCATTGGTTCTGGTGGCTATCTTTACATGACTGAACAAGCCTTCATAGTTGTACAGGTCTTCCGGTCTGATCCACGTGTTTTGAATAAGCGACGGAAGGTTATCCTTCTTCGAATAATAATTCCAGCAACCTGCAATCTCATAGCCTGTGACATTGTCTGTTTCAAGGAGTTCCTGTTCGTGGGATACTGCGTTGTCATGGAAAGTCTGCATGGGACAATGGCTCATACATCCACTGTTAACCAGAATGTTAAGCTTCTTATTTATGCTGTCCGTATATGCCTTC
>ERZ795053.7490-NODE-7490-length-10515-cov-5.597610_pt1 | contig 10515 bp, 8 predicted proteins | sample MGYA00375137_ERZ795053 | MGnify/ENA primary metagenome ERZ795053 (study PRJEB30182, sample SAMN05720284) | activated sludge metagenome | isolation source: Anaerobic digester | place: Hong Kong | collected 2014-12-17 ... | reverse complement strand
GCCAGGATGTCCAGCGGCAGCAGGTTCATGGGCGGCGAGCCGATGAAGCCGGCGACGAAGAGGGTTTCGGGGCGGACATAGACCTCGAGGGGCGTGCCGATCTGCTCGATCTCGCCGGCGTTCATGACGACCAGGCGGTCGGCCAGGGTCATGGCCTCGAGCTGGTCGTGGGTGACGTAGAGGCTGGTGGTGCGCAGCCGGCGCTGGAGCTTGCGGATCTCGACGCGCATCTGCACGCGGAGCCTGGCATCGAGATTGGAGAGGGGCTCGTCGAAGAGGAAGGCGGCGGGGTTGCGGACGATGGCGCGGCCCATGGCGACGCGCTGCCGCTGGCCGCCGGAGAGCTGGCCGGGGCGGCGGTCGAGGCGCATGCCGAGCTCGAGGATGCGTGCCACGTCGTCGACGCGAAGGGCGATCTCCTGGCGGGGGACGCCGCGGTTCCTCAGCCCGTAGGAGAGGTTCTGGCGGACCGACATGTGCGGGTAGAGGGCGTAGTTCTGGAAGACCATGGCGATGTCGCGCTCGGCCGGCTCGACGCGGCTGACGTCCCGGCCGCCGATATGGAGCTCGCGCGCGGTGATGGATTCGAGGCCGGCGATCATGCGCAGCAGGGTGGACTTGCCGCAGCCGGACGGCCCGACCAGGACGATCATCTCGCCGTCCTGCACGGCCAGCGAGACGCCCTTCACCGCCTCGACGGTGCCGTAGCTTTTTCTCAGGTCGTTCAGGTGGATATCGGCCATGCACTGCCTTCCCGGGCGCGGTTTTTTCCTCTGTAACAGCCGATTGACACTTCTCCTAGGTAGGCGTTACTGCAAGTGGCGTTACCGCGACGGGGCCGGCTCGGTCGGGCCCCGCGCGCCTGCCGAACAGCGCCGATGCAACGCAGCCCAACCAATAATAGAGAGAGGAGGCCACTCATGTCCCTACTGAAGCGGTGGAGGAAGCCGGGCCGGTCGACGGCGCGGAAAGTCGCCGGCGTGCTCGCTTTGACGGTGGCCATGCTGCCGCTGGCGGGCGGCGAGCTGGCGGCGGAGACGATCAAGGCCGAGTGGTGGCATGCGATGCGTGGCCGGCTCACGCCGATCGTCGAGGAGATGATCGCGAACTTCAATGCCGGGCAGGACAAGTACGAGATCGTCGGCGTGCTCAAGGGCAATTACGAGGAGACTGCCGCCGCCATGGTTGCGGCCTATCGCGTGAACGAGCATCCGACCCTGGTGCAGACGTCCGAGCGCGCGTTCCTGACCATGTACAACTCGGGTGCGATCGTGCCGGTGCCGGAGCTGATGGCCAGGGAAGGCTACGATATCGACTGGGACAACTTCATCGCCCCGGTCGCCGGCTTCTACCTGGTCGACGGCAAGCCGGCGGCGATGCCGTTCAACAGCTCGACGCCGATCTTCTGGTACAACGCCGACAACTTCGAGGCCGCAGGTTTTCCCGACGGCCCGGCCGAGACCTGGCAGGAGGTCGAGAAGCAGCTCTACGCGATCAAGGAGCAGGGCATCAGCGAGTGCCCGATGTCGCTGCCCAACGACTTCGTCTGGAGCCTGATCGAGAACTACTCGGCCATCCACGACCAGGAATTCGGCACGAAGGCCAACGGCTTCGGCGGGCTGGACACGGAGTTCACCTTCAACCAGAGCCCGGTGATCGTCGCCCAGCTCGAGCGGTTGCAGAAGTGGATGAACGACGGCGTGCTGCACATCGCCGGCCAGGGGCTCAACCCCGAGGCGCTCTTCATCTCGGGCGACTGCTCGACGATCACGGCGTCGACGGCCATGCACGCCGCGGTGGAATCCGGCGCGCAGTTCGACTGGGGGGCCACGTTCATGCCGCACGAGGAGGGCATGGAGCCGATGAACAGCACGATCGGCGGCGGGGCGCTCTGGGTGCTGCAGAACAAGAGCGAGGAGGAATACGAGGCGATCGCCGCGTTCCTGAACTTCGTCGCCTCGCCCGAGACGCAGGCCTGGTGGAGCGAGCAGACCGGCTACGTGCCAATCACCAACGCCGCCTATGACATGATGAAGGGCGAGGGCTACTTCGAGGCGCATCCGACCCGCGAGATCGCCATCGTCCAGCTCAATCGCGGCACGCCTTCGGACAACTCGCGCGGCTTCCGGTTCGGCAACCACAACCAGATCTTCGCCATCACCAACGAGGAGATCCAGGGGGTGTGGACCGGGCAGTCGACACCGCAGCAGGCGCTGGACAATTCGGCCGCACGCGGCAACGAGGTGCTGCGCCAGTTCGAACGGCTCAATGCCGGCGGCTGACCGAACGGCCACGACAGGAAGGGGCGCCCCCGGGCGCCCCTTCTTTTTCGGCATTGGGCGCCTGCTCAAGCTCGACGGGCGCCGGTCGGCATCCGGGCTGAAGAAGGCGCATTTCACCCAGCCCTGGTTCGCCGCCGGCCTCCTGGCGCCGCAGCTGCTCATCCTGCTCTTCTTCTTCTTCATCCCGTCCTACAAGGCGCTCTCCCTCGCCTTCGTGCAGATCGACCCGTTCGGCGGCCGCGTGCTGTTCGTCGGCTTCGACAATTTCCGCCAGTTGTTCGGCAGCGCCCAGTACCGCTACAGCGCCGCCTTCACCCTGATCTTCACGGCGGTGGTCAGCATCGGCACGCTCCTGATCGCCCTGGTCTTCGCCTTCGCCACCGACTTCGTCATCCGGGGCCGCGGCCTCTACAAGAGCGTCATCCTGCTGCCCTACGCCATCGCCCCGGTGATCTCGGGCGTGCTCTGGGCGTTCCTCTTCAACCCGGCGGTCGGGCCGCTGGCCCAGCTCATGCATGCGCTCGGCCTGGAATGGGATCCCAACCGCCGGCCGATGGACGCGCAGATTTTGATCATCGTCGCCGCGATCTGGAAGCAGATCTGCTACAACTACATCTTTCTCGTGGCGTCGCTGCTGGGCGTGCCCCAGTCGCTGCTCGAGGCGGCCACCCTGGACGGGGCCCGGCCGATCCGCCGGTTCTTCACGGTGTCGCTGCCGCTGGTCATGCCGGTGGTCTTCTTCCTGATGGTGATGAACTTCATCTATGCGCTGTTCGAGACCTTCGGCATCGTCGACGCGGTGACGCGGGGCGGTCCGAACGGGGCGACGAACATCCTCGTCTACAAGGTCTTCCAGGACGGTTTCGTGCTGCTCGACCTCGGCTCCTCGGCCGCGCAGTCGGTCGTGCTCATGATCGTGGCGGTGTCGTTCACCGTGCTCCAATTCCGCGCCATCGAGCGCAAGGTGAACTACCAGGTATGAGCAACCAGGAATGAACCAGGACAGAACGCTCAACATCGTCTGCCACGCGATCCTGGTCGTTGGTGCGGTGCTGGTCTGCCTGCCGCTCTACTTCGCCTTCGTCGCCGGGTCGTTGACCATCGTCGAGGTGCAGCAGACGCCGTTCCCTTTGCTGCCGGGCGGGCATTTTTTCGAGAACCTGGCCGAGTCGTGGTCACGGGGGAATTTCGGCCGGCTCTTCGTCAACTCGATCATCATCACCGGCGGCATCGTCATCGGCAAGCTGGTGATGTCGCTGCTCGCCGCCTACGCCATCACCTATTTCCGCTTTCCCTTCCGCATGACGGCATTCTGGCTGATCTTCGTCTCGCTGATGCTGCCGGTCGAGGTCCGCATCATCCCCACCTACGAGGCCGTTGCCGACGCGGCCGGGCCGCTGCGCTGGCTCGCCGGCGTGACGGGGCTGAGCGGGCTGGTGGAGACCCTGACCGGCTACCGGCTGGAGACGGCGCTGCAGTGGAACATGGTCAACACCTATCGGGGGCTGATCCTGCCGCTGATCGCCTCGGCCTCGGCGACGTTCCTCTTCCGGCAGTTCTTCCTGACCGTGCCGGAGGAGCTCTGCGAGGCGGCGCGGCTGGATGGCGCCGGGCCGGTCAAGTTCTTCTTCGACATCCTGCTGCCGCTGTCGAAGGTCAATATCGCGGCACTCGCCATCATCCTCTTCATCTATGGCTGGAACCAGTATCTCTGGCCGCTGCTGTTCACCACGGACAAGGACATGGCGACCGCCGTGCTCGGCCTGAAGCAGCTCGTGCCGGTCTCCGACGCGGAGCCGGCCTGGAATCTCGCCATGGCGGCGACGTTCGTCGTCCTGCTGCCGCCGGCGATCATCATCATCGGGCTGCAGGGCCTCTTCACGCGGGGCCTCGTGGATTCCGGCAAGTAACCCAGCGATATCAAAAAGGATGAGCATCGTGGTTCAGATCGTCGGCCATCGCGGCGGCCGGAATGTTTGGCCGGAGAACAGCCTCCTGGGCTTCCGCAAGGTCCTGGAGATGGCCGTGGACGCGGTCGAGTTCGACGTGCATCTGACCAAGGCGGGCGAGCTTCTCGTCATTCATGACCCGACCCTGGAGCGGACGACAACCGGGACGGGCAAGGTCGCGGAGCTGGCGCCGTGTGCGCACCGTGAGGTGGTGCTGCGGGGCAGCGAGGGCGAGACCATTCCGACCCTGGCCGAGGTCCTGGAAGTCTTCCGGGATGCCAGGATCGACCTGCATGTCGAGCTCAAGTCGGATGGTGACCATGTCCCCTATCCCGGCATCGTCGAGGCGGTGGTGGCGGTGCTGGCCGGGTTCGACTTCGGCGAGCGGGCGATGCTCACCAGCTTCGACCCCGACGTGCTCGGCCTGATTCGCGACGCCCTGCCGGAGGGCCGGCGGCTCTGCTCGATCGATCGCGAGTCGGCGGCGCGCCTCGGCGGCCTCGAGACGGCGGTCCGGCATTTCGAGCCGCTGGTCGAGGTCGTCGCGATCCAGAAGGACCTGATGCGCGAGCATTGGGACGCCATCACGGCGCTCGTCGAGCCGGGCCGTCTCGCGGCCTGGACCGTCAATGACGAGGCCGAGATCGACCACTGGCTGCGGCAGCCGATCCGCTCGATCACCACGGACCGCCCGGACCTCGCTGTCGCGGCGAAGGAACGGCTGCATGGCTGACGCCCGGGCCGGCCGTGGAGCCGGTTTCTCGCGCATCCGGCTGGCGCATGTCGAGCTCGTGATCTTCGATTGCGACGGCGTGCTGATCGACAGCGAGTCCATCGCCAGCCTCGCCCTGTCCGAGACGCTGGGCGAGTTCGGGGTCGTGATGACGCCGGACGAGGCGCATGCGCGCTTCACCGGCGGCGCCGAAGAGGACACGCGGGCGCATTGCCGGGAGCTGCTGGGCACGACGGCGCTCGACGAGTTCTTCGCGCTCTACGCGAAGCGGCTCTATGGCGGGTTTCGGAATCTGCGCGAGGTCGAGGGCATCGGCGATGTCGTGCGCGCGCTGGACTGCCCGCGCTGCGTGGCGTCGAACAGCTCGCTCTACCGGCTGACCCGCAGCCTCGGCCGGCTCGACCTCTGGCAGGCGTTCGCTGGCCAGGTCTTCAGCGCCGACCTCGTCGCCCGGCCCAAGCCGGCACCGGACCTGCCGCTGCTCTGTGCTGCCGAATTCGGCGCCCACCCGGCGCGCTGCGTGGTGATCGACGACAGCCCGCACGGCATCGAGGCGGCGGTGGCGGCCGGCATGCTGGCGATCGGCTTCGTCGAGCCCGGGGACCCGCGGCCGAGCCGCCCCGACGTGCTGCGCCGTCACGGTGCGCGGTTCGTCGCCGAGGGCAGCGACGCGTTGCGGGCGCTCCTGCCCGAGGCCGATGCCTGGCTCGGCGAGCGGCGGCGCGATCCCGGTTGACTTTGGCGCCTCGCTTCGGTCCGATTGCGGCCGCTGGATGACAAGGGTGGCGGGCCGGGCTCGGCCGGAACCGCGCCGCAACGACAGGGGGCAGGAGCCGACATGACGAGATCAGCTCGATACTGGCGCGCGACCGCGGGCGCTCTGGCGCTGGCGTGGCTGGCGGCGCTGCCGGTGGCGGCGACGGCCCAGGAGGTGTCGCCCGAGACGGAGGCCTGGCTGAAGGCGGCCGAGCTCGGCGCGCACGCGCCGGCGACGGAGGGCTGGGACGCCATCGTTGCCAAGGCGCAGGAGGAGGGCGAGGTCGTCGTCTATTCCTCGTCCGGGCGCATGGCCATGCTGGTCGACGCCTTCGCCCGGACCTATCCGGGCATCGTCTTGACGGTGTTCGACCTGGGGTCGGTCAAGACCGTCGAGAAGACGATCCGCGAGCAGCAGGCCGGCATCTTCAACGCCGACGTCGTGAGCACCGGCAATTCCGGGGCGGTCATCCACGAGATGCTGAACCAGGGGCTGATCTTCAACTACGTGCCGGAGGCGTACAAGAGCCGGATTCCGGAAGAGAACCGCGAGCCGCTGCTGATCCGCATCAACGAGGCCATCGTCATCTACTACAACAAGGAGGCCTATCCCGACGCGCCCCCGGCCACGAACATCTGGGAGCTGACCGAGCCCGAGTTCAACGGCCGTGTGGGCATCATCGACCCGATGTCGTCGGGCTCGAGCTTCATGGGGCTCGCCACCATCGTCCAGCACGCGGACGAGATGGCGGCGGCCTACAAGCGCCACACCGGCCATGACATCGAGCTCGGCGAGGGGGTGCCCGACGCGGGCTACGAGTTCGTCGCCCGGCTGCTGCAGAACGACGTGGTGATCTTCAAGTCGGGATCGAGCCTGGTCGAGGCCTCCGGCCAGCCGGGGCAGGAGAAGCCGCTCCTCGCCTTCGCCTACATGACCTATATCAGCAAGAACGAGTCCGACGGCTTCGTCAACGCGTACCTGGCCGACCTCGATCCCGTCGCCAAGTGGGTCTATCCGACCTTCACCGCCATCGCCAACCGGGCACCCCACCCCAACGCGGCCAAGGTGTTCACCGCCTACCTCCTGGGCAGCCTCGAGCTGAACGAGTCCTCGGTCCTGGAGAAGCCCTTCACGGAGGGCCGGAGCATGGAGCTGCTGCAGGGCCTCGCACCGTATTACGACCCGGGCTCGGTCAGCCCGCGCAACGACGTGCCCCTGCCGCCCGGCGGCGAGGCATGGGGCGAGATGAAGGGCTGGACCGTTTCGGCGGACTTCATGCAGAGCGAGGGCCCCAGGCTGCGCGACTTCTGGCTGCTGCACGCCAGCCAGTAGCCGGGCGCGGTGGCGCAGATCGGCCTCTCGGGCATTCGCAAGGCCTATGGCCGGGAGGTGGTGGTCCATGACCTGGACCTCACCATCCGGCCGGGCGAGTTCCTGACGATCCTCGGCCCGTCGGGCTGCGGCAAGACCACCACCCTGCGGGCCATCGCGGGGCTGGAGGAGCCGGACGACGGCGACATCCACCTGGGCGAGAAGCTGGTCTTCTCGCGCCGCCGGGGCGTGATCGTGCCGCCGGAGAAGCGCGGGGTCGGCCTGATCTTCCAGAGCTATGCGCTCTGGCCGCACATGACGGTCCAGCGCAACGTCTCGCTGGCGCTCGAGGAAAAGGGCCTGGGCAGGGCGGAGATCGAGGCGCGCGCGACGCAGGCGCTGGAAACCGTCCAGATGACGGCGCTCGGGGCGCGCTATCCGTCGGAGCTTTCCGGCGGCCAGCAGCAGCGGGTGGCGGTAGCACGGATGATCGCGCTGCGCCCCCAGATCCTGCTGATGGACGAGCCCTTGTCCAACCTCGATGCCAAGCTGCGGCTGGACATGCGGGCGGAGCTGCTGCAGCTGCACCGGGACCTCGGATCGACGACCGTCTATGTCACCCACGACCAGGCCGAGGCCCTCACCCTCTCGGACCGCATCGTCGTCATGGATCGCGGGCGGGTCATGCAGGAGGCGTCGCCCTACGAGGTCTATCACCATCCCAGGAGCCTCCAGGTGGCCGAGTTCATCGGCGAGCCCCGGATCAACCTCGTTCCCGGCACGCTCGCGCGGGAGGCCGGCACGCTCTATCTGGTCGGCGACGGCGTCCGGCTGCCGGCGGAACGGGCGCGGGCGGCGAAGGGCGAGCGGCTGGTCGCCGCCGTCCGGCCGGAAAATATCGAGCTGTCGACGGTGCCCGTGGCGGGCTGGCAGGAGGTGCGCCTCGACAATGTCCAGCCGACGGGGGCCACCACCATCCTGCAGGTTTGCGCCGGGGCCACCCGGCTGCGGCTGGTGCGGCCGGGCTTCCTGCGCATCGAGGCGGGCATCCCGCTCTGGATCGGCTTCGATGCGGACAGCATCGAGTTCTTCGATCCGGACACCCAGGGCAACGTGTCGGCGCCGTAGCGCCGCGGGAATGTGGCGAGCATGACTTCCCCGGGGGCGGCGCGCCGGCTGCGCTATCACACGGTTCGGCTCCGCAACCGGCCCGACCTCGTCATCGGCTATGTCTGCCTCGTGGCGCTCGGCTTTTTGGTGCTGGGGCCGCTGGTCGAGATCGTCCGCGACGCGCTGACCCTGCAGCCCTACGACCTGGCCTATCACCCCGACGGTGTGGTGGGGTCGTTCTCGCTCTTCCACCTGGAGCGGGTGTTCGCCAGCCCGCTCTCGCCGGCGCTGTTCTTCCGCCCGCTGCTGAACAGCCTGGCCGTCGGCTTCTGGGTGACCGCCATCGGCGTCAGCATCGGCTCGCTGCTGGCCTGGCTGCTCGTGCGCACGGACATCCGCTGCAAGGGCCTGCTCGGGGCCCTGATCGTCATCCCGTACATGATGCCGTCATGGGTGATGGCGCTGGCCTGGATCAGCCTGTTCAAGAACGACCGCATCGGCGGCACGCAGGGCTTCGTCGCGAGCTTCCTCGGCGTCCAGCCGCCGGACTGGGTCTCCTACGGCTTCTTCCCCATCGTGGTGACGCTGGCGCTGCACTACTTCGCCTATGCCTACCTTTTGATGTCGGGTGCCCTGGCGACGGTCGATTCCGAGCTGGAGGAGGCCGGGGCGGTCTGCGGCATGGGCCGCTGGAAGCGGCTCTGGCGCATCACCCTGCCGCTGCTGATGCCGGCGCTCGGCTCGGCCATCGTGCTGACCTTCATCCGCATCCTCGGCACCTTCGGCACGCCGGCCCTGCTCGGCCTGCCGGTGCGCTTCTTCACCTTCGCGACGCAGATCTACGCCTCGATCAACGCCCGCAACAATGGCGACGCCTTCGTCCTGGCGCTGGTGCTGATCGTCATCGCCATCAGCTTCATCTGGATCAACAGCCGCATCATCGGCATCCGCAAGAGCTTCGTGACGCTGACCGGCAAGGGCTTCCGCCGGCGCGAGATCCGGCTCGGCCTGTGGCGCCTGCCGCTGACCGCGGCGGTCGGCCTGTTCGTCGCCTCGACCGTGCTCGTGCCGCTGTCGATCCTGCTCTGGGAATCCCTGATCCTGGTCGCCGGCGACTACAGCCTGGACAACCTGACGACCCATTTCTGGATCGGGCAGGGCAATGTGCGGCTGGCCTATGGCGAGGCCGGCGTGCTCCTGAACAACGGCATCCTGACGGCGCTGTGGAACAGCCTGAAGCTCGCCACCCTGGCTGCCCTGTTCAACGGCGTGCTCGGCCTGCTGGTCGGCTACGCCGTGGTGCGCGGGCGCGGCACGCGCCTGTCGAGGGGGCTGGAGGGCATCGCCTTCGCCCCCTACATCTTCCCGTCGATAGCGCTGGGTGCCATCTATATTGGCATGTTCTCCGCGCCGATAGGGCCGATCCCGGCGCTCTACGGCACCTTCGCCATCCTGGTGCTGATCACGGTGGTCAAGAACCTGCCGTTCACGTCGCGCACCGGCATCGCGGCGATGCTGCAGATCGACACGTCGATGGAGGAGTCGGCGCGGGTCCTCGGCATCGGCTGGTTCCGCCGCATGGCGCGCATCATCATGCCCCTGTCGATGAGCGGCCTCGTCTCGGGGATGCTGCTGACCTTCATCACGGCGATGCGCGAGCTGTCGCTCATCGTGCTGCTGCTCTCGCCCGCCAACATGGTCCTGACCGGCGTGATCTTCTACTATCAGGAGCAGAGCATGCCGCAGCATTCCAGCGCGGTGACGCTGCTGCTCGTGCTGATCATCATCCTCGTGAACGTGCTCGTGCGCCTCGTCTCAAGGGGCGCCGGCGTCAGCGGGCTGAAGAACAGCTAGGAGTCTGGCCGACAAATGGCCACGGTCGGGTCGGGCGGGGAGAGCCAGGCGCATTGACGTGGCCGCCCGCCTTCAGCTTCTCCTCGAGGCGGAGCATCCGCTCGAGGATGGGCCGGCCGCCGCTGCCGCCGAGGCCGCTTTCCTCAGACAACGACCTCGACCTCCGCCTCGATCCTCGCCGGGTCCAGCTCCATGCCGACGCCGGGGCCGTCGGGGACGTGGATCATGCCGTTCCTCGGGCGGATGGGGGTGGCCAGGAAGTGCATGTTGATCTCGTTCCATTTGACTAGGTATTCCTGGTAGGGCGTGTGGATCGGCGACTGGGCGGCGGAGTAGTGGATGCCGATCGGCGTCGAGTGGCCGTGCGGGATGACGATCAGGTCGTGGGTGGTGGCGAGCGCCGTGATCTTCAGCGTCTCGGAGAGGCCGCCGCACCAGTAGATGTCGGGCTGCAGGATATCGAGCGCCGCCTGGTCGACGAAGCGCTTGAAGCCCCAGCGCGTGTACTCGTGCTCGGCA
>ERZ795053.7486-NODE-7486-length-10517-cov-8.635443_pt1 | contig 10517 bp, 8 predicted proteins | sample MGYA00375137_ERZ795053 | MGnify/ENA primary metagenome ERZ795053 (study PRJEB30182, sample SAMN05720284) | activated sludge metagenome | isolation source: Anaerobic digester | place: Hong Kong | collected 2014-12-17 ... | reverse complement strand
AATCTCTGAAATTCCGTAACGAAAGGCTTTTAACGCGACGGTTAGAGTTTGGGCGACTTTCTGGTCTCGCACGGGCGACAATCTGTCGCTCCGCACGCTGGTTGCGACGGTCGAGAGGGGAGCGAAGCGCCAATGATCCGTATTGCGATTTTTGGAAGTTTCTATCGTGGGTTCTATGTGCTCGACGAGCTGATCCACGGTCCCTACAGCGACCAGTTCGAGATCGTCGGCGTCGCGACCGATGACCTCACTCAGAAATTCGTCAACGCCGATCGTCGCGTCTGGCAGTACGACCACAAGTCCGAAGAAGAGACGATGGTCGAGCGCTATGCTCATCGCAACGGCCTCGCCGTTTACAAGGGGCGCGTCAAGGACGATTCGTTCTACGAGCTGTTTTCCAGTTCCTGGCGTCCGGACATGTGCGTGGCGTGCACCTTCGGGCAACGGATCGACGGGCGCCTGTTCGATTATCCGCGATTGGGCTTCTACAACCTGCATCCCTGCATCCAGGGCGAGTGGCCATCCAAATACGCCGGCCCCAACCCCTTCGCGGAACTGATCGCCGATGGGCAGGACCATACGCAGGTCGCGCTGCACCGGGTCGACGCCGGATTCGATACGGGCGAACTCATCGGAATGTCGCCACGCATTGCGATCCCGCCCGCCGCGACAGTCGTCGACATGCACAAGCTGACGTCGCCGGCCGTCGCGCAATACGCAATCGGCGAACTCGCCGCGATCGGGCAACGCGCCGCGCTTCGCGAACTCGCCGCACTGGCCAGCGCCGCGGCATGACGATGACGCCCGCTTCCAGCGCCATATCTTCCGCGCTTGCTCGGCTTCGCCGGTTCGCGCTGACGGCCGTGGCCGCGACGATGGCCTTCGCCGCGCCGCTCCTTCCGCAGGCTGGCTTCAGCCAGACAGCGCCCGCGCCCGGTCTTACGACGCTCGCCGACGGACGCGTCGTTGCGCCGGATATCGGCCGTATCCTTTCACGCGGCGAACTCGTGGTCGCCATGAACCGCGTCAACGCCTATCCGTTCTTCTACGAGCGCGACGGCGTGCCGATGGGCAGCGACGTCGATCTGATGCGCGATCTCGCGAAAGAACTGAAAGTCGGCATCCGCTTCGATCGGTCGCCGAAGACGTTCGACGGGGTCGCCGATCTCGTCGCGGCCGGCGGCGCCGATGTCGGCGTCAGCCGATTGGCGCGCACGCTGGCCCGCTTCCAGAAGGTCTCCTTCTCGAACCCATATTTCAAGCTCAACCACGCGCTGCTGATCAATCGCGTCGCGTTCGCCAAACTGGCCCACGAGCGACCGATCGAAAAGGTCATTCGTGGCTTCGACGGCAGTCTCGGCGTGATGCGCGCCTCGGCCTGGGTCGAGTTCGCCCGTCGCAATTTTCCAAAGGCGCGGATCGTCGAGTTCAAGAGCTGGAAAGACGTAGTCGAGGCCGTCAAGCGCGGCGAGATCGTCGCCGGCTATCGTGACGAGTACGAGACGCGGCTGGTGCTCGCGAAAGACCCGTCTCTGACGCTCACGCTGCGCACCGTCGCTTTCGACGACGCCTATTCCGATCTGGCCGTGGCCGTGGGCATCCGCGACACGGCGCTGCTCGCCTATATCAACGAATTTCTGGCGCAGCGGCGAACGGACATATCCATAGCCAAGCTCCTTGCAGCGGCGAAAGCGGGGAATTGACGTGACATCGACGGTTCAAAAGCCCGAACGAAGCGCTATCGACCGATACTATGCGATCGCGCTGAGCCCGTGGATGGTCCTGACCTGCGTGGCCGCCGGCGCGGCCTTCGCGCAGTTCGCGCCCGACGTCAGCCGGCACTTCGACTTCATCGGCAAGATCTACGTCGATCTGCTCAAGATGATCGTCCTGCCGTTCATGATGGCGACGATCGTCTTCAGCCTGCAGCAGATGTTCCGCGACGGTCATGCGATGGCGATCATTCCGCGCGTGCTCTGGGTTTTCCTGTGCGCCTCGACGATCGCCGTCGGCGTCGCGGCTGTCGTCACGATCACGTTTCATCCGGGCGCGGGACTTTCCGAGGAGACGCGATCCGCGCTCGGCCAGATCGTCGGCGGCGACCTCGATCTCTCGAACACGCGCATGTCGCTGCATTCGGTCGCGCCAGACGCCAAGGCGCCGCACATCTACGATCTTCTGAACACGCTGGTGCCCTCGAACATATTCGCCGCGCTCTCGTCCGGCGAAACGATCAAGGCCCTGATCTTCGCGCTGCTGTTCGGCGCGGCGGTCGGACAGATTCGCGGCGGTCTCGCCAGCAGCCTGTCGCAGACGCTGGAGACGATCTACAAGTCGTGCCAGATCCTGACGCGCTGGATCAATCTTCCGCTGCCGTTCATCCTCTTTTCGATTTCGGCCTCGCAGGTCGCGGCCGTCGGCATGGGGCCGATACGCACGATGGCGCTGTTCGTCGGCGTCGTCCTGATCACGACCGTGGCGCTTCTGGCGCTGTCCCTCATCATCATTCAGGCGCGGGCCGGATGCGGGTTCGGCCACGCGATCCGATCGATGCAGGAGACTTTCGCGCTCGGCGTCGCGACCAACAATGCGACGAGCTGCATGCCTGCGATCATGGATGGATTGATCGAGAAACTCGGGTTCGACAAGGTCCGCGTCGAACTTCTGGCGCCGCTCGTCGTGTCGCTGCTGCGCACGGGCGCTATGGCGTATTTCGTCTGCGCGACGCTATTCGTCGCCCAGTTCTACGGGCGCGATGTGAGCGTCGCTGAACTGGCCGCCGTGCTGATCGTCAGCCAGCTCGCCGGCTACGCGTCAATGGGCATGGCCGGCGTCGTCACCTTGACGCTGGTCGGCACGACGACGGGCATTCTCGGCCTGCCATTCGAAGCCGCCTATTTCCTGTTCGCAGCGATCGATCCGATCTGCGCCATGGCGCGCACCGCGCTCACGGTCGTCGGCGGCGCGGCTGCGGTGTCTGTGATCTGCGAGCGGCCGGCGAAGAAGCCCGCGCTCGCGCCGTCGGCGCAAACGGCGGCCGCGGTCTGATTTCGGAGGGGCTCGTAGGTCATGCTCTACAAGGAACGTCCAGCGCTCGCGCAATATGTCTGGGGCAAGGTCCGGGACGAGGCGACAGCGCTCGCCTATCTCGTGGCGCACGAATGGCGTCTGGCCATTGCTATCGCGATTTTCGCCATCGGCTTCGTCATCTATCTCGATCCGCTGCCGCCGTCGACGATCCGGGTGGCCAAGGGACAGCCGAATTCCGGCCTGGAGATGATCGCTCTGAAGTACCGGGAATATCTCTCGCACTACGGCGTACGGGTGGTATTCGTCGACTCGGATGGAGCGCCGGACGATCAACGGCTTGTCAGCGAGGGGCGCGCGGATGTCGGCTTCGGTCTGAGCGGCCTGCCTCCGGCGGCGAACACGGTCTATCTCGGCAGCGTCCGCTATCAGCCTCTCTGGCTTTTCTACAGAGGTCCCAAGCCCAACCCGGGACATCTGACCGATTTTCTCGCCGGCAAGCGCGTTTCGGTCGGAATTCCCGGCAGCGGTTCGCGTCTGGCGTCGGGCAGGGCGCTCGAGATGCTCTCGAAGGAGGCGCGCTCCAAGATCCAGCTCCTGGAATGGAACAATGCGGATACGCTCGCCGGCCTGAAGAGCGGCGCCATCGATGCGGCTTTCCTGCTTGCGAGCTTCGATTCCGGCAATACGCAGCGCCTGCTGCAGAACCCCGAGATCGGCGTCTATGATTTCACCATGACGCCCGCGCTCGGCGAGCATCTGCGGTTCGTCGAACCAGTGACGCTACCTGCGGGAGCGGTTCGTTTCAGTCCGGCCTGGCCACCCGATGACGTGCACATGGTGGCCGCGACGATGACGCTGATCGCCAGAGCTAAGCTGCATCCCGCGACGCAGACGCTGCTGCTCGCCGCCAGCAAGCACATTGCCCAGCATCATCGCGACGTGTTTCCGCGCGACAAGGGCTTTCCGGCTTTCGTCGACGACAAGTTCAAGCGCAGCCCGGTCGCCGAACGCTATTATGAGCATGGCGCGCCGGTTCTGTGGGGCCAGGCGCCCTATTGGCTCGCAAGCCTGTTCGATCGCTTCTGGGCGCCGCTGCTCGCCATTTTCGCGCTGCTCTATCCGGCGTTGCAGGCGATGCCGAGCTACAAGCGGGTCGCTTTCGACGCGGTGCTCGCCAATCATCTACGCGACCTGCGCGCTCTCGAGGCGCGGTTCGGCCGCACGAAGTCAGTTGCGGACCTGCGCCATCACCTCGCCGCGGCGCTGCGTCTGCAAGAAGAGACAGCGTTGATCCGCGCGCCGATCGGCGGCAGTTCGACGCTCAGCGAACTCTTGCAGGCGCAGGCGAAGCTGATCGAGAAAATCGGCGCGGCGATGGCGGAGGGGGAGGGCGAAACCGAGATTGTGAGCGAACTCGAAGAACCCCCGCAAAAGGCCGCCGCCTGACCAGATCGCATCTGGCCCGGCGGAGGCATTGTCTCTGTGGCGCGCGCTTCGCGCGTTGGTGCGCGGTCAGCTGAAATTCAGCTTCAGCCCAGGCCGCGGCCATTCGAACGAGATCAGCCTGCCGCTCGACGACAACGTGACATAGGCCGTGCGCAGGTCACGGCCGCCGAAGCAGATGTTGGTCGTCATGTAGTCGGGCATGGGCACATGCTCGACCGACTTGCCGTCGGGCGACATGACGGTGATGCCGCCGTTCATCAGTGTGGCGACGCAGACATTGCCGGCGCCGTCGACGGCGAGCGAATCGAAGAGCTGGAAGCCCGGCACGCCCGCCAGAAGTTCGCCGCCGGCCGCCGCATGGCCGGTCTTCTTCGGCACGAGCTTGCCTGGGCCCTCGAGGTCCCATTTCCAGACGCGGCCGGTCTGGGTCTCGGCGGCGTAGAGCGTCTTTTCATCCGGCGAGAGGCCACAACCGTTCGGCGTGAGCATCGGATAGATGGCCTCGGTGATGAAGGAGCCGTCGGCCTTGGCGTAATAGAGGCCGCCGCGATCGATGTCGCGTGCGCGCGCCTTGCCGAGATCGGTGAACCAGAAGCCGCCCGTCTTGTCGAAGACGATGTCGTTGGGGCCGCGCAGCTTGCCGTTCTCGGCGCCGTCGTAGAGGCGCTCGACCTTGCCGGTCGACAGATCGACGCGCTCGATGCGGCCGCCCGAATAGTCCTTGGCCTGCGCGACAGGACGCAGGCCGGTCTCGGCCGTCTCGCGCCATTCGAAGCCGCCGTTGTTGCAGACGTACATCTTGCCGTCCGGTCCGAGCGCGAGGCCATTCGGGCCGCCGCCGGTCTCCGCGACCACGTGAACCTTGCCGTCGGGCGTGACGCGCGAAATCGTGCCGCGCGCGATCTCGACCAGAATGATCGAGCCGTCGGGCATGGCGACGGGGCCTTCCGGAAAACGGAGCCCCGTGGCGATTTCCTTGATCTTGACCTGCATGGACGCGTTTCCCCGATGATGTTGTCGTCTGCGCCGATTGTGCCGCCGCTTTGCGAAAAGGGGAACTGCGCGCAAGACGGCGCAGGCATGTCGCTCGCGAAGATGCGGGCTAGCGGGTCTATTTCGCCTTGTCCGCATTAATGGCTGCGCCGCGCTCCTGTGCGTCGGCGACCGCGCGGGCGAGCGACGAATTCACGCTGAGATCGTCCAGCATGTCGGCGGCCTCGCGCATTTCGGCGGCGCGGCGTATGCCATGGGTGCGCACGCGTTCGGCCATATTGTCGGCGAGCGCGGCGAAGTCGGTTCCAGGAAACGTGCGTCCAAGACTGGCGAAGACGTCGTTCGCCACGCCCCAAGCGCGCGCCGCTCGCGCGGCGTCGACGATCAGCGCCTCAATGCCCTTGATCATGATGGACCGCGACAGTTTCGTGGCGGAGGCACGCCCGTATTCGCTCGCCACGGGCGTGATGTCCATGCCCATCGGATTGAGAAGGGCGGCTGCACGTTCCGCCTCCGGGCCGCCGGCGAGGATCGCTGTCGCAATTCCCTTTGGCGCGACCGGCGCCATGACGGCGGCCTCGATGTAATGCGCGCCCGCGGCCATGACTTCGGCCGCCGCGCGGCGCTTGGTTTCCGGCGCGGCGGAATTGACGTCGACGAAGAACTGGCCGGGCGAGAGATACGTTCGCGCGAGACGGGCGACCGGTTCGGCCTGGTCGGCGGTCACGCAGGAGAAGACGACATCGGCGTCGCGCGCCGCGTCGGCGGCCGAGGCGGCAGCGCGGACATTCGCGTGCTGCGCTTCCTGCCGCTTCGCAGCGTCGCGCAAGGGATCTTCGAACAGGAGATCAAAGGCCGCGACGCCTGCGACGCCCTTGTCGCGAAACTGGCGCGCGAACAATTTGCCGACTTCGCCGAAGCCGATGAAGGCGAGTTTGAGATGTTCGGTCATGCGTCGCCCCCGGATCGCGAGCCTTCACCCCACCGGCTTGACGTCGACGCTGACCTTCAGCGTCTGCTTGCCGGACATGAGAATGACGCCGTCGAGCGGCGCGACATCGGCGTAGTCGCGGCCGATCGCGATCTCGACGAAATCGTCGTTGACCTGTAGCGCGTTGGTCGGGTCGAGGCCGAGCCAGCCGGCGTCCGAGCCACACCAGACGTTGACCCAGGCATGGGAAGCGTCGGCGCCCTCGAGACGCGGCTTTCCTTCCGGCGGAATGGTGCGGATGTAGCCGCTGACATAGGTCGCGGGCAGACCGAGGCCGCGCAGTCCCGCGATCATGATATGCGCGAAATCCTGACACACGCCGCCGCGCGCCTCGAAGGCTTCCGACAGCGGCGTCGAGATCAGCGTCGCTTCCTGATCGTATCGGAAATCCTTGCGGATGCGGCGCATCAAGTCGATCGCGCCGGCAAGGATCGGCTGGCCGGGCGGAAAGCTCTCGGCCGCATAATCGGTCGCGGGATCGTAGAGCGGCACGAGCTTCGTCGGGAAAATGAAATGGGCCGGCGAGCGGGCGTCGAGCGTCTGTACGTTGGCGACCTCGCGCCGCACCTCTTCCCAGGAGGGAGTGAGATCGGCGTGCGGTTGCGACTCGCGCCTGACTTCGACGCTGGCGAGCGAGGTGACGCGCAATTCCCGATGCGATTCCTCGATGCGCATCGTCGTGACGAGATTGCCGAAGAAATCGGGTCGCGCCACGCGCGAGACCGGCGATGGCGCGATCTCGATGCCGCTGTCGAGCACGCGCTGCCCGCGACTGTCGCGCGGCGAGAGGCGCAGGGTGCAGAGCGCGGAGGCGACCGGCGAATCGTAGGAATAAGTGGTGATGTGCCTGATGTCGTAGATCACGCGAGTCCTCTCGGCGTCTCCGCGCGCACGGCGTTCGAGCCCTGCAGGAAGTAGCGCGCCTCGACCGCGACGGCGAGCGATATCAGGCTCTGCTCGAAACCGAGTATCGTGGCGTTGTCGAGCTTGCCGGCTTCGGCTGTCGAGAGGTCCGCGTCGAGCAGGCGCACGATACGCTGCGGCGCTTCCAGCATGCCGTCGTGACGCAGCGTCGGCAGGCCGGCGAGATGTTCGCTGATGCGCTGGACCTGGAAAGCGACGGAGCGCGGATTGTTGGGGTCGAGCAGCGCCATGTCGCGCACCGGCGCGAGTGCGACGCCGACGAGATAGCGCGAGCGATAGGTGATCTGCGAGTCGATGAGATCGAGCATGACGTCGAGATTGTCGGCGGTTGCGTCCTTGTCGGCGAACATGCGCGCGAGGGCGGCGGTCGAGATGCCGCGTTCGACGCGGCGGCCGATGTCGAGGAAGGCCCAGCCGGCGACGCGATTGAAATTTTCCTGGATGAGGCCCGACAGGGCCGACAGCGTGTGCAGCGCGCCTTCGGCGCGGTCGATGAGTTCGGCTTCCGGCAGCGGCGAGGCCGGCAGCGGAACAGTCAGGCGCTTCTCGAGGTCGCCGAGAATCTGCCAGATGTCCTGCGACAGTCGCTCGCGGATGATCGATCCCGCGGCGCGCGCCGCATGCGCCAGCGCGGCGCCGGACGAGATGTAGCGCAGGTCGTGCAGCGCGGCCGCCGCGATTTCCGCCGGCGACCTGGCGATGGGGTCGTCGGTCTCTTCCTCGACGCGGCGCGGCGTCAGCAGGGTCTGCAGGCGCGCGCGCGCGCTCGATGGCCCGTCGGGCGCGCTCTCCGTCACGCGCGTGCAATAGCAGCGCACGAGCCGCAGCGTCGCTTCGGCGCGCTCGAGATAGCGGCCGAACCAGAAGAGATTGTCGGCGGCCCGGCTCGGCAGATTGCCGAGCTGACGCACGATGCGCACATTGTCGCCGGTCGCCAGCAGCGTCGTCTGCTCGACCGGTCGATCCTCGAGCACCCAGACGTCGGCGGATGTCACGCCCTCGCCCATCGACAGCGCGCGCGCGTCGATGTTGTCGGACATGCGGCAGAAGCCGCCGGGCATGACGCGCCAGCCGTCGGGCGTCGCCGCCGCATAGACGCGCAGCGTGAAGGGGCGCGGCTGGATCGAGCCGTCGATCCAGGCGGGCGTCGTCGACAGGCGAACGATCTCCTGGCCGACATAATCGACGCCGCGCCGCTCGATCGCGCGGCGCAGCCGTTCGCGCCGGGCAGGATCGAGCTCGGAAGGAATGGCGGTGCGGCCGTTGTCGAGGCCCGGCGGATTCTCGATGAAGGCGCCGGAAATCGCCTTGTTGTCGAAGTCCGACAGAACCGTCTCGATGGCGTTGGGGCCGCCGCACCACCAGGTGGCGATATGCGGCAGGATAAGATCCTCGCCCATCAAGCGGCGCGACATGGCCTGGAGATAGCCGAGCAGCGCGCGCGATTCGACGAGACCGGAGCCCGGCATGTTGGCGACCACGACCTCGCCGGCGCGAATCGATTCCATCATGCCGGGCACGCCCAGTTGCGAGGCGGCGTTGAGTTCGAGCGGGTCGCACCAGTCGGCGTCGATACGGCGCAGCAGGGCGTCGGCGCGCTTGAGGCCGGCGATCGTGCGCACATGCACCTTGTCGTCGCGCACGACGAGATCGCCGCCCTCGACCAGCAGGAAGCCGAGATAGCGCGCGAGATAGGCCTGCTCGTAATAGGTCTGGCTGTAGGGGCCGGGCGTCAGCAGACAGATGCGCGGCTCGCTGCGGGTCGCCGCGGCGACCAGCCCGGCGCGAAATTCGCGGAAGAAGCCGGCGAGCCGGTCGACGTTGAGATCGCGATAGAGGTTGGCGAAGACGCGCGTGAAGACGAGACGGTTTTCGAGCGCATGGCCCGCGCCCGAGGGCGCCTGCGCGCGGTCGCCCAGCACCCACCAGCGCCCATCGGGGCCGCGACCGATGTCGGCGGCGTAGAAGCGCAACCAGCGTCCGCCGGCGGGACGCACGCCGTGCAAGGGCCTGATGAAATCTGGCGAGCCGAGCACCGCGGAGGCGGGCAGGACGCCTTCCGAGACGAGGCGCCCCTCGCCGTAGATGTCGGCGAGCGCCCGGTCCCACAATTCGGCGCGCTGGGCGACGCCGCGCTCGATGCCGGCCCATTCCGCGCCGTCGATCAGCAGAGGCAGGCGGCCGAGCGGCCATGATCGCTCGCTCGTCTCGCCATAGACGCGATAGGACATGCCGGTTTCGCGAATCAGGCGGTCGGCGGTCTCGAATCGCTGGGCGAGATCCTTCTGGCTGTATTTCGCGAGCGCGACGAAGAATTTGACCCAGTGCTGGCGCGCGACGCCATCGGAATCCATGAATTCGTCGGGCACGCCCTCGATCGGGTGATAGCCGGCGATCCAGTTCTCGATCTGGCGCGCGACGGAGGCCCTGCCGCCGCGGCTCTCGGCCCGGCGCAGGCTTTCCTTCAGGCGTTCGCTCACGTCAGCGCCTCCGCGACGCAGTCGAGCGGGCGATATGCGTCACGCGCGGCGCTCCGGTCCGAAACAGGGGGCCGAATATAGCCAGATCGCGCCCGCTGTCTAACCTTTGGGCGCGAGCGTTCCGTCGGGCGATTTGTTGAGGCCGACGGGGGCGTCCTCGATGTCGACGTCGAAGGTTTCGAGGAAGCGCGACACCATCATGTAGTAGCCGATCGTCAGCGTCAGCTCCTGCATTTCCTTGTGCGAGAAACGGCGCGCGAGGGGCGCGAAGGTCGCATCCGAGGCGCGAACGTTCGCCACGACGTCGTCGGTGAAGCGCATGATCTCCTTTTCCACCTCGGAGAAGGCGGCGGCCTCGGGGCCCTCGTGGATCGCGGCGATCTTTTCATCGCTCATGCCGAGCTGGCGGCCGATGCGCTCGTGCTGGTGCACCTCGTAGCCGGCCTTCGACAGAACGCCGACGCGGATGATGGCGATCTCGCGCAGGATCGGATCGATCTTGGTGAAATAGAGGATCTGGGAGCCGAGCCGGTTGAAGCCGTCCACCAGCTCGCCGGAATGGCCGAGCATGCGGAAGATGTTCAGCTTCGGCAGCTTCTCGTAGGCCTTTTTCGCGCGGCCCTCGGCCTTGGAGATGTCGAAATAGGGGATGC
>ERZ795053.7485-NODE-7485-length-10518-cov-4.418809_pt1 | contig 10518 bp, 7 predicted proteins | sample MGYA00375137_ERZ795053 | MGnify/ENA primary metagenome ERZ795053 (study PRJEB30182, sample SAMN05720284) | activated sludge metagenome | isolation source: Anaerobic digester | place: Hong Kong | collected 2014-12-17 ... | reverse complement strand
CGAGGTGGACAAGAAACTGATCGCGCGCGGCGAGGACACGATGTCCGTCTTCCTGCCCACGACCCCGAACCCGACTTCCGGATTCCTGCTCTTCGTCCCGCGCGAGGATCTCGTCATACTCGACATGTCGGTGGAAGAGGCTGCCAAGCTCATCATCTCTGCCGGGCTGGTAGCGCCCGATGACCAGAAGCAGCAGAAGAAGCTGAAGGACCTCGCCGACGCCCAGAAGGCAAAGGACAACGCTCTCAGGGCATTGTTCGAGGCTTCTCCCGAGGACAGCTCGAACAAGAAAAAACGATAATGGCGTGGCTCCACAGCGGTTCTGCCCCACTGGTGAAATGTGACCGCTATCCCGAGCGCAGCAGCCGCACTGCCTGATCCTGACCGAACAGGTAGAGCATGTTGCGCAAGGCTTCTCCGCCAAGCCCGGAGAGGTCGGGATTGCGGTAAATGGCCAGCCGCGCGGCATCTCTAGCCATTTCCAGCACATCGCCGTGATGCTCCGCGCTTGCCAGGTTGAAGCCCGGTGCCCCGGATTGCCGGGTGCCGAGAATTTCACCTTCGCCGCGAAGCTTGAGATCCTTCTCCGCAATCAGGAATCCGTCATTGGTTTCGCGCATGGTCTTGAGCCGTTCGGTGGCGATAACGCCAAGCGGTGACTTGTAGAGAAGGATGCAGTGGGATTGCCTGTCTGACCGTCCCACGCGCCCGCGCAACTGGTGCATTTGTGCAAGACCGAAGCGCTCGGCATTCTCGATGACGATGATGGTCGCATCGGGAACGTCGACACCAACCTCGATCACGGTCGTGGCGACGAGGATGCGGAGGCCGCCATCGCGAAACGCCAGCATGGCCGCGTCCTTTTCATCCGCGCGCATCCGTCCATGTACCAGTCCAGCGTTGTTGCCGAAGACCCGCGCAAGTGCCGCGTGACGCTCCTCCGCCGAAGTCGCATCCACCTCCTCGCTGTCTTCGACAAGCGGGCATACCCAGTACACCTTCTGGCCTTCCTCGATTGCCTTGCCGATCCTGGCGATGAGTTCATCCAGCCGGTCAAGCGGAAGCGCGCTCGTTGCAATCTCCCTTCTGCCTGCGGGCTTCTCAGTCAGCTTTGAGACTTCCATGTCGCCATACCACGTCATCACCAGCGTGCGCGGTATCGGCGTCGCAGTCATAACCAGCACGTCCGCATGCGGGCTCTTGTCTCCCAGCGCAAGCCGCTGGTGAACGCCGAACCGGTGCTGTTCATCGATGACCGCCAGTCCCAGGTCCTTGAAACTTACCGGTCCCTGGAAGAGTGCGTGGGTCCCGACGAGCAGGTCTATATCGCCGGAATTTAGCCCCGAGAGGATTGCCTCCCGCGCCTTGCCCTTTTCACGCCCGGTCAGGATGGCGCAGCGGATGCCCGCCGCCTCTGCGAGCGGCGCTATAGAGGCGAAATGCTGCCGGGCAAGAATTTCGGTCGGAGCCATGATGGCCGCCTGGCTTCCAGCTTCGATGGCGTTGGCTGCCGCTATCAGCGCGACGATGGTCTTTCCCGAGCCGACATCGCCTTGCAACAGTCTGAGCATGCGCTCCGGTTTCGCCTGGTCGGCCTTGATGTCCGCGATGGCCTGAGACTGCCCGGCCGTCAGCGGATAGGCGAAACTGTTGAGGATTGCAGCTTCCATCTTGCCCCAGGATTCACGCTTCCTGCCGCCGGCCTTGCGCATGCGTTCGCGCATCAGGGCAAGTGCGATCTGACCCGACAGAAACTCGTCAAAGGCAAGACGGCGCCGATGCGGCGCGGAAGGTTCCAGGTCAAGTGCGTCGCGCGGTTCGTGCAGGCGCTCGACTGCCTGCCGGAAGTCGGGCCAGCCTTCGCGTTCCCGGAGAGCGGGATCGATCCATTCGGGAAGATCGGGCAACTGTTCAACCGCAGAACGGATCGCCTTCTGCAGCGATTTCTGTGCCATGCCGGAGGTGTTCGGATAGACAGGTTCGACCAGCGGCATGGCGGCGAATTCCGCCTCGTCCACGATATGGTCGGGGTGGATCATGGTTGGCCTGCCGTTGAACCACTCGACGCGCCCGGAAACGTGGCGCGTTTCTCCAACCGGGAGCATGCGATCCAGCCAGTTTCCGTGCGCCCGGAAGAAAACCAGCGCAAGTTCCCCGGTTTCGTCGTGAACGAACACCCGGTAGGGTACGCGCGTATTGCCACGAGGTGGCGGCTGGTGCCGGTCGACGCGGACTTTCAACGTGACGATGACGCCTTCCGGTGCATTGGCAATCCCGGGCTGTCGCCGTCTGTCGATGATTGAATGGGGCCTGTGGAAAAGGAGATCGCGCAGTGTTGCAGCTTCTGCCTGCTCGCTGCCGCGAAACAGGCGCGTAAGTGCCTTTTCGAGTTTCGGGCCGATTCCCTCCAGGCTGGACACCTGCTTGAAGAGGGGATTGAGAATTTCGGGCCGCATCGGGCAATTTCCTGCTGGCAGTGACTGCGATTTGTTCTATGTACAGGGCGCCCGGTGCAAAAAGCACGGCAAACATCGCATCTTTTCAGGCTCGGCTTAGATATGAACGATACCAACCGCCGCAAGCAAATACTCTATCGTGCCAATCATCGCGGCATCAAGGAGATGGATATCATTCTGGGTGGCTATGCGGATGCTCATGTGATGTCGATGAGCGAAGCAGAACTGGACGAGTTCGAGGCAATCATGAACGAACACGACCGGGACCTTCTTATGTGGTTCACCGGCGAGGTGCTGCCGCCCGATCACATGTGCATCCCAATGTTTCAAGAAATTCTATCGCATGCGGGCACGAACGCACCCGCTCGCAGGAATGATTGAACCCAGGCGGCAATCGAAACATGCTTTTTGACAACGATCTTCTGGGCAGGATTTCCGGCCATGACCGGCCAGTTGCATTTGCCGGAGTACCTGAAGGCGCATTTGCAGGCTTGCTGGCTCGGCTCGCCCGCGAACTTTCGGCGGTAGGCGCGGAAGCGGGCAGGGGCATTGCCTTCATTTCGTCGGACGGCCAACGGCTTGGCGATCTTGCCTCGTGTCTTTCCTTCTTCGCGCCCTGGCTCGATGTGCTTGAACTGCCTGCATGGGACTGTCTGCCATATGACAGGGTCTCGCCATCGGCGCAGACCACTGCAAAACGCATAGACACCCTAGGCAGGCTTGCTCGTTTTCAGGCAGGCGAAGCTCCAGCAAAGCCGTTTATCGTGTTGACCACCGCCAACGCACTGGTGCAGCGCTGCATTCCCGCCGAAACGATTGGTGCACAGACACAGGAATTCGTGCCGGGCCGGCGCGCGGACATGGATGCGCTTGTGCGCCAGTTGGAAGCCGAAGGCTTCGAGCGCATGTCCACCGTCCGCGGCAAGGGAGAGTACGCCGTCCGGGGCGGGATACTTGATCTCTTTCCTGCATCCGGCAGCGAACCGGTAAGGCTCGACTTTTTCGGCGACACGCTGGAATCGGTGCGCTCATTCGATCCCGCCTCGCAACGGACAACCGGTCAGCTGAAGAAGTTCAGCCTTGCTCCCATGAGCGAAGTGGTCCTGTCGGCCGATGCAATTTCCCGCTTTCGTCAGGGCTACATCGCGCAGTTCGGAGCGGCCACCCGCGACGACGCTCTCTATCAGGCTGTCAGCGAGGGGCGCCGCTTTGCCGGTACAGAGCACTGGCTTCCGCTGTTCCACGAGCGGCTGGAAACGGTTGCCGGCTATCTCGACGGGTTCATGCTTGTTGCCGACCAGGGCCTGAAGGATTCCGTTCTGCAGCGCATCGAGCAGGTGGAAGACCACTACGGTGCGCGCAAGGATGCTCTCGACGCATCGCTTGAAGATGCAGCGCCCTACAAGCCATTGCCGCCCGATAGTCTCTATTTGTCGGCGGACGAGTTCCTGCCGCTCATGGAGAAAATCACGCTCGTTTCGCCATTCGACGTGATGGAAACCGAAAACCGGGCAGTCATCGACCTGGGCGGAAAGCCGGGCCGTTCCTTTGCCCAGGAACGCGCCAGCGGTGCCAATGTATTCGAGGCATTGGCCGAACATCTCAAAGGCGTTATCTCTGGCGGCCGCCGCGTTCTGATCGCCGCATGGACGGAAGGCTCTGCCGAGCGCATGCGCGGCGTACTCGCCGATCACGAGGCAAACGAGGTTCGCCTCGTTGATTCGGTGTCGGCGCTTGAAAAGCTTCCCGCAAACATTGCGGGTATCGCTGCCCTGCCGATCGAGAGCGGGTTTTCCATCGGCGATCTGGATCTCATAGCGGAGCAGGACATTCTCGGTGACCGGCTCGTGCGCCGGACCCGCAAGCGAAAGGGTGCCGACTACATCAGCGAGGTCGCGGGCCTCTCCGAAGGCGAGATCGTCGTCCATGTGGACCACGGTATTGGCCGCTTTGTAGGCCTTAGGACCATCGAGGTCACGGGGCATCCGCATGATTGCCTCGAACTGCACTATGCAGGCGACGACAAGCTTTTCCTGCCCGTCGAGAATATCGAACTGCTGTCGCGCTACGGGTCGGAGGATGCCAACGTCCAGCTTGACAGGCTGGGTGGCGTGGCCTGGCAGGCGCGCAAGGCGAAGCTCAAGAAACGCCTTCTCGAGATGGCGGGCCAGCTGATCCGCATCGCCGCAGAGCGGGCCATGCGCAAGGCAGAGGTAATGATACCGCCGCACGGGCCCTATGGCGAGTTCGTGGCGCGCTTCCCCTATGACGAGACCGAGGATCAGCTGGGTGCCATCGAAAACGTGATGGACGATCTGGCGGCCGGTACGCCAATGGATCGGCTGATCTGCGGCGATGTGGGTTTCGGCAAGACGGAAGTGGCCATGCGCGCGGCTTTCACGGCGGCAATGGCGGGCCGTCAGGTCGCGGTCGTTGTCCCCACCACGCTGCTCGCCCGCCAGCACTACAAGACATTCTCCGAACGGTTTCGCGGTCTGCCGGTCAAGCTGGCGCATCTGTCACGTCTGGTAGGCTCGAAGGAACTGGCCGAAGCGCGCAAGGGAATAGCCGACGGCACCATCGATATTGCGATCGGAACCCACGCCCTCCTGTCCGACCAGGTTCGGTTCGACAGGCTCGGCCTTCTGATAATCGACGAGGAGCAGCGCTTCGGGGTCAAGCACAAGGAAAAGCTGAAGGAACTGCGATCCGACGTGCATGTGCTCACGCTGTCGGCGACGCCCATTCCGCGCACATTGCAGCTCGCCCTGACCGGTGTCCGCGAACTGTCGCTGATCACCACACCGCCGGTCGACCGGCTGGCAGTACGCACCTTTGTCACGCCATTCGACTCGCTCGTCATTCGCGAGGCATTGCTGCGCGAGCATTATCGCGGCGGCCAGAGTTTCTATGTCTGCCCCCGAATTTCCGACCTTGAGGAACAGCATGCGATTCTCAGGGAACTCGTTCCCGAACTGCGGATCGCGACAGCGCATGGCCAGATGAGCGGCGGCGAACTCGATGACGTCATGAACGCCTTCTATGACGGCAACTACGATATCCTGCTTTCAACGACGATCGTGGAAAGCGGGCTGGACATCCCGACCGCGAATACGCTCATCGTTCATCGCGCCGACATGTTCGGCCTGGCTCAGCTTTACCAGTTGCGGGGAAGGGTGGGGCGCTCCAAGACACGCGCCTACGCGCTCTTCATGCTGCCCGCCAGGAAGCAACTTACGGCCAATGCCGAGCGCCGGCTGAAGGTACTGCAGTCGCTCGATACCATCGGCGCGGGGTTCGAACTCGCAAGCCACGATCTCGACATTCGCGGGTCTGGCAACATTCTGGGCGAGGAGCAATCCGGCCAGATCAAGGAGGTCGGCTACGAGCTCTACCAGCAGATGCTCGAGGAGGCTGTGGCCGAGTTGAAGGCTGGCGACTTTGCGGGAGGCAACGAGCGCTGGTCGCCGCAGATCTCCGTCGGTGCTGCAGTGCTCATTCCCGAGACCTATGTACCCGACCTGCAATTGCGGCTTTCGCTCTACCGCAGGCTGGCCGATCTGGAGGAGACCGCCGATATCGAGGCCTTTGCTGCCGAACTCATCGACAGGTTTGGCCCCTTGCCGGAGGAAGTCGATCACCTGTTGAAGATCGTCTTCATCAAGGGTCTTTGCGTGAAGGCAAACATTGCCAAGCTCGATGCCGGTCCGAAGGGGCTGGTCATTGCATTCCGCGATTCCGAGTTCCCGAATCCGGCTGGTCTCCTCAAGTGGATTTCGGACCAGTCGACGCTTGCAAAGGTCAGACCCGATCAGACCGTGTTTATTCAGCGGGACTGGGCGGAAGCGGAAAAGCGCATAAAGGGATCGGCGGTCATCGCCCAGAAACTTGCAAGGATCGCAAGCGAAGCCGCGAACTGATTGCTTCCGTCGAGACCGGAAAACTTCTCCAGCTCGAATGCGTCGCGAAGAAGCTGAGGGTCGGGGAGACTTGCTGGAAACTGCCGAAATTCGCCAACTCCGCGCAGCCGTAAAAGAACAAGGGCCGGCAAGTAGCCAGCCCTCTCTCGAAATCTGAATTGATACTGCGCAACCTACGCGCGGCTCAATACTCGCGGATCAGGCCGACAAGCCTGCCCTGAACCTTCACCCGGTCTGACGAGAACACCCGCGTCGGATAGGCAGGGTTGGCCGCCTCAAGCGCGATATTTGCACCGTCACGGCGGAAGGTCTTCAGGGTCGCCTCTTCGTCATCAACCAGCGCCACAATGACATCGCCAGCCTCGGCAGTGTCGGTTTCGCGGACAATCACGGTATCGCCGTCGAGAATACCCTTGTTGATCATCGAATCGCCACTAACGGTCAGGGCGTAGTGCGATCCCCGGCCGATCATGCCCGGGGGGACCGCGACGATGCCGGACGGATCCTGGATTGCTGCTATCGGTACACCGGCTGCGATGCGTCCCATGATCTGGACGGAGTGAGCAGGGGTGGTATCCCGGCCCGCATCTGAACCTCGATCTCTCGGCGAACTGGAGGCGGGGAGCCTTGTCACATTGTCATGATCGCCACCGCCGGACGAAGCCGCATAGCGCGCGGCGAGACCGCCGCGCCGCGGGAATTCGGTGACATTGGAAGAGGCCGGAGCGGCGGCCGGAGAAGGCCCAGCCAACGGCGCAGATACCTCTGGAGGACGGATGGCTCCTTCCGGCAGCTTGATCACTTCAAGGGCGCGCGCACGATTGGGTAGGCGCCGGATGAAGCCTCGCTCTTCGAGAGCCGTGATCAGGCGGTGAATTCCCGATTTGGATTTCAGGTTCAGCGCTTCCTTCATCTCCTCGAAGGACGGCGGAATGCCGTCTTCCTGCAAACGGTGATGGATGAGCATCAGTAGGTCGTGCTGCTTGCGCGTAAGCATGTATGCGGCTCCCGGTTGAATCGGTTGCCAGAGCATACATGTTCATTGGATGTTCCGCAAGTGTTCCTGTTTCATCTGCTGTCAGAGAAAGCTGAGATACCAGTTGCGGATATGCAACGTCACCCTAGCTGCCGTAAACACTCGAAGGGTCGAAACGGGCGGGCCGGGGATCCTTCTCCAGTACAAAGGAGCCGTCTTCACCTTGGATCACCTTGCGATAGAAACAGCTAACCCGGCCGGTATGGCATGCAGCGGCCACGCCTTCCTGCTGAACCCGCAAGACCACGGCATCCTGGTCGCAATCGGTCAGAACCTCGACCACGGTCTGGGTATTGCCGGAAGTTTCCCCCTTGATCCACATCTTGCCACGCGAACGGCTCCAGTAATGGACGGTTCCGGTGGCAAGTGTTCTTTCAAGCGCCTGCGCGTTCATGTGGGCAAGCATCAGCACTTCGCCCGACTCGTGATCGACGGCGACGGCAGTGATCAATCCGGAGGAATCGAACTTTGGCCGGAAGGCCATGCCTTCTTCCTGTTCAGCTCCGGAAACCGGGGAAGCGAATTGGGTCATCTATCTGATCTCGCAGAGGTAAGCCATGTTCGGGTTGTCCCGTCATGAAGCAAGGCGAGCTTTCGCGCATCACGCAAAATTTCGCAAGTCCTGCATGGCCCCGCATTGCTTCAACACCATTCAGCGGAACGAGCGCCGGGCCGCCGGCTATTCCCGGCCAAGCCTCAGATGCGTCATGAAACTTACCTGTTCGGCAGAGTTGTTGCGGAACTCGCCGGTAAAACAGGTGGTCGTGGTGGTGGAGCCCTGTTTCTTGATGCCGCGCATCGCCATGCACATGTGCTCGGCCTCTATCATCACCGCAACACCGCGCGGTTTGAGTGCATCATCGATGGTATAGGCGATCTGCGCAGTCATGTTTTCCTGCGTCTGGAGACGATGGGCGAAAATGTCGACCACGCGGGCGATCTTTGAAAGGCCCAGCACCTTGCCATCGGGAAGGTAGGCAACGTGTGCCTTACCGATGATTGGAACCATGTGGTGTTCGCAGTGCGAATGGAACTGGATATCCTTGACGAGCACCATGTCATCATAGCCACCCACTTCCTCAAAGGTGCGGCCGAGCGCATCTTCCGGGTCCATGTCGTAGCCGGAGAACATTTCCTTGTAGGCCTTGGCGACACGGCTGGGGGTGTCTATCAGGCCCTCGCGGTCCACATCCTCGCCGATCCATTGAAGAAGCGTGCGAACCGCTGCCTCGGCTTCCGCCTGGCTCGGCCGGTCCTTCTTCGGCAGGATTTTCCGTCCGGTGCCCTTTTTCAGACTTTCGATGATTGCGTCCATACTGACCTCCCGCAAGGCTTGACTCCCAACATACGTTTTCGATCAACAATCGGACCAGTCGCAGCCGGGTAATTCTGCATTTCGGGGCAGGAGTTCTGCCGCCAGCGGAATTTCGATATGGCTTTGGCCGGGTTCCGGGGCTTTTGGCATCCAAGACGCCTCTGGCACGGTGACCTGACTTGCAGAAATGTACAGAACATATCTGCCATGCCGAATATAGGTAGTATCCAAACCGTCTGCAACAAGCAGGGACGGCAAGAACTGACGCAAAAAGATGCCGTTTCACCGGATTTTGATGAAACGGCACCGCATTTCGAAAATTCAGGGTCAGCCGGTTACATGTTGGCGTCGATCTTTCCGAGCTTCATGAAGATCGTTTCGCCGTTGGCATCGTCCACGCCGTCATTGTCCGTTACCGCGTAGAATTCACCGCTCACGTCGATTGCCAGGCCCTCGACCTTGTCCTGAACATAGCCGTTGAGCGCAGTCAGGTTAGGCAGCAGGTCGCGAACTTCTTCTTTTGAGACGACCGGAAGATCTCCTCCCAACGGAGCAGGCTTCAGTTCGGACAGCGGAACCCGGAATATCTTCTTGGTCCTCGCATTGGCGCCGATCTGGTTATCGCGTTCCAGGAAGTAGGCATAGTCGCCATGAGCCACGATCTCCGAGAGACCGATCCATCCGGCACCCTTGGGCTCGAGCGGATAGCGCACGGCGCCCCATTCCTTGCTCTCTGTATTGTAGGCTACCAGTTTGACCTGGCCTGCCGGATCGTCGCCCCATTCGCGCTGGATTGCGATCCACAGCGTGTCGCCGATCTTCGTGACACCCTCGGAACCGAAACGTTTCTCGACGGCCAGAAGCTCGGGCGGGAAGGCTACCGATTCCTTGATTTCGCCCTTGGCGTTCACGTGATAGAGGCCATGGGGAACCATCTTGTCGGTGCGGCCTTCAGACGCCAGCCAGAACCCGCCCTTGCCATCGAGCGTGATACCTTCGAGATCGAGAAGCTGTGCATTTGCGCCCTTGCGCGTGACGCGCAGCGCATTGGTGATCTCGGCGGGCGACTTCGTAGCATCGATGGTGAAGATGGTCGGTTGATTGGAATAGAACGAGTCGTTGACCGCATACAGCTTGCCCGGCACCTCCGCATCGGCCACCAGGCCCGAAAGCGCACCCCATCCAATCGGACGGTCGCCATCCATGGCAGAGATGATGGTCGGATAGGCAGGTTTGCCTTCTTCCAGCTTGTAGAGGGTGACATGGCTGCGTGCGCCGCCATCCTTGCCCAGGTCAGCCTCGTTGGCCACGGCCAACAGACCGCGCGAAGGAATGGCGATCACGCCTTCCGGGGCAATGCCGCTGGGCAGTATCTGCTTGAGTTCAGGCGCGCCTTCGGCGTTGATCTTGTAAACGCCGACGACCGAACTGCGCTCGGAAAGCAGGAACATGTAATTGGTGCCGTCGATCGTAGCGACTTCCATGCCTTCCGGTTCGACACCCTTGTTGCCCGAGCGCTTCTCGGGATAATGGCCGATGCGGGCAATCTCGTATTCGAACGATAGACCGCTCTCGTAAAGTTCAGTGCCGTCCTTGCTGAAAATAGTGAAGCCGCGTGAACCGCCCTTGTAGTCGCCTTCATTGGCGATGGCGATCCGGTCGTTGTCCAGCCATTGAACCGAATCGGGCTCGCGGCGGCGGCCATCCTGCGTCCCGTCGAAGGTGAGGGCGCCTTCTTCCTCGACATCGACATTCTTCAGATCGACGGAACCTGCAGAAAAGTGTGAGGTT
>ERZ795053.7484-NODE-7484-length-10518-cov-45.806079_pt1 | contig 10518 bp, 13 predicted proteins | sample MGYA00375137_ERZ795053 | MGnify/ENA primary metagenome ERZ795053 (study PRJEB30182, sample SAMN05720284) | activated sludge metagenome | isolation source: Anaerobic digester | place: Hong Kong | collected 2014-12-17 ... | reverse complement strand
GCCCTAAAAGAATTTTGACGTTTTATGCTCCGCAAATGTAATTGAGACGATCTCGGTTGATTCCTGATCGAACAGAATGAACCATCATTCGAGTGAATATATCTGAATGGCTCTCAAAGCCTCATATTTGACCGAGAACGGCTCTCATTCATCCTCGGTGGTGATTTCCTTGGGTTCGCTCTCTTGGCTCTTATTTCGCCCCGAGAACAGAGATTTGATGCGATCAGTTAATTTCGGCTTGGTGCTTGCCTCAATCGCGAGTTTCCCGAACCTGATATCCTGCTCACGCCTGATCATTTCTCTCAATTCGATATTCTCTGATTTGAGGTGATCGATGGTTTCCGCCTGAACCCTGATCGTTTCTTTCAAAGCATCCACCAAATCGGAATGATCATCGGAATAATGGCGATCTCGGGTGTTCTCGGCTCTGTTCGAGTTTGATGGTGCTTTCTTGGTTTCTATGCGGTCTATTTCGGCTCTGATCGCCTCGACCGCCTGATCATCATATTTCGATACACCATCGACCGAGAGAGGCTCGAGATCGAGGTTCTTAATGGCTCGGTATATCTTATTACGATTCGCACCGAGTGATTCCGATATCTCTTTAACTGATAATTCCATGTGATGCACCTCTGAACATTCTATCATTAGTCGAACGATTCCAAATCGGCTTTCTTGGCTTGCTTGATCTCATCCGATGATCGCTTGGTGTTTACTTTCGAAACCTCAATATATCGGTTGCACTCACCATGGAATGAGAATCTAATGATTCCTTTGTTTCCGTCATGGCGGTTCTTGAGAATCTTGATATCCATCAATTTCGGGTTTTCCTCGATGGCATCCAACAATTCCGCCTCGAGTTCTTTCACCACCTGATCACTCTTTGATTTTGCTTTCCTCTTGGCGAGGGCGATATCAGTTACTTTCGCTAATTGCAAACCGAGAACCACCGCACATGAGAACTCGATCGCCCCTGATTCCTTAAACGATGTGAGATTCACCTCTTGGGTTAAATCTTTGTATGATTCACGATTCAGGCTCGAGATAATAAAGATCGGGATTCCATAATCTCGGGATAACCTCTTTAATTCCAGAATGTTATCATCGGTTTTCACTTTGTCATTGGCTCGAATGTATTTATCGGTATGGCTCAAAATCTGTAAATAGTCGATAAACACGATCGGTTTCTTTCCCGTATGGCGAACATGATTCTCGATCGCCTGATCGATGCTCTTAACAGTACATTTACCGATAGATTCCTCGATGTAAATATTCTGAACGATGGAATCCTTGAATTCTCTGATCGATGATTCTCGAATGAACCTATCCTCTTTTGATTCGTTATCCTTTCCACCTCTCAAAATGTTTCGAGTCGATTGATAATATCGTTCAGGCTTGATCTTGTTATAAACGCATCGGTAATAAGAGAGAGAGGATATCATCTTGGCGAATAATTCCTTTCGGCTCATTTCCAAGGCGATCATTAGAACATCCTCACCATCCCTCGCCATGTTCGTGATCATGTTTAAAACGAATGTGGTTTTACCTGAACCCGTACCACCGCCAAGGCAATATAAATCAGGATATATTCCACCATCTAACGCCTGATCAAATAACTCAAAACCGGTTGAAATCGGCTTGTTTTTGTCCTCATCCTCGATGGATTCGAGGAATTCATCCATATAGGCTTTACCCGAGTAAACCTCGGAATATTGGCGATCGATTTCTCTCTTGATCACCTCGGGATTTGTATCATAAATAATGCGATCGGCTTGATCGAATTTCTGTAAATAGATATCGATTCCCTCATCCCTGATCGCCTGCTCAAATTTCTTGATTTCCACCGCCTCGATATTGTCATAAAACATGATCACGGGCGATTTCGGGAATGGTGAATAATCCTCGGGAATGTGAGGGAATTCCTCTTTGTTTGAGTTTAATTGGTGGAATAAATCATCGACAATAAACGGGCGTTTCGCCATCTCGGGCGAACCATCCTGAATCCAGATTCGTTGGAATCGCTGCAAACATTCCATGTTCTGAAACACATAAACGGGTGAACATTCCGATTCGCTCTTGGCGTACTTGTTCCCGATGGCTTGTTTTAGCATTAACAAATCTTTACTGTTCAATCCATCCATAATGAGAACATCCTCTCTTTCGGTTCTATGCGTTCATAATCGGGGGATTCTTGGTTCTTGATCGATTCTCTGATCACCTCGAGATCGGATTCGAAAATTAAATCCTGCACATGATCAACATCCTGAATGAAATATGTGATCTTGGCTCTCTCGAGAATTTCCATAAACTCGATCACTCGGGCATCGTTCAGGAAATCATAAACCAGAATCACGGGGGATGGTTCGTACCCGATCGGCATCCATGAATTTCCCTTGGTGAGAAAATCAGGGTGGTTCTTGAGGTATGGCAAGAGAAAACCATCATCCAGGAGAAAAGATGGTTTCGGCATCCGATCGCCCCGAATATCACAATTTATGGCGTGATATCCATCTAATGATTCAAATACATAAACGGGTGTATTCTCGATCTTGGCTCGGGAATAATGGTTCTCGATGGCTCTCTTAAACTCGGTGGCGTACTGTTCACCGATGGCGATTTCCCACGCCTCGAATGAACCATACTGTTCGATGATCTCTTGGAAAGCATCGGCAATGCTCATGATCGGTGGTAAACCATCATCCTCGAGATCACATGATTTGAGATTTGCTCTCGGTTCGTACATAATAGGGATATCCTTTCTCTCGGTTCACCGAGTGAATGTGATTTGGTTTCATTGGTGATCAGGTTCATTCTTGATCACCATTTCCATTTTACCCGAGATTCAGAGAGGTGATGCCTCACCCGTTAGGGATGAGGCGAACCGCATATTATTAGTTACCTAATAATATAATAGGGAAATTCCAGGAATTCCCAAGCCTTGAAACGCAATAATCACGGGCGTTTTCGGGTTTGTTAAAAAATCCTTACTGCACATAAGTGAGGGAATACTGCACATAAATGAGGGAATACTGCACATAAGTGAGGGAATTGAACTTTATGATTCCGAACCCTCTCTCGCCTTTTTGTCCTGATATTCCATTCTCGCCGTTTGTCTTGCCTTGGCATCCAGAACCCGATTCTCTTTTCTGATCTTTTCCGCCTGATCTTTCTCGATGTGATCGGCTCTCTTGGTGGCGATCTCAACCAAGAGATCAAAGAATTCACATTTGTTCAGGGTTGCCACGATAGAACCATCCTGAACCGATGAACCACGATTCAGAGTGAGAACCATTCCGCCATGGTGTTCGGTTTCGGCTCGGTTGAATTTTTCGATGGCGTTCTCGATCGGTTTGATGATCAACTGTTCTATGTGTTCAGTTTCGTTCGGATTCTGAACCGATAAAGAGGAAAAAACCTCGGTTAATGGAATCGTTACAATATGATAACCCCTCGAGGCATCAACACTCTTGGCATCCTCACGGAATTTCGAATAAACCAGATCAGCCAAAAACCATGCGTTCTCTCTTAACTGATAGCACCATTCAGGAATCGGATGGTGGAATGTTCCACCGAGAGTGAGATCAACCAGATCATTTGATTTGATGGTGATCTTTCCTCTCTTACCGAGTTTCTTTTCGCCGAATGTTTCCTCACCGATCAGGAATGACGGGAATATATAGATATAACCGCCATTAGAACCCTCGATCTTTAATTTCCCGAGAATGTTTCGACCTGCTTTGATATATCGAGAGGCGTTATCAGGGCGAATTCCAAGGCGATCGGCGAATTCCTTGATATCGATTTCCTCTCGGAATGATTCAGAATAGAACCTCAAAAACTTTGATGCCTGCTCATTTCCTTTCAACATCAACTTAAAATCCTCGATGGCTAACTTGATCGTCATTTGTGATCGGTTCTTGGATGTTCGCTTGATGGCGATCTCTCGGGCATTAACAGAACCCGATTCGGATTCATTCCACGAATTGACCGAGAATTTATCATCCCAGATAGAAACCTGATCGGGATTCTCGAGTGATGCTCTCGGCGTGTTGATGGCATCATTTATGGCATCCATCACGGGTGAGGTTATATAGGCTTTTAATGCGGAAACCGGATCAGGATGGATTCCTCTCTTGGCATTTATCCATGCGTGTAATTCATCGGGTGGTAATGCACCTGAACCGATGTGAATATTTCCGTTTTCATCGGTTAAATCGAGTAAATGTAATTGCGTTGGTGAGAGGTGATCTCGAACCTCTTGAGGCATTTCACCACCTACACCGAGAACATCGATTCTTTTATTGATCAAACCGATGATCGCCTTGAATTGTGAATCGTTGTTATTATCCATTCCAATGATATCGTTGGCATATATGAACCATTGATCTCGGATGGTGGAAACAAAAAACCATGTGAGGGCGTTCAAATAGGTGGTACTCATGAGAGGGTTGAACATATAAAGATGAACATTCTCGAGAACATCCTCTCGGCTCACGGAATCGATAATAACCTTGATATCATCCATGATGCGAAATTCGGGATTCTTGCTTTCCAGAACATCGGCTCGATATTTCTCTTTACTGTTCGAATAATCTTGTTTGATCAGATCGATCATGATGGTGAATTCCTTTCTCTTGGATTTGGTTTCGGTTCGATTTTACCATTCCGAGAAAACCCTCTCAACATGGCGAATTTCTGTATATTTATGCAAAAACCGGTTGTAAATATTCGTTTTTTGGCTCGAGAACAGTTCGGAAAATAGTCAAAAAGCCTCGAAACCCCTGATTTTATTGGCTTTTCGGTGTTTGTTCGATGGTGTTCGCAATTCGTTGCAATACAAATTATACCGAATTAGTGAACAGAACAACGCCTCGAAACCCTTGATTCTATTGCGTTTCACTTTTCGTTTGCTCGATTTCGCAAAATTATTATACCGAATAGGAAATCATCGAGAGATCAGATCAGGGATGATCACATAGGATTTGAACGTTCACGGCTTGCAAGGGCGAACCCTTGAACCCCTCTGAACAAATACTCCATTTTTGCGTAATTTTCAAAAATACAACCATTAGGTGTATTCGATACCACCCCCCTGATTTTTCCGAGAGAGAGAAAAGACTCACTGGCAAAGGTGTCCGAATTATCGTTCAGTTTCCAAAATTTCAACGCCCCTCCCTTTTTTCGTTCTGATCACTCTCGATCAGGGGAACGGTGGCGAGGTTGAATTTTCCTCTCTCTGATTTGGTAGAAAAAAACACACGCGAGGCTTGATCAGTATTTTTACCCCCCTATATAGAAAACCTGTAGAGAGAAATTTTTACCCCCATGCACCTCCTTGGGGCATGACGCGTGTTTTTTTCACAGTAAAGATTGTGGTTGTGATTCAAGCAAGAGTGAGGGGACCGATGCCCTAAAAGAATTTTGACGTTTTATGCTCCGCAAATGTAATTGAGACGATCTCGCTTCGCAGAATTACATTCGAAGTGAGCAACTTGTACATTATCCCACGTGTGGGCTCCGCCTTTAGATATAGGCGTGATATGATCGATGCTCGGATAAAGCGGACCACAATCGCCATATCTTTTATCGTTCCAATCGCAAAGGCCGCCGCACAATGCGCAAGTCAAACCATCTCGTTTGACTAACTTCTCCAGAGTGATTCCGGGGATGTACTCAACTCCGTACTTGCGGGCCCTCTTCCTATGATGTCCGTGAACTCTGCTTTTCTTTAATATGAACTTCTTGTGTTGTTCTTTACATTCAATCGAACAATGAGAGAGGATATTAACATTTCTTTTTCCCTCTCGATCTTCGTATTCCTTAATAGTGAATATCTTATTGCACCATACACAGATGTGCGCATCGTATAATCTGTGGTATTCTTTTGCGAGCAGTTCTTGTTCTTTTCGTTCCTTTTGGCGTTTAAGCAAGCGAGAACGAATATGAGAGCTAATTCTTTTAATTTGCCTTTTATACAAGCGCTTCATTCGAAGCTCTTCTGCGTGCAAACCACATTCTGGGCACTGATAAGTCCAGTATTTAGTCGTTCTTTGGAATACCGCTCCGCAAGACAGACAAACAATATATACTTTACTGTATTTATTCTCATATCCGCCGAGATAATCAAAGCCACTATTGTGAAGTTCGTTAATAAATTCCTCTAACGCTTGACGGCGACATTCTAGATTGTAGGCTTGTGCAGAGATAGTATTATGTATCCTGCGTTTCGGATCATACAATCCCTTTTTCTTCAGCCAATAACGACATTGGCAATACGATATTCCGAGAATCTCGACTATCTCCTTCTGGTTAATACCAGACTGATACATTCTTACAACATCAGATACAAACTCAGGTTCAACTAACATAACACTGTCCTCCGTGTTTAGTCCTATGTAAGAGCACTCGGAAACGGATAGGACGATCCGCTTTCACTCCGTCGAGTTATCCGAGTGTTGTTACCTATTCAAAAGCCTTTGACCAATCAACCGAGAGTGGCAGGTCTCGATTGCTGACCGACTTCTCCTTTACTTGAGGAGCAACGATCTTGCTCGACTTGATGCGGTTACACTGCAGGTGGGCTAACTGGAGATTGTTCAAACTCGCAGGATCTCCACCTTTGGATATCGGAATGATATGATCGACTGTCGCGCTCCAAAGATCAGGAAACTTCCTGTCGAAGTCCACAGGCCTACCGCATATAGCGCAGTTAGACTGGGAGGCGTATATTATCTTCTTCGCCTTCTCGAAGGAGGAGTGGGCCTTCCCATCTTTGTCTGGTCTGTTCCTCATAAGCACCTCGTTTCTATACTTCGAACCGTGACGGTTCCTTGAATAAGTCTCTAATATACTGTCCTACATTGCCTTGAGTGAATGTCTTGTCATTAGTGCTCACGAAGTCCATTCCGTAGGGAATATCGTTGAGACTGTTGACCTTCACATCCCTTCGGTCTTTCACCTTGCTTCCCGTTATGTTCCCATAGATGCTTCTCATCTGCGGAGAGAAACAACTGCAAAGAGCTGCTTCAACTTTGTTCTTCTCGAAGAGCATCGGAATATGCACCTCGAAGTTCAAGGTTCCATAACCATGCGCTTTTAGTTCTTCTTCAGTCTGCACTAAAGACATTGCGTATCTGTTCAGGTGAGGGTTCTCTCTTCGAAAGTCCTCTATTCTGTCAGACAGTGTCCTGTCCGTGAAGTTCACGAACTCCTTTTCAAAGGGTTCCGTGACAAAGAAGTCATCGTTAAAAAGGAAGAACTCATCAGAGAGCTCTTCTTGCTTGACAACTTCGAGCATTGAAGACTTGATCTTCAACCACTTGTTTGCGCCGAACTGAGTGTGCCGAAGCAACCTGTCCGGCTTCAGTCCTTTGGGCTGTCCTCCGACGAACCAGACGAAGCGATGAGGAAAGTTCTGCTCAACGCTTCGGAGGCTGTATCGAAGTTCTTCTGTCGCTATGTCATCCTTGAGGATATAAACTATGTCCCTGTTCATACAAACCTCTCAAAAAGCTTAATGTCCTTCGGCTCATCTATGTCACAAGTGTAATCATTTATGACCGTGTAGTTTGTGTAATCTACCTTGTTCAGCGGTGTGTCCTTTATGACTTGCCATAGCTCCCAGGCGACCGGCTGTCTGTTGAACAGTCCCTGTTCGTCGTATTGTTTAGTTGCTTCGATCGCATTGAAGAACTGTTCCGTGTCTTTCACCTTGAAGGCAAAAGGTTCTGCCCAGTCCTTCGGATAAATCCTTGGCAGAGGTTTCGCCGATGCGAAGAACTCAATGTTGTCCGTCTGTGTCTCCACGATGGTCTTAATAGCTTCGGGGGAAAACACTACGTCACCAAAGATATAACAAACAGGCTTGTCCATCGGATAGAAGGCGTCAAGCCAAGGTGTTTTCACTCTTCCGTCTTTCGGAAGAGTGAATGGATTGTCATGGTGCAGAACAGGAACGCCGAATTGCTCAAAAAGCTCACTGTTTGAGCTGATCGCTATATCAGTGATCCCATTCTCTCTCAACAGTCTGATCGTTCTCGCGACTAATGGCTCGCCTTTTAGTTCGGTCAGATGTTTAGGTCTGTCCCATTTGGCGTAAGTTCCGCCACAGCAAATGATATATTTCACTCGTTCAGCCTCCGAAGGTTCGTTTATATACTGCGTTGTTCCACAGTTCTGACTGTCTTATTCTGATCGCTCCACAAAGTTCGATGTCGTTACGGTGAAGCTCAAGGAACTCCAGCAAAGCTCCCTGCTCGTCAACCAGATCATCGAACGATGTCACTGTTGACAGGCTTCTGGGATTGTCCTTGTGATAATGGAGAGCTATGTGCTCCGAGCAGTAGACTGCCCGCGCTCTCTCAAGACAGTTCAGAACGAACAGCTCATCCTCTCCATGATTGAGACCCGCGATGAACTCAAGCCCTCGGATCAGATCACGCTTGAACAGCTTGTTGCAAGTGCTCATCCAGAGCTTCGGCAGATGATCAAGCGTATACTTGCCTCTGGGATTGAACATCCTCGGCATCTGTACTCCTTGCGATGTCACTCTGACGTGATTAAGCTGTATAAGGTCTGCTTCAGGATACATACGAATGCTTGCGTTCAACGCATTCATAGCGAATGGCGCATACTCGTCATCGGCATCCAGGAATGTGATCCAGTCACCATGTGCGTGCTTGAGTCCCGTGTTACGAGCACCGGATACGCCTCTCATATCCTCGTTGTCGACGAGTGAGAACTTATCGCATGCGTATTCCGCCACGATGCCATCAGAGCCGTCTTCGCTGCCATCATTAACCCAGATAACCTCAAACTCCCCGTCTTGCGCCATAAGGCTGTCAGCGCATCGCTTGATCCACGGTTCAGCATTCTTGAACGGGACGATGATTGTGACCATAATACCTCCAAAAGAAAACCACCATCCTACGGAGAGACGGTGGCAAGAAACTTATCTATGTATGAGTAAATTTAGACACTATTATATTAGCACTAAATATAGTGACATACTATGACATCTTTTAGTCGTGCCCGTATTCTTCTGTGATCTTGACGAAATGTTTCTCGTACCATCTTACGCCTGTTACCTCCTTGTAGTACTCTTTTGCTTCTTCCATCGTGATGTGCTTGCGCTTGACCGACCACGACAGTCTTGTCCTTAACTTCTGCATATTCATCTGTCTGATAGTTGGATCTTCAGAACGAAGGACATACAGGACCATCTCATGCACCCACTTCGCATCGCCATAGTTGGCTCTGGCTAGCTTCGAGTAGACGTCTTTCGCTTTATTGTTCATCTTCGCCCTCCTCGATCCGCGTGGCTCTCGGTTCTACCGCACCACAGCAAGGACATACGCTCTCGTCATCACCTAGCGGTGAACTGTCATAGCGATATTTGAACTGGTCAAACACACCGCCACATTCAAGACACTTCCATTTCATTGTCGTACCCCTCCCTTATATAGATTCTGTAAAGTGTGCTCTTCGTCAAGCGCCAGCAGTGTCTTGATGAGTAGCCGACGGCGGAGCTAATAGGTTCCATCGGCTTGCCTTCAAGGAAGAAGAGCCTTAAGATCTCGCCTTCTATGCCGGGCTCATCGTAGATCAAGCGCTCCAGTTTCTCGTCGTCGGCCTGCAGCTTGCCGAGCTTGTCTAATATCTTCTGTCGTTCCTGGTCCACTTTTGCTATGGCATTGATAAGCCTTGCATCCGTATCAGGAGTCTTCTGGACATGAACTGCCGAGTAGTCAACCGCGCCAGAGCTGACGGAAGACAGCCCGTTCTGTTCCAGCTCTGCAAGAGAGCGTATGAGCGAACGTCTGACCGCTCTGTGGTCGCGCAAGTCATAGAACTTATCCTTTAATTCCTTGAACGTCATGTCTTAACCTCCGATCTGTCTAATCTCTATCTCAAGGAACCCTTCTCCAGGTGGGACTTCCTTCTTGGAGGTATGCTTCATACAAACCTGCGCATCATCGTTCCAGAACTTCATATCAGTCAGGACATCTAGCAGACCCTTCTCAAGGTTGTCCAGATCTGCTCTCGTGACCTTCCATGCTATCTTCCGGCACCGCTTCAATTCGAATCTCCATTCCACCTTGAGAGATATCGGACCGGTGAGCGGTTCCTTGGGTGCGTATGGTTTGAGCTGCCATCTTAGAGCGTTCTTCGCTTCTCTGACATTCTTCTTCTCGTAGTGGTGGATGCGTCCGTTAATGATCGACTCGCCTTTCTGCTGTTGAGTGACGGATGACGGGTTCCCATCCAGTCTAATATGAATTACCATCTGTTGGATCTCCTTTCTATCTTCTCGATGACCTGTGTCCTGAATGCTTCATCGTTCGTCAGATCTGCGATGCAGTTGACAGCCATGATGAGAAGTTCGTCGAGGGGAGCAGAGTCAGCAGACTTGTTGAGTGTAGACCTGACCTCTGACGACCTCGCAATCCTCTCCGCATTCTGTCGAAGCATCTCGCGCCATCTGACATAGTTGTCGGTATATTCTTTAATCGTTGGCAT
>ERZ795053.7483-NODE-7483-length-10520-cov-17.369040_pt1 | contig 10520 bp, 14 predicted proteins | sample MGYA00375137_ERZ795053 | MGnify/ENA primary metagenome ERZ795053 (study PRJEB30182, sample SAMN05720284) | activated sludge metagenome | isolation source: Anaerobic digester | place: Hong Kong | collected 2014-12-17 ... | reverse complement strand
GTGGTGGTCAATCCGCAGTCCAACATGAACAACGGTGCAGGTTTCTTCCCCTACGCCGATTTCCGGGGTTCTTCCCTCCCCGTTCTTCTGGGCAACGACGGCTACGGCTTCGACATCACGCGGGACATGCGCACGCTGTTGCTGGGGGAAAACTTGCGCTATTCCGACCCCACCGCCTTTTCGCTACACGACCTGTTCCAGGTGGCGTTCCGTTCCACCCCCGAGTTCATCGGGGAGAAGCTGGGAGTGCGCCTGGGAAGAATCAGCCCGGGGTACGCCGCGGATTTCGTGACGTATGCCTACCTTCCCCCCACCCCCATGCGCCCGGAAAATTTCCTGGGGCACTTTTTCTTTGGTATAATGGAGTCCGAGAAACCCGTGGACACCATCGTGGCGGGACGTTTCTTGATGCGAAACAAGCAACTGGAACTGGATCGGCGTGCCATTTTCGCGCACGCGCGCACCGTGTGCCAAAAAACTTGGGAGCGGGCGTGAACCCCGCTTTTCCCCCGGAGGAATCGCGATCAAGGTTTTCCTTTTCGGATATTACGGACTGAACAATTACGGCGACGAAATCCTTCTGCGAACCGTGTTCAAGTTGCTGCGCGAAAACCCGGTGGAGGAGGTTCGCCTGCTGTTCCCGCGCAAGGGTTCCCGCAAGATCAACGGCATCCCGGTGTTCCACGTGTGCCGGAACCGTCCCATGGACATCCGCCGGGCCATCTCGGAATGTGATTGCGTGGTGGGCGGCGGGGGAGGCATCTTCCAGGACCAAACCAGCCAGAAGAGCTTCTTGTACTACGACTGGCTGGTTTCGCGCGCGTTGAAGTGGCGTAAACCCGTGCTGCTGCTGGGGCACGGGCTGGGACCGATTCACGCTCCCCGCGACGCCAAGCACATGCGCAAGATCTTGTCCCACCCCTTGTGTTGGGGCTTTTTCCGCGACGAGGTGTCGGCACGTTACGCGGCGCATTTTTCGAAAAACCACACCTGGGGCAGCGACCTGGCGTACGGGTACCTGGAGAAACGGGACAAACCCAAGCAGGTGCCCGGAAGGCTGGGGTTGGTCTTGAAATCGCACTGGGCCAACCCGGAGGATTTCATCCCCTTTTTCCAGGCCGGCGGGTTCACCGAGATCGTGTTGATGGCGGCTTTCCCCGACCAGGAAATGAAGGAAATGAAACGACTGGAAAAGGCCTTCTCGGGCTCTTTCCGCCTTTTCTTGAAGAAGGGCGAGGACGTGAACGAGATGACCGACACCATCGCCAGCTGTTCGCTGGTGGTGTCCGAGCGGTTGCACGGAGCGCTGGTGGCCTCCTACTTCGGGGTACCGCTGGTGGTGTCCAAGGGTTTCAAGATGGGCGCGTTTTTCCGCAATTTCCACGGCTTCCGCGCTACGTTCCAGCAGCTCAACATCCCGGAAATGGCGATGGCGTTTTCGCGGTTGCACGCCATCGATTTTGCCGCCGCCAATGCGGCTTTTTGCCAGCAGAACATCGCCCGGTACCGCGAAATGATCGCGGGATTTTCTGAGCGTTTGCAACAACTTTCATAACCACCATCCAGTAGGAAGGAGACGATTTGAAATGGCTTACCTGAGCTTTCCGGGCGGAATCCATCCCCCGGAAATGAAGATGCTTTCCGAAAGCATGCCCCTCGAAACGCTGCCCTTGCCGGACACGGTTTCGCTTTTCGCCGCACAGAACATGGGGAAACCCCCTTCCTGGACGGTGCAACCCGGCGACACGGTGAAAACCGGGCAACCCATCGCCACGGCATCCGGTTTTGTCTCGGTCCCGTTGCACGCCCCGGTCACCGGCACCGTTCTTCCCTTTTCCAAGGCGTTCCACCCCGTGCTGCAAAAGAGCGTGGAGGTGTGCCAGATCCAGCGGGAGGGCGAGGATGATTGGCAGCTGATGGCTCCCTTCCCCGACTGGCAAAACGCCCCGCAACCGGAGCTGGTGCAACGCGTGCTGGATGCGGGTATCGTCGGGCTCGGGGGCGCCACGTTCCCTTCCCACGTGAAGTACTCCGGGCTGGACAAGCAACCCGTGGATACCGTGATCCTCAACGGTGCGGAATGTGAGCCCTACCTCACCATCGACGACCAGACCATGCAGAAAAAGGCCCAGTCCGTGGTGCGCGGCCTGGCCATCCTGATGAAAATCACGGGGGCTTCCCGGGGAATCATCGGCGTGGAGGCCAACAAGCTCCCGGCCGTGGAAGCTTTGCGCCGCGAAGCCACCACGGGTATCACGGTGCAAATCCTCAAGACCAAGTACCCGCAGGGTGGGGAAAAGCAACTGATCTACGCGCTCACTTCCCGGAAGGTTCCCGCGGGGGGGCTGCCCTTGCACATCGGGGTGGTGGTGCACAACGTGGGCACCGCCGTGGCCATCGACGAGGCGGTCACGCAGGGAAAACCCCTGGTGGAACGGGGGGTCACCGTGTCCGGGGAATGCGTGACCAAGCCCAAGAACCTCTGGGTGCGCATCGGGACGCCGGTGCAGCAACTGCTGGACTACTGCGGGGGCTTTTCCGAACCTCCCTACAAGCTGCTGATGGGTGGCCCCATGATGGGCATCGCGTTGAAGGATGCGACGGCCCCCGTGATGAAGGGCACTTCTGGAATCCTTGCCGTTCCCAAACGAGGCTACGAGGACGAGGGCGAAAGCCCGTGCATCAACTGCGGTGCGTGCATCCACGGCTGTTCGCTGCGGTTGGAACCCAATGCTTTGGTGAAACTGGTGAAGGCGCGCAAGTACGACCAGGCGGTGGAACGGGGGTTGCTGTACTGCTGCGAATGCGGCACCTGCACCTTCGTCTGTCCTTCCCGTATCGAACACGTGAAGCACTTCAAGCTGGGAAAGAAAGTGTACAACGCACTCAAGGGGGGGAAGTAGAATGGGTACCACCTTCCAAACCGGGCCAGCCCCGCATTTTCGCAAACCCGTCTCCGTCCGTACCATCATGCTGGACGTTCTCATTGCCTTGACTCCCGCGGTGATCGTGGGGATCTTCCAGTTCGGCTTCTCCGCGCTGCTTCTGTGCGTGATCGGGGTGCTGGGCGCGGAGCTTTTCGAGTTTTTCGTGATGCGCGTGCTGCGCAAGAAAAAGGAGTTCGTGCCGGACGGTAGCGCCGCGGTTACCGGGCTGCTTTTGGCATTGAACGTTTCCTCCGCGCTTCCGTGGTACCTGCTTCTCATCGGTATCGTGGTGGCCATCGGCATCGGCAAGCACGTGTTCGGTGGGCTGGGTGCCAACCCCTTCAACCCCGCGCTGGTGGGGCGCGCCTTCTTGATCATCTCCTTCCCGGTGCAAATGACCACGTGGATACAGGCGGGTGCATGGAAGGCCGAAAGCCTGGTTTCCGCGGCCACCCCCCTGGGCATCTTGAAGGAAAACGGTTTCGAACAAGCTTCTTCCGGCTTTTCCAACCTGCAGCTCTTTTTGGGCAACTCCGGGGGATGTATCGGGGAGGTCAGCGCGATTGCGTTGCTCATTGGTTTTGCCTACCTGGTGGTGCGCAAGCGGGCAAACCCCGTGACTCCCATCGCCTACATCGGCACGGCCATGATCCTTTCCACGATCTTTTTCCTGGTGAACCCCGAACAATTCGGCAGCCCGCTCTTCCACTTGCTCAGCGGGGGCTTGCTGCTGGGTGCGCTGTTCATGGCCACCGACATGGTCACCTCCCCCGCGACGATCAAGGGAGCGATGCTCTTCGGCGTGGGTTGTGGTGCCATCACCATGCTCATTCGCTTCGCGGGAGGCACACCGGAAGGTGTGATGTTCTCCATTTTGATCATGAACGCGTTCAAACCTTTGATCGACCGCATCTCCCATCCCAAGCCCTTCGGGTTGCAGAAAAAGGAGGCGAAGTGACATGGGGAGCTACTTCAAGACCGGCCTCGTGCTCATGGCGTTCTCCATCGTGGTAGGGTTGATGCTCTCGGTGGTGTACCTGGTGACGAGCGACCCCATCGCCAGTGCGGAACTGGATGCCAAGTTGAAAGCCATCAAAACCGTTTTGACCGATCCCCAATCCGGGAAGCTGTTGATTTCCGAGGACAAGATCCCCCAAGACATGGAGCAGCTCAACCAGATTGCTTGGAAGGATTCCGGGGAAGCAGACCTCTTCCACGCGCAGAAGACACAGTCCTTCGTGAGTTCCCCGGCCTACCGCTTCACGCTGGAAGACGGGCGCACCGCGTACATCCTTTCGGGCGGAGCCCCGGGGTACGGCGGCAACGTGGTGATCATGGCCTCGTTCGTGCAAAGCCCTTCGGGGTACGGCCTTTTCCAGGTGGAAACGCTGGACTACTCCGGCGAAACCCCGGGTTTGGGGGCCAACATCTCGCTGGAAAAGTCCCGCGAACGCTTCGCGCAGATCCCCTACTCCGGGCTGCAAGCGGGGGTTCGGGTGGACAGGGATGCCGGTGTGAACCCCACGAAAGACCCTGCCACGCGGGCAGATGCACGGAAAAACGGTGTGGTGATCATCTCGGACATCATGACCGGGGCAACCATCACCCCCAGGGCAGTGGCAAACACCATCGACACGATGTTCGCATACCTTCAAGCCCAACTGGAGGGAGAATGACATGGAGAAGAAAAACCTCGTGAACGAATTTTCCAAGGGACTGTTCCAAAACAACCCCGCCTTCGTGCAGGCGCTCGGCATGTGCCCCACGCTTGCCACCACCACCAGCGCCAAGAACGGGCTGGGCATGGGGCTGGCTACGCTCAGCGTGCTGGTGCTGTCCAACATCGTGATTTCCGCGATCCGCAAGCTGGTGCCGGAGAAGATCCGCATTCCCGTGTACATCATCATCATCGCGGGTTTCGTCACCATGATCGACATGGTGATGCACGGTTTCACCTACGAGCTGTGGAAAACGCTGGGCATCTTCATCCCGCTCATCGTGGTGAACTGCATCATCTTGGGCCGTGCGGAAGCCTTCGCCAGCAAGAACGGCATCTTCCCCTCCATCCTGGACGGGTTGGGCATGGGCATCGGCTTCACGCTGGCGCTCACGCTGCTCGGCTCCATCCGTGAGCTGTTTGGCGCCGGCACGGTCTTTGGCATCACCGTGTGGGGCGACGCGTTCAACGTGTTCATCATGATCCTGCCCGCGGGAGCCTTCCTCACCATGGGGTTGCTTTCGGGGCTCTTCAACTGGATCGGCATTTCCCGCGCCGAGCGGGAGAAGCAGCGGGCCAAGCTCGCCAAGCAGCAAGCAAAGGCAGGTGAATCCGCATGAAGGTGTTCTTGATCTTCCTTTCCGCCATCCTGGTCAACAACTTCGTGTTGCAGCGCTTCTTGGGCATCTGCCCCTTCTTGGGGGTTTCGAAGAAGATCGACACCGCGGTGGGCATGAGCCTGGCGGTGATCTTCGTGATGCTACTGGCCAGCGTGATCACCTGGATGCTCTACGGGCTGCTGGCGCTGCTGGGCCTCGAATTCCTCAAGACCATCGTGTTCATCCTGGTCATCGCCGTGCTGGTGCAGTTCGTGGAAATCGTGCTGAAGAAAACCTCGCCCGGGCTCTACGAGGCACTGGGCATTTTCCTGCCGCTCATCACCACCAACTGCGCCATACTCGGGCTGGCCCTGCTCAACATCCAGAACCAGTACTCGCTGCTGGAAACCGTGTTCCACTCCCTCGGAGCGGGCGTGGGCTTCGGGCTGGCGCTGGTGCTGTTCGCCGGCATCCGGGAGCAATTGGAATTGGCGGACGTGCCCAAGCCCTTCGAGGGCCTCGCGGGCGCACTGATCACGGCGGGCCTCCTTTCCATGGCCTTTTCCGGCTTCAGCGGCATGATCAAACTCTAAGGGGGGGATGCACATGGTGATCATTGGAAGTATCCTGTTGATGGGAATCTTGGGGCTCGCCTCCGGTACGTTCCTGGCATTTGCCGCCAAGAAGTTCGAAGTCAAAGAAGACCCCGCGGTGAAAGAAATCATCGACGCGCTTCCCGGCGTGAACTGCGGGGCGTGCGGGTACCCCGGGTGCGAAGCCTTCGGAAAGGCGGTCGCCAAGGGAGAGGCAAAGCCCGATGGCTGTATCCCGGGCAAGCGTACCGGCGTTCCCGAAAAGATCCGCGAGATCCAGAAAAAACACGGGAAGGGGTAGGCATGAACCCGGTTGCCGCGGTGGAGGCGCTGCTGTATTCCAGCAAGCGCGGCGTGGAGTTGAACATGCTGTGCCAATCCACGGGGCTTTCCAAGGAGCAGGTGCAACAGGTGCTCGAGGAGTTGCAACACCGCTACGACAACGACCCCGACCACGGTGTGCAGCTGCGCAAGGTGGGCAAACTGTACGCGTTCTACACCCGCCCCGAGTACGCCGAAATGGTGGATTCGCTGGTGCGCCGCCCGGTGGAACGCCTCACCCCGTCGCAGCTGGAAGTGCTGGCGGTGATCGCGCGCAAGGGACCGATCAAGAAGTCCGCCGTGGAAGAGATCCGGGGCAAGGGTTCGGACAACCAGATCCTGGAACTGCTGTCCACCGGCCTCATCCGGCGAAAGCGGGTGAAAGGCCCGGGAAGGCCCTTCGTGTACAGCGTCACCGACCGCTTCTTCGAGATGTTCCGACTGGCCGACTTCGAGCTGCTGCGCGACGAGCTGGCCCCTGCCGACGAGGAGGACAGCGGCGAGCAGAGCAACGAAGAGCAATCCCAAGAGCAATGAGACTGTGCTATAATAGATGGCGACACGAAAGGAGAACAACATGAAAAATTTGATCCCCGCACGATTGGACGCCCTGCAAAAAAAGTTGGACGAAAAAGGGATCGACGCGTTGGTGTCCATTACCTTCGAGCATTCCTCCGCGAACCCCCGCTACCTGAGCAACTTCTCCGGTTCCTGTGCGCGGGTGGTCGTTTCCGCCAACCAGCGCGCCATCGTCACCGATTCCCGCTACTGGGGGCAAACGATGGAAGAATCACCGCTGCGCCTGGTGAAAGAAACCCCCCAGAACATGGAAACATGCTTGGCAGAACTTCTCGAGGGAAGCAACACCGTGGGCTTCGAGGCCAAAACACTGTCGGTGGAAGGCTTCGAGAAGCTCCAGAAGCAAGTTCCGGGCAAATCCTGGGTACCGGTGGACGACGTGATCCTGGAACTGCGCAGCCGCAAGCACCCGGACGAAGTGGCACAGATCCGGGAAGCGGGGAAAATCGCGTTCCGGGCACTCGAAGACTTGTTTCCCCACGTGCGCGCGGGAAAGAGCGAACGGGAACTCGCCGCCCACCTGGAGTACCTGATGCTGCAGTACGGTGCCGAGGAGAAAGCCTTCTCCACGATCTTCGCCTCCGGCCCCCGCGGTGCACTCCCCCACGGCATGGCCAGCGACAAGGAAGTGCAACCCGGTGAACTGATCGTCATCGACTTTGGCTGCCAGGTCAACGGCTACCGCTGCGACATCACGCGCACCATCGCGCTGGGCGAGCCGGGAGACAAGGCCCGCGAAGTGTACCAGGTGGTGCAGCAGGCGCAGCAAAAAGCACTGGATGCGGCACGGGCAGGCATCACCGGCAAACAGCTGGATGCCGTTGCCCGCGATTGGATCGACCAGAAGGGATACGGCGCATTCTTCGGGCATGGCCTGGGGCACGGCCTCGGGCTGGAAACGCATGAAGGCCCCTCGGTGTCCTTCCGCAACGACAACCCCCTTCCCACGGGGGCGGTGGTCACCATCGAGCCGGGGATCTACCTGGCTGGGGAACTGGGCGTGCGCATCGAGGACGACGTGTACCTATTGGAATCGGGAATGGATTTACTCACACGCTACACCAAAGAGCTCATCATTCTTTGAAATCGTTCAGGAGGTTACCGTGATCGACGTAGGTGGATTGAAAAAAGGAATGGTCATCCTTTTTGAAAACGAACTGTACCGCATTATCGATGTAAACAAGCACTTCACCGGAAGGGGAAGTGGCATCATCCGCACCAAGATGAAAAACGTGCTGACGGGTTTCTCCCGTGAAAACTCCTTTAGCAGTGGGGAAAAAGTGGAAGAAGCAACGCTGACCTTGAAGCCGGCGGAATACCTGTACCGCGATGGCAACCACTTCTACTTCATGGACACCCAAAACTACGAGCAATTCCCGCTGGACGAAGAAGCCGTGGGAGACGCCACCGGGTTCCTGAAGGAAAACATGGAACTCAGCCTGCTGTTCCACGAGGAACGCGTGATCGGGATCCAGCTGCCCACCTTCGTGGTGCTGGAAGTCTCCGAAACCGAACCCAACTTCAAGGGAGACACCGTTTCCGGGAGTGGCAAACCCGCGATCATGGAAACCGGCATCCGCGTAACCGTACCCATGTTCATCAAAACGGGAGAGAAGCTCAAAATCGACACCCGTACCGGAGAATACATTGAACGTGCCTGAACCACATCCAAGGGGGTGAAAGATGTGAACGAGGAAATGGCAGCGCAAAAACCACAGGAAGAAAAAGAAGGGGGCCGTGAAACCGAATTTGGCACGGTTGAGATTTCCGATTCCGTGATCCTGGAACTTGCCTCCGTGGCCCTGGGCAAGGTGGAAGAAGTCGTGAAAGACCCCAAGAACAAGAAACCCATCACGCTGAACCGCAAGAACGCCGAAAACACGGTTTCGCTTGCGGTGAATGTCAAACTCTACCTAACTTGTAGCATTCGCGAAGTGGCGGGAAAAATCCAGAAAAACCTCAAGGAAGAAATCGAAGAACTCACCGGCATGATCAGCGTGGAAAACGTGTCCGTGAACGTGTTGGACATCGAAATCCTCCCACCGGAAGAGAAATTCGAAGACTCCTCGCTGGACGATATGGACGAAGCCCGGAAGGATGCACAAAACCATGAAACGGATTAGGTTTTTCGGATCCAAGCTTTTCCTGCGCCTTACCCTGGTGCTCTTGACCTTTTGTGCCATTCTCTGGATTCTCCCCCTGCTTTCTGGTTTCTTCTCGCTTTTCTTGAACTGGAGCGTCTGGGGAATCGTGCTCCAGGTTCTTTTCACCGGGGTGGCGCTTTTTCTCGTGTTCCTCTGGTTTTTCCAAAAGGAACGCTTCTTTCGTTCCAGCCAACAGGAAGGCCTAAACGTGTACGTGTCCACCGACGTGTACCGTGCGCTGGTGGAACGGATCCTGGAAGGTGCAGACGGAGTGCGGCTCAACCGGCTGTTTTTTCGCCCCTCCAAGCTATCGGGGGTAAACGAAATGGTGGTGGATCTCTCCGCGCATGACCCATTCTCCCTGTCCGCGGCCCTCAAGGAACTCAAGCAGCAAATCATGGATTCCATCGCGAAGAACATCGGAGACACCACCGGCCTTGCCGTCGTACTGAAAGTGCGCAAGTTCGAGGTGCGGGAGTAATGGAAAAAAAGGTGCCCGGGCACAAGCGACATTGGCCCAAGCGTCGACTGATGCGGGAAGTGATTTTCAAGGCATTGTTCTCCATGGACTTTGCCGAAACCCTTTCCCTGGAAGAAATCGCGCTCTTGGTGGAACAGATCCTGGAAGACATGCCGGTGCTGGAAGAAAAGTTGCAGCGGGAAGCCTGTGAAACGCTACAGCAAATCCGGGCGCACCGCGAAGAGATTGACGAACTCATCCAAAAGCACCTGCGAAACTGGTCCTGGGACCGTTTGGCCTCGGTGGACCGAAACGTGCTCCGCCTGGGCACCTACGAACTATTGTTCCGCAAAGACACGCCCATCGAAGTGAGCTTGAACGAAGCGGTGGAAATCGCCAAGCGGTACGGTTCGGAAAAAAGCAGCAAATTCGTGAACGGAGTCCTGGATGCCATCGCGAAAAACTTTGCCCCGGTGGGGAAAAGATCCCTGTGAGCTCCTTCCCCTACCCCTGCGTGGTGTTCGACTTGGGTGGGGTGCTCCTGCACTACCGCCCGAAGCAATTCCTGGGCTCGCTCTTTCCTCCCGGCAAAGCGGAAGCGCTGTACCGGCTGGTCTTCGAATCCGCGGAATGGAAGCAACTGGACCTGGGAACCATGGGCATCCTGGAAGCGTTCGCCGAATGGAAAGCGCGCAGCCCTGCACTGGTGGGGGAGCTCTCCGTGATGCAACAGAACTGGCTCTCCATGCTCCAACCCATCACCGAAAACGTGCAGATGCTTCCACGGCTGCAGCAGGCAGGCGTGAAGGTGTACGGGCTCTCCAATTTCCACCGGGAGGCCTTTTCCGTGGTGCGAAACCTGTACCCCTTTTTCTCGCATTTCGACCACATCCTGGTTTCCTCCCACGTGCACCTTGCCAAACCCGATCCGCGCATTTTTCGCCTGTTCCTGCAACAAACGGGGCAACAACCAGAAGATTGCCCGTTCTTCGACGACGGGGCGCAAAACGTGCACGTTGCGCGGGAGCTGGGTTTCCCCGCGTTTCTCGTTCCCAACGGCAAGCAAATTGCCCTTCTGGCGCAACATTTCTTGGAAACTTGACATTCTCCCTTTCTTTGTGTTATGATACGTCGATTCGGGAGCGAATTGGGATCGACGGGGATGCACGCGCTTCGGGAA
>ERZ795053.7482-NODE-7482-length-10521-cov-19.868909_pt1 | contig 10521 bp, 10 predicted proteins | sample MGYA00375137_ERZ795053 | MGnify/ENA primary metagenome ERZ795053 (study PRJEB30182, sample SAMN05720284) | activated sludge metagenome | isolation source: Anaerobic digester | place: Hong Kong | collected 2014-12-17 ... | reverse complement strand
AATAATTGACCTTCAGAGATTTCCCTTTCTGTCCATGTTTCAGGTACCAGACTGAAACATAACTGTCTGTGAAAATAATCATTGTTAATTGGGGATATTTTTTTTTGTAATAATCAAATAGACTGCCTGATGTATAGTTTCTTATCCTCGATAATTCAATTCTATATTCAGCTGCCTGTATATCCCGGGCCAGTTCTTCAGGCCTGTAGAGATAGAATTTGCTGGTTTCTGTGTAGTGTTTTGTTTCATGAAGCAGTATCTCGCATGCAATAACATCCCATGTTTTTGCACCCAGAAGAAAGATGGTCATTCCCTTTTGATCCTTAAGAGTTCCTGTATAAAAATACTGTTTTTCTTCATCTTCCCGTATGAAATATTTTTTATTGATCCAGGCCGGGATTGTAATGGATTCAAGAGAGTCAGGGGTATAAATTATATTTTTAGTTTCCCAGATGTCGGCAAAAACAGGTGTAGAAAATACAACAAGAATTACTAAAAAAATTTTTTTCACATTAATTTTCCATAATAAGAATTTCATTATTTGATATTGACATTTAACCATTTTGTCAAGACGGAATATTGTATTTTGTTCAGTTAATAAAAGCCCGCAAAGTGTTTGCAGTGGGTCTTTCCAGTAGTTTATTGGGCTTGTTTTTTAGAACAAGTCTGATTAATCATAATTTCATGGTAATTTTTTGGCTATATAAAATCCGTAACTGATATAATCTTTATACTGCCTGTATAATCTTATTTCCTCCTTTTCTCCTTCTATAATACTTACTGCAGCATCAGAATGGCCATGTCTGTTAAGGAAATCATCAAAGCGTTTCTCCATCGGTATATAGTAATTATCAATCCAGCTTTTTTCCGGCAGAAAGAAAAAACCCGCAGGAGAAAAACCGTTTTCTTCCAGTATCCTTATTTTTCCGGAGGGTGTATCAATTTCAGGGTATTCATTGTTCCAGTGTTTTTCAATTTCGTCAGGCCGGGAAATTGTAGTCCATGTTATTTCACTTACAGCTATATATCCCCCGGGTTTTAAAAATTTCTTCCAGTTTTTTATCCCCTCCTCAAAACCTATGTTGTAAATAGCTCCCTCCGACCATAGAATATCATATTCTTCTTTGCCAAAGGGGAGATCTTCCATTGACTTTTCAAGCGTTACTATGCGATCCTGTAAACCAAGGTTTACAGCTTTACTTTTTAGTTTTAATAAAAATTCAGGGAACAGATCGACTGCAGTTATTTCACCTTTTAAATTCTGAGCAAGTGTTATAGTTTGAGTACCTGATCCGCATCCGATGTCTGCGATTTTTAAATTTACTCTTTGTTCAATATCAATAAAGCTTAAAGCCTTTAGAGTATCTTCATGGCTCCCCGGTCCCTGCCTTTCAGCATTTAAATGAAAATCAATTAATAGTTCAAGGTCTGTCATGTTATTATTCCTTTTTTTAAAATGTATCACTCATTTATTAAACAGATATTCAAACTTCAGCAAAGACACTGGACATTGGTCTTTAGTATAGATATTTTATAATTAAATACATACACATTAATATCTTCATAAATAGTAAGAGGAAAAATATTGAAGATTTTAGATAATACCAGGCGGAAAGTTTTTTTATCAATGAATATAATTTTCATAATTTTATTATCAGGTTATGGAATATATAATTCTATTATTAAAAATAGAGTAATTGGTATCTTTGAAACAAGTGTTTCCCTTATGCTTATAATTACCACGTATCTGTTTGTAAAAAAAATTTCAATCTTCTTCCCTGTCGTAATTTCAATGGCTTTGTTTTATATAATGGCAGTTTATCTGTTTATAAGCGGCGGTGCCCAGGGAACAGGGATATTCTGGTTATTTGTTATTCCTGCGGTTTTTTTCTTTTTCCTCGGACTTAAGTATGGCACAGCACTATTCCTGATTCAGTATTTATCAATAATAGTAATATTTTTTATATCAAAAACAGGACATATAGAAATTTATTACGATGACAAAACCGTTCTGTTTTTTTTAATTGTTTCATTCTTTGAATCAATAATACTTTTTATTCATGAGAAAATTTTAAATAACTATATTTCCCAGATTAAAGTTATGAGGGGGCTTCTCCCGATATGCGCAAACTGTAAAAAAATACGTGATGACAAAGGGTACTGGAAGCAGGTTGAAGTTTATATCCAGGAACACTCGGAAGCGGACTTTACGCACAGCATTTGCCCTGATTGCGCTAAAAAACTTTATCCTGATATTTTTGATAAGAATAATGAATAATATAACTTTTATGGAATAATAATTGTAATCCAGACAGGTATCAGTAATTCAGGAGGATTTGTGGCTACAGAGGAGGAAATAAAGGAACTATTTGATCGTATCACCGGTGTCGCTCCTGATATAAAAATGGAGAAAATGTTCAACGGCAGGGTAAAGATTGATATAAATTTTCCACTGGAAAATTTTTTTATCTTTATGATTTTAGTTTCAATTATTGCTTTTTTTACTGTTCTTTTAAATTCTCAAAGATGGAGTTATTTATCGATTCCTGTTATACTTTCAATTCTATCGATTTTACTGCTGAAAAAAACGGATAATTATTATATTATTGATACGATTAATAAAAAAATTATTTATCATTTTTCTTTTCTTAATTTCATTAGAGATTCAGTAAAATACAGTTTTTCTGAAATTCTTTGTCTTACTGTAGATGGTAACAGAGGTTTTACCATGGGGATTAAATACTGGAGTTATCATCTAACTCTTGTGACAGTAAAAGGGGAATTAATACCCTTGAGCGAACCGAAAAAAAATATTGATTTATCACTTTTTGATGAGACTGCTTCAAGAATAGCAGAAATGATTAATGTGCCGTATAAAAAAGGGATTCCGGAATCAAAAATAAGAGTTTCAACAGGATTACTTTATAGTATATCAGACATTGAATATATTTTTGAACAGGAACTCGATTATAAACGAAAAGTTAAATTTCTAATCATTATTGCAGTTACTATTATTGCATTGATATTACTCTTTATTAACAGAAATGCGGTTTTATAGTTTATGAATTATTATAAGAATTATTATAAGAATTCATTTTCAGGAGAATCATGGAGTATTTATTATCATCAGCCTTTATAATTAAAATAATTCTTTCTCTTACATTTATTCTAATTTTAAACAGGATTACTGATAGACTTTATCTCGCTGTTGCCTGCGGGACTATTTTTCTGGCCGTTATTTCCGGACATAGCCCTGAATCTATGGCAGTAATTGTTACAGAGAAGGTGTTGTCACCAAATACAATTTTTCTTATGGTAATCATATTCCAGGTTATCTGGCTGAGCAGCCAGATGTCAGAAACCGGAGTAATGAAAGATCTTGTAGCATCGATTAATAACGGGCTTTCAAAACGGACATCTATGGCTGTACTTCCTGCTGTTATCGGGCTGCTTCCAATGCCGGGGGGAGCTCTCTTCTCCGCACCGCTGGTGGATGAATGCGATGCTGATAATGGTGTAGGGTCTCTTGAAAAGACTATGATTAATTACTGGTTCAGGCATATCTGGGAATACTGGTGGCCTTTATATCCCGGAGTTCTTCTGGCAGTGGATCTTACAGGAATGCCTATAGTTCAATTTATGCTGATTCAGTTTCCCCTTAGCCTTGTTTCAGTATTAGCCGGCTATTTATTTATTCTCCGGAAAATCGAACATGTACAAAATGAAAAAAGTTCAGGTTTCATGGCGTTGAGAGAGACTCTGGATCATATTGCTCCTGTAATTATTATTATAATAGTTTATGCAGTAATAAAAGTATTTATTCCAACTCTTTCCGGCCTGAATAAATATTTCCCGATGATAACAGGTATACTTTTTGCACAGCTATATCTCCAGTTAAAAAGACCTATGCCGTTTATTAACTGGAAATTAATAATTTTATCTTCAAAAACATTGAAACTTGCAATTCTTGTTCTTTTTATTTTAATTTATGGCGCATTTATCAGTTCACCCTTACCTGACGGGAGTCTTATAATGGATCACATGAAAGATGAACTTTCTTCATCAGGCATTCCATTATTTTTTGTTATTATTTTAATACCATTTATAAGCGGAGTAACTACAGGTATAGCTGTGGGTTTTGTGGGGGCAAGTTTCCCTATAATTGTAAGCCTTGCGGGTGGAGATATAAGCTATCTTGTGCTGGCTTACGGCTTCGGCTATATGGGGATGATTCTTTCACCGGTTCATGTATGTCTTGTTGTTACAGCTGAACATTTTAAGACTGATGTTGGTATCACTATAAGAAGTCTGCTGAAACCTGCAGTATTTTTAATGGCAGGGATTATCATCATACATCTGTTTTACAGGATTTGGTTTTCCTGAGAGTGTATGTAATAAAACTATAATTGTTTCAATCTCCCGGTCTTCACGATTTATCATCATAATAAACCGCCGTAAAATCTGAAAATTTATAATACTTTTTATCATTCCGGTTTTTTCTGAAAAATTTGAAATTTTAAAACACACTTAATATATTCAAAACATCACATGATTCCCGGTATTAGTGTTTTTGACTTTGTGTTTAAGAGACTGGGTTTTGTGTAAAAAATTTGTTTTAAAATTGCGTCAGGGTGAGTTTATGAAAGAGATAACCTGTATATCAAAAATTAAAAAATTCAGACGGGATACAATTCTTTATACTGATGGTATAAGTTATCTTCTTGTTATACCTGTAGTAGCTTTCATTTATGTAATGACAACACCGCTTATGGCAGAACAGATTAGGGCTTTTCTGATTACAGTTGTGCTGACTTCACTGGTCTTCCTTGGTATTAATATAGGCTGGTTTTTATATATATACAGACCTTTTTTCAGGTATTGTGCATTAAAGGACGCAGATAATGAAATTCCGCAGGATGTGAAAATAAGTGTCAGGGAGAGAATAAGTGCTTTTTCACCTTTAAACAGTGTGAGTATTGTTGTAAGGTGGGTTGCAGGATTTGCTTTTGTCAGTATCTGCGTAAACATTATTGCAGGAATAAGTTTTATTCAGCTGCTTAATTTATGGATTGCGGGAGTTGGTGTAGTTGTATTTGCGTCTATAGAGTACAGCCTTGTGCTTACAAAAATGATGGAAAATTTCAGTAAAGATCCGATGTTTGCTGAAACGATAGATGCTCATGCTGAAAAAAACAGGACTCCGTTAAGTACCATCTCTTCAGAGCTTACTGCTGCTGTTATTATTATATGTTTTTTAATCGTTTCGATTTTAACTGTAACTTCCATTAAAGTGAGTCATACTGTGGTATCAACTTCTATTGTGAAGATGATGCATGCACATGGCGTTACGGTTAATCCGGAAGAGATTGCCGGATTTTCGGTGATTATTTCAAGATGGATGATAGGTATGGGGTTTTTCTGGATGCTTGTTTCTGCTGCTATGATTTTTCGTATAGTACAGCAGAAACTTAATCCGGTTGATGATATAAGGCAGCATTTCGGTCATATGTCAGACGGGGATCTGACTAAAAGTATTAAGATAGTAGGAGGGAATGAGTTCGGGATGCTCGCATCCTCCCTCCATCACCTTGTGGGGAAGCTGCGTGGAACCGTGGGAATTATTGTTCAGCTCTCCAGTGAACTTGCATCCTCTGCTGAACAGATGGCCACTGCTTCAGAATCTTTTTCCGGTAGTGCGCAGAGCCAGGCTGCTACAGTGGAGGAGGGGACTGCTTCAATTGAAGAGATCTCCGCAAGTATAGACAGCGTTTCTGAAGGTGTAATGCACCAGTTTGAAATGCTGATGAAACTTATAAACAGTATGGATGATCTTTCAAAGTTTATCGACGGGATGAATGAATCTGTGGTTTCCGCGCTTTCTGTAACTGAAAGAATTGCTTCAGATGCAAGCAGGGGAGAACAGGCTCTCTCATCCATGAACCGCACAATGCAGAATATAACAGAAAGTTCGCACCAGATGGCAGGCATAGTGAATATGATCAATGATATATCTGACCAGATAAATCTCCTTTCCCTGAATGCAGCAATAGAAGCAGCACGTGCAGGTGATGCAGGCCGCGGATTTGCTGTTGTTGCTGATGAGGTTTCAAAACTTGCAGATCAGACAGCAAACAGCCTCAAGGAGATAAATCAGATTATCTCAAAAAATGAAGATGAAATATCCATGGGCCTGAATCAGATTATGGAAACAACAGGTGTATTGAAAACTATCATTGAAGGTGTTGGTATTATTGAAACCGGCATGACAGATGTCTCAAGGACAATGAAAGCTCAGATTGAAACCAACAGTATTGTCAGAGAAAATGCTTCGCTCCTCAAATCTAAATCAGAGGAGATCAGGATATCTATGATGGAGCAGAAGACGGCAATCGGAGAGGTTGCTTCATCAATAGGCAATATTAATGAACTGACACAGACCAACGCAAGCGGAGCAGAGGAGATGGCCGGCAGTTCCGAGAATTTATCAAATATGGCGTTATCCCTGAAGGAATCAGTAGATTTTTTCAGAATCTGATTTCATTTAATCTGCCGGAGGTTGATGTTTCAAGGATGATGATCGTCGCGTTATTAAGCTACATCAACACAGATGAGACATACATCATCTTCAAATGAATCACAACCCCTGTGAGCAATTAACCGGTTGTATATATTTGTAATAAATAGATCACTTGAATGATGTCTGTTGGCGAAAAGGAGTTCGTGAAGGTTACTATCTTCAAAAGAAGGGCCTTTCCCGTTCAGCGGCTGGCACTCACTGAATCCATCCGTATAAAGGAGCATTTTACATCCGGCAGGAAGGGTAGAGACTGTGTTCTTAAAAATTTTATTTTTTTCCTCAAGAGTGGAGTTGTTTATTATCGCCAGTGGTATTGTTTTATAACCCTTCAGCTGATGAATTGATCCATCTGAAATAATATATGGGGGATTATGCCCCGCGTTTGAGAAAATGATCTCCCTGGTTTTTATGTCGTAAATGGCGTAAAAAGCTGTTACGAAATTTCCCCCTATCTGGTCACAAAGTATTTCATTGATAAATTTTAATAGTTCAGCAGGATCAAGCTTTTTCTCTCCGGACTGGAGGATAATGGTTTTAATCATAGATGTTATGAAAGCAGCGGCAAGGCCGTGACCTGATACGTCACTTAAAAAAATGCCGATTTTATGATTGTCGCGGAATTTAATGAAATCATAGAAATCTCCCCCCACCATCTCCATCGGTTTGTATAATGAAAAGATATAATCAGCCGGCTTATCAACAGGCATAAGCTGTTCGTGGATATGTTTTGCCATTTTGAGATCATTTTCCATTACTTCATTGCGGAGCTTGAGATTGTTCCGTTCAATTTCAAGCTCATATGTCCTTTCCTGTACAGTCCTTTCAAGAGATTCACTGTAGATCTTCTGTATCCTGATTATCTCTTCCCCTATCTGCGCCTGACGGGATTTGTACCAGCTGGTATAACGAGTATTATTAAGTATATGAATGAAACATGAAACTATGAAGGTTACGCAGAAAAGGTCATTAAGGCTGTAGAAATTATGAGTCTTAATCTCTCTGATTCCGCTGAGATAGCTTGTAATAAAAAATGTAGTAACGGATGAATAAAGTATAAGGTATGCCCATCTTCTCTGAAGCGGGCCAACTGCAAGGAGTGTTAATATAAAGAGATATCCACCTATATATGCGGGATCTCCTGCTGTAAGACCGGTAAGAACAGCGTTTGAAACTGCCATATATCCGCCATAAATGGTCAGCAGCAGCAGGTTTTTACCTTCAAGCGTTTTTGTAAACCTTGAAAGATAGAGGCTTATACCGAATATGGGAAATCCGATTCTTATGGCAATAATTAAAGGTTTATCCGGGTGAAGCTGAAGGTCTATTGGTATATAGGTTAACCATGAAAATGTTATAAGAGAGGCAAAGGTGAGCATTCTGCCGCACTGAAAATCGAGTTCCTGTTTAAAGGTTTCGGGATATGCTGTCCGGTTGTCAATAAGCCAGATTTTTGTAAGAATCTTTTTGATTAATGCCATTGAGCGCTGATCCTTCCCCGTTCAATAATACCGTTGTATCTATATGCTTAGTATAAAATAAACCGGATGTTGTTTTAAGCTTTTATTTATTTATGGATAATATATTATAATTATAGAATCGTGCTGTGACAAGTAAAAAACACTTTTTTATTTGTATTGAAATTATCAGGCTTTAATTTGATATAATATCAGGCTGAAATACTTATTAGAATAATTATAAATGAATAATGATGATATAAAAAACAATCTTCTGGATCGATTTCTCAGGAATGCCTCTATTGAAGAGATGGAGGAATTGTACCGCCTTCTTGATGAACGGGACATGAAAGGCAAAAAATCATATGGCCTGAACGGAAAACTGGATCTTGATTCCATGGCTAAAAATATGTCTAAGCAGATCCAGGAACAGCTTGGTATGGCTAATCTCAACATGAAGAAGATGGCCCGTGACCTGGTGGTTCAGCTTGCTCTTCAGCATAAACCTGATATTTCTGAAAGAGAGCTTAATGCAATAGTTAACCAGATGGTTCCTGAAAGCAGCAGCTCATCTATTGCTGAAAAACTCCCCCCTGATCTGTTAATGACAATGGTTGTACAGTTTGTTGAAACTGACATTAACACCGGGCTGGAATGGAAGAAGAGGTACTGGGAGGTTTTTCCTAAAGAGATTAAATTAGGGATTGCCGGTTATCTCAGTGGTGATATCGGAAAGGAGGAACTGTTAAGGATAACAGCGGCTTTCAGCTCTCCATCAAAAACCGGAAATAAAGATAAAAAAAGAAGAGGTATGCCGATCCCCCCCGGGTCCAAAAAGCAGGTATAAGTTTTTGGAGAGATCTGTGTGCAAACAGATTTCATTGACGTCACTATTATTGATGTATATTTTAAATAAATATTCTGATCGAGGGTCATATAATGGCTGTTAAAACAAATTCGGTTTTCTTTTTTTTAATAATTCCGTTTCTGCTGTTCAGTCATTCTGAAGGGGAGGGGAAAGTGATGGAAGAGAATAAATGCATAAAGAGATATCAGGTTACACGCGATAAAAACCCCTGGTCCGGGTTTACCTCTTCATATAAAGAGGAGGAGGAGTCGAAAAAAATTAATTCAGTATCACTCAAAACCTCTGAGTATAAGCCGATACCCGGTCTTGAGAAATATACAAAAGGAAAGGTTTTTATAATCGGTAGAAGTGATAAGCTTCACAGAATTGCTGTTGAGTCTTCTCTTTTCAGTGAACTGAACAGGGGGGACGCTACAAAAAAAAGTGAAGAGAAATTTTTTGTCGGTCAATACAGGGACCTGTCTTTCAAATTTTTTAAAGCACAGGAACTGGCGGAATTTCTTATTGAATCACAGATTGTGAACACATATTGGCATGTGGAAGCAGATTTCTGCCTGATTGAAGAGGCGGACACTCCTCAGTCATATACTGCACGGTACCAGGGGAAACATCTATATTATACAAACCGTGAGAATGAAGATCCGCTGAATTTTGATATTATCATAGAGAAAAAGACAGGTAAAATATTCCTGGATGTAAAGTAAGCTGCAATGTTCTGCAGGAATCTTATTTGTAAAATTGCATGACAGAGATAATTAATACAATAGAGAGAAAAGAGGGAGCCCGGGTATCTTATCGCGTATTTTCGCAGGGATCGGGCAATAAAGCTATTGTTCTCTGTCATGGCCTTGCCAGCAATATGACTCGCTGGTTTGAGTTTGCAGAATTCACTTCTTTAAAAAATTCATGGGATATTATTCTTCCGGATCTCCGGGGTCACGGCAGCTCTCTTTACCGGGGCGTGATTACGATGGAGGAATGGTGCGGTGACATTGCCGCAATACTTGACAGAGAGGGGTATGAATTTGCGGCAGTTGGCGGGCACTGTCTCGGGGCAAATATAGCTATTAATTTTGCGGCACTTTATCCTGAAAAATGCCGCGGTATTGTTCTGCTTGAGCCTCTTTTTTCAGAGTCATTTACCGGCGTGTTCAAAAGATTGGGGAGGCACAGGATCATTCTCAATCTTTTTATTTCTTTATCCCGGATAATTAACTGCACAGGAATTTACAGGAGGAAAATCCCCTCTCTTGATCTACGTGAACTTGATCGTGCAGGAAGAGAACTCATTGAAAAGTCAGGTTCACCGGAGGTACTGAGGAAGAGGTACGGATCACCTCTTTATGATCTCAGGTATATCCCTGTTGCAGCGTATCTTCAGAGTGTCCGGGAACTTTTGAGGCCTCTCCCTGATCTTAAAAAGATTGCTGTTCCTAAACTCTTTATTTTTTCATCAGGGAGAATTTTCAGCGAGTCATGTGATCTGAATGAGCTATGCGGAGCTCTGACTGACTGTGAAACCGTGATTATAGATTCTTACCATTGGGTCCCCACGGAAAAACCGGTTGAACTGCGTGAAGCCATTGAGCAGTGGTGTTTTAAACATTTTGATTGATAGTTTT
>ERZ795053.7481-NODE-7481-length-10522-cov-7.025986_pt1 | contig 10522 bp, 7 predicted proteins | sample MGYA00375137_ERZ795053 | MGnify/ENA primary metagenome ERZ795053 (study PRJEB30182, sample SAMN05720284) | activated sludge metagenome | isolation source: Anaerobic digester | place: Hong Kong | collected 2014-12-17 ... | reverse complement strand
CGCCCTGGTCCAGGCGGAACGGCCGTTCGTCCACCCACAATTCAAGATCCAGCCAATTGGGCAAGTTCACCAGTTCGGTAAACGAGACCGGCATGTCGTCGAACACGCCGTGGGCCAGTGTCAACGGGTGATCACCGGGGTAGCCTTCTTCCAGGCTGCCCCGGCTGGCAAAGTAGCCGCTGCCAATGGTAAAGACCGTTTCCATGTGGCGCTGGGTGGCGGCGCTAAAATCGGCCTGGGGCAGCGTCCAGGTTTCACCTTCACCGCCCAGGCGCAGCAGCTCGGCCAGGGTAAGACGCTGCAGATCGTCACGGCGGGTAACACGGCCGTGGTGTTCCAGCAAGCCGGAAAATCGTTCTGCGGGACCAATTGCCAGCGCGGGCATACCCGCCGCGATGGCCGCTTCGATTCCGGCGGCGGCGTCTTCGACCACCAGACAGAGGTCTGGGGGCACATTGAGGCGGGCGGCAGCGTAGCGGAAAAGGTGGGGGGCGGGTTTGGTGTGGTTGACACTACGGCCGTCGGCGATAACCGCCAGCCTGCTCGCAATGCCCAGCCGCTGCACCACTTCGGGCGCGTTACGGCTGGCCGAAGCCAGCGCAAAGGGAATGCCCGCCGCCTCCAGTTCATCCAACAGGGCGGGCACGCCAGGCAGCAGATCGGCGGGCGACACCTGATCCAGCATCTGGCGGTAGTATTCATTCTTGCGCTGCATCATGGCTTCCAGCGCCGCCTCATCCACCGGCCGCTCGCCCAAAATGAGCTTTAGCGATGCGCGCCGGGACACGCCGCGCAGTTTTTCGTTGTCGGCTCTGGTGAAAGGCAGGCCTTCTTCATCGGCCAGCTTTTTCCAGGCGCGAAAGTGGTACTCGGCCGTGTCGGTCAGCACACCGTCTAAATCAAAAACAACTGCTTGGATCTGTGGCATCTGTTCTCTCTCTAAAGGACGAGAATGTGATAATTTTTTGATGAGTCCAATCTGGCAGATTGGGCCAGTCTGCCAGACACAAACTTCGTACGGGTCCTAGCTCGATTCTCTGATCAACAGTTCTGGCTCCAACAAAATCCCTTTTTGGGCGATTGGTTCGCCGTTGATCTGGCGAAACAACATCTCGATGACCCACTGTCCGGCCTGTTGGATGGGCTGCTGCACGGTGGTAAGCGGCGGGTAGAGAAACTCGGTCATGGGCACATTGTCGTAACCGGTGATGGCAATGTCCTGGCCGACGGTGAGGCCGCGCGCCAGGGCCGCATTCATGACGCCAATGGCTATCTGGTCGCTGACGCAGGCCACGGCCGTTGGCCGCCGCTCTGGCGGCAGCGTCAGCAGCTGGTTCATCAACCGATATCCGCTGTTGACGCTGTTTTTGCCCCGCATGATCCAATCATCATCCACAGGCAGGCTGCATTTGGCCATCTGGTCAAAGTAGCCGACTTCGCGTTCTTCACCGGCCCGCGAACCTTCGGGCCAGGTGACGAGGGCGATTTTTTGGTGCCCACGTTCTTGCAGGTGGGTGGTGATCTGACGCATGCCGGAACGGCCGTCTACATCCACCCAGCAAAAGTCCCACTCATCATTTGCCCGGCCAAAACTGGCGAAGGGTATGCCCTCACCTATCAGAAACTGAATGCGGGGATCATCGTTATTTGTATCGGCCAGGATAAAGCCTTCCACCTGCCGCCGGGCGTACAGATCCCGGTACAGGGAAATAGTTTCGTCGATGTCTTCCGCCAGCAAAAAGGCGAGCAGGTGATAAAAGTCTGCTTCGGCGCGCTGGACGGCGCTGTAGAGAAAATGATTCAGCACAGGATGAGGGCTGCCGTCGCCGCTTTGCTGCCAGCCGTAACCGATGAGATTGCTGGACTGTGTTCGTAAATTGCGGGCGCTGATGTTGGGCCGGTAGCCGAGTTCACGAATGGCACTTTGGATGCGTTCTTCGGTCTCTGCCGAAACGGTGGCTTGCTTATTAAGCACTTTAGAAACCGTCTGGTAACTGACACCAGCCTTGGCAGCCACATCTTTTAACGTTGTTCGGGCCATGACACCTTTCTCCTGTCTCCCTCATCATACGAACGTTCGGGCGAACGTTCGCTTAGCCTTATAATACACAACCCGGTAACGGCTTGTCAAGGGCATCGGAGGCCGAAACAGGTAATTGAGAATCCTGAGAACCGTTCACAAAGCACAAGATGACGGTTATCATTTGAGGGCTGCTTGATTTAGGAGCGGTCTTGACTAACTTTTAATGGGGCGAGCCGGAGCTTACCCCGCCGAGGGCGATTTATGCGTAAGTTTACGAGTTTGTTTTTTGTGGTTTCTGCTTTTATCTTGTTGACGGCTTGCCAGACGGCCGTTTCCAACACCCCTGTTCCGCTAACCCCGGCGGCGACCGCGTTCGTGGCGGAAACGGCCGTTCCGCCAACAGCCACGACGGAGCCAACCAACGCGCCGCCAACGGCCACGATTTCGCCCTCGCCCACGGCTACGCCAGCGCCTCTGACGGTGGGCTTTGACACGGCCGTTCCCGCCGCACTAAAAACGGCCGTGGAAGCCGTCGTACAGGCCCATCCAGAGCAGTTTACCCTGGCCGAGACGGGGGCATATCTGGTATTGACGGAGCAGGAAGAATCGCCCATAGGCGAGTGGATTTTCGCGGTGGCCGCGCCCTTCCCCACTTTTGCTGATGATATTTCGCTGGCCGAAGTGCAAGAAGCGTGGACCAATGGCGCTTTGTTTTTAACGCCGGAGATGGATGCCATTTTGCGCGGCTGGTGGGGCGAACCGGCCGTAGACGCAACGATTATCGCGCCGGAGTTGTTGATTGAGACATTGTGGCAAACCCAAACCACTTATGATGATCCGGTCTTAACCATTGTGCCCTTTGAGCAACTTGACCCACGTTTGAAGGTGCTGGCGGTCGATGGGAATTCGCCGATTTCGGTGAGTTATGAGCAGGCCAGTTATGGGCTGAAGCTGTCGTTGGGTTGGGTTGGGGATGAAACGGCCGTTGCCCACATGCAAACCCTCTGGCCAGAACCCATAACCAATCGCCACGATGAATGGCTAACCCATCTCACGATGACCGGACCGTCCGGCTTGAGCCGCGCCGTGGCCGATCGGATGGAGAAATATGGCTTTCAGTATCCGGGCGAGGAGATTGCGCCGATCATGCAGGCGGCGGATATTGCCCATATGAGCCATGAAAACGCCTTCGCGCCCGATTGTCCCGACCCAACGCCCACAGGCGGGACGACGTTTTGCGCCCAACCGAAAACCATCGAACTGATGACCTGGCTCGGCGTGGACGTGGTGGAACTGACCGGCAATCATTTGAATGATTGGGGGCGGCACAACCTGCTGTTTACGCTCGATTTGTACGATGAAGTGGGGATGGCCACCTATGGCGGTGGCCGCAACTTAGAAGAGGCGAAGCAGCCGCTGCTCATCGAGCACAACGGCAACAAAATCGCCTTTGTGGGCTGCAATGAGGCAGGGCCGTGGGGGGTGTGGGCCAGGGAAGATGAGCCGGGGGCCATGCCGTGTGATGATTATAGTTTTAGCATTGCCCAAATTCAGGAACTGGCAGCGCAGGGCTATGTTGTGGTCGGCTCGATTCAGTTTATTGAGCATTTTCAGTATGATGTGTTCCAACCGCAGCGGGATGCGTTCATGGGCTTTGCGAATGCGGGGGCGTCGATTGTGCATGGGGCGCACGGGCATCATCCGATGAGCTTTGCTTTTAGCGGAGACCGCTTTGTGCACTACGGTACGGGGAATACCTTTGCCGACCAGATGTTTAGTCTGGGCACACGGCAAATGTTTGTGGATACGTATGTGATTTATGACGGCCGTTTAATTGGCACAGAACTCTGGACCGGTATGATCGAAGATTACGCCCGCCCCCGCAAAATGACAGAAGACGAACGCGTCCAACTGTTACAGTCTGTATTTGACGGCAGTGATTTTGCGCTTGGCGAATAGGAGACCGCTTGCCAACCGTCTCTGATCGGGTGAGGTCGACTAAGCGGTGAAGCAAAACGGCCGTTTGCTATCCCGACGCATTCTTGGTGCTTGCCGGGTAATCTCGAGGTAAAAAGAGAACGATGTGTGTACCGACTCCCGGTTCAGAATTGATGTAAACCCGCCCTTGAAACGGCTTGACTCGTGCCGACATGCTTCTCAAACCAAGTTGCCCTGCACTGTCAAGGTCTACCTTGGCCAGGTCAAAGCCTTTGCCCCGGTCAGTGACCGTAACGGTAACCCCACTCTCTTCCTACCGCAACGTAACTGCAGCTTCCTTCACCCCGGCATGTTTGACAATGTTAAACAGCAGTTCACGCACACTCTCGTAAAGCACGACCTTTTGGTCTTTATCGAGTTGTTTCGACTGTAACCCCCTGTCTTCAAAGGTAACATCCATCTCATAGGCTGCAGCCATTTGCTCGACCAGCAGCTCCAGCGCCTCATGCAGACCTTCCCCCTCCAGTGTCGGCTGCTGCAGATCTTCTGTCAACTGGCGACTTAGGAGGAGTGCTTCTTGGACCATACTGCCCAACTCCCGCCAAGACTCCTCCTGGGACGGATTTTCTTGCAGAATAACAAGTTGCAACTTGACCGCGTAGATGATCTGCTGCAGCTCATCGTGAAGCCTTTTAGCGATTCGTTCGCGTATCAACTGCTCGGTATCAAGCAGCTTCGCAGTCAATTTAAGAATCTGCACAGTACGGGTCTGTACTTGATCTGAGAGTGTCTGATTAAGCTGCTGCAGTTCCTCTTCATACTGTACTTGTTTGGTGATGTCTTCAATCGCCAGCAGGATGCGGTTAGCCGTATCTAACTGCCGGGCGTTGAGAAGCATGACACGCCGACCGATTGTCTCAAATGTATGCTCAACGCGGAAATCCATGATCACCTTTGCCTCTGGGAGTATCTCTTCCAGAAGGCTTCGCAGCTGCGGAATATCCCACTGTCCGTTGCCCAGGTCATACAGAAAGTGACCCACGGTCTCTTCCTCCTGCACTCTAAATATCCTGTAGAACGACCGATTGGCAAACTCCACCGTGAGATCTGTTTTTAGGATCAGCAAGCCTTCGCGCACCGTCGCAACGATTTTTTCGCTGTAGCCTTTTTCCAGAAAGAGTAACCCTGCCAGATTATCCTGTTCAGTTGAGGAGGCCTCATCGGAGGTGGCAGCCCTAGATTGTGGATTCTCGGTGTCCATAACTTTCCCTCACATAGACAACTGGTGTGTTGGATGGTACAACGTAGACTGCGGTAACTGATGTCGTCAACCAGCTTATATTATACCCAAACTGTCATTCCGAACAGTTCAGCAGCGCGGCAAGACTGACATATTCACCAAGGTAGGCAGCAACGACAAGGGCGCTAACGATCTGAGGGTGGATTTGAGCAGGGGAAACGGCCGTTTGGTCCTGGGCATCCACGGCAGCAACCTGTTCTTCACCGTAGCTTTCGACCAGGCAGCAAAAAACCAGGTAACGCAAACCCTTTCGCTTCAATCATGTACGTCACTTTGTTTCATCTCGTCTGTCATGGATGGGTACGGTAACGGCGTAGGAAGGCGGTGGGCGGTGCACTGCCCTCACATGGAAAGCTAAAGGCAGGCACAGGGCCGCTATTCAATTTAGGGTTTTTGTGGGTTTGCCGACTATAAACCAATTGGCGATACGGCCGTTTCTTAGGGAAACGACGTCATGGTACGCGCGTAAGGGTAACGGCCGTTCTGATTTGGAGCCTATGCAACCCTGCTCCAGCGCGGTCTCCCGTTCCCCCGCCTGCTGCTAGACGTAGGGCGTGGCTTTGACTTGGATACCTGCCTTGACGCTGGCAGCAACGACAAAACGCTGGACGTCTTGGGCAGACAATGGTTTGCCGGTCTGGCTAACAAACAACCAGTTAACTGCGTGAAGCGTGATATGTCATCAGAGAGATACGTATCACGCTTCACGCCTCATTAGCTTTCAATCCCATGAATTCCTGAAGAGCCGTATTTGTTTCACATTGCCCAGCCCAGCAGACCTACCGATCCGTCGTTTGCCGCTGTTCTCGCTTACGCTTGCGTACCCAATAGGCATCAACCACCAGGACCAGAGACAAAAGCTGCTGCGTCATGAGCACAAAATACCCCTGTCGCAACATCAGCGCGGCCGCGCTGATGTTGCCCACCACAAACCAAAAATAGCCTTGTGCCTTTTGCCTGGCTAACAGGTACGTGCCAAGCAAAAATCCGGCAGCGATGCCCAGTTCCCAAACCTGATTGAGCGTAGTCAGGCCGCCAAAATCGTAAATGCTCAAGCCCAGACCAACCACCACCATCAATCGGGCAAGATAATCCAGCCAGGCCTGTCCCCGAAAGGACATCTCGCCCTGCCGGGCAGCGATCAGGCCCATGATCATGGCTGGCACGCCGCTTGTCTCGACGGCGGCGGCTATCCAGTTACGTTCCGAAATGAAGATAAACACCCAGGGAGGCAGCCCAATGAGATAGCAGCTCCAGGCCAGTATGAGCCGGGACTGCTGCGCCCGCACGCTGACAGCCCGCTCAGCCTGGGAAAAGAAGAGTTTGTTCAGCAGGTAAAAAGCTCCACCCCACACTTGGAGCAGTAAATTTAGCATGTGTAACCCCTTTGAAAGTTGCAAAAGTCAGCCGTATAGCCGCCGTGGCAGCCAGAGTGATGGTGCTCAGGGTCGGGAAAACGGCCGTTGCTGCCGGTTTACAATTGTGAAAACGAAAGAAAAAGGGTGCTATTTAGGTGAGGGAGGAGGCGGGGAACAAACGTATCCCCAGAAATGCATCTTATCCATCGTATCCTGCTTGGGTTTGTGATTGATCAAACCATTTTCTATCAAGTTTGCTTTACGGCCCATGATTGTAAACAGAAGTCTTGTGCACAACAAAAGATGGTTGCCTGCGTTTACACCTTAAACGGTCTGATGGGGCCGTGCCCAGGATATATTCGTGTCGCTCCCCGCTCTCGGAGCATTTGCCAGCTCGCCGCTACCACCGCCGGGTTTTCCATGCCCACGAACTGCGGCGGCGTGAGGTCGCCCGTAAAAACCGACCCGTCATCAAGCAGTAAAGAAACGCTGTCGTCCGAGTGTCCCGGCGTAGGCACAATCTCGCCGGGGATGCCGATTTGGTGCAGCAGGGCGCGGCTTTCCGCACAAGAGATGACCACGTTGTCCTCCAGGGTGATTTCTACGTAGTTATCCTGCGGCTTGATCCAGGTCTTCATAAGAGGAATAGCCTCGACTTGCACGTCCAGCACTAACAAAGGCACACCTGCCAGCTTCATCTCCTGACCAAGGCCCGCATGGTCGATGTGGTAATGGGTAGCCAAAGCGTATTTGATCTGATCGAGCGGTACATCCATGCGCTTAAGATTGGCACGCATCTGCCCCATGCTGCCGGGCCAGCCAATATCAACCAGCAGGCGCGAGCTACCAGCGCTAATAACCCAGTAGTTGGTCGAGCGATAGCCTGCATTGAGGACAGTGAGGTTGGACATAGATTGCTTACCCCCCTATGCTCTCGGATTTCTTAAAGGCGGTGTCTAAGCCAGATCGGAGTGTCGGTGCCTTCAGCACTACTTGAGGCCACAGAATTAGAGGAACCCACCTGTTTTCTAGCTATTTTCCACATTCACACACTTAGACCCGCTCAATAACTGTGGCAATCCCCATGCCGCCGCCCACACACAGCGTAATCAGCGCCGTCTCCAGATCCAGCCGTTCCAACTCATCCAACACCGTGCCCAGCAGCATCGCTCCCGTCGCCCCCAGCGGATGCCCCATGGCAATTGCGCCGCCATTCACGTTGATGTTCTCGAAATCCTCAATGCCCATATCACGCATGAAGCGCAGCACCACGGCCGCAAACGCCTCATTCACCTCAATCAAATCAATGTCCTTCACCGACATGCCCGCCTGCTTCAGTGCCTTCTTGGAAGCCGGACCCGGCCCCACCAGCATGATAGTCGGTTCCGTGCCCACCAGGGCAGCCGCGCGAATTTTGGCGCGCGGCTTCAGGCCCAGCGCCTTGCCCGCCTTTTTACGCCCCACCAAAACCAGCGCCGCCCCGTCCACAATGCCGGAAGAGTTCCCGGCCGTATGCACATGGTTGATACGCTCGACTTCGGGGTAGCGCTGCGTCGCTACGGCGTCGAAGCCCATTTCGCCCATCATTTGGAAAGCGGGATTGAGCTTGCCCAGACCTTCCAGGGTCGTGTCTGGCCGGATGAGTTCGTCTTCGGCCAGGATGGGCAGGCCGTTCATGTCTTTCACCGGGACGATGGAGCGTTGGAAGTGCCCGTTGGCGCGGGCATGGGTAGCCCGCTGCTGCGATTGCAGGGCAAAGCGGTCCACGTCTTCACGGCTGAAGCCTTCAATGGTGGCGATCAGATCGGCGCTGATGCCCTGGGGAATGAAATTCGTTTTGCTGTTCACCTTCGGATCGGCAATCCACGCGCCGCCATCGGAACCCATAGGAACGCGCGACATAGATTCCACACCACCGGCCACGACCAGCCGCTCCCAACCGGAGCGTACTTTCATCGCCGCCAGATTGACCGCTTCCAGGCCGGAAGCGCAAAAACGGTTTAGCTGCATGCCGGGCACATCCACGTGCCAATCGGCGTAGATGGCGGCCGTGCGCGCAATATCTGCGCCCTGGTCGCCAATGGGAGTGACACAGCCTAAAACCACGTCATCCACCTGCGAGGTGTCCAGGTCGTGGCGCTGCTGCATTTCTCTCATAAGCGTGGCCACCAGATCGATGGGCGCCACTTCATACAAGCTGCCGCTGCTCTTACCTTTGCCTCTAGGGGTTCTCAGGGCGTCAAAAACGTATGCTTCTGGCATGGGTTTCTCTCCTGGTGATGAGACGTTCCAAGTAAAATATTTCTGGCTCAACTATACAAGTCTTGGGCCAAGTTGTAAATTAGAGGTTAGGAGGGGGTTTATTGGCTCTGCGGTGGGGCGGGCTGGGCTGTATGGGTGGGCGCGGGCGGAACGGCCGTGGCCGCCTGCCCGCCACAAGCGGTTAACCCAACGAGAAACAAAATGATCAAGGCCAGGAATGGCGTGCGTTTTCTCATCTTTACTCTCCTTTTGCGTGCAGATATGCGCTTCAAGCGGCTGCAATTCAGCCGCTTTGCTGATACTGACGCACAGAAAAGACAGGCTTGTTTTGCGGTAAAACCGCACACGTTTTTTAAACACTATGTTTGCAGAGTGCTGAATGGGACGCGGATGAGCACGGATTTGACGGATTTTCGCGAATATATCTTAAAAATCTGCGTTTATCTGCGGCAACCCGTGAAAATCCGCGTCCCATTTTTAAAAGTGCAAAGTTGGTGTTAAAAATGTCGTGAGGTTTTAGGCAAAATGTCGTGAGATCTTTAAAAAATCTCGTGAGTTTTTTAAAAAATGTCGTGAGGTTTTGGGCAAAATGTCGTGAGATTTTTAGCAGAACTTCGCGAGGCCAGGGACGGAATCTCGCGGAGTTCCTGGTGGAACCTGGTAGAGTTTTACATGAAAAGAAGTTTGGGCCGCTACCCCTTACGCCTATCTTTCCCGTATAATGAGCCGCGACTGCCCATATTCGTCCGCACGAGGTCATTATTATGGAATTAGATTCTGCCAAGGCCAGCACACAAGAAAGGGGGGAAACGGCCGTTTCCCCCCCCGCCACGTTTCAGTCCGCTCAGGTCTTTACCATCGCCGGAGCACACTTTGTCCACGACACCTACAGCGCCTTCATCTCCCCGCTGCTGCCCGTGCTGCAAGAGCGCCTGAACGTCGGCTACGCCCTGGTCGGCAGCCTGGCTATCTTCGCCCAACTGCCCAGCCTCTTTAACCCTTTCATCGGCTATCTGGCCGATAAAGCCAACCTGCGCTGGTTCATCATCCTGGCTCCCGGCGTTACGGCCACCCTGATGAGCTGCATGGGCTTAACCTCCAGCTACCTGTCGCTGGCCCTGCTGCTGCTGGCCTCCGGCGTCAGCATTGCCTGCTTCCATTCCCCTGCCCCGGCCATGATCGCCAAAGTGTCCGGCAAACAGGTGGGCAAAGGCATGAGCGTCTTCATGGCGGCGGGGGAATTGGGCCGCACGATTGGGCCGGTCGTGGCCGCGGCCGGTGTCGCCTGGTGGGGATTGGAAGGCATGTGGCGGTTGATGTTTGTGGGCTGGGCCGTCTCGGTGATTTTGTACTTCCGCCTGCACCACGTCGAGGCAACGCCCAAACGCAGCCCAGCAGAGGCTTCGCTGGCGCATATGTGGCCATTAGCCCGGCGCGTCTTTCTACCATTGACCTGGATCATGGCCGGTGGGATGCTGCTCCAGGTAGCCCTGACAACCTACCTGCCGCTGTTTATGAGCGATGTGGTGGAGGTGAATTTATGGCTGGCCGCCGCTTCGCTGACGATTTTGCAGGCGGCGGGTGTAGTGGGGGCGCTGATTTCGGGCACGGTGAGCGATAAATACGGCCGTCTCCGCATCC